>Ga0169931_10002329_pt1 | contig 31039 bp, 25 predicted proteins | sample Kivu_15m_20L_FD_129675 | JGI IMG/M metagenome (GOLD analysis project Ga0169931, IMG submission 129675) | Freshwater microbial communities from Lake Kivu, Western Province, Rwanda to study Microbial Dark Matter (Phase II) - Kivu_15m_20L... | ecosystem: Environmental > Aquatic > Freshwater > Lake...
CTGGTAAGGAGTAAATGTTTCATCTTTACCATCTATCTTGAAACAGATTTTATCACCCTCACAAACTTTGTTGGTTGTAGGGCCTTCAATCGTAGGAGATTTATTGTAACCGCAGTCATCTTTTACAATTAATTGCATATCTCGACGTGTTTTACCTACTACTATCCATTTCGCGGTAGCGCTGTCTTTTCTATATTCTGTTATTTCGATAACGACAATGCCTACCTCGTCGCATTTAGTAGGTGTAAAGATAATATCACCTGAGCTTGTATCCAGCCAAAAACCGCGCGGCGGCTTGGTACTGGTATTGGGAACGCAATCCACCTTGCCGGGAGGGATGCAATAGGGCGTCATGGGATAACGAGGGCTGAATGGCGAACTGTAATTAACGCTGGTTGTAGGCAGTGAGTTAATACCTGCTACCAGTTTATACCCAAAAGAGTCGAAATCAGTTGTGTCCATCGCTCCATTATTGAAATAGTATGCCTGATTACAACAAAGGAAACCAATAGGTTCATTTGACAAAGAAGGACTTGAATTGCACTTATTCCTTGTTTTGGGAATATTGCAAATGTTAATCATACAAGTAGACCAGAAATCATTGTTGGCAGGTCCTGTAGTGATAGCGCCATTGCGGCAACACTGACCGATGGCAAATGTAACCTCACAGCAATTGCTCTTATTTTTAAAATTGTTAAGGGGACTGGCATTAAAATCTACAGTGGTTTCAAATGTATGTTCTTCAATACCTTCTCCGGTAAAACCTGTATTCTGAGGATTACAAGGTCTTGATGCAGAGGAACAACGGGGTGTTACATCCCTAATTCCTGTTCGTGTAATACTTAGATTGTAAGCACCACAGGCATTGCCACCGCTAAGACCTCCGAATACCCGGAACGAGGGACCTGAGAAGGAAATCCCACGGCAATCACGGTAAATTTTGGCAATTATTTTGTATTTGCCATTCCCGAGACAACGGTAAGTCATATCGGCTCCCATCATGTGGGTTGCAGAGAGTTTACCGGAAAGACCCATTATCAGGGCCATTGCAAACAGTATTTTTCTTGTCATAAGCAATTTATTCAAAATGGTTGCTTTGTAATTGACACAAATAACCACATTATTGTTGCTTCAAAAATAGGCTTTTTTTATTATTTCAACAAAGTATTGACTAAAATGATAGGTCATCGGGAGTGCGAATGTTGTGTATTTTAGATTTTTTTCAATCACAATGATTGGCTCAATATCAATGTGATTAATTTAATTCACTTAATTTTGCCAATTAACCAATTATGAAATACCAGCGCATACCAACATCATTATTTATTAAAAACCGAAAGAAGTTCACTGCCTCGATGAAACCAGGTTCTATAGCTATTTTCCATAGCAACGACGAGGTTCCAAGAAACGGGGATGCATTCCATAAATTCAAGCAAAACTCAGATTTGTTTTATTTATCAGGGATTGATCAGGAAGAAACTATTTTGGTATTATTTCCTGACTGTCCAAACCCACTTTACAGAGAGATGCTTTTCATCAAAGAAACATCGGCGCAGATTGCAATTTGGGATGGGGCAAGGCTGATGCCTGAAGAGGCTTCAGCGGCCAGCGGCATTGAAAGGGTATTTTGGTATCACGAATTTAAAAAAACCATACATGCCGCGTTTTTAATGGCAGAAACTATTTACATGAACTTAAATGAAAATGACAGGTCAACTGATACAGTACCTGCGAACGCATTTAGGTTTGCCCATGAAATAAAGTACCGCTACCCTGCTCATAATTATGCGCGAAGTGCACCCATTCTGGCACAATGCAGAATGGTCAAAGAGCAAGAGGAAATAGATTTAATCTCAGAAGCTGTAAATATTACCCGTGCAGGTTTTGAGCGATTGTTAACATTTGTCAAACCGGGTGTGTGGGAGTATGAAATTGAGGCTGAATTAATTCATGAATTTACCCGTCGACGCTCTAATGGATTCGCTTTTGACCCTATCATAGGGAGTGGTTCAAGTGCATGTGTCCTTCACTATGTTGAGAACAATAAAATATGTAAAGATGGAGATCTGCTGTTACTTGATTTTGGCGCAGAATATGCCAATTACAATGGCGATTTAACGCGTTGTTTGCCGGTGAACGGGAAATTTACACCTCGCCAAAAGGCTGTATACAATGCTGTCTTACAAGTCCATAGGGCAGCAGCGGGACTTTTAAAGACCGGAAAAAAACTTCCTGAATATCATCAGGAAGTATGTGAGGTAATGACAGAGCAGCTGGTAAATCTAGGGTTGCTGACAATGGATGATTTAAAAAAAGATAAACGTGCTTTTGCCAGGTACTTCATGCATGGCACAAGTCATCACCTGGGTCTTGATGTTCATGATGTGATGCATCGGTTTGGAGAATTGAAGGTGGGAAATGTATTAACCATTGAACCCGGAATTTATATCCCTGAAGAGGGAATCGGCGTAAGAATTGAAAATGATGTTTTGCTTACAGCAGAAGGCATTCACGATTTTATGGCTGGATTGCCGATTGAGGCAGGGGAAATTGAAGAATTGATGAATCCTTAAGATTTTCAGTTCCAGCCTTCTTTGCCCTTGAGCGGTACAAATCTAAAAGGGCCAAAAGACTCTTTTTTAAAGGTTCCGTCTGCATTTTTGGTAAACCTATACATGGTTTGCGAATCCGGTTGATCTCCTATGGGAATGATAAGACGGCCATTCACAGCAAGTTGATCCGTCAGGTTTTTCGGCAATTCAGGTGCACCTGCAGTAACGATAATTGCATCATAAGGCGCGGATGCCGGTAAACCCAGTGTTCCATCTCCATGAAAACATTGCAATTGGTTGTCCAAAATTTTAAGCACTTTATGGGCTTCTTTCAGCAATGGCAGCACCGTTTCTATGGTGTATACCCGTGCCCCCATGGCCGATAGCACAGCAGCCTGATATCCACTACCCGTGCCGATTTCAAGCACTTTATCTCCCGGTTTTATTTGCAACAATTGACTTTGAAATGCTACTGTGTACGGTTGTGAGATTGTTTGACCATGGCCAATGGGGAATGGAGCATCTCTGTATGCAAACTGTTCGAAATCTTTTGGGAAAAACAATTGCCTGGGAACACGGCCAATGGCCTGTAAAACCTGCTCATCCGCAATTCCTTTCTGCCTTAGCTCTGCAACTAGCTGATTTCGTCTGCCCGCCATGACAGGACTTTCGGATATGGATGGGTTTGTGAACATGTGTTAGAAACCGATAAATTTTATTTTGTGCATGGCAATGCATTTTTGCCACAGGTTACAAAAATAAGCGAGCCGAATTTAATAATTTACATGAAACTGAAAACTGTCATTATAGGCACACATAGAAAAGCTGAAATTTTTACGCACCTGCTTCAGGACAACAATACGTTTCAATTTAGCGGCTATTACGATCCTGACAGTGAATTGAACGCAGATGGCGCAGGTAATTTGCTGTATGTTTTTGAACTTGCAGAAAAAGCAGATGTTTTCATAATTGACAGACATGTGCATTACATTGATGCATCCTTACTTGAAAATCTTACACGTCTTGGGAAGCACATACTTATAGATGGCTTTTTAATTCAAGACAACAGAATTACGGAACAACTTATTCGACTGCATGCCGAAAGCGGCAATTGCTTCCACGTTGCCAATACCCTTTATAACAAACCCTTGTGCACAACTGCATCTCAGTTTGTAAGAAAGCCAAGGTTTATTAAACTGGAGAAAGAGTGCAGACCACCTGCACCCGGTGGCTTTGAGACATGGTTATTTAGGGAACTGGCACAAGATCTTGATTTGGTTATCAGAACAGCACAAAGTGGAATACGAGATGTTTCGGCCAGACCGTTGTTTCTATTCGGGAAAAATCCTGATCTGTTGAATATTCATATTGAGTTCGATAATGATTCGGTCTGTCATATTTCTGCAGGGCGGGCCATAGAGCCCGGAACACACCGGATGAAGATTTATCAGCAAGACAAATTATTTTCATTGGATTTTGCGGAAAACACCCTTAATGAATACAGGCAAATTGAGAATAAAGACCAACTCTCCTTTTTAGAGGAAACTGAATCCCAGCAACAGCAGGAATTAACACTCATACAAAGACCTGTTATTCCTTTTGATGTCTGGAAAATGGAATTTAGAAACCTTGAGGAAAACATTGCAAAGGGTCTAACACCATTAACCTCACTTGAAAACATTCTGGAAGTAAACAAACTTGCATCGTTGATTACTGAAAAGGTTCAAAGACGCTACCATGAGGTTTAAGCGCAGTAAATTACTTTTGAGTTACGTCCGTTCGTGTTGTATTTTCGCAGCATGGGTTACCGTATTTTTATTCCTTTTCTTCTCCCCTTGCTGGTATTGATTGCCGCTTGTGACAAAGAAGCCGAGCCCATTCCATCTTATATTCGAATAGATTCTGTAAGCGTTGAAACTAAACCTGCTCAGGGGAATAATATTCAAGATATCTCCGCTGTTAACGTATATGTGGATGAGCAATATATGGGACTGTTTGAAATCCCGTGCACCATTCCGGTATTATTTACAGGTAAACACAAACTTTCAATTATCCCCTCAGTTAGGTTGAACGGGGCTCTAAACCAACATGTAACTCACAGATTGTTCAATAGAACTGATACGACCATAAACCTCACAGAGGGCAAAATAACCAATGCGAGCAATATAAAACTAACGTACAAGAGCAATACTGAATTCGCTTGGCTGGAAGATTTTGAAGACAACAACAGTAGTTTAGTCCGCTTATTTTCAGCAGGTGGTGATACATCTTATATTTCAACTGAACCATTTTCGTTAAAAGGCCGCTATGCGGGAAACACGCGCTGCATGAAGATTGTAATTGGTGCTGCAGATACTGCCAAAACGGTAGATATGGCGTCTTTCAAGTATTTTGGAAATCTACCACTTATGGGGACAGATATAATATTGGAATTTGATATTAAAACACCTGTACCTGCTCAAATGGCGATCATCAGGAAAAACAGTTCCGGAAAATTATACCTGCCATACGTTTATATCTTCGAAACCAATGGCAACTGGAAGCGGTTTTACATTAATCTTATTTATGAATTGTATAACCAGCCAGGTGATACAGAAATACAGCTGATGATTAGCCCGATAAAACCTCCTGAAGTGAAGAATAGTCAGGAAATATTCATTGATAATATACGTTTCAGCTATCCCAAATGAACCGCAAATTTCAAATCAGCCTGCATGTTTTTGCTGACTTAACTTCGGCGGCAGCATCCTGGTTTTTATTTTTCCTATACAGGAAACAAGTTGTTGAAGCTGTAAAACATGGATATGAAATACCGGTAAATAATGATATGAAACTTTATGCCGGCCTAATAGCCATACCCATTATGTGGCTTATGGTTTATGCGGGTAGCGGATATTATAAAAATATCTTCAGAAGAAGCCGTCTTAGAGAGGTAGAAAGAACATTTATTTCAGGCATTGTGGGCAGTTTGGTCATATTCTTCATGCTTATTTTGGATGATAGTGTTGCCAACTATAAAGACTATTATAAATCGTTGTTCGTTTATTTTTCTCTGCATACAGGAATTACACTAATCTTCAGAATTTTGTTAGTCAGCAGAACCATTTTCATGATTCAACATCGCAAATGGGGCTATAAAACACTGCTTGTTGGCAATGGAGCCAATGCCAATAAATTATACCGTGAGTTATCTGATGCTAAAAAGTCTGAAGGATTCTTTATAGAGGGATATATTTCGGGAAAAGGCAATGTCTCAAGAGAAATGGGGAATTTGCCATGCTTGGGGAACAAAGAGCAGATATCTGGCATAATTCGGAAACACAGTATAGAAGATGTTATCATTTGCCTCGATGATGAAGAGCACGACTGGGTTCCGGGTTTGGTGGACCAAATACAAAATGAAAAAGTATATTTAAAAATATTGCCAGACAGTTATGGCATGGTGCTGGGCATGGTGAAAATGAACAACATACTGGGAGCTATGCTGGTGGAAGTAGATTTTGAAGTAATGCCACAGTGGCAGAAGACAGCCAAACGAGTCTTTGACATCGTGATTAGTCTGTTTGCTTTAATTATTGGTCTGCCCTTATTTATTCTTATTGGCTTAGCTATTAAACTTGATAGTGCCGGCCCTGTGTTTTTTAGACAGGAAAGAATTGGATTTAAGGGAATGTCGTTCCAGATTTTTAAATTCAGGAGTATGCGAAAGGATGCAGAGCGCAGCGGGCCGCAACTCAGCAGTGAAAAGGATGACCGCAGAACCAGGGTAGGCGCATTTCTAAGAAAGTCCAGATTGGACGAATTACCTCAGTTTATCAATGTGCTGAAGGGAGATATGAGCATTGTGGGTCCAAGACCGGAAAGACAATTTTTTATTAATCAAATTGTGAAAAAAGCTCCTTATTATGTAAGACTTCACCGCATTAAACCAGGTATTACCAGCTGGGGGCAGGTGAAATTTGGGTATGCCGAAAATGTTGATGAGATGGTGGAGCGCATGAAATATGACATCCTCTATCTGGAAAACATGAGTATTGGTCTGGATATCAAAATCATGATTTATACAGCACTTATTATGATTCAGGGCAGGGGTAAATAAGCCAAACAGATATCACTAATTTCCCTAATCGTTCAATTAAAGCCACTTTGGAGTTTTTTTTGAACTGTGCTGCTATAAAAACAAATTTACACTTGATCCATTTATATAAGAACTGTATAATTACAAATGAAACTTAACCCCGATACCCTCAGCCCATTTATAAGAATCTGGAGCCTTGCGGGAACTGAAAGAAGAAACATTCGTTTTCTTTACATATATGCCATTTTGGCAGGTGCAATAAGTTTGATTGTGCCACTGGGAATACAAGCCATCATCGGGCTTGTACTTGCAGGTAAACTCAGCAGCAGCTGGTTTATTCTGATTATGCTAATCACGCTGGCAATTTTACTTTCCGGTCTTACCGGGCTGGCGCAATTAAGTATTCTGGAATCTATTCAGAGTAAATTATTTGTACGCACTGCCTTTAACTTTTCCAAGAAACTGGCCTCGGCATCACGTTATCTAAGAAAATACAGCAGTTTTGTTGAATTGTCTGAGAAATTCCTTGACATAATTACAGTGCAAAAAAGTTTCAGTAAGCTTTTGCTGAGCTTTACTTCTTCCCTTCTGGAAATTATTTTTGGGGTTGTTTTACTTGCTATCTACCACCCATCATTTTTAGTTTTCGGACTTACCTTATTGCTGCTTGTTGCCCTTGTTCTTCGAGTTACCTACAATCGTGGAATACAATCTGCACGGACGGAAAGTGATTATAAATTCAAAACCGCATTCTGGCTCACAGAAATTGCACAAAACAGGGTTACATTCAACCTAAAGCAAGAGCAGAATTTCCACATGGTGAAGACAGATGGATACCTCAAAGGTTATGTAGAAAGCAGACAGGCTCATTTTAGAATTTTATACAATCAGGCTGCCATTGCCATTGGTATGAAAGTAATTCTAACAATGGCAATGCTTTTTCTCGGCAGTTTTCTGTTGGTTAGAGAAGATATCAGCCTAGGGCAATTTCTGGCTTCTGAGATTCTGATAATATCACTTGTGGATTCTGTAGGAAAGCTTGTCATTTCCGTCGAAAGTATCTATGATGCAGGTATAGCGCTGGAAAAACTGGGTTCTGTGACAGACGCCATAGTTGATGAGCGTGTGGAACATGCAGCACATACAAACATTCCGGAAGAGCCGCCATCGGTTAATCTTGTGAATAGGAAAACCGGAAAATCTGTAATTGAAATCAAGGCAGGTCAAAAAATTGGTATTTGCGGATTGCCCGGTATTGGAAGAACACGGATACTAAAAACCATAATAGGCGACCTTGAGACAGAATATGCATCACAATTGAATCATGTGCCGGTAGAAAACATATCGGGTGAAGGACTGGGCAGCATTACAGGCATATGTCTTCAGGGCAGCAATATTTTTGAAGGTACGCTTGCGCAGAACATTGTTTTGGGAAATGAGCCAGATTTAAAGGAGCTTATTACACTTAGTAAAACCCTAAATCTTCACACATTTGTTTCTTCACTACCCGGTGGTTTTAATTATGAATTTGAATCAGAAAGTGGCATTCCTAACAATATAGCGCGTAAAATCCCATTGGCAAGAGCTTTATACCACACTCCTCCCCTCATTTTAATTGACGATGTATGGAGTGCATTTACAAAAAAGGAACTGAATACTATTTTAGATCATTTGAAAAAAACACCTTCAACCGTGATTTTTATTAGCAATCAAATTCCGGTTTTGGCTAGCGCTGACGCTTGCCTGTATCTTGATGAAAACGGTCTGACAGATTTGGGTAAAATTTCAGAAAACAATGTTCCACAAGCAATACAAGACATTACATGGCATTGATATCAGATAAAAAAGACACTTACCAAAGTGAGTTGCTACTTTCAGAGAGTCCCTGGACACAGAAAAGAATGAGCAGGGTTCTGATATGGCTGTCACTGCTTATTGTATTGTTTATGTTTCTCCCCTGGACACAAAACATACAGACGCAAGGAATGGTAACCACGCTTCTCCCCAATCAACGACCACAGGAAATTCAAACTATCATTGGCGGCAGAATTGAAAAATGGCATGTAACAGAAGGCGATTACGTGAGAAAAGGCGATACAATTGTCAGAATCAGTGAAGTAAAGGAGAGTTATCTCGACCCCAGATTACTTGAGCAGACTGAAACCCAAATCAGGGCAAAGGAAAGCAGTGTGAACAGCTACACCTCCAAAATAGAAGCCATTAACAGGCAAATCACCCAACTAGAGGCAAATCAGGATTTGAAATTAAAGCAAGCCAAAAACAAAGTACAGCAGGAACAAATGAAAGTGAACAGTGAGACTGCTGAACTTGGGGCAGCCAAAACCGGCGAAAATATTGCAAGACAGCAATTTTCGCGCGATAGCGCACTGGAAAAAAAAGGTATCAAAAGCTCGCTGGAGGTAGAGAACCGCCGTGTAAAATGGCAGGAAAGCATTGCCAAACGCATTTCAGCAGAAAACAAACTGATGGCAGCGCGTGCGTCCTTGGAAAATGCCCGATTTGAATTGCGAAACATTACGGCGGAATATGGCGAGAAAATGGCCAAAGCAGAAAGCGAAAGATTCAGCGCCATCAGCATCCAGATGGAAACCGAAGCGGAAGTAAGCAAACTTCGAAACCAATACAGCAACTATAGCATCAGAAGCGGATTTTATACCATTTTAGCCCCACAGGATGGATATGTAACCAAAACACTGGCCAGTGGTATAGGCGAAACCGTAAAGGAGGGTGAGGCTATCTGCACGGTAATGCCATCTGCAGTTCATTTGGCGGTGGAAATGTATGTTGACCCCATGGATATGCCGTTGGTCAAAAAAGGTCAGCATGTGAATTTTGTTTTTGACGGCTGGCCAACCATTGTTTTCTCAGGATGGCCAAACTATACCTACGGAACCTTCCCCGGCAGGGTATTCGCGATTGACAACACGCCCTCTTCTAATGGGAAATACCGATTGCTGGTAGCACCTGAAGTTGGCACGAAACAGTGGCCGCCTCAGTTGCGTGTAGGAACCGGTTCACACGGTTATTTGCTGCTGAACAGGGTGCGTGTATGGTATGAAATCTGGCGACAGCTCAATGGTTTCCCTCCAGACTATTACAAAATCGAAACTGCACCAACCAAACCCAAAAAATGAGGATTGCAACCATACTGATGTTGTTTGCGGGTTTCATTGCCCCTGTCTTTGCACAGGACAGAGGAAACATAAATCTGGGTATGGTTTTAAAGCAGGTGGGTGCAAATCATCCAATCACAAAACAAGCAGCTCTATTACCAAAGCAGGGTGAAGCATATCTGAGATATGCAAGAGGTGGTTTTGATCCTAAACTATTTTTTGCCCAACGGGAAAAAACCTTTAAAACAGAAAATTATTACAATGAGACATCAGCCGGTATAAGTATTCCAACCTGGTATGGTGTGGACATTAAGGCCGGTTATGAGAAAAATGATGGGATTTACTTAAGTCCGGACATGAAAACCCCCGACAATGGTCTTTCTTATGCGGGTGTAGACATTCCACTTTTACGAAACATGGTTACAGATGCCCGTAGGACCGGCCTAAGGCAAGCCCAGCTTTTTAAGGAACAAAGCGAGGCTATGCGCTCTCAGCTGCTGAATGAGCTTGCACAACAGGTAATCATGGATTATGCAGGCTGGTATTACGCATGGCAGGAAAAAGAGATTTGCAGGCAGTCGGTGACACTTCTAAATGAACGAATGTTTGCCATCCGTTCTGAGTTTCTTGCAGGGAGTAAATCTGCAGCAGACACCATAGAGACATCTGCCCAGCTAGGTAGTTTTAACATGTTGTTTCGTGACGCGGCGGTGAAAGAATACAAAAGCCGTCTTATGCTTTCCGCCCATTTGTGGAATGAAGCCGAACAACCGATATCTGTCAGGGAAGGTGTAATTCCGGATAATACCGGACTCGATTTTCTTGATAGCATGTTACAGTCCTTCCCTTACACACTTGTAAATGAAAGTCTTCAAAACATGCAACCCAATCTGCAAATTATGAATTTGTATGTTCAGAAGAACCAACTGGAAATGAGGCTAAATAGGCAGGCAATGTTGCCGGAAATCAACCTTAAATACCGAACGCTGAGTCCCGGTTATTTTGATTTACCTGCGGGCAACAGCGTGCGGATGAACTCCACTTTTGGTATGGGTTTCAGCAGCGCACTTTTTTTAAGAAAAGAACGTGGTGAATTTGAACTTTCCAGGCTGGCCTGGCAGGAATCTGGATTGAAGTTGAAACAAAAAATCCGTGAAACTGAGCAAAAAGTGGATGGATTGTACCGCGAGGCCATAACCTATGCCGCATTGAGCCGTGATTTTTCCGTTATAAGCGGACAGTACAGACAATTGTATGAAAATGAAAAAATACGTTTCAGTGCAGGTGATGCTACTGTTTTTATGGTGAATATGCGTGAAACCCGCTGGATAGAAACGCTGCTTAAGCTTAATGATTACAGACAAAAGCAGGTACAAAGCACGACCCGGTATCTGGAAATGGCCGGGGTGATTGGCAGGGTCTTTTAAACCGACTTGAAACCGATTATTAAAAACACCAACAACAACTTTGATGTTCGGTTCATTAAAAATGCTTTAAAAGTGTTCAAATTGTGGAAAATTAGCCTAATTTAAGACATGCACCTCCCCTGTTTTGGTTGTATTTTTACAAACAATTAAAAATACGATCTTTTTACGTTAGACAATGAGCAATCAAAATAGTGGGAATTACGGTGCAGACAACATTACCGTACTTGAGGGATTAGAAGCAGTGCGTAAGCGCCCTGCGATGTACATCGGAGATATCGGCCCCAAAGGCCTTCACCATCTGGTTTATGAGGTAGTAGATAACAGTATTGACGAGGCCCTGGCCGGTCACTGCAGAAATATTTATGTAAGCATTCTTGAAGACAATAGCATCCGGGTTTTGGATGATGGTCGAGGCATTCCTACCGACATGCACCAAAAAGAGAAAAAAAGTGCACTGGAAGTTGTAATGACTGTATTGCACGCCGGAGGTAAGTTTGATAAAGACACCTACAAAGTATCCGGTGGTTTGCATGGTGTGGGTGTTAGTTGCGTAAATGCACTTTCCAAACACCTCAAGGTTCGTGTTTTTCGCGAAGGCAAAATTTTCCAGCAAGAATATCAGATTGGTAAGCCGCTGTATGATGTGAAAGTGGTGGGAGAATCTGAACAAAGAGGAACAGAAGTTACATTCACACCTGATGATACCATATTTCAAGCCACAGAATATCAATTTGAAACGCTTCAAAATCGTTTGAGAGAGCTTGCCTACCTGAACAAAGGCATTCGTTTGGTGCTCACCGATGAGCGCAATAAAGATGAGGAAGGTAATTTTCTCTCAGAAACTTTCTTTAGCGAAGGCGGTTTGAAAGAGTTTGTTGCATACATCGACGGAACCCGTGAAAAGCTGATTCCAGAGCCCGTATACTGCGAAAGTGATAAATATGGTATCCCTGTAGAAATTGCATTACAGTATAATACCGGATACAGTGAAAACCTGCATTCATACGTAAACAATATTAACACCATTGAAGGGGGAACCCACGTTGCGGGTTTCCGCAGGGCCCTTACCCGAACCTTGAAAAGCTATGCAGAAAAGCAGAAATTGCTTGATAAAGTAAAAGTGGAAATCAGCGGTGACGACTTCCGGGAGGGCCTTACCGGTGTAATCAGCGTAAAAGTGGCGGAACCTCAGTTTGAAGGACAGACCAAGACCAAACTGGGCAACAACGAAGTAATGGGTGCCGTAGACACCACCGTAGGTGAAATGCTGGAAAACTTCCTTCAGGAAAATCCCAAAGAAGCCAAAGTGATTGTGGACAAGGTAGTTTTGGCGGCACAGGCACGTGCTGCAGCCCGTAAAGCCCGTGAAATGGTGCAGCGTAAAGGTGCTATGAGTGGCATGGGGCTGCCAGGAAAACTAAGCGACTGCTCCAAAACAGATCCTGCCATCTGCGAAATATTCCTGGTGGAAGGAGATTCTGCAGGCGGAACCGCCAAACAGGGCCGTGACAGAGAGTTTCAGGCAATTTTGCCACTACGTGGAAAAATCCTGAACGTAGAAAAAGCCCTGGAGCACAAAATCTATGAAAATGAAGAGGTTCGTAATATGTTTACCGCATTGGGTGTGCACATTGGCACAAACGAGGAGGGAGATAAAGAACTGATTCTGGATAACCTCCGCTATCATAAGGTGGTAATTATGACAGATGCTGACGTGGACGGATCACACATTCGTACCCTGATTCTTACGCTGTTCTTCCGTTATATGAACAAACTGGTTCAGAACGGCTATCTGTATATTGCTACTCCCCCATTGTATCTGGTTAAAAAAGGCCAAAAGAGTGCCTACGCATGGACTGATGCGGAACGCGATATGCAGATTAAACAACTTGCAGGTGAAGGCAAGGAAGACAGCGTGAATGTTCAGCGATATAAAGGCTTGGGAGAAATGAATGCAGAGCAGCTTTGGGAAACAACCATGGATCCTGCACGCAGAACACTCAAGCGTGTGACACTTGAAAGTGCAGCAGAAGCTGACCGTGTGTTTAGCATGCTCATGGGTGACGAAGTTCCACCCCGCCGAGAGTTTATCGAAGCCAATGCACGCTACGCCAAGATTGACGCATAAGCATTATTGAAACTTTATGGATTTTATTGGGCTCAAACGTCCGATAACCCTGGCAGGTAAATACAATACCAGCCAGCATATTAAAATTGTGCCTGTATTTACCCAAAGTATTTGCATGGGATTAAATTCAATCAGCACTTTATTTACGTAGTATGTTTCGGTATTCAGGGTTATGAATCCAAAGTGGTACTGCAGCCAGCAAAGGCCTAATCCTAAAGTGTTTCCGAGCAATAAGCCCATACCCGTAATAAATGTAACCTGGTATTGAAAAATTTTACGAATTCCCGATTCTTTGGCACCCAGGGCTTTCAGCGTTCCAATCATGTGGGTGCGCTCGGTTATAAGGATAAGTAGCGTGGTACACATGCCGATTACCGCAACCAGCAGCATAAGGGTTAAAATAATAATCACATTCGTATCCAGCAGTGCCAGCCAGTCAAATATTTGCCTGTTGTAGCGTTCTGCCACTTGGATGTTGAAAATACCCGCTGGTAGTTTTTTATTCAAATTATTTACTACTTCCACAGCAGGCAAAGTGTTATCCAGTTTTAGCTCCCACTGCGTAAATCGTGCAGATGGTGGTAAAACTTTTTGTACCAGACCAATATGGGTGATAAAATGCACCTTGTCATAATCATCGAGTCCGGTAGCAAAGACGCCCACTATGCGAGGGCGAATGGCACGGGGGCGGCGGTTGCCACTGCTATCTTCCTTAAAGAAAATAGCCTGCAAAAACATACCTGTATCCAGTCCAAGTCTGGTAGCGGTGAGTTCTGAAATAATAGCTGTTGTTGTGTCTTGGTCAAAATCAGGAACTTTCCCTCGTGTAAGCTGATATTGTAAAAATGAGAAATCGTAGTTGTTGGAAACCCCTTTTGCAACCATACCCTCAATTTCATTTTCTCCTTTTACAATACAGGGCCTTACTGCACACACAGAAACAGACTGAACACCCTTCACTGACTGAATATCAGTGGTAAATGCCAGTAGCTTAGCACCCATAGGAATAGGTTCTGAGCCCTCAGTATTGATAATATCGTCAATTACCAGGTCGCCATTTATGCCAATAACCTTATTTTTGATACCGGATTGAAAACCTGAAACCGTGGAGAGTGCAATGAACATCACCGCCGAGCTGAGTGCTACTGCTACAATGGCCAAACGAACAATTGACCGGGAGAAGGATCCTCTTCCGGAAGCAGACAGTCGGCGAGCCATAATCAAAGGCCAGTTCATTGTTGCTTCAAAAGTACAGCGAAAGTGGTTTACTGCACTTATGCTTTTAACATTACTGTTGCCACTTACCGGAGGTTCACAAGCTGTTATAACCGGAGCCGAGCGCACGGAAGACTATTATTCTTTGTTAAAAAAGAAACGTATTGCTGTGGTGGCAAACCAAACATCAAAGGTTGGAAAAGTGCATCTTATAGACACCCTGCTGACTTTAAAAATCAGGGTAATGAAGGTTTTTGCACCAGAACACGGCTTCCGTGGACATGCTGCCAATGGTGAAAAAGTAGCGTCCGGAACAGATCCAATAACTAAACTGCCCATAATATCCCTGTATGGCAAACATGTAAAACCTACCAAAAAAGACCTGGAAAGTATTGATGTTGTGATTTTTGATATTCAGGATGTAGGGGTACGTTTTTACACCTACCTTACCACACTGCACTATGTAATGCAGGCGTGTGCTGAAAACGGCAAACATTTGATTGTGCTTGATCGACCGAATCCCAATGGACATTACATGGATGGTCCTGTGCTAAAACCCGGCTATGAAAGCATGGTGGGCATGCATCCTATACCTTTGGTGCATGGTATGACTTTGGGAGAACTCGCCCGGATGATCAATGGTGAAAGATGGCTAAAAACTGCTGACACCTGCAAATTGACGGTGATTCCCGTAAAATACTGGGACCACAACACTGCATACATACTTCCTGTGCCGCCATCGCCAAATTTACCCACACAAGAAAGTATCATGCTCTACCCAACGTTGGGCCTTATGGAAGGAACCATTATGAGCATGGGTCGCGGTACAGACAAGCCATTCGAGTGTTTTGGCGCTCCCTGGCTTAAAGATGGACACTATAGATTTGTTCCTAAAAACATACCAGGTAAAGCAGTAAATCCGCCATATTTAGGTGACACATGCTGTGGATTTCTTCTTTCGGATTTTGCGCGAAACTATATCGCAGGCAGCCGTCAACTTTATATAGAATGGTTTGAAATGCTGTTAAATGCATGCCCTGATAAACAAAAGTTCTTTAATCCGTTTTTTGACAAGCTGGCAGGCGGCCCGGAACTTAGGACTGCCTTAATGGGTGGCACATCCATCAAGAAAATCAGGGAAGCGTGGAAAGATGATTTGTTTCAGTTTACCTACAAGCGCAACCGCTACTTGCTGTATCCGTGTATTCAGGGCATGGGGCATACAAAACCATAAGTGCGGTTTCTGTGTTTACTTTGCAGTATGAAACCTATAATTTTCAGCATGATTGCCCTGTGCTTGTTTGCCTGTGGCAGCAAAAGCGGTTCCGCTGCCTATGGCGAAAAAATTGACACAACCAAAGCAGTTACGGTTGACGTTGCATTAGAAGCATTTGAAAGTACCGGAAAAGAAGTTGCAACTATCAAAGGACAGATAAGCCAGGTATGCACAGGCGAAGGATGCTGGTACACACTAAAAAACGGCGGAGCAGAGCAGTTTGTGGGTTTTGAGAAATTTACCGTACCCAAAGACATAGCGGGCAGGCAAAGTGTGGCAGCAGGCCATTTTTACCGCGACACCCAAAGTGTGGAGGCACAGCGTGAAGGACTTAGTAAAGAAGACGCTGATAAAATAACCGAGACCAAGATATCAGTGCAGTTTATGGCGGTGGGAATTGTGGTGGAAAAGTAATTTAGCCGTTAAAACCACGCTTCAATATTGGGGCTGAGAGTTATCTGAATCAGACATTGCTGCGTTATCAATTTTTTCCGCTAAATCTACAGAGTATTCCGTGAATGGTCGAGTAAATCATTGTCAAATAGAAACAAACAGGTTATGGCTAACTGATATTTATTATTGGGAAACTTTTTTAGCAGTTTGCCATAATATTCCAGTTTTCCATAATGGGGTTTACTTTATCTCAAAAGAATTCATAAATGCCGTAGTAAAGTTTCCTTTGCGGAAATCTTCGTTTTGCATAATCTGCTGGTGCAGCGGAATGGTGGTTTTTACACCCTCAATCACAAACTCGCTCAACGCCCTTTCCATTTTCACTATGGCTTCCTCGCGGGTTTGGGCAGACACAATCAGTTTGGCAATCATACTGTCGTAGAAGGGAGGAATGCTGTAGCCGGCGTAGATGTGTGAATCCACCCTTGTGCCGTGGCCACCGGGCTTGTGCATAGAGGTGATGGTTCCGGGACTAGGACGGAAATTGTTGTAAATATCTTCGGCATTCACCCTGCACTCAATGGCACACTTGGTGGGCTCGTAATCCTTACCGCTGATGGGCACACCGGCCGCAATGAGGATTTGCTCCTTCACCAAGTCATAGTTGATTACCTCCTCGGTAACGGGATGCTCCACCTGTATACGGGTATTCATTTCCATGAAATAGAAATTGCGGTGCTTATCTACCAGAAACTCTACGGTTCCCACACCTTCGTATTTGATGATTTCGGCGGCAGCTTTTGCTGCTTTGCCCATCTTCTTGCGCAGTTCGGGTGTCATAAACGGACTGGGGGTTTCCTCTATCAGTTTCTGGTGACGGCGCTGAATGGAACAATCGCGTTCGCTGAGGTGACAAACCTTGCCATACTGGTCACCGGCAATCTGTATTTCGATGTGGCGGGGCTCCTCGATGTATTTCTCCATATACAGACCATCATTACCAAAAGCGGCTCCTGCCTCCTGTTTGGCGCTGTTCCAGGCGTTTTCAAGTTCATCGTCGACCCACACAATGCGCATGCCACGACCACCGCCACCGGCAGTAGCCTTGATGATAACGGGGTAGCCAATTTTCTTGGCAATTTTGAGGCCTTGCTCAATGCTTTCCAGCAAACCATCGCTACCTGGAATGGTAGGCACACCGGCCTTTTTCATGGTATCTTTTGCATTGGACTTATCCCCCATAGAATCAATTTGCTCCGGAGTGGCACCAATAAACTTAATGCCATGATCACGGCACAGGGCGCTGAACTTGGAGTTTTCACTCAAAAATCCATAACCTGGGTGTATGGCGTCGGCATTTGTAACTTCAGCAGCAGCAAGTATGCGGGGCATATTCAGGTAGCTGTCTTTGCTGGCGGGCGGGCCGATACAAACAGCTTCATCGGCAAAACGCACATGCAAACTTTCTTTATCTGCCGTTGAATATACCGCTACCGTTTTTATCCCCATCTCACGGCAGGTGCGAATGATACGTAGGGCAATTTCGCCACGGTTGGCAATTAAGATTTTTTTAAACATAAGAATCTGTTTTTACAGAAGATTATGCGGGCTCAACCAAAAACAGGGGCTGATCGTATTCTACAGGAGTGGCATTTTCTACCAGCACCTTAACGATGCGGCCGCTCACTTCGCTTTCAATCTCGTTAAACAACTTCATGGCTTCAATGATACAAACCACCTTGCCGGATTTAACCTCATCACCCACATTTACAAATGCAGGGATATCAGGATTGGAAGAACGGTAGAAAGTACCCACCATAGGGGATTTGATGGTGATTAGATTATCAGTTTTAGGTGCAGGCGCTGCAGCAGGTGTTGAAGGTGCGGCGGCAACTGCAGGGGCAGGCTGTGCTGAGGGTACAGCAATCTGCTGAGGTATCGCTACAGGAGAAACTGCTGTTACTTGAACAGCATTCTTTTTGATAACCAGTTTAAAATCTTTGCGGGTGATTTCAACTTCATCTACACCGGTAGTTGATACAAACTTGATCAACGCCTGAATTTCTTTTAAATCCATATTTAGAATTTTGAGTAGGCAAAGAAACGGTAAATTTCAAAAAAACAGGCAAAAAAGACCCAAAATCGGCCATTTTTTTATCAATATACGCAATTTTTTGCAGAAAAACAAGAAAAAACGAGAAAACAATCTGTTTAGAAACCAACTCTAAAACCAGCCTGAAGCGCGCTCTTTGCCATGCCCATTTCGGTGTAAAACGCAACATTTTGAGACAGGCTATAGGCCAATCCCAGGGTTACATCAGCACCAAGACTTGGAAACGACAATGAACTGGGAATTCGTTTTTCAACAACACCAAGATTTACAGGAAAATCCCAACGGTCTGTTATAGGATCGTTTGATGTGACCCTGACGGTGTTCATCCTCAAACCAATACCAAGTCCCATATAAAAATCCCAAACACCATCATTTAATACATGGTAATTGATACGAGCAAGCGTGCTCCAGCTTTTATAGGTGAGATCACCGGCAATGCGCACATTCTGATTATTCAAACTGTCCATGGCCACATGCGCAACTAGGCCACCAGTGGCGATATTCAAACCCACTCCAAGATGATTGGAAACGGCATACTCGCCTTTTACATATACATTAGGAACCTTAGAAAAGTTTACCTCATTCCAGCTTCCCAGCAATGATTTTTCAAGGGTTCTAGCCAGAATAAAATTGGCATTGATAAGGCCAAAACCACCACTGATGTAGGTTTTACCTTTAGTAAAAGCAGAATAATCTACTCCTGCCCGGTAAGATTCCGTTTGTCCGGAAAGCAAACGAATATTCAACCATGTAAAAAGAACACAAAGGGATTTAAGTCTCATTACAATGGAATATTGCCGTGTTTTTTGCGTGGCAGGTTGCGAACTTTATTCTCCAGCATCTCAAAAGCCATAATAAGTCTGTGGCGGGTTTCTTCGGGGAAAATGACTTCATCCACAAAGCCGCGTTCTGCAGCACGGTAAGGATTGGCAAAAATGCCCGCATATTCTGCTTCCTTCTCTTTCAGGGCCTGCTGAGAATCAACGGCGGCATCTATTTCTTTCTTAAAGATAATCTCAGCAGCACCTTTGGCTCCCATTACTGCGATTTCAGCTGTGGGCCAGGCAAAATTCATGTCGGCACCAATATGTTTGCTGTTCATTACATCATAAGCACCACCGTAGGCTTTGCGGGTAATAACGGTTATGCGGGGCACGGTGGCTTCGCTGAATGCATATAAAAGCTTGGCGCCATTGGTGATGATGGCATTCCATTCCTGATCCGTTCCTGGCAGAAAGCCGGGCACATCTTCCAGCACCAACAACGGAATATTGAATGCATCGCAAAAGCGCACAAAACGGGCACCTTTCTGGCTGCTATGAACATCGAGCACTCCGGCCAGATGGGCAGGCTGATTGGCCACTATACCAATGCTTTTTCCTGCCAGGCGGGCGAATCCTACGATGATGTTTTCCGCATAGGCCTTGTGCACTTCGAAAAAACTGGCTTCGTCCACAAAGTTTTCAATCACCTCGCGGATATCATACGGCTGGTTGGGATTATCGGGTATAATATCTTTTAGGGCATCGCGGGTTTCATTGCCTGCATGGTAGGGCAAGGCAGCCGGTTTTTCCTCGCAGTTCTGGGGCATATAGCTCAGCAGTTGCTTGATATTGAGTATGGCTTCCACCTCATTGGCGGCGGTAAAATGTGCTACTCCGCTTTTGCTGCTGTGTACAGAAGCGCCACCCAGCTGTTCACTGCTCACATCTTCATTGGTAACAGTTTTTACCACATTTGGCCCCGTAACAAACATGTAAGATGTGTTTTCCACCATCATGATAAAATCAGTGAGGGCGGGTGAATACACTGCACCGCCGGCACATGGGCCCATAATGGCGCTAATCTGGGGTACTACCCCACTGCTCATTACGTTGCGGTAGAAAATATCGGCGTAGCCGCCAAGCGAAACCACTCCTTCCTGAATACGGGCACCACCACTGTCATTGAGCCCAATTACCGGAGCACCGTTTTCCATGGCCATGTCCATGATTTTGCAGATTTTTTCGGCATGGGTTTCAGAGAGTGAGCCACCAAAAATGGTAAAATCCTGCGAAAACACGTAAACCAGACGTCCGTTTACCTTTCCGTAGCCGGTTACTACACCATCGCCCAGAAATTGCTGACTTTCCATGCCAAAATCCTTGCTGCGGTGGGTAACAAAGGCCCCAATTTCGCAGAAACTGCCCTCATCAAGCAGCAGATTCAGGCGTTCGCGGGCGGTAAGTTTTCCTTTGGTGTGCTGGGAAGCGATACGTTTTTCACCACCACCCTGCTGAGATTCGGCACGTTTGGCCTCTAAGATCCGGCGAGCATTAGACATTAGGGCAAAAATACGGATATGCCGCCGATTTTGCGAAATCGAGTTTACAGGGTTTCCAGCAGCAACCGTCCTGCGTGCATAGCAGCATTGGCAGAAGGATAGGCGGCAAAATCGCCCGTAGCAATAACTCCCTCTTGCAGTTGAATCAATTCAGGTTCAAATCTCATAGAATCCAGTTCGGGCAGGGCTAAAGGCACTGAGATAGCTTTCAAAAAAGCGATTGGATGCTGAATGGCGTTCATCTTTTTTAACTCATCAACAACCAGATTTTCCATACCTGCCTGGTATGCCAAACCCGGCCTTAACGAACTACTGATTAAGTGTTTGCCCTCGGGGCTGTATCCCGGCTGAACGGCTGACGGCATGCAGAAATGGTTGACTAAACCACCTTCATTTGCATTTAATCCTATGAATTTGCCCCATTTAGGCGCAATATCGGCAGAAAAATAGAGCACTGAAGTATTGTGGTTGCCTTTCCATTCCTTGCGCTGCAAGCCTTGAAATGACTGCGTTCCTGTGGTAACCCAAATATGGGGTGCAGAAAATACTGAACCACCTTCAATCGTCACAGAACCAGACTGCACGCCAGTTACCTTGGCAGAAAGGCGAATATTTTCATCGTTCAATTCCGATGATATTAATTTTATAAATTGCTGCATACCATTGGCAGGCAATGCTGCGGTTCCGTCTGCAAAAGCTTTAAAAACAAATGAAAACATTGAAGCTGGGGTTTTCAATTCGCTTTCCAGAAATATACCTGCGTAAAACGGCTTAAAGAACGCATTGATAAAAGCCTGACTAAAACCAAATTGCTGCAAAAAATGCAGGGTAGTTTCCTTTTTCATGCCAAAAACTTCAGTGTTGTTCTGTTTATTCAGTTTACTCCTCAGTTTTAAAATGAGTAGCATATCCTTAATTGAAACCGATTTTGAAAACAACGCCTGAAATGCCACAGGACCTTCCCTTAAAGGATCTGCCAGGGTATGGACTTTCCCGTTTTGAAAGATTTTAGCACCAGATGCAAACGATTTCAGGGATAATGCATTGAGATTGATATCGTGGTTTGCCCATTCCGGGTAGGCTGTATTTAATATCTGAAAACCCTTATCCAGAATAAATCCATCGTGATTTTCTGATTGAATTCTGCCTCCCAATACCGCTTCAGATTCGAGTAGTAAAAAAGGAACGCCTTTACGGCTTAAAAGCCGGGCGGCGGACAATCCTGTGATGCCGCCGCCTACTATAATCACTTCAGGTTTCACACAATAGAAACAAGTGTTATGCTCTTTTTGTTGGATGATTAATAATCATCGGGCGGCGGTGGTGACGGACCATGCTTACCACCTGGGCGATGGGCTCCTCTTCCACCGCGGCCACCCGGACCTCCCGGCCCGCCGGGATCGCCCTTTCCGCGCATTTCACGAAACTTGCGCACCATTTCCATCTGCACTTCGCGCTGAACCCGTTTCAGCATCAGCACTTTTTTGGCACCTATGATGGGCTTCAGTTTATCACCATAAGTTTTGGCAAGTTTCAGCTCGTCCTCACGCATCTTATGGGCATCGTTGAGGTAAGTTTCCGCTTCTGCGTCGGTCAAATCCTCGGGCTTTTTGCCCCCCCATTTATCGCGGAAGGGCTTTTTCAATTCACGTTGTTTTTGCTCAAATTCATTCATTATTGGAAAGAATTTCTGCGCCTGATCTTCGCTGAGCGACAATTTTTGCACGTACAAATCACGTCGAACTTTCTTCATAGCCTCCATTTTGGCCTTGCGCGCTGAATCTGAGGGCTGGGCATAAACACTTCCCAATCCTATTAAAAATGATAAAAATATTATATGTCTCATGGTAAAATTTCGTTTTCGTCAAGCCAGGCTGTTTCTACGTCCATCACTATCAAACCTTCGGCTTCCAGTTCTTCTTCAATACTCAATTCCTCGCTGTTTTTGGGCGTTTCCGCCACAGCCACTTCCTGTTGCATGGCAGCTTCCTGCTCCCAATGTTGAATTACCGCATCTTCAGCTTTTTTATTTAATTCTGCGGTAGCAGTATCAGGCGCAGTCTCAGTTTTCAGGGTATTAGCCACTTTATTTTCGGGACTGTCCGTTTTTTGTAAAACCTTGTAAAGCCCAACGCCTATAAAAGCCAGCGCTAATGTTGCAGCCACAGCATATATCAACTTTCGGCCAGCAAACCATTTCAATCCACTTTTCTTTGGGTTGGAATGCTCAATTTTCTGCATTACCCGTGCATTGAATCCGTCGAAGTAGCCTTGCGGTGCTTCGTAGGGTTGTTGTATGGGTTTTTCCTGCTTCATTTTATGTAAGATGTTTTAATTGATAAAAGGTTTAAAGTGTTCGTTCAAGGTGTTGTTCTATTTTCTTCACAGCGTGATGGTATGATGCTTTCAGGGCACCTTCGGATGTTTCGGTAATTTCAGAGATCTGTTCATAGGTCAGTTCTTCAAAATACTTAAGATAAAAAACCATTTTTTGCTTCAGTGGCAGCGACGACATGGCTTCTTGCAACCTATGCAACATAGTTTCAGGCGTTTCGCTGTTATTGACATGGTTTATACCAATGGTTTCAGGCAAAATATCTTCCAGCGAAACGTTGGGTTTTTGTTTGCGTAAAATGGTCAGGGCTTCATTGGTCGCAATGCGGTAAATCCAGCTGAACAATTTGCTGTTACCCCTGAATTTTTCCAGATTTTCCCATACTTTCACAAAGGTGTTTTGGGCGGCATCGTCAGCATCGTCATGGCATGGCAGCATATTTCTGACATGAAAATACACTTTTCTGCTATACCGGTTCATAATTTCATTGAAGGCCACCACCTTTTGGTTTTCATGCATGAAAAGCCCCACCAGCTGCTCATCGGTTAAGGTTTCAGGAGAATTGTGATGGTGATTAAGATGCAAAATGAACCGCTTTTACCTGTTAGATACAAAAAGCGTGCACAGGTTTAAGCCACCTTGCGATTTTGTTCCCACATTTCCAGCCTTGGATGCACAAGGGCTTTCCACAGGGGCGGAAGAAGCGCAGGAACCAGCAGTGCAGCATATCCGCCGGGTAGTTCAGGGGCGTTGTCATACGTTTGCAGCGTGTGATACGGTTTGCTCGCATAAAAATGGTGATCGGCATGTCGGCTCAAATCCACCAGCAGATAGCGGCTTATGCGACTGTCACTATTCCAGCTATGAAGTTCCGAAACACGTTCATCATTTTGGCGATACAAACCATAGTGCTCAATATAATTTACGTATTCCAGCAGCACATGGGCTATCAGCACATACAGCAGCCACGCTGCCAGCGCTTTTGGTCCGATTACAAAATAAACAATCGGCAAAAAGGCAATCTGAATAAGGGTTTGCACCCACAATACATTTCCCAAGGAAAACGCGCTTTTGCTTTTTTTACCCTGCATTTCTGCCTCTGATTGCCATGCTTCACGGTATTGACCGGGAATGGTGCGTAGCATAAAAGCATAGAGGCTCTCTCCTTTTCTGGCAGTCGCAGAATCATGACTGGTGGCTACATACCGATGGTGTATACGCAAGTGGTGGGTAAAGAAATAAACGTTACCACAACTCATCAGCAGGTATTTTCCAAAAAACTGTTTCAGCGGATTGGCCTTGTGTATGAGTTCATGCGCAGGAACAATGCCACCAATACCGGCAGCCACACCGGTTGAAAAAGCGGCCCAGAAAATCCATGCATCTGACAGTGTTTGTTTGTACATGCCAAATAAAAACGTGAAAAGCACAGCGGTTTGCACAACAACATGCAGGTAAAGAATCAGTTCAGGAAATTGATCACGGTTTTCGGTATGGGCGTTTTTTCTGTCTTTTCCGGCAAACCATTCAACCAATCCGAGAACAATGAGGGAGAAGCCCGCTGCAGAAAGCGTCCAGTAGCCGCCCTTTACATTGCCGAGAATGGCTAAAAGACCGGGAATAAGAGACACCAGATATGAAAGGTTGCGCAAAGACATAATGCGAATGTAGTCAATACTACCATAACCTGAATCATGCTTTGTGGAAGTTCCTATCTCCTTTCATTAAACCCTGCCGAATGAGTATCTTTGTAGAGGTGGGCAGAGAAAAATTATCATTTGCCGAAAAGTTGGTGCTGGCTGTTCTGGAGGACAATCCAAAAGGGACTATGAATTCCAACAGGATCCTGAGCCGCATACCGCGTGAAGCCAGGCTTACCACCGATTTGGTTTACAAAGCACTGCTGCGTCTTACCCAAATGGGAAAAGCAGAACAACCCAGTAAAGGACAATTTCGTGTAAAACATCCTGCCCTTCAAATACTCGGCGTCATTGAATTTGTGCGCAGTGGCGATGGTTTTGTAACCCCTGAAAATGCCGGCCCGGATACCAATGATATCCATGTTCCATCAGAATGGTTAAACCGAGCTTTACCTGGAGATACCGTAGAAGTGGATGTATTGGAAAGGGGCAACAGGCCCATGGGAAGGGTTGTCCGTGTGGTGTCCAGAGGCAAACGCAGATACACCGGCAATCTCGATGTATTTGAAGGCAACGGATATTTAATAACCGATAAAGCACCATTTAAAGCAGACATTAAGATTGACGGAAAGGTAGATTCTGATTTGGACGGCATGAAGGCGGTGGTGGAAGTTTTCGATTTTCCGGAAAAAAAACAAAATCCGGTGGGGCGGCTGGTGGAAGCGCTGGGCAAACCGGGCACCAATGACGCTGAAATGCACGCCATTGTTGCTGAATTTGGCTTTGCTGTTTCCTTTCCTGCCGATGTGGAGAAAGAAGCCGAAAGCTACAGCGAACAAATTCCAGCAGCGGTATTGAAGGAAAGACGCGATTTCAGGAACATACCCACCTGCACCATCGATCCTGTGGATGCCAAAGATTTTGACGATGCCATATCCTACCGCAAACTCGACAACGGACTGATCGAATTGGGCGTGCACATTGCCGATGTAAGCCATTTTGTATCGGAGGGCAGCCGCCTGGACCAGGAAGCACTTCGCCGAGGAACCAGTGTGTATCTGGCAGACCGCACCATTCCCATGCTACCGGAAAAGCTCAGCAACAACCTCTGCAGTTTGCGCCCGAATGAAGACAGGCTGGCTTTTTCGGCGGTTTTTGTAATGGATGAAAATGGTGAAGTGAAAGAACGTTGGTTTGGCAAAACAGTCATACACAGCATACGCCGCTTCTCATATGAGGAAGCACAGGAAAGAATTAAAACAGGTGAAGGCGACTGGGCTAAGGAACTGGGTGAACTCAACACCCTCGCTGAAAAATTTCAGCACAAACGCTTCAAATCAGGGGCAATATCGTTCGAAACCGATGAAATACGATTCAAGCTTGACAACCAGGGAAAACCCTTGGAAGTTTTGGTAAAAAAACGCTTCGAGGCTCATAAACTCATTGAGGAATTTATGCTGCTGGCAAACCGCGAAGTGGCACATTATATAAAAACCCTGCAAAAACCTGAACTGCCCTACATATACCGCACCCATGATGCACCGCCCACCGAGCGCCTGATTGAGTTTTCAAGGTTTTGTAAGTTGTTTGGATACAGAATAGACATCAGCACCGAGGCCAACCTTAGGGCGAGTATGAATAAACTGCTCAAAGAGATTGTAGGAAAACCGGAAGAAGATGTATTGCAGCAAATGGCTTTGAGATCTATGGCCAAAGCCGTTTACACATCACAGAAAAGCACGCATTTTGGCCTCGCGTTTGATTTTTACACACACTTCACATCTCCCATTCGCCGCTACCCGGATTTGATTGCCCACCGATTACTGCAGCATTATCTGCACAGCAGAAAAGAAGTCATTTCTGCCGATAACATTGAAGACATGGCGAAACACAGCAGCAATATGGAACAGAAGGCGGCTGAGGCAGAACGCGCCAGTACCAAATACAAAATGGCCGAATACCTGGAAGCCCGTGTGGGGCAATACTTTGAAGCAGTTGTGAGCGGACTGACCGAATGGGGGATTTTTGCGGAAATTATAGAAAACCACTGCGAAGGCATTATCCGATTGAGCGATATGAAGGGTGACCGCTATGAATATTTTGAATCGGAAAGAAAAGTAATGGGACGCAGAACCCGCAAGACATACGCCCTGGGAGACATCATCACAATCAGGGTAAAAAATGCCAATCCACTATCGCGGCAGATTGATTTTCAGCTTTCGGACTGGTAATTACTTACCCAACGCAATACGGATGTGCCCCAAGTGAGTATTTCCATGCCATGCATACATGGCAATAAGCTGCGCAAGAGTGAAAGATTTGTTGTGTTCAGGATGGAAAAAGGTGCGCGACAGCAATTCCGGGGTTTTCAACGTTTCCAGCAGCAGCAAACTCCAACGCTGGTGAATACCCACCAGCATCAGAAATGATGCTTCATAAGCAAATCCATAATCCTTTCCCTCAGCCCAGGCGTTTTCGTTCCAGGGTTTCACAGTGGGATTTTCTTCGGTTAGAGTCAGTTTGGTTCTAACCCAGGCATTCAGATGCGCATCGGCAAGGTGGTGAATAATTTGCCGCACATTCCAGCCACCGGGCCTGTATGTATTCTCCGCACTTTCTGCGGAGATTCCGTTGAGTAATTTGCTTAATTCGTTGGGCAGCGCCTGAATTTGAAGTACATACTCCAGCATTTCTTCCAACGGATATTCTGTTCTTTCGGAATCAAATTTACCGACAGGGTATTTCAGGTGTTCCATAAATCGGTTTTAGGCGATGATATCAAATCCTGTATAAGTCACCAAGCATTCAGGGACTTTAATCCCATCCACTGTTTGGTTATTTTCCAGCAAAGCAGCTACAATACGAGGAAGTGCCAGGGCACTGCCGTTCAAGCTGTGTGCCTGTTCGGTTTTACCGGCAGCATTGCGGTAGCGGCATTTCAGGCGATGGGTTTGGAAAGTTTCAAAATTGCTCACCGAGCTGCATTCCAGCCAGCGGTTCTGTGCCGCGCTCCACACTTCCATATCATAGGTTTTTGCCGAAGCAAAACCCATATCACCGCCACACAGCAGCAACACACGATAGTGAAGTCCCAATTTTTGCAACAAGCCCTGTACATAAGCACTCATATCTTCAAGCACATGATAGCTGTTTGCGGGCTTCACAATCTGTACAATTTCTACCTTATCAAACTGATGCAGGCGATTCAGGCCACGAACGTGGGCGCCATAACTGCCCGCCTCTCTTCTGAAACAGGGCGTGTATCCTGCATTTTTTACCGGCAATTCGTTTTCCTCCAGAATCACATCGCGATACATATTGGTAATGGGCACTTCGGCAGTGGGAATCAGGTACAAATCATCCAGCGGTGCGTAATACATCTGTCCTTCCTTGTCTGGCAGCTGACCGGTACCAAAACCGCTGTCAGCATTCACCACAATGGGAGGCTGAATTTCAGTATAACCGGCTTTATTTGCTTCGTTAAGAAAAAACTGAATGAGGGCGCGCTGCAGAATAGCGCCTTTGCCTTTATAAACCGGAAAACCGGCACCGGCAATTTTTACGCCCAGTTCAAAATCTATGATATCGTATTTGGCAGCCAATTCCCAGTGTGGAAGGGCATTTTCAGGCAAAGCCGGAACCGAACCCCAGGTAAGCACGGTGTGGTTATCATCGGCTGATTTGCCCTTTGGCACGGATTCGTGGGGCGTGTTTGGCAATGAGATAATCAAATCCTTCACACGGGCTTCCAAGGTTTCTACATCAGATTCTAAAGTCTTTAAACGCTCTTTGATGGTTGCAGTTTCCCCTTTTTTCTGCTCTGCTTCTTCCCTTTTGCCTGACTTCATCAAATCACCGATTTCGCGGGCAATTTGGTTGCCACGGGCCTGATTCTGCTCCATCTCAGAGCGGCAGTCACGGGCTTTTTTATCGGTATCCAGAATTTCATTAACAGTATCGGAAGCATCTATGCCCCTGATAGAAAGGCGTTTGATTACTTCATCGGCATTGGAACGTATGTAGGCGAGCTGTATCATGGTTGCTGGGTGCAAAAATACAAAGTAGCCATGCTAAAAAACCGATAAAGTTTTCAGTTTCGTGCCTGTAATCCCATTTCCAGACCTTTTTGGCGTGTAAATGTAAGAGCAGCTTCTTCCTCATTGGGAATTTCGCCGTCCAGAATGGCGTCTCTGACCTTATTCTTAAGCACCCCGATAAGTTTTGGGTCGCGGATATCGAACATTTCAAGGATATGATTGCCGGTAACCATGGGCTGCCAGTTGCGCATGGCATCACGCTCGGTAACATCTTTTATCTTTTCGGCCACCTTTTCCAGATTGGCTAAATGACGGGCTACCTTTATTTCATTTTTGCTGGTGATATCTGCCTTGCACAGGTTTAGCAGGTCGTACACATCCTCACCTGCATCCACAATCAGGCGGCGAACGGCGCTGTCAGTTACGATTTCCTTGCTCAGTACAATGGGACGCAAATGCAAAGCCACCATTTTCTCAACGTATCGCATTTTGTCATCCAGCGGAAGGCGCATTTTGCGGAAGATTCCTTTTACCATGCGGGCACCCCGATCTTCATGACCGTGAAATGTCCAGCCCACTTCGGGGTCGAATCTTTTGGTGGCGGGCTTGGCAATGTCGTGCAGTATGGCAGACCAGCGCAACCAAAGGTTATCGCTCAACTCGCAAAGGTTATCCAATACCTTGAGGGTATGGTAGAAATTATCCTTGTGGCTCTTCCCCATTTTGGTTTCAACGCCATACAGGGCGGTAAACTCAGAAAATATGAGCTGTAAAATTCCGGTATCAAACAAAATCTCGAAACCCTTGCCCGGCTGTTTGCACATGATAATGCCGTTCAGTTCATCGGTAATTCGTTCCTGCGAAACGATAGAAATACGTTCTGCATTTTTGGAAAGTGCCTCCATCGTTTCAGGATGAATTGTAAAACCCAGGCGGGTTGCAAAGCGCACGGCACGAAGCATGCGCAATGGATCATCACTGAAAGTCACATCAGGATCCAAAGGAGTACGAATGATTTTGTCCTGCAGATCCTGCACACCATTAAATGGATCCATCAATTCGCCAAAATCTGATTGATTCAAACTCAGATACATGGAATTGATGGTAAAATCACGGCGGTTTTGGTCATCGGCCAGCGAGCCGTCTTCTACTGCAGGCTTTCGGCTCTGGCGGTCATAACTCTCCTTGCGGGCACCAATAATTTCGATGATGTAATCGCGGGTTTTTATTTGTGCGGTTCCAAAGTTTTTAAAATACGACACATGGGTTTCTCCGGGCAGTTTTTTAGCAATTGTTTCGGCAAATTCCACTCCGGACCCCAGCACAACTATATCTATATCTTTGGTTGGAATCCCCAGCATCAGATTGCGCACGAAACCGCCCACCACCCATGCCTGAATGCCTGTTTGTGCGGCCACGCCGGCGATGATTTCAAACTCTTCGGTTTGCAATGCCTGATGCATGCGGCAAAGATAGGGCGTGTTTGTTACCTTTGCCTGTATGCCGTTGTCTAAAAACCGGATATTGCCCTATAACTGGCTGGGTTTTGGACTGCTGTATCTTTTTTTGCCCGGCATCAATCCTACCGGCGATGCGATGGGTTATGCCGGAGAATATTTGCAAAACGCGGCAGCAGGTAAATGGCTTTTTTCGCCACATCATTTGCTATACGGGCCTTTTGGACAAATAACCTATGGGTTGATTGGGAAACATTTCACGCATTATTTGCAGTGGATGCAAATGATGAATGCCATGGCGGCCGCGGCATCGCTGTATTTATTAAAATGTTGTGTTGAGCTGATAACAGGCCAAAAAACAACCGCCCGTGTGGCGGTATTGCTTGCCGGCAGTGCCTTTGCCACCATGCGTTTTGCCACGGAAAATGAAACCTACATGCTGCCGCTGTTGTTTAGCTTATGGGGGACTCTTTGTTTACTTAAACACCAAAAAACAGACAACACCTTAAAACTATATGTAGGATTCGGGTTGCTGGGACTTGCAGTATTATTTCACCAAATCCATTGCTGGTGGTGGTTTGCGGCGATTTTGTTTTTTCCTGCAGGCAAACAAAAATGGGGCGCTGCAGGAATTTATTTGGGCATTATACTGCTTGCCTATGTTGGTGCAGCCGCTTATGAGCAAAAAATCTGGTGGCAATATCCATTATCGGATGCCATGAATGGCACCGTTTCTCTTATTCCCGGATTTGACAACCTGAAGTTCACAGTCATTAACAGCATAAGAACCTGGATACAGGCGCACGGAAATATTCCTTATTTTCTGAAAGAATGGCCTTTATTATGTCTTTTACCTGCGCTTTCAATCGGATATGTGGTGGTTGCAATTTTTGCAAAAAAACCAAAAGTGCATTATGAAAAATTGCAAATC
>Ga0169931_10002330_pt1 | contig 31019 bp, 20 predicted proteins | sample Kivu_15m_20L_FD_129675 | JGI IMG/M metagenome (GOLD analysis project Ga0169931, IMG submission 129675) | Freshwater microbial communities from Lake Kivu, Western Province, Rwanda to study Microbial Dark Matter (Phase II) - Kivu_15m_20L... | ecosystem: Environmental > Aquatic > Freshwater > Lake...
CGACAAAGCCCCGTCGCTTGTCCAACTCAAGGTCGTAGCCAATCGAGACGCCCGGCGGAATCCGCACGTCTTTATCGATGATCGCTCGGCGAATCTTGGCGTGTCGGCCCACTTCTACCCGATCAAACAGAATCGAATCGTGAACCTGGGCATAGCTGTTCACCCGCACATTGTTGCCAATGATGCTGTGATTCACTCTCCCACCCGAGATGATCGAACCAGCGCAAACAATGCTGTCGGTCGCCGCTCCAACTCGCTCCTCATCTCGAGACTCTGAATCCGCAAAGACGAACTTGGGCGGCGGGTAATTCCCCTGATAAGTCCGAATCGGCCAAGCGCGATCGTACATATTCAATTGAGGATCGACGTTGATCAAATCCATGTTCGCGGCGTAGTAAGAATCGATCGTTCCCACATCCCGCCAGTAAGCCTGAACCTTGCGATTCCTATCAGTAAACGGGAAAGCATAGACGCGATGCGATTGAATCATCGAGGGAATGATGTTTTTGCCGAAGTCGTGTGAACTCTGGCGATTGTTGGCGTCTCTGAGCAAAAGTTCGAACAGCAGTCTCGCCGTGAAGACGTAAATCCCCATGCTCGCCAGGTATTCGTCCGGCTTGCCCGGGACGGGCTTGGGGTCAGCTGGTTTCTCCTCGAAACCGGTCAACCGGTTCGTACCGTCCACCTGCATCACTCCAAACGACTTGGCGGATTCGCGATCAACCGGCAAAGCCGCAATTGTCAGGTCAGCCCCTTGTTGCTTGTGGAATTCAATCATCTCGCCGTAATCCATCTTGTAGATGTGGTCGCCGGCCAGAATCAAAACGTATTCCGGCCGCAGCTTTTCCAGCGAATAAATGTTTTGATAAACCGCATCAGCAGTCCCTTGGTACCACTGGTCATCGATTCGTTGCTGCGGCGGCAAGACGTCGACAAACTCGCCGAGTTCTCGGCAGAAGTATGGCTGCCAAGCCATATTGATGTGACGATCGAGGCTGATGGCTTTGTACTGGGTCAAGACCAGCAACTTGCGAAGCCCGCTATTGAGGCAGTTCGAAAGCGTGAAGTCGATGATCCGATAAGCTCCTCCGAAAGGAACGGCCGGTTTGGCGCGGTCCCGGGTTAACGGCTCGAGCCGAGAGCCTTTACCACCGGCGAGGATCACGGTCATCGTTTCGGATAGGCTACCCATCGTTTGCTCCTTACCTTCTTTCCTCTGGTTTTTCCGGATTTTGGGAGGTCAGTTTCGGTAGTCTAGCCAACCCCGCCCTCAGAACCAAAGATTGATCCCCTGATCATTCTTCGGGTTTTACAGGAAAAAACGCCCTCAAGTTCCGCCGTTCAAAGCGAAACGGCTTCCATCCACATCGTTTTGACGGGGATTTGCAGGTATTTCCGAAGCGTTCCAGTTCTATCCCCGGCTCCCCCCCAAACAAGCCATGGTTTGTTTTCTATCGAGTATTAAACTTTGACAAATACCGTGCTGGCGTTTTCTTCCCGCGAAGAAAGTTAACAGGTCCCTGCTAAACTGGGCTTAACTCGGCACAATCCCACCTCTGCCTGTCACCCATGCGTTGCCCTGCTCAAGTCCGTGTTTCGCTCGACTGCAAGCGAAGGTCGCTGAGACCTTGGCTGGGCATTTTGCTTTTCACCGCTTGCCTTCTCGCTTTGCCGTTTGCTTCAATGGCAGCGGCTTTTCAAGAGGGTTCTCAAGCTCACACCAACTCGAACGTAGCGAGTCCAGCATCCGGCGACGCGAAATCGCTTCCCACGGCGACAGCGCAATTCCGAACGCCTCAGCGCAGCGGAGAAATCCAATTACTCCCCGGCCCCTCCCCGATGCACGAAGGCAAGGTCCTTCCGCTGCTTTACAGCGGCGAGCTCGGACAAGCTGACCAATCGATCACCACAGGAGAACTCTGGTCGTTTTTTCAACGGCAGGGTCTCGAGAAAGTCGAGTCGATCGTCCTTTTTCTCGATGTCAACAAATTCGAAGAGCCCGATTCAATTACGATCAAATCAATTGAGTTCAGAATTGAGCCGATAAACGCCACGATGCCGGTGACTACTAGCGCATTGAGCGCGAACAATCAGCTCGTCATTCCCGGATATGATTCGCTCTCGAATTTGCCGGAGGCACGTCTCGAAATCCCCCTCGAGTTTGATTTCATGCAACGGTTTACGGCAGACAGCCGCGATCGCGTCTTCCTTAAAATCGCCTATGACGCTCCGGCTGGAAATGCTCCTAACTTCTTCGTCGCCGGCCAGCAAAGCTTGATCACGCTGCCGAGCTTTAGCTTGCTCGTTGGCTTCATCGCTTTCTGGGGCGTTTTGTTTTACGCCCTCGCACGAATGACGCTCAAGGCAACTCCGGCGGCAGGAAACAACCGCCGCTCTTCGTAAACGCGATTTGTAAGAGCCTAATCCGCAGCTTGTGTCTCTGGACTTTCCTGCTGAGAACTCTCGATCCGGCCGAAAAATCGGTCTGCCCAAGACGTTCGATAAAGCATGGCCACAGCCCAGACGCCAATCGCCGCGCCCGCCAAGACGTCACTGGGCCAGTGGGCATCGAAGACAACTCGCTGCAAACAGGCCAGCGCAGCCAACGTCATAAAAACCCACTTGCCCCTGGGAAAGAGAATGGCAAGTGAAAGCCCAAGCGCGACTGCCGCCGCGCTGTGCCCGGAAGGAAACGACTGCGAAACGTATTCCCAGTTAAGCGTCGTCTCCGGAAGGTTCGTCTCCGGACCGGCACTCGGCCTTAGTCGCGGAATCAAAAGCTTGATGAGATTCACGACCAATCCCGCGAGTCCATACGCAGCAAGCAAGCGTGGCAGATTTTTTCGGTAACTCGGAGCCAAAGTCCATATCAGTGCTCCGGTGACGAACAGCCCCGTCCCATGCGCGAAAATCTCCATCAACTTGATTACTCGCTCGACATCGCCGCGCATTCCGATCTTCTGAACCCAATCGCGCGAACCGACATCAACGAAGCTGACTCCAACTGCCGCCCCCGCAATCAAAATTCCACTGAGCAACCAAGCTCCCAAGCCCAAACCGCTTCCCGACCGAAAGGTAGAATTGTCGGCGCGACTTTTGATTCGAGTCATGGCAAATCTCCCGACTGGAGTGATTCACGCTCTTGTTTCCCCATTGCAAACCAAACGATCGCACCGATTCCTGCCATCAAGAGAAAAACAAAACGAAAGGCAAATGCGACAGCAATGCCCTTGGGTGGGTCTCCCTGACTCGAAGTGAATTCCCGATAGAGAAAATCGAGCATCGTTTCCATCCCGCCCAAACCTCCCGGCAAAGGCACTGCATTTGCCACCAGCGAAATCGGCGCAATGATGCAATGGTCAGCCAAACTCGGGTGGTTTCCTCCGTAAAACACAGCCAAAAGGTAGATCGACAAGGCAAACAATAAAGTCGACCCCACGCTCAGCAACATTCCAATCAGTAAGACGCCCGGCTGACTTCGATAGAGCCGTACGATTTCCATCACCCGCGTCAGTATTTGCCCTACGACTGGCCAAGTTCGTAGCCGCTCAAAGAGAGACCACTGAAGAATCTGCGGGGCTGCCAACGCCACGCCACCACCAAACAATATCGCCGCAGCTGCCCAGCCGGAAACCTGAACAACATATTGAATCCCTTTGGCTTCGGGTGAACTTAACTGCTGCCAGCGGTCGGCTGATTGGATGTAATATCCCCCCGCTGCCAAAAGAAACATCGTCAACAATCCGATTAGTCGATCGACAAAGACCGATGCGACCGCCTCAACGCGCTTACCGGGTGAATTCCGCGCCGCTGTGAATGCTCGCGCCGAATCGGTTCCCAAGGTTCCAAACGCAAACAGCCCGATGAAGACGGCGATAAAACTGACGCGAATCGTCTCCCCCAAACGCATCGCCAAACCCAAAGCTCGGGCGAGCAGGTACCAACGAAAAAAGGTCACCAGCGTAGCCAGCAATCCAACCGCCACGGCCGCGGCAAACCAAGCGTAATCACGCCCGGCAAAAATCCCCTGAAACTGCTCCTCTCGCGCGGCTCGCCAGGCGAGAAAGCCCAGCAGCCCAGCCGAGATCAACAGCTTTAGTACAAACACCGCTTGCTTCAAGAGATTCCTTTCAACCCGTGCAGCCAATCTCAGTCACCCTACGACCTTCGCGGGCAAAGACTTCCGTCCGAAATCATGCCCGAAAGAACAGGCCGCTGGCCGTGTAGCCATGCACGAAATTGACTCCTGACACCGGCCCAATTTCCCCTGCCGCAAAGAAACCGGCAAGAGGAATCTCCCCGACCGTTGACCGAATCAACTCAGCATCGTGGTTGGGCGTGGAAAAAAGGTTCTGGCCACGGCCATTGCACGAGAAAAGCAGCGCGCCAGCCGGACGCTGCGGCTGTAAACTGGTCAGCATCTGCTGCAGCCTCATTTTTAGCTCCGCCCCAGCAGAAACTTCGTCCCGCAGGTGAAACTGCACCGACTGACCGACGCGAACAAAGTCCCCCACCACGAGGTACCCCTCTTCCTGATTCAGCTGCATCACATTGCGAATCAGAAAGTCGCCGAAGCCGAACCGATCGCGATATTCATCTACCGCAATCCCGAGATGCAGCCCAGTTTGCAACATCCGCTGCTCCTGCGTCGGCAACTCGCGGTAGATTCTGAGCAACTGCTCAACCGCTGGCTTGCCTCCCAGACCGAAGACCTGATTTCGCTCAGCCCCCGTCACCACGAACGGCTCGCCAATTGGTCGACAGCCCTGAGAGACAACGCTGGTAAAACGAGGTAAACCATCCGCTCGGCGATTTCGCAAACTTACAAACATCGCCCCATGATTGACCAACTCTCCGTTTCGCATCAACAAGGTCAGCCCGGGCCCCGCCCCGCCACTGGCCATTCCACCGACCACCGGCATCAATGGAGCTTCATCGCGTAGCCGCTCGAGGTAGACATCCATCGGAAACGTGTACGGATCGCCCAAGGCAATCAGTGCCGAGTCCGCCGGCTCCCACTCACTCAAATCGGCTAAGTCGCCCTCGCCAGCGAAGGCAGCCCCCTCGCTCGTCCGCTGGAAGTTCAAATGAAAACTTCCAATCTCGACATCCGGCAACTCGCCAGCCCAGACGACTGCCGAGGGGCCACTCTCTAACTCTTGCCCGTTACAGATAGTCCCTTGGACCGAGCAACCCAGCAGTTGGGCTTGGGGAAATCGTCCTCGCAAGGACTTAGCCAGCTCGGCAAAAGCCTCTTCGGTCTGCTCGGCCAGGAAAACCAAGACCAAGTCGGGCCTGATCTCAGCCGAATCCAACTGTCCAGCCAACTCGCCGAGCATCCCGGACGAATTACTGTGCGTCGAATGAAAGGTTGCAAAGCGTGCTTGCTGCGTCATGTTTTCAAGCAGCGCCGCGTTTAGCGTTTGCCCTTCTTCTTACCTTTCGACCCGGCGGTTTTCGCTTTACCAGCAGGCCGATTGCTGGACTTTGCTGGCTTTGCCTTCCGCGAAGACTTAGGCCCCGAGGGCTTGGCTCCAAATGCCTTTGCCCAATTAGATGAATACTTTTCAGTTGAACCGACTCGTACCAGAGACATATCCCACTACTCTCAAAAAAACAAATGATTACAAACCCGCAAAACCTAAAGCCAGGTCATCAATGGAGCCTGAAAATCAGGCCATCAATTTCTTATACCGGAACCGCCGAGGCTCATCTTCTGAAATCCCCAACCGTTCCCGACGCTGCTGTTCGTAAGTTTGAAAATTGCCTTCGCACCAGTGAACGTACCCATCACCTTCGAAAGCCAAAATGTGAGTCGCAATTCGATCGAGGAACCAGCGATCGTGGCTTGTCACCACCACGCAGCCCGCGTAACTCAGAATCGCTTCTTCCAACGCCCGCAACGTATCGACGTCCAAATCGTTCGTCGGTTCGTCGAGCAGCAGCAAATTCGATCCTTTTCGAAGCAGTTTGGCCAAATGCACGCGATTGCGTTCACCGCCCGAAAGCGTACCGACCTTCTTCTCCTGGTCCGTGCCACGGAAGTTAAACCGGCTGACATAAGCCCGCGAGTTGATCTTCCGCTTCCCGACTTCCAGATTATCTACTCCGCCTGTGATTTCCTCAAATACCGTATGGTCAGCTTTCAGCTCGTCGCGATTTTGATCGACATAGCCCAAGTCGACCGTCGTCCCCACGCGGAAAGCTCCGCCGTCGGGCGACTCCTGCCCGGTTAACATCCGGAAAAGCGTCGTCTTGCCAGCCCCGTTGGGGCCAATCACGCCGACGATCCCTCCCGGAGGCAAGCGGAAGCTCATATTCTCCATCAAGACGCGTTCGCCGTAGCCTTTGTTTACGGCCTGAGCCTCAATCACGAGGTCACCCAGTTGCCGCGTCGCTGGAATTTGAATCTCCAATTCCTGCTCACGCTCGCGATTGCTCTCGGCGACCAACTGGTCGTATGCATTGATACGGGCCTTATTCTTGGCCTGCCGCGCCCGCGGCGCCATCCGAATCCACTCCAACTCGCGTTCCAAAGTCTTCTGACGAGCTTCCGCTTGCTTCTCTTCCTTGATCAAGCGAGCCTGCTTCTGCTCCAGCCAAGAAGTGTAATTGCCCTCAAACGGAAAACCCTCGCCGCGGTCGAGTTCCAAAATCCAGCCCGCCACGTTGTCGAGGAAGTACCGGTCGTGCGTCACCGCAACAATTGTTCCGTGATAGTTCTGCAGCGTCCGCTCCAGCCAAGCCACCGAGTCGGCGTCGAGGTGGTTCGTCGGTTCATCGAGCAGCAATAAGTCCGGCTTCTCGAGTAGCAATTTGCAAAGCGCCACGCGACGCCGCTCACCACCGGAGAGCTTCGTGACATCTGCATCCCGCGGAGGCAAATTCATCACGTCGAATGCAATCTCGATTTCCCGGTCGAGCTCCCAAGTCCCCGTCGCTTCGATCTGGTCCTGCACCCGAGCCATCTCGGCATAGATTTTCTCCAGCTGAGCATCACTCAGCGGTTCGCCGCATTTTGCGCTCAACTCGTTGTAACGCTCCAGCAACTTCCGTCGCCCGGCCACCGCGGACTGCACATTGCCCCAGACGTCCATGCTCGGATCGAGCTGCGGCTCTTGCGGGAGAAAGCCGCGAGTAAAGCCGTCGGTCAGGCGGGCTTCTCCGGAAAAGTCTTGGTCCAAGCCAGCCATGATCCGCAGCAGTGTACTCTTACCGGAGCCGTTCTTTCCGAGCACACCGATTTTCGCTCCGGGATAGAACGCCAGCCAAATGTTGTTCAGCACGGTGCGCGGCCCGTGCTTCTTGGTCAATTCCTTGATCGTGTAGATGTACTGACGACTCATAGCTTTCCTGTTTACTGACTGGGAGCGTTATCCGCTCCTGATGAAAATTTTTGGGTTGGGAACTTGGCGAACAGCGAACACTCGCTGCGATTATTCCCATTCAATCGTCGCGGGCGGCTTGCTGCTGATGTCGTAGCAAACGCGGTTCACTCCGTTGACTTCGTTTATGATTCGCGTCGACATCTTCGCCAGCAACTCATGGGGCAAGCGGGACCAATCGGCCGTCATAAAGTCATCCGTGTTGACACAGCGTACCACGACAGCATTCTCGTAAGTCCGGGCATCACCCATCACGCCGACGCTTTGCACCGGCAGCAGTACGGCAAACAACTGCGATGTCTCGCGATACAAGCCGGCCGCGTGCACTTCTTCCAGCACAATCGCGTCCGCCTCACGGAGCACATCCAGTTTCGGCTTGGTCACTTCACCGAGGCAACGCACCGCCAGCCCGGGACCGGGGAACGGATGCCGCCAAACAATCGAATCGGGCAAGCCGAGATCACTTCCCAATTGACGAACTTCGTCCTTGAAGAGGTCTCGCAGCGGTTCGATCAGCTCAAAGCCCAAATCCTTCGGCAGCCCGCCCACGTTGTGGTGCAGCTTGATCGTTGCGGCGGGCCCGTCTGGAGCCGCACCACTCTCGATCACGTCAGGGTAAAGCGTCCCCTGAGCCAAAAACTTGGCTCCCTTGATTTTACGCGCTTCGTCCTGAAAGCAATCGATAAACAGCCGGCCAATTCGTCGCCGCTTTTCCTGTGGGTCGGTCACTCCAGCCAACGCATTCAAGAACCGCGTCTCGCCATCGACCACCCGCAAGTCCGTCTTGAAATGCTTGGAAAACTCAGTCTTTACCGATTCGAGTTCGCTTTTTCGCAGCAGTCCGTTGTCGACCATAATGCAGCTCAACTGGTCGCCAATCGCCCGGTAAAGCATCGCCGCCACAACCGATGAATCGACTCCACCGGACAGTCCGCAAATGACCCGGTCATCGCCAACCCGCTCGCGAATCCCGGCAATCGCTTGCTCGGCAAAGTTGGAAAGCTTCCAATCGCCACTGCAGCCGCACACTTGAAACAGAAAGTTCTTTAGTAGCGTCTTCCCGTACGGCGTGTGAGTCACCTCAGGGTGAAACTGAATTCCATAAACTGCCAATTTCGAATGCTTGACCGCCGCCAGCGGGCAGGTCTCGGTGCGAGCCAATGGAAGGAAATCGCCAGTGATCTCCTGAACCTGATCGCCGTGACTCATCCAGACCTCCGTCTGGTCCGGCACGCCGTCAAACAACGGGTCTCGCTGAGTCACGCGGACGTGGGCGCGACCGTATTCGCGTGAGTGAGCGTTGCTGACCTTGGACCCCAACTGGTCGCAAATCAGCTGCATGCCGTAACAGATTCCGAGAATCGGAATCCCCAGCTCGAAAATTCCCGGATGACAACGCGGAGCCCCAGTCTCGTAAACGCTGCTCGGGCCACCGGAGAGAATCAGCCCGCTCGGCCGATGCTTCTTGATCTGCTCCGGCGTGATATCGTGCCGCACGATCTCGCAATAAACGTGCTGCTCGCGAACCCGGCGGGCAATCAGCTGGGCAAATTGGGAACCAAAGTCGAGCACGAGAATTCGCTCTTGAGCGGCTTGGGTTGCCGGAGCAGCGGACGATTGATTCGTAGGACGTGTTTCCAAACTACTGTTCATGACCGACAGGATTCCTCTCCAACTGCTCAAGCCGCGGCATCTCGCTTTTGCACGATTAAAAGTGGGTGCAGCCGCATCTCGCTCGAACGTAAACGAAAACTGCCGCTGTCTCAGCGGCAGTTGGAAACGACTAATTATATCACTCTGCAGCCCGGGCAAAAGTCGCGAAAAAGGCGGCTAATCTGCAATCAATTCGAAGCCGTTCCGTTCCCCCACGGTTTCTCACCGCTCGTCAGCCACCAAACGCGTTGGCACTGGATCGGCGACATTTGCTAAAGCCCAACTCCAGAACGGTTCCTCTCACTCACCTTGCGAGCGAGCAAAACAAGCGACCGACTCTGCATTGCCTGCTCGGAGAGGATGCGATAACGTGGACGTTCGACCCACGCCAATTCGTTCCTCTTAATCAAATCCGGCATGAAAATCCTGATCACCAACGACGACGGCATCACCGCTCCCGGCCTCGTCACGCTCTGCAATTATCTCCATCAATATCACCAAGTCTTCGTCGTCGCTCCCGACAATGAACGGAGCGGTGTCAGTCAATCAATCACCTACCGCCGCCCAGTCTTCCACAAAGAATACCGGATCGGATCTGGCATCCACGGTATTGGCGTTAATGGCTACCCGGTCGACTGCGTCAAGGTCGCGATGTTCGAACTCTGTCCTTTCCGCCCCGATGTCGTCGTCAGCGGAATCAACAGCGGACTGAACGTTGGATTGAACGTTGGACACTCGGGCACCGTAGCTGGTGCGATCGCCGGTGCTCAATATGGACTCGCTTCGATCGCCCTTTCGCTCGAAGAGAACCCGGTAATGGATTACGAACGAGCCATCCAAATTGTCTGGCCGGTCGTTCTGCAACTGGTCGAGGATGGCCAGAATCGCGGTACCGTTTTGAATGTGAACATTCCGACGGCTGCCCTGAGTGGCGACCCCAGCTTTGCCGTCGTTCCGATGAATGCGAATAACATGGGCTATCACTTCGAGAAAGGCTTCGACCCCAAGGGCCGCCTCTATCACTGGCAAACCAACCAGCCTGACGCGTTGCCGCTGGAACAACTTTGTGACACCTATGCGGTTGCCCGCGGCCTCGTCGCGATCACGCCACTCTCTCCCGACCTGACGCATCACGATCGGCTCAATGCGCTCACAGAGCGATTGCAAGCCAGCCGCACCGGATCGGGAGCCTAACCGATGTCCGCAGCCCGGATCGGAATCGTTACCGTCTCGGACCGCGCCAGCCGCGGCGATTACGTCGACCGCGGCGGCCCAGCGATCCACGGCTACTTCAGCGAAGTCCTCACCTCGCCCTGGGATCCGATCAGCCGCCTGATAGCCGACGAGCAATCGCTGATATCAGAGACGTTGATCGAGTTGGCTGACCAAGAGCGCTGTGACCTGATCGTCACCACCGGCGGCACCGGCCCGGCGCCCCGCGACGTCACGCCCGAAGCAACGGTCGCGGTCTGCGATAAAATGCTTCCCGGCTTTGGAGAATTGATGCGATCCGTCTCGCTGAGGTCTGTTCCAACCGCGATTCTCTCCAGACAAACCGCCGGAACGCGGGGACGGACGCTGATCGTGAATCTACCGGGCAAGCCCTCGGCGATCGCCGAATGCCTCGACGCCATCATGCCCGCAGTCCCCTACTGCCTCGACCTAATCCAAGCCGCCCGCCTCGAAACCAACCCAGCCCGAATCATCGCCTTCCGCCCCAAGGCGTAAGTGTTTGGGGTGGGTTTTCGTTCTCGGTTTTTTGCAAATGCTCATCTTCTTGACCCCGGAGGGGTCACAGACATCAGCCGGGGGTTGAGGAGCCCCAGCGACGATACCCCCGGATCGCAAAGCGAAATGGTTCCGCATCCCGAAGGGATGCCAGACGATCCGGATTCGATCTCCGATTAACGTCTCCGCAAAATTCCCCGACGCGCGAACAACCCGTGCCAGTTTGAATCATCACCGCACCCGCGCTCCCAGCCGCCTCGTCTGTTATCCCTCCGGGATGAAGAACGATTTTTTTCGCGTCGCGATCCGGGGGTGTCGCTTCGCTCAACCCCCGGCTAATTTCTGTTATCCCTCCGGGATAAAACCAATCAGGGGGCACGGGCGGTTCGACGCTGACGTGAATTTTCGCTCAACAACGAGCAACCGCACCGGGGGCGAGGTCGGGAGACCATCGCCCAGCGCCGTTTGTTCGCGTCGTTTCTTCTAGCTGCTGAACCGGGAACTGGCGTGAGGCCCGGCTGACGAAGGGGAAATTCGCGCCGCGGCTCGACCGCTGCCCATTCTCCTACGCAAACAAACCCGTCACCGCCGACGCCTTCACCAACTCGCGCGGCTGGTTGAGGTGGTTCATCACAATCGTCTCCGGCTCGATCCCAAAGGCATGATAAATCGAAGCCAACAACTCCGTTGGATGGACCGGATCCTCAGCCGGTGCTGAAGCCGTCTTGTCCGACTTGCCGTGAACGTAACCTCGTCTCGTCCCGGCTCCCGCAACCAAGCCCGTGTAACAGTACGGCCAGTGATCGCGGCCGTTGGCGTCGTTGTCGTTACCGGAAGTGCTCACGCCGCGCTGCGGACTTCGACCAAACTCGCCAATCGCAACAACAAGGTTGTCCTCCAGTAGCCCGCGCTCGTCCATGTCTTCAATCAAAGCTGACAGGCCCGTGTCAAACATCGGCGCCGACTTGGTCCGCATCCGGTTCTCCAAATCGACGTGCTGATCCCAGCTGTGGTGATCCGAATTGGCAATCTTCGGCCAAACCACTTCGACAACCCTCGTGCCCGCTTCGATCAAACGCCGAGCGAGCAGCAAGCTCTGTCCAAACGTATTCCGGCCATACTTGTCGCGCAGCGCATCGGGCTCCGAAGCCAACGCAAACGCCTCGCGGGCTCGCCCGGAGACCACCAGATTCAGCGCTCGCTCGTAGTGTTCACCCAGCTTGTGCTCCGCCACCGCCTTGTCGATCGCAGGCATCTGCTGGTTGACCAAGTCGCGCAGCTTGGCGCGTCGTTCCAAACGAAGCGCAAACACATCGGGCGGCAACTGTAAATCTTCGATCTTGATTCGATCCATCTTGGTCATGTCGAGATCGTCGCCCTCAGGATAGAGCGTGTAAGGGTCGAATCCCTTGCCCAGGAAACCCGCACTCCCTCCTTTGCCGACGACGTTGCTCTCCTGCAGCGGTCGCGGCAACATCACAAACGGCAGCATCGGAACTTCGGGCGGCTTGAACTTGATGATGTTCGAGCCAAAGTTCGGAAAATCCTTCGGGCTCGGCGGCTCCAATTGCCCCGATGGACTGACCTTGTCCGTCGTGTAACCCGTCATCATCTGGTAAATCGCCGCGGTGTGGTTGAACAAACCGTTCGGCGTGTAGCTCATCGATCGAATCAGCGTGTAGCGGTCATTCAGCTGGGCAAGCTTCGGCAAGTTCTCGGTGTACATCACTCCGGGAATCTTGGTCGAAATCGGACTGAAAACGCTCTTCACGTTCTCCGGCACATTCTCCTTCGGGTCCCAAAGGTCGAGATGACTCGGTCCACCTTGGAGATAGACAAGGATAATCCCTTTGGCTCGCCCCCAACCGGGTCGCTCCGGACGCGCCACGATTCCCGCATTGGCCGATTGCAACTGCAGCAGGCCCGGCAGCGAAAGCCCCAGCAAGCCCGAGGCTCCCACGCGCAAGACATCGCGACGCGAGATTCCCAAGCTCCGATCACACAAGTCCTTGCCGGGCCGTCCGAGTATATGAAACATGAGGTAAACTCCTGAAGGTAATGCGGAAGTGGGAATTCCAACCCGCTTATCGGTTGAACAAAAACGCCGGGCTGTTGACCAGCGCCCAAGCCAAGTCCTGAGCCATCGTCAGCCGAAGGTTCTCCACCTGGCCGCGACTCTGCTCGAAGTCTCGCTCGAGCCGCGACAGCAGCGGATCTGGCGGAACAGGCCGCTGAGCCAGCTCCAAAGCCGCCCGCGCATCGACAATCCGCTGGTCAATCGCCAACGGTACTTGAGCCGATGCCAACTCCGTATCGAGCGCAATTCGGCGCTCGTCGCCGCGTTGGAAAGCCGCCAGCAAGCGTTGCTTGTTTTCGTCACTCGGGCTCGGCGCGACCAGCTGCGTCAACAGCTCATCCGACAGCCCCAATCCCGCCGGCCGCTCCAGACTGGCCAGCGCCAAGCGAAAGCGACCGACCATATGCTGCTGGTCAAAATCCTGCGAAAGCCTCACGCGAATCCGCGATCCACCCGCGAAACCAACCGGCAACTGGAAGTGATACGTCGCCCAGCGAGTCTTGCCCGTGCCACCAGCCAACGCCCAACCAGCCGCTCCCGTCTTTTGACCATCGAAGGTAAAACTCACCGGATAGTTTGGCTGCTCGAAATCCGCCAATGCACCAGCGATCGGAACCGCCCGCCAGGACTCTGGGTCCGAACTCGGAGCAATCTCGAGTTCCAATTCAGTCAGCACAAAATTGCCATTCCCCGGGTTCAAGCCCGGCCCACCACCCGGCAGGCTTTGATCCGCGAGCATCTCTAGCCGCAAACTCGACACGCCGGTCAAATCGGTTTCGGCGATCACCTCGGTGACCGTCTTCCCCTTCGACTCGCGAGTCAGCACGGAGCGGTCAGCCAAAACCTCAATCGCCGCTCCGCTGGACTGCTGCACGCTCTGCGGCAACAACAGGTGCCACTGACTGCGGCTCAGTTGCTGCTTTCGCCACCGCTGATACTCTTCCTCCTGCCGAGCCTGATACTGCTGCATCGCTTGATCGGCTGCGGCCAAACGGTCGCGGTGCTGCTGCTCACGCTGGGCGAGTTGCGGGTCGACTTCGGCAATCGTCTGCGCGAGTTTTTGCTCTGCCGCAGCAATCGCCGCCCCGCGTTCCGCTGCCAACTGCTCCAATCGCGGACCAACCTCAGTTCGCCGCGCGGTCAGCTGTGCTTCCAGCACGGCATGATCTGCTTCGATCGCCTTGGCTTCGTTGCGGAAGATTTCAAACTCGGCATCACTCGCTGTTCGATTCCAGATTCGCAAATAAAGTTCATCCACCAGCGCTCGGTCATCCGGCTGTTCCGCAACCAGCTTTGCCAAATCGCTTTGCGCGTCGCCGATCACGCTCGCCTGGTCAGGTCCGCTGACCAGTGCCAAGACGCTCCCCAACTGCAGGTCGTTGCTTCGCTCGCATTCGCACGCGCTCTCGCGAACAGGCTTGCCCAACGTCGCAAAAAACCCGCTCGGAACGGCGATTCCTGCATCCGACAATTCTGTTGCTCGCGTTCCTTCGGGGACGCCCGGAATGCGCTCGCGGCTGCCAATCACAAAGTGCAGCGTATCGTAGAGAACCTCCGCCGGCAGTCGCTTCGGCACCGCATGCGAATAGTTCGTTCGGTCATCAGCATTCCAAGGGTTGCTTTCCACGGCCAGTTGGTAAGTCCGCGACTTGCAGATCATCGCCAGCAAATGGCGCGTGTTGAATTGACTCTCCACCAGCTCGCGCGTCAAAAATTCGAGCAACTCCGGATTGGAAGGAGGATTGCTCGCCCGAACGTCATCCAGCGGCTCGATCAAACCAACACCGAGCATGTAACCCCACAGCCGATTGGAGTAGGTCGAGGCAAAATACGGATTGTCCGGCGCGGTCAACCACCGAGCCAACTGCTCGCGTCGCGGCAGTTCAGCGGGAAGCTGTGACACCGACGGGACCGCGTAGGGATAAGCCGGAGCGGTAACTTTTTTCGTCCGGTCGTGCAGCACTTCTCCTTCGCTGGCATCGGCCACCATTTCGTACAGCGGCGTCGGCGCTTCGACGTCGGTTCCGCCAATTCGACCGCCATTGCTCGCCGGGTCCTCGCTCAGCTTGACCTGAGCAAAATACGCAGCCGTTTCGTAGTACTGATTTTGCGTCCAGCGTTCAAACGGGTGGTCGTGGCACTTGTTGCAGTTGAACCGGGTGGCAAGAAACAGGTGCGTCGTGTTCTCCATCATCTCCGTCGGCGTGCGAAGGATTTTGTAGTAAGCGGCAGCGGGCTGTTCCTTGTTCGAACCACTCGCCGTCAAAATCGACCGCACGAATTGATCGTAGGGAACGTTGTCCGCAACCTGCTGGCGAATCCAAGTATGGAACTTCGCCGCGCCCTCGGGAGCGAGGAACTTGCGGTTGACTTGCAGCAGGTCAGCCCATTTGTTTGACCAGTAGTCGATGAACTCGTCGCTGCCGATCAGGCGGTCGACGACTTCGGCTCGTTTGACCTGCGTCTCGCGCGAGTCGGCCAAGAAAGCTCGCACCTGCTCTGAGGTCGGTGGCAGCCCGGTCAAATCGAGGTACACGCGGCGGAGGAAGTCGGCGTCCGTGCAGAGTTCCGCGGGCCGAATCTTCATCCGCTTCCATTTGGCGGCCACCAGCCCATCAATCGCGTTGAATTGCGGCGGCTCTTCCCAAACGAAGCCCTCGCGATTTCCCATCACGGTCAACGTGGTCGCCGCATAAGCTCCGTCATATCGAGCCAGCAACGCCGCCTCACCGCGGCGCATCGCCGCAGCCAGTCCTTCGCCCGTCACAGTTGCCACCTCAAGGTTGGCGCTCTCGATAAACGCCTCCCGAGTCACGTCCCGCCAACTGCCGTCTTCCCAGTGAGCGATGACCCGAAATTGCTGCCGAGCCCCTGCGTCATCCAGCACCGGATTGACCGGAAGCAACTCCAACCGCTGCGGCTTGGTGTCAGCCAGTTCCAGATTTGCCCCCTCGGAGATCCATTTGCGAATCAGGGTGTAGTAGCGACTTCCCGGCCGAATCACTTGGCCACCTTCGTGCGGAACTTGAGCCGTTGCCTTGAGCAGCATCAGACTCTCGTCCGGTGCCGCCACGTTCACCCGTCGCGTCGCCATGTCGTCGGTCAGTGCTCGAATGTCGAAAACCGGATCGTAGCCACGCAGCGAAAGCTTGAACCCCTTCTTCCCATCTTGCGATCCATGACAGGTCCCGGCGTTACAGCCAAGTTTGGTCAGCACCGGATTCACATCGCGAATGAAGCTGAGTGGCTTCTCCGCTTCTTGCTTCAATGCCACGGGAATCGCGATTCGCTGGTCGCCCAGCGCAATCGCCAGCTCACCAGCAGCCGGATTTTCCGACGGCTGCACTAATCCGCTGCTGCTCACCGCCACGCCTGCTTGGGGCGTGTAGCTGGCCAAGTCGGTCACATCGAAGGTTCGTCCATCGTTCAGCTCTGCCGTGACGAGCAGCTGAACATAGTCACCCAGCCCGCTCAATTCGACCGACCGCGGCGTCGACTTCAGCGACTTGACTCCGGCGGATTGGAGCGTCGCGAGTCGGCTGTCGCGATTTGTTTTTGCTTCGCTTGCAGCGGCCTCGGATGAAGCTGCTTTCGTCTCGTACAGCCAGCTTGGCCGGAAGTTTTCTTTCGCCAAATCGGACTTCACTTCAACCGGCTGCCACGCTCCCAGCGCCTCGCCGCCTTGCGTACGATAGCGATGCAGTTGGCCATCGGCACCGGCGGCGACAAAGTACTCACCACTCGGGTGAAAGGCGACAGCGTAAAAGCCACCGCTGGCGAGATCGATTTGAGCGAGTTGCTGGATGTCGCTGGTCAGGTATTGTTCCAGCCGCTTGTTTTCCTCAGCTGACCGCCCGGTGACCACTTTGCCGGAAATTGCCCGGATGTCGTCGGGCAGAGCGGTGTCGAATTCCCAAGAAAAAACGCGAGCTTGGCCCCGTCCGTCGAGGCTGCTGGCGGCGACAATCCGGCGACCGTCCGCCGAGATATCGACTCCCGTCACGCGGCCGGGCATTTCCGGAAATCGGCGGATCAAGTTGGCGTCGTCCCCGATGACCCGCTTGGTCAAGCGAAACATTCGGTAGATTTTCGGCATCCCGTCGGCGCTGCCGATCAGGACTTCATCTCGGGCGGGGTGTCGAGCCACCGCGGCGATACCGCCTTTCAACACGCCGGGCGTGATCGAGGTGATGTTGTCGACGAATCGCTCGGTAGCGACTTCAGTCAACTTGCAAGTCATGTCGCGGCCTACCGAAACGAGGTGCGAACCATCGACTGAGAAGACGGTGTCGCGAACCCAATCATCGGCGGCGTCCTGAAACAGGACTTGCTCGCCGCTCTCGGCGTTGACGACGCGCACGCTGGTGTCAGTGCAGCCAAAGGCGATTCGCTTGTTGTCGGGTGACCAACTCGCGCCGAAGATCGTGTCGTGGCTGACGAAGTTGGAGAAAATCAAATCGCCCGTCACCACGTTCCAGACTTGCAGTTCCCCCGCTTCGCCCGGAAGCCCACCGGCAACCGCCAGCCGCATGCCATCAGGGGAAAACCGGACCGATTCGATTCGAGGCGAAGCGCCAATCAAGCGCCGCTTCAGCTCTCCCGATTGCGCATCGAGCAGCAAGACCTCGTGGATTCCAGGGACGGCTAACCATTTGCCATCGGGTGAGAAGTCAAGCGACGTGACGGTGGGCGGGCGGGAGTAGTTGGGCGGATTGCTCTGGGAGTAGTTTTCGCTGGACCGCTGCCAGTCGTTCTTGGCACCTTGCTCGATCCAGCGACGAATCAGGGCGATTTCTTTCTCACCCAGCGGCGGGCCTTCGGTTGGCATTTCGGCTCGACCGTCGACCGGGGTGATCTGTTCGATCAGAAAACTCTCGCCCGGTTTCCCGGGAACGACAGCGGCCTTGCCGCTTTCGCCTTCACCCAGCAGCCGGTCGAACTCGGTCATCAGGTAGTCGCCCTCGGTGCGGGCTCCTTGGTGGCAGCCAACGCAGCGGGCGAGCAGAATGGGGCGGATCTCACGGGCGTAGCTAACCTCACCCGCCGGAGCCGTCGCCCCATCGGCAGGCCGTTCCTGGGCGACCAGCGATGAAGCGAGAAAGGCAGACATCACCAGAGCGAAAAGGGAGCGCAAAAACCGCGGTTCAGCAGCCAAAGCAAACTGCGAAGGCCACTGCGCTGGGCGCAGGTCTCCCGACCTCGCCCCGCCCGAAGGCCACTGCGCTGGGCGCAGGTCTCCCGACCTCGCCCCGCCCGAAGGCCACTGCGCTGGGCGCAGGTCTCCCGACCTCGCCCCGCCCGGAAAACGCTCTGTTCCACCATGACTTCCGATTGAATACCGCATCGAATTTCACTTCCCTAGTTCGCGAAGCCGAAAACGGGGTCGACCCCCGTTTCCTTAATGTTCAGCCATCCGCAGCCTGATTGCAACCAAATGCGGGCGAGAGCTGGGGCTTTTCCCTGAAATCTCTGGGACTGAGAACCTTTGGATGTTTGGTAAGACCGCGTGTAAAGGCCTCACGAATCTGACGAAAACGAGGCACTCTGAGGGTCCTGCGACCTGTAACTTTCCCAAAACAGAAGGTGACAAAAGATGAGCTCTGTTTCGCTCGAAAGCCCCTTTAACCCGGACCGGAAATTGTTACAATTTTCGCTCCCTCGCGAGAAACGAGTGCGAGCGAAACGGGGGCTTAAAGAGTCGGTCCCTTGCGCTCACACCTTGGGCAGTGATGCTCAGCATCCGTCCGTTTCCCAGCAACTGAAACGCCCCTGTAGCTCAGTTGGTAGAGCAGTTGACTCTTAATCAATTGGTCGAAGGTTCGAGTCCTTCCGGGGGCACTGAAAACCCGCGATTTTCGCGGGTTTTTTTATGCGCCGACCATAAACCGCCCTGTCAAATTGGGGTGGCTAGAGCCGCTTATCAGGATACAAAAGGATACATTTTGTCACGAGCAGGGATACAATTCCAAGGGCTTCACAGGTCGACTCGCCGGCTAATACGGCAACCTGTTTCGAACCTGGTTGCCGAGGAACGCAAACTGTGATCCCGCAAACATTCCCGGAGTGGACGAGCATGTGGTCATGGCGCGATGGTCGACTCGCTCTTCTCGTCGGTTTGGCGTTGTCTCTTCTGCCGTTCCACTCCGTCCGCGGACAAACCGAGAAACTCACATTTTTCAGCAGCGCTGAAAACGTTGCGGCTGAAAACTACGGGATTGAGCCGGGAAGCGGGCAACTGATGCTGTTCCCGGTTTTCCAGTATGGGCCGTGGGTGCCGTTTCGTTTCGTGCAGCTGATCAAAGACCCGGCCGTTAAGAAGCACGTCGAATTGAAACCGGAACAATTAAAGCTTATCGACGAGATTCTGGATCGAGAAAAGCCGAACCGCTCGGGTTTCACTCTAGGGAAACCCCAACGGACGCGAGAACCCGAAATCGCCCAAGCTTGGGAGCTCGAATTTCGAGGCGTGGTCCGCGACCTGCTCACCCCTCGGCAGCAAGAGCGATTGGTCGAGGCGGATCTGCTCTATCTGCTGCGTCGGCGAGGGATCAAGTGGTTTTTGTTTCAGCCCGGGATTCAAACCACCCTCGGGTTTGATGACCGTGTCGCTGGCGAGATCCTTGAGGAGTTGTCGCAGCTCCGGGACGACTGCATCCAGCAGCGGAATCGGCTGGTCGAATCCACGCACGACGAACTCCTGGACGTCCTCGAGAAACCGCAAAAGGAGGCGATCGAGGGGATTCTTCAGGTCTTTCTCAAGCCCCCTGTCGCAGCCGGATCCGCCGCACCGCTGTTTGGCAGGTCAGTTCAGGCTCATTTCAAACCACTGGAAACCAATTACGAACACCCTACCAAACCGCTGGAGCTGCTTGCCTGCCAATTGAGCAACCTCGAGATGTTCAGCGACAATCCGCTGGAAGACGATCTGAAAAAGTTTCGAGGACTCGCTTATCTTCCGCAGCTCTCCCGCGATCTCCGGGGCAACCTTGAATTCCGGGATGGGCGGGGTTTCCTGACTCAGTATTCCAAAGGTTCCAGCGACAAGCGGCGGCAAATTGCTGAGTCCATCAATGAAATTCTCGCAATCGATCTCTTTCATTACCTCCAACAAAGCGAATTTTTTTCCCGTGATTTGGAACTGGCTGACTGGCAGCGCTCGCAGATTGCCGAAGTAATTGCCGGAAACAGTGCAATCGACGATGCCTTGAGTGCGTTGCCTGACGCTCAAGGTCGTCACTCTGCCGAGGAAACCCGGCTCTTCCGAAAACGTTACGATCATGCGATTCGAGCCGCACGAAACCTCGACTCGATCCTGCTGCCGCACCAGCTCCGCGCACTCGTCCTCGCCGCGGAACTGAACGAACTCACCCAGTTTGGCCTGGCCGCGGTTCTGCATTCCGGTGAAATGGGGCTCCGGCTGAAACTTTCTCCCGACCAGCGCAGGGAGATTGAGGCAATCGCCCGGCAGCAACTGCAGGAGATCGCGAATGAGACTCAAAAGCTCGAGGGCAAGTTGCTCCGCTCCCTGGTCAAATCGCTGCAGCAGCGGAAGATTGAATTGAGCCTCGACCCGGGCCGCCTCGAGTCGCTCGACCAACGAGTCGACATCGACGTTTATCTACTCGGACTGCTGCCCGCAAAGCCGAAAGAAAAATGAGCTTGCGGGAAACAAAGAACGACAATTGGTACGATGAACGACGCGAAGCGATGGGGGGGAGAGAAAATGTGGACTCTTTTCTTGAGCATTTGGAGCAGTCATGTCGGAGCCAGAGCCTCAAGCTGTTTTTGTTGCCGACAGTCCAAACTTTGTGGACCTTATCGTTAGTCTCATGTTGGCTTCGATTCCTTTATCCGTGTTTGCGCTCGGTGGCGTCATAATGTACATCGGATCGCCAAGCGGTTCCTCCAAGCCCGAAGATGGAGACGGAATTTTTCGGCTGGGACTGGCCATCTCCCTGCTGGCGCTGATTGGCTTATGGTATATGCCAGTTCGTCTTTGGGTTTATCGCGGAAAGTTTTATATCAAGATTCTTGACGAGTCGCTTGAATATCAGTGGATCGAAGGGAAGAAGAAAGCGTTTCTGTTCAGCGAGATAGAGGAATACTGGACAGATGAAGGAGTTTTGACTTTATCGCACAACGCCCCCTTTTCTGGCTTGAGCGTGGAACTTTACTACATGTCTCGTGCGAACCGGGAGGTTTTACTGGAACTGATTGAGGCAAAATGCGGTTTCCCGCCTAGTCGGCCTTATTGATTTCCAAAAGGGCAGCTGAAGGGTAGTTCCGAATTACCCCCGTCCTCTTTGTGTTACCGCCACTGTTTGGCCTGATAGAGCGAGCTGATCAGGATTTCGTAGCCTTCGGTCATCGAGCGGAGCGAACCGTTAGCTTGGACGTGGCCGCGACCGGCCCGGCCCCATTCGCGAGAACGCTCGGGATTTCTCAGCACCCGCAGCCAAGCCGCTGCCGCCGCCTCCTCATCGGTCGCCTCGACCAGCAGTCCCGTCAGGTCGGGCCGCACCAACTCTGGAATCGAACCGACTCGCGGCGCAACCACCGGCAACTGGCACGACATCGCCTCCAAGATCGAGACTGGGCTCGCTTCGTTATCAGAGGTCAGCGCAAACAAGTCGAGCATCGAGAGGACGCCCGGAATATCTTGGGTCGTCCCGAGCATCCGAATCGCGTCTTGGATTCCGAACTCACGGGCGGCTGCTTCAATTTGCGATCGCTCAGGCCCATCTCCCGCGATGACGAAGCGGGCCGTAGGAAATTGTTCGTGGACGTTGCGGGCAATTCGCAGAAACCGCAAATGATTTTTCTCAGGCCGCAGCGCAGCGACGATGCCGACGACCGGCGCAGACTCCTCGATTTCCCACCTCTGACGCCACTCGGCTCGCGCAACCGCACTCGGCCGAAATCGCTCCGTGTCGATCCCGTTGGGAATCACAAAGACTTTCTGCTCGGGAAACTTCTCGAACTCAACCAGAAATTTTCCATGTGGCCGAGCCACGGCGATGAAGCCGTCTGTCAGCGGCGTGAGCCAGCGATTCATCCGCCCCACGCCATCCGGCCAGCCGGTCGAGTGCAGCGCCGAAAGCACTACCGGGACGCGAGCCAACCGAGCGGCCAGTCTCCCCCAAAACATTTTGTCGCCCGCCCCGACTGTCACCACGGCGTCAACCGACTCGCGACGAAACAATTTGGCCAGACGCTGCAGCACAAACGCATCGTACTTGCCCCGCAGCAGCCGGCTGTACAGCGGTACTTCGGCCGACATTTGCTCGCCCAACTCACCCGCTTCCTTCAAGCAGCAAACCAGCGGCCGGATCCTCCGCCGATCCAAAGTCCGCACCAGATTGTGCAGCAGCGTCTCCGCGCCCCCAACCGGCAGGCTGGTCAAGACGAACATCGTGTTCAGCGGGCGGTCAATTCCGACCTCGGATTTCAGCAGCGGTTTGTTCATCAGTCGGTGTATTGATATCGGACTTTGTTCATCTGGCTTCCGCTGTACGACAACCAGTTGCAAATCCGCGCCAGACTTGGGTCGCCATGCATCCGCTGCAAATGAAACGTGTCATCGCCAATTGCGTTCATCCCTCCGTAAGCCGAGCAAGCAGCTTTGTAACCATACTCCCGACAGAGTTCAAAACTGCGACGACTCAGATTCTGCGGTTGTCCAATGGGAAAAGCGAAATGTTGGACAGGGCGGCCAATCAAGTCCTCAAGCTGTTTGCCCGAATCGACAATTTCACGAACGAGTTGAACTTCGCTCGATGCCCCACAATCGGCATGAGTTGATGTGTGACAACCAATATCAACTCCAATATTCGAAAGCGCGCGGATCGTCTCAATCGAATCGACGGGCAACGGCTGATTCAGTCGGCAATCGTGCTCAAATGGTCGCTGCCCTAACACGTGGCCGACCGCTACGAAATAGGAAAAAGGAATTCGCCGCTCCAGCAGCAACGGCAACGCATACTCGCTGTTCTCCGCGTAGCCATCATCAAAGGTGATCGCCACTGTGGGACGATCATTGAATCCGCTTGCAATTCGCCGCTGGCATTCGGTCAAGCTGACCAAGTCGAAATTTGCTTGAAGCCAGTCAAGATGTTCACGAAACCCCTGCTTCGTGATCGTCCAACCATTCAGATGCTCGTCAGCAACGCGGTGGTAAAACAAGATCCCGACCGGAAGCTTCCCCTGAGATTTCAACTGCCGAACTTTGACGGTACGGATCGGACCAACCGTCCAGTTGTAAGCGCTGATCAAAAAGTCCGGCACCGACGACTGCATAAAAACGCTCAAGGAGACGAAAGTGAATCGACTGTGAAAAACGGCCTGCTTCCGCCCGAGAAATACGGGTGGCTAAGCAGACGCGGAGGGTTCAGGAAAGTTTGGGATCAAGAAGTTCATCTGCAACTACGGAAACACAAGGAGTTTTCGCTTGTTCGCTTGCTTCCCCTCCCAATCGGCACAGACCGAATTACCGATACTCGCATGAGACTGCACGATTCGCTCTCTCAGCAGCCTGACAAAGAGCGAGTCTTCGGCTGTGAGCTAGGCTTCTGTTAGCAACAACAAGCATCCAGGTCACATCGACCGCACCAATTACCGCTCCCAGTTCAAACTCGATCGCCGCCCCTTCATGCCCACCGCAACCACTCAAGAAACTTTCGCCGCCCCGCCCGCAACCCGTCGCAAGTTGTTCGGCTTTGAAATTGACGCATTGTCGATGCCCGAGGCAGTGAGTCAATTGCATCACTGGGTGGCGCAGGGAGACAACCGCTGCCGCTTCGTCGTGACTCCGAATGTCGACCATGCCGTGCTGCTCCAGGAACATACCGGGCTCCAAGCAGCTTACCGCGATGCAGACCTCGTGCTGGCCGATGGACACCCGCTCGTCTGGGCCTCGCGGTTGCTGAGACAAGCTTTGCCGGAGCGAGTGCCGGGCTCAGACCTCGTTCCGCGACTGTTCGCTTCGACGCAGCAGCGCGGTCCGCTGACCGTCTACTTGCTCGGAGCCGCACCGGGCGTCGCCGAGCGTGCGGCGACCAACATCCAAAAGGCGTGGCCTCAGGTTCAAGTTTTAGGTTGCTACAGTCCACCGCTCGGTTTTGAAAAACGCCCCGAAGAAACAGAGGAGATTCTCGAGCGAATCGGCTCATGCCAGCCGGATGTCCTCGTCGTTGGTCTGGGCGCGCCCAAACAGGAGTGCTGGGTGCACGCCAATCGCGAACGAATTGCAGCCCGCGTCGCGCTCTGTGTCGGTGCCACGATCGACTTTCTTGCTAACGAGCGACGTCGCGCTCCTCGCTGGATGCAACGCTTCGGGCTGGAGTGGCTGCATCGCATGCTTTCCGAGCCCCGCCGATTGGTGAAGCGATATGCGAAAGACGCTTGGGTCTTTCCCCAACTCGTTCTCCGCCAAATGTTCGCCCCCCAAGCCAGCAAGATTTAGCGGTCTTTGCTCGGCCAGAAAAAAGCTCTTCCTCCCCGATAGCCTCTCCCCCTCTGCGGCGGATACAATCTCTTGATTCAATGACTGAAGACTAACAGTTCATGAACAGCGGTGATCGCGGTGGAAACGAGCGCAACTCAACAAAGCAATTCGCTCCAATCAGAGAATGCTGAGGTGGTCGCAGACCGTGTGTCCGCTGAGCCAACTGCGTTCTCCGCCAGTGCCTCAGAAATCAGTCAACCTGAAAATGATTCATTCAGCGACAGCGAGGTTTCTGAGTTAGGTTACCCTCCAATCCGCCCCGCCGAATCGACTTCGCAGTACCAGGCGCTGGCCGACGGAAGTTTTTCAAGCGTTGGCCCCGACTCGGCAGTCTTCAGCCGATTTGACCAACCGACGCTCGTGGGCCTGTTACTTTTCTGCTCGCTCTGCATCATTGGCTGGAGCACTTGGCAGTGGTTGACCTTGCGCACCCGGACGATCGACATCGATGAAGGCCGGCGAACGCAACTCCGGTTTGAAGTCGATCTCAATCGCGCCCCGGCAGCCGAGTTTGCGAATCTTCCGGGAGTGGGTCCCAAACTGGCTGAAGAAATTGTCACCCATCGGCAACAAATCGGGCGATTTAGTCGTTTCGAGGATTTGCTCAACGTCAGCGGCATCGGAGAAGCAAAATTCAAGGCAATTCTCCCGTTCCTGCGTCCGCTTGAGCCTGCCCCCACACCGCTCGAGGCCCGTTAACCGCTGGACTCTTCCCCCGGTTCCCCGATACAAAGGAATCGAACGCGAGGGGTGAATCGCCAGGAAGCAACTCGGCAACGATTTCCCGGTGTTGGCCGAAATACCAACGCTCAGCCCGCGTATTATTCTCCGCTGGGCTGACCACGTAACCGCCCTCGCTCACTTACTGTCTGGATTTTCGCTGATGTTTCAACTTCGCGCCCCCTTTCCCCCCGCCGGTGACCAACCCGCCGCGATCTCTTCGTTGGTCGGCGGCCTGCGTTCCGGGAAAAGGCATCAAGTCTTGATGGGTGTGACGGGCTCCGGCAAAACCTTCACGATGGCCAACGTGATTCAGCAGATGCAGCGTCCGGCACTGGTGATCTCGCACAACAAAACGCTGGCTGCCCAGCTTTACAGCGAGTTCAAAGAGTTTTTCCCTTACAACGCCGTTCACTATTTCGTCAGCTATTACGACTACTACCAGCCGGAAGCTTACATTCCACAGCGCGATATCTACATCGAAAAAGACGCTTCGATCAATGAAGAGATCGACCGCCTACGACTTGCCACCACCAGTTCGCTGGTCAGCCGCTCGGATGTGATCATCGTCGCCAGCGTCAGCAGCATTTACGGCCTCGGATCGCCAGACGACTACCGCCGGATGGTCGTCTCCCTGCGCAAAGGCGAACAGCGCGACCGGGACCAAATGCTCTCGCAACTGGTCGACGTCCTTTACCAGCGGAACGACATTGCCTTCGAACGCTCCAAGTTCCGGGTCCGCGGAGACTCGGTCGAAATCTGGCCGAGCTACGAAGAGTACGCTTTCCGAGTCGAGTTTTGGGGCGATGAAATCGAACAGCTCTCGATCATCCATCCGGTCAGCGGCGAAGTGCTCAGCAAGCACGACCAATTGTTTGTCTATCCAGCCAAGCACTTCGTCACTCCCGAGTCGCGGATCAAATCGGCGATTGAAGTGATTAAGCAGGAACTCGCCGAGCAACTTGAGTTCTTCCGCAAGGAAGGCAAATTGCTGGAGGCCCAGCGGCTCAGCGCCCGCACTCGCTTTGACATCGAAATGATGGAACAGGTTGGGCATTGTCCGGGGATTGAAAACTACAGCCGCCCGCTTGCCGGCAAAGCGCCCGGCGAAACCCCGGATACGCTCTACAACTTCTTCCCCAAGGACTACCTGCTGTTCATCGACGAGTCGCACGTCACCATCCCCCAGATTCGGGCGATGTACAGCGGCGACCGCAGCCGCAAAATGACGCTCGTCCAGCACGGCTTTCGCCTCCCGTGCGCACTAGACAATAGACCGCTCAAATTCGAAGAGTGGGAAGAGAAAATCTGCCAAGTGGTCCACGTCTCCGCGACGCCGAACGACTATGAGTTGGACAAAACCGGCGGCGAAGTGGTCGAGCAGGTGATTCGGCCAACTGGATTGCTCGACCCGGAAATCGAAGTCGTCACGGCCAGCGGCCAAGTTGCCCACCTGCTGGAGCAAATCAAGCTGCGGCGGACGGTCGGCGAGCGAGTGCTCGTCACGGCACTAACCAAACGGCTGGCCGAAGACCTTTCGGCTTACCTCTGCGAAAACGGAGTCGCCTGTAAGTGGTTGCACAGCGAACTCGATGCGTTCGAACGAGTCGACTTGCTGCGCGACTTGCGGTTAGGCAAATTCGAAGCACTCGTCGGAGTCAACCTCCTCCGCGAAGGGCTCGACCTCCCGGAAGTTTCACTCGTTGCGATTCTCGACGCCGACAAAGAAGGCTTTCTCCGCAGCGAAACATCGCTCATCCAGACGATCGGCCGCTCGGCCCGAAATGTGAACGCCAAAGTGATTCTCTACGCGGACCGGATCACCGAAGCGATGCGGAACGCGATTGCCGAAACGGCTCGGCGCCGCAAACTACAGCAAGACTTCAATCAAGCGCACGGCATTACACCCCAGACCGTCAAGAAAAACATTGCTCAAGGAATTGAGTCTGAAGTAGCTGCTCATCGCCAAGCCAACGAGATGGTGGGCCGAACGGACGAGCAGGTTTACATCACCGAAGAGTACATTAACGAACTCGAGCAAGAGATGCTCCAAGCGGCCGAAGCTCTGGAGTTCGAACGCGCTGCCGCCCTACGCGACCGAATTACCCACATGCGAGATGCAATCGGCGAGCCGATCTCCGCCGTCCGAGAACAATCCGGCGGCTTCAAAGGCCGAGGCAAAAAGGGAAAACGCGGCCGAGTCCCCAGACCAAAAGCCGACGGCTAGTTTCAACGGAAAGTTCTCTCGGCATCGCCCCACTCGGCGCTAGGCGATAGTCTCCCGACCTCGCCCGAACGGCGCTAGGCGATGGTCTCCCGACCTCGCCCGAACGGCGCTAGGCGATGGTCTCCCGACCTCGCCCGAACGGCGCTGGGCGATGGTCTCCCGACCTCGCCCGAACGGCGCTGGGCGATGGTCTCCCGACCTCGCCCGAACCCTAAGCCGCACTTCACCCCAACCGGCAATCTCGCTTCAGCCCTACAAATTTCCGCGCCGTTCCTGCTCCAGTTCCAGCGACTCAAACAGCGCCCGGAAATTTCCCTTGCCGAACGATTCGCTTCCGCGGCGGCAGATAATCTCAAAGAACAAAGTCGGGCGATCCTGCAGCGGCTTAGTGAAGATCTGCAGCAAGTAGCCCTTGTCGTCGCGGTCGACCAGCAAACGCAAATCCTTGACCACATCCGTGTCTTCCTTGATTTCACCAACCCGTTCCCACACGGTTTCGTAATAAGTGTCGGGAATCCGCAGGAAATCAACGCCCCGCTGTCGCAACTTGGCAACGGTATGCAGTTCGTCCTTCGTCAGCAGAGCCAAGTGCTGAATCCCTGGCGTGTTGTTATGCCACTCGAGGTATTCCTGAATCTGGCTCTTCTTCTTGCCATGAGCCGGTTCGTTGATCGGAATTTTGATCAGTTCACGCCCCGAGTCCATCACCTTCGACATCAAAGCCGAATACTCAGTCGAGATATCCTTGTCATCAAAGCTCTTGAAGAGTTTGAAACCGAGCACATCTTCATACCATTGCACCCAGTGATTCATCTTTCCAAGCTCCACGTTCCCGACGCAGTGGTCGACGTAGAACAAGCCGACCGGGTTAGCTCGGTTGTAGGCGTTGATCGCCAAGTCGCTGGTCGGAGCATACTTGGGCATGAACTGCTCGCCCCGTTTCACTCGTTCCAGCACATAATCGCCGCTGCGTGAGACAAAGCTGTGAATCGTTCGGCCGAACGTCTTGATGCCCGACATCACGACCGTGCCGCGCGAATCGCTAATCACTCGCGGCTCGTACGCCGACTCAGCCCCATTCTTCAACGCTTGCTCATAAGCCGCGACGGAGTCTTCGACCGTGAACGCGATGTCTTTGATCCCATCGCCGTAGAGCCCGACTTCTTGCTGAGCCGGATGATCCTTGTGCAGCCCCGTCGTGATCAAAAAGCGAATATTGCCCTGAGTCAGCAAATAGGTGGCGTCCTCTCGCGACCCAGTCGTCAGGTCCGAGACCTGTTCGATTTCAAAGCCAAAGCTCTGAGCGTAAAAGTAGGCGGATTGCTTGGCATTGCCGACGTAGAAACGAACAAAGTCCACATCAATCAGCCGCAGGGGATCATTCGACTTCTGGGCTTGAGTAGAAGATTGGGGAAGACTGGTGGTGCTCATGCATTTCTCCTGCGACTGACGCCAAACCTTTTTGGTCGCGGCCTATTCATTCAATTTGATTTCTAAGTCCAGCCGAACGCATTGCCAATGCGTCAAACATGCCCACGACTTGATACGTCTAATTCTGGCCGATTGCCGAACGAGGTCAACAGGTTCGAGGAAGTCGAGCGGGGAAGTTATCGTTTTATTTTCTCGCCAGCTACTTCGAAAGCAGATGCTGGACTGTTTACCAGCGATGGTAGGCGGGATGTCCCGGTTTAACTGCGACAAAAACTCCCTCGCAGGTCGCGGTCACTTCGGCCTCGGCTTTCAGCTCCCCGCCGATGCGTGCTCGCCGCTCACTCGATTCGATTACCCAAGCCCGCAACTCCAGCGGCTCGGCAATCGGCGTCGGCTTTAGCATCTTAATCGTGTACTCGGCGGTAACCGTGCAGGGAGGCGCTAGTAACTGTTGCCGCTGCATCAAGTGCCAAGCAGCCATCCAGTTGCAGTGACAATCGAGCAACGAGCCGATAATCCCCCCGTTGAGCATCCCCTCGAAGGCTTGATGTTTCAGCTCGGGCTGGAAGCTGGCGACCAGTTCCTCGCCGGCCACAAAACTTCGCAGTCTCAGACCTTCGCGATTTGCCGGCCCGCAGCCGAAACAGATTCCCTGCGGGGCGTATGTTTCCTGAAGACTCTTCGCTTCGCTCATATCCGTTCAATCATCCGCTGGGGAAAATGAAATCGCTTACTCGGGCTTGCGGAGCAACATCACGGTCTGCCGAACATGATGTCGTGGCAAAATCTGGACGACGTCAAAGAAACGCCCCCAGACATTCCTCAGGTAGTTGTCTGAGTGGAAGACCTGGGCGCGATACGGCCCCTGCTTCTGATGTCGGTAGACCGTTCGGCAATCGGGCATCTGCTGATGGACGGCCGTTGCAAAACCGGGATCAACTTTGAGGATCGCCTGAATCAGCCGATTGTTTGGATTGTCCATCTCACCGCGGAGGACTTCCCAAGTCGACTCGTTGTGGACCGTCAAATAAGCCATCCCCCCGGGACGCAGCACACGGCGCAATTCCGCCAGCCAAGCCGTCTCGAAAGTATCAATGTGAGTGAACACTGAAAACGCTGTGACTACGTCGAAGTAATGATCGGGAATCGGCAGCATCGGCAGCGTGTGATTGAAAATCGGCTTGACCCGCTGCGGCAAATGTTCGTAGAGCCAGCGAATATGGCGCTGGTTGATATCGCTCCCCCAAATTTCAGAAATCTCCGTCTGAGCCACAAAGTGACGCAGCACGCGCCCCGATGCGCAACCAAAATCAAAATAACGGCGAATCTCGACGCCAAGTTGCTCCGCGGCTCGTCGAACCTTCAAGCAATCCGCCAGGCCCGAAGCCCAGTACTGCACATCCAAACCGGGCGAGTAGCCTTCGCGATCCTCCGGCGCCGGAATCGGCCACGTATCGCGTCCTGCCAATTCGCGGAGGTCGGCTCCCGCAAGCAGCTCCGGCGTAACCGCTTTCGCATGCTGACTGAACTCCTCGTCGCTCCGTTCGCTGACCGGCGGCAGATTCTCGAACGGAGCGGTATCCAGCGTATTCCGCGAGATGTCATCTTCCCAAGGCTCGGGACGCATTCGTGCTTCGAGCTGCTCGACCTTAAGACTGAGCCGCTGGAGCGTTTGAGCCTCACTCTCGCCTGTTTTACTCATACCGAAAACCATCCGTTGTTACTCCGCCAATCCAGCCCGAATCCGCTCGACATTTCTCCGGCTGATTTTCCGTCGCCTGTCGATTCTTGCCAAGACGAGTATCCCCTCTGCGTTCCGCATTCTTCCGTAACGAACGCAACGCCGCTGGATAAGCCTGAGCCCGATTCACGATAAAAACAGACAACCGCTGAATCAAAAGCCGGCCGCCTGGCCATCCTTGCGGGACTCAGACGCTCCGTAGTAAACATCATTTTCAGGGTCGTATCGAATTCCCTGATAGCCACCGTAATTGCCAACTTCAAAGCCAACCTTGTGTCCACGTCCAAGCAGGTCGCGAATCGTAGCGTACTCGAATCCAGACTCCAGCACGACGCTTCCCCCATCGGTCATCCGTTCTCCTGTCGGTTCAGAAGATCCATTGTGCAGGATTCGCGGTGCGTCACCCGCTTCTTGAATGTTCATCCCAAAGTCGACAATGTTAGTGATGATCTGCACGTGACCTTGTGGCTGCGTCGCCCCACCCATCACGCCAAAACTCAGGAATGGCTTGTTGTCTTTCGTGACGAACGCCGGAATGATCGTGTGAAACGGTC
>Ga0169931_10002331_pt1 | contig 31003 bp, 29 predicted proteins | sample Kivu_15m_20L_FD_129675 | JGI IMG/M metagenome (GOLD analysis project Ga0169931, IMG submission 129675) | Freshwater microbial communities from Lake Kivu, Western Province, Rwanda to study Microbial Dark Matter (Phase II) - Kivu_15m_20L... | ecosystem: Environmental > Aquatic > Freshwater > Lake...
AGATCTGCAGGTCACGTGCGATCGAGGCGAGCGAGAGCGGTGAGCCAACGCGCTCGCGCAGCAGCTCAACGAAGAGGCGCATTGCGCGCACTTCGGCAATGCGTGAGAACTCGAGGATGTCGTCGCGGAGCAATCCGTCGAGATAGAGCTGCCGCCATCGCTGGGCATCGGCGTCCGTTTCGGCGAGCAGCGGCTCGGGGAAGCCGCCGCGCTGCAGAAGTCGGGTGAGCGCCTCGTCCGGTGTCACGTCGGTTGCAGCGACAAACTCGTGCAGAGTGATCGGCAGCAGATGCCGGGAGAAGTAGCGACCCGCCAACGATTCGCCGGCTTGTCGAAAGGCATCGAGTCGCGCGCTGCCGGTGACAAGGATCGACTGACCGGCCATGCGACCGTCGGCGACACCTTTGAGCCAGTGGCGCCAGTCTTTCATCTTGTGAAGTTCGTCGAAGACGAGCAGCGGCGCCTCGGGCGACCAGGACTGCCCCAGCATTACACGGCGGTCGGCAAGGACATCCCAGTTGAACACTTGTGCGCCCGGTCGGCGCGCGGCAATCGCCTTGGCAAGAGTGGTCTTGCCGGCTTGGCGGGGGCCGGAGAGGAATACCATCTTGCGATCGAGGTCGCGCTCGATCAGGGGCTCGATGAGGCGCTGCGTCCGACTATTGAGGCGATAACTGGAATAAAGTCAAGACCAAACACCAATCGGCTGGATTTTGGTCGGAGACTTAAAACCGTTGTGCCTCAGAAATGAATGACCTGAGCCCGCGACATTACAAAGAAAGCCCGTAGCGTGCGCCACGCCGCTCGCCGGTGCGCACCAGCGCGCCCAGCGTGACGAGTTCTGCGAGATCGCGGCGCGCGGTTGCCGCAGAGGTGCCGGTAATCGAGACATACTTTCCAGCCGTGAGGCCGCCTTTGTAGCCCTCGGGGCCTTCGCGCAGCAGTCGCAGCAAAGCCTTCTCCTGGCGCACATTCAGTTGTCCGCGTAATCGATCGAGCAGTCGGGTCTTGGCGATCAAAAATTCGAGCCATGCCAAGGTATGAACTTGAGCCTCAAGAGCCCGATCGGCAAACCAGTCGAGCCACGCGGCAACTTCCAGCGAAGTGCCCGCTTGTTCGAGTTCGCGGTAATAAGACGTTCTTTGTCGGTACAAGGTCAGGGAGAGGGCCGTCAAAGTGGGTTGGCCGGCGCTTTGCGCCAACGCCTTCTCCGCGATCGCTCGGCCGATGCGGCCAGACCTCGAGAAGCTCAACACGCGTGTCCGCTGAGGTGTTCGCGACGAACATGTGGCTGCTGTCCAAAGGGCGGGGGATTCGCAGCTGATCCGAGTATCGATAGCAGGAAACTGAGGGGTCGGGGATGTCAACGGTCGGTGCGAAGAGGGTTCTCGGCGAGCCATCGAGTAAAATTGGGGTATGGTTCGATGACAGGCAGCAACGGAGAATCAAACCATGGGCGACCCTATCGTCTATTTTAACGGCAATTTTCTTCCCACCTCCCAAGCGGGTATCTCGGTTTTCGACCAGGGGTTCCTGCTTGGCGACGGTGTCTTTGATGTCGTCTCTGCATGGAAGGGCAGCATCTACCGGCTGGATGATCACATCGAGCGTTTCTTTGACTCATTACAAGCAGCCGCTCTGCGTACCCGTCTAAGTCGCTCCGAGTGGCGTGAAGCAATCATCGAGACGGTTCGGCGCAATTGCCTGGAGAGCGCGAGTATCCGCTTTATCGTCACCCGTGGCGTGCCGCAGGAGGTTATCGCCGACCCCAGGGACCACACCCCTACTGAAGTCATCTGGGCTGCGCCCTACATTTTTCTCGCCGACGATGCGCAGCGGCGTCAGGGCGTCCGTCTTGCGGTATCCCAATTGCGTGGCTTCAGCCCGGATACTCTGGATCCTCGGTACAAGTGTCTTAGCCGGATGCACTTCCAGCTGGCAACTCTGGAAGCCCGGGCGGCGGGTTACGATCACCTGATCTGGCTGAACAGCCAAGGGTATGTGGCTGAAGGGCCAGCCTCCAACATCTTCATGGTGAAGAAGGGTGTGTTGTATACGCCTGCCGATGAAGTACTACATGGCATCACGCGGCGCAGCTTTCTGGAACTGGCCGAACGAGCAGATGTGCCCGTGAATGTCGGGCAGCTCACGGTCTATGATCTCGCGATCGCAGACGAGGTATTTACCACCAGTACGGCGGGCGGTGCGCTTCCGGTACGCGAAGTTGCCGGCCGCCCACTCGCAGGACCCGTCCCTGGCCCGATCACGACCCGTCTTGACCAGCTCTACTGGCAAACGCGTGAGGCTGGTGAGCATGGCACCCCGATAGCCTGACGGGAAACCGCGCGCTCTGCGGATTATCCGGGATGCCCTAGCGGTACGACCGCGTTGGGTCAATCTTTCTCTGTCTGGACCATCTTGATCGCCTCGTCGTATGAGGGGTCTGAGTCGTCAGAGAGACCCTCCAGCTCGGCTTCGACGATCCTGAGCACCTCGCCCAGGAACGCCTCACGCCATGCGGCACGTTCGGCTGCTACCTTCGCGGTCGGTTTGTAGCTATCGATGTCTTTACGCTTCAACCCGCCGGTCTTTTCGAGCAGGCGCTCCATGGTATCCATGCGGTCACGCATGACGGCGACCTCGCCTGCCAGGCCCATCACCATCGCGACGATCCTGTCGACATTCGGGTCGTCAAAGAAGAACGGTCGCTGTCCTTTCGCACGCCGTTTCAGCCGGGTGGATTCTGTCATCGAACTGTCCAGCCTATTTCGTCGCGCCGAAGATGAACCACAGGCCGCCGCCGCCGAAGTCGCCTCCCTGGAAGACCTGGGAACGATCCGCTTCGCTCATGCTGTAGCAGCTGGGGATCATCTCTTCGAACCCCTGGCTGCTGTCGAAGGCCGCGTACTCCACCAGCCTGTTCAGGTCGATCTCATGCGAGCGGCTCCAGAAGGGTTCGTTGTTGTTTTGGGCGTCCCAGTCGAGCATGAAGGCATCGAAGGGAGTCATGCCTTTGTACTGGGGGGTTTCCGCATGCACCATCAGGCCGCCCTTCCTCAACAGCCGGTGGCACTCGCGCATGATGTTGTGGATAGCCTTCTCCGAAGTTTCGTGCAGCAGGATATGGGACACGATGAGATCGAAGCTGCCGTCGTCGAAGTCCAGTCTCTCGGCATTCTGCTGCGAGAAATGGATCTTCGCTCCGAGGGCTTCGGCTCGAGCGTGTGCGTATCGCAGCATGGGTGCGGCGACGTCGACAGCATGGATCTCCGCATCCGGGAATGCCCTGGCGTAGGGAACTGTGCTGTGACCTACGGAGCAGCCCAGATCCAGGATTCGCTTGGGTTCGAGATCGGGGTGGCGTACGTTCAGCCACTCCGCCAGGCTTGCGCCCATGTCGTCGTTATACGGCCCCAGCTGGCCCATGGCATAGATGTGCACCGCTCGGTCATACACTGCGCCGGCCGAGCAGTCTCCCTCCGCGGTCTCCGTGTGGTAGCCGCCGGGTTGGCAGTGGATATCTACGGCGGTGAGGTACTTCGGGATCTCGAGAGCGGGGTTAAGCCGCAGGGTTCCGCCTGTCTTGCCGCTCGACTTCGCCACCCCCCGCCGCAGCATTTTGCTGAATTCTCGCTCTACCGGCTTCTGCGCGGAGGACCACATCATCTCCTGGCTGGTGCGCAAGAGAGCGCTGAACATGCGGTAGTGCGGCTCCGTACTCATCAGGTCGCGAACCTCGAAGCGGTCCTTTGGCGCGCGCTGGTGCTGCCTGATGAACTCGGGTTGCACCTTTTGGTCGTAGACGACCCGGTTACCGTGGTGCACGTGCTTGACAAGGAATTCCTTATAAGAGCGCACGAATTCCTGGCGTGCAAACTCGTCGTGACTGGTCTTCGGCAGGATCTTGTGTTCGAACTGGCCTTCCGCTGTTGTCTGCATTGTCGGTACCTCCGGGCCGGTGTCCGGCCTTAAACCCCGCTCAGGAATTCTTTCAGGACATTGGCCACACCGTCGGGATCCCGGTCTGGCTGAAAGTCTCCACCACCGACCAGTGCGGTGGCTGCATCGGGACGTAATGCGGTCGCTCGTTCGAAGAGCGGCCAGAGGACGTCATCCTTCGAGCACATGAGCAACAGGGGGCAGTCGACTGCTCGGAGGAGGGTGCCGGCGTCCTGCTCCCACACGGCAGAAAAGGCCATCGGCATGGTGCGATGCGCCACGAGATGATCCGCCAGCTCGCGCGTGCGCGGCTCTACGCTGCCGGTGGCACCGATCATCTCCAGATAACGCCAGGCGGTCATCAGGAACTCGCCACTCTCCTCAATCGCAAATGGGCGCACGAAAGTCTTGCGATATTCCGCCTTCTCGGCCTCCGTGGCGAGCACCGGGCCGATTACCGTCAGGCTCTGCAGCCGCCCCGGGAAGCGAGTCGGAAATTCGAGTGCGGCGGAGCCCCCCGTGTGATGGCCACAGGCATGGAAAGTGCCGATGCCCAGGTCGTCGATCGCCTCCATGAGTCGATCCGCCAGGTAACTGACGGCTGGAACTTCCTCTGGCTGGAAGGATTGGCCAAAGCCAGGCGAATCAAACGCGAAGCACTGGAACGCACCGCCCAGCGCCTCCATCACCTTCTCGAACATCACGCCTGAACTAGCGGTCTGATGGAAGAAGCAGACGACAGGCGCTTCGGCGTGGCCGGACCGTCTGAAGTGGATCTGGCCGTCACGGCTGTCGGCGTAACCCCTCCGGATCATGGCTGTCTGCCGTTCAGGCTGCGGCGGGGGCGGCGCCCGATCGGGCATATTTCCTCTCGGTCCACCAGATCGAGCACGAACACGTGCTTGGCCATTCCGGTCAGGACGGCGGCGATAAAAGACATTTCGACGATCTCCGCATCGCTGAAGTGCTGGCGGAGACGCGCGTAGAGTTCCGGCGTGAGCTCCAGGACACCATCGATCTGTGCATCGGTCAGACCTGCCGCCAGGCAGTCATGTCTGTTCCAGCGGTTGCAGAAGAAACAGCCGTGCTGTTTGGAGAGCTTGATCCGAATGAGTTCCTTGGTACGAACGTCGACCAGCATGCGAGGGTCACCATTACTAAAGATATTTCGGTAGAACCCCTCGAAATACCACTCCAGCATTGCAGGGTGTTTGGCCCATACTTCAATGGCGGTAGCGTCCCCCACGCGACTCATTGCCAGTTCATGAAGCTCGCCCAACTTCTTGGGGAGCTCGGCAGCCTGCACTCTTCCCATCGGCGTTTGAGGCACCTGCACTTCTTCCTCTGAAACCCTGCTGGACAGTCATCGAAGATAATCGCCGCCGTGATCGCAGAGGTCAAGCGCGGGCGCCGCGTGGGAGACACCAGCCAGTATTGCTTGCGCTAGCCGCCCGTGTAAACATCACTTCAGTTCCTCCCGCGATCGTTTGCCGCTTCCTCGGTAACGTGTGGCTCGAAAGGGAGGGGGCATCCGGTGTGAAAAGGGAGAAGAACCATGGCTGCGCAACCCGCCACCCCCAAAGCCAGTTCATCGCGACAGAATTTGCAGCGCATCTGGGAGCCCCTCGATATCGGGTCCATCAGCGTGCGCAACCGCATCATGATGACCGCGCAGACGACACTGTTCGGCAAGGATCACATCCTGGGGGATCGACACGTCGAGTATTATCGCGAGCGCGCCAAGGGCGGCATCGCGCTGTTTATCTGTGAACAGCAGGCCGGTCATCGTCTGAGCAAGGGGTCATTTTTCGAAGGCTGTACAGCATGGGAGCCGCGCTCCATTCCCCAGTATGCGAAACTCGCCGATGCCGTGCATGAACATGGCGCGAGGCAGTTCGTGCAGCTCTTCGGTTGCGGCGTCCACGACAAGGGCACGACAATCTTCGACGAATGGCACCCGCTTTGGGGGGTATCCCGAATCCCATCCGTCTACCATCACGAGATTCCCATGGTGATGGAGAAGGAGCATATCCGCGATATCGTGCGCGGTTTCGGACAGTCCGCCTTGAACGTCAAGGTGGCGGGGTGCGATGGCGCGGAAATCCACGGCGCGCATTCATATCTCATCGGCCAGTTCCTGAGTCGGGCCTACAACAAGCGTGACGACGAGTACGGCGGCTCGGTTGCGAACCGGGCTCGTATCGTGCTCGAACTCGGTGAGGAGATGCGAAGTCGCGTCGGCTCCGACTTCGTGCTGGGCCTCAGGATCTCCTACGACGAGTACCTCGGACCGGCTGGCATCACGCCGGAAGAGAGTGACGAGACCATCGCCATCTTGGCGGACTCCGGCCTGTTTGATTTCTTCAATATTTCCGCGGGTGGCTACCACACGCTTTTCAAAGCGGTCGGGCCCACAGGTTCGGAGCATGGAGAATTCGTGCCCTTCGCCAAACGGGCCATGGAGATCGTCGCCGGCCGCGCCAAGGTTTTTACTGTCGGACGTATCACGAACCTCGAGATGGCCGAGCAGGTGCTGCGGGACGGCTCGGCCGATATGGTCGCGATGACTCGCGCGATGATGGCCGATCCGTGGCATTTGAAGAAGGTTCGTGAAGGGCGTGAAAACGAAATCGTGTATTGCGTGGGTGCCAACGAGTGCATCAACCGCGCATTCCTACAGCGTCCTGCGACCTGTGTCATGAATCCCGCGGTCGGCAGGGAGGCACGCTGGCGCAAGGAAGACCTGCGGCCTGAGCCGGGCATGACGCCGCAGCGCGTCATGGTGATCGGCGGAGGGCCGACCGGCATGCGTATGTCCGAGATCCTCGCCCGGCGTGGCCATAAGGTCAGTCTGCACGAGCGAGACGGCGAACTCGGTGGCCACCTCCGGGCATTGGTGAAGCTGCCCAGCTGGAAGGAGTGGTCGCTGGCCATCGACAACCTGGAGCGTAATCTGATAGCGGCCGGGGTCGAGGTCAGGCTCGGCAGCGAAGTGACGGCCAAGGAGGTGCTGGCAGCCGCGCCGGATGCCGTGATGCTTGCCACGGGCTCGACTTGGGACCGCACCGGCCTGACGCCCTATCGACCCGACCGCGAGGTCATGCCTGGGCATGAGCAGGACAACGTCATCGATCTCGGAACGGCGATCAGCCGCGTCGGGGACGACCCACGCGCCCTCGGCGACCACGTGGTGATTCTTGACGACACCGGCAGCTATCCTCCGCTTGCCATGGCGCTGGTGCTGGTCCAGGCGGGGGCGAGGGTGACCGTCGTCACCCCGCGGGACACGGCTGGCAGCGACCTCATCGGGCGAGGTGAGCTGTTCGTGATCATGCCTCAGCTGCTGGATGCAGGCGTTGCCATCCATGCGCAGGCAGGCATCGACCACATCTCGGGTGACAGGGTGGTCATGCATAGCATCTGGGGTGGGCAACCTGCGACCCTCGAAGGCGTCTCTACGCTGGTGCTGGCGCTGACTCGCTCGCCAGAGGATGCGCTCTACCACGCTCTGCGCGAACATCACCCGAACGTGCAGCGGGTCGGAGATGCGCTCGCGCCGCGCGCGCTGGTTCAGGTCATGTACGAGGCCGAGGAAGTCGGCCGCAGCCTCTAGGGGTGACGAAATCGATGAAACTCGAATCGCGTGTGGCGCTGATTACCGGTAGCAGCTCCGGTATCGGCCGAGGGGTCGCCGTGGCATTCGCCCGCGAGGGCGCTGCGGTGATCGTGAACTACCCTACCGAGGCCGAGCAGCCGGCCGCGGCTGAGGTCTGTGCGGAGATCGACTCGCTCGGAGGTCGAGCACTGGCAGTCCAGGCCGACGGTTTGTGCTTTGCGCCCTTTCGTCTGATTGGATCTGAGGATGATCTCTGAATTGACTTCCCACCCCCCCTCATTGAGCACATTGATCACATCCCCCACACGCAGCGCAGCGATCTCACACGCCCTCAGCCCCGCGAGATAGCTGAACATGATGATCAAGCGATTGCGCGCCCCATGTTTCGTCGTGCTCGCAACGCGTAGCAGTCGTTTGATCTCGCTGGGGGTCAGTACTCTGGCTTGTTTCATTGTGTTCTTCCTCGATCCAATCACAGTCTTTGTTGGGGACATTCAGGCGAACGGTGGACACTTGTAGCAGTGCTTTGAGCTTGGCTTCTGTCAGCTGCCACTTTTCATCCATCGAGATCTGCCAAATGTATGAATTTACTGTGATTTATCGTATAGCCGCATGTCTGGGTTCTGGTGCATCACGGGACAACGGGTCGGAGGATGCAGTAGGCATCGCGCCGCTTTCGCTCATGCGAGTGCGATGGCCCATTCCTCCTTCCGCGACCGACTCCGGCGGCGTTGGTTACGCCCGAAGTCGAACTGACGTTTGCGAATGCGGTGTGCGAGCTCGATGCCGGCGATCGTGATCGCCGCGTTCGCAAACGACTTGAATCCGGCCATCGACGCGCAGCGCCGCTTGATCGCCCGATGGTCTTGTTCGACGACGTTGTTCAAGTACCGGTTCGTTCGAACCTTGACGTTTCGCCAACATGGATGCTCACGGCGCAGCAGCCACAGCGCTCGTCGGCTCGGCACGTGGCCGTCGAGCGTGACTTTGCGTGGCACCCGGGGCAGCATGGTCGCGAGCGCCCTTCGAAAGAACGCCTGTGCGGCCGCAATGCCGCGGTCGCGGCGCAGCAGAAAGTCGACGGTCTTGCCGTGTTTGTCGACCGCGCGGTAGAGGTAGTGCCACTTCGCCTTGATTGAGATATACATCTCATCGACGCGCCAGGAGGTCCCGACCGTTCTGGAGAATCGATTCCAGCGCTTCTCGAACTCCGGCACGTACCGCGTGACCCAACGCAGGATCGTCGAGTGCGCAACCTGGATGCCGCGCTCGGCCATCATCTCGACCAGGCCGCGATACGACAGGCGGTACGTGATGTACCAGCGAACGCACAGCTCGATGATCTCGGCATCAAAGCCGGGCTTACGATAAATCGGATCTCGTGCAATGGGCTTCGTCATCGGGCACCTCGGTCGAACATGCCAACCATGCTACCGATTGCCCTCAGATGCACCAGAACCAGCTGAGTTACCCGGTTGGTTACCCAGCAGAACGGGGCGTTGGCCTTAACTCGTAGTAAACATCCCCTGAGATGTCACATTGATTTGTGTCGTGCGAGTTATCCTCGATACCTCAGTGCTCGTCGCGGGACTGCGAAGCCAGCTCAGTGCCAGCAATCAGGTGCTCATCGCCGTCGCGGAGCAACGCATCAAGCCGCTCGTGACCACGGCGGTCTTCCTGGAATACGAGGCCGCGCTGCTGCGTGCCGAACAGCGACTGGCCACCGGCATGAACGAGGCCGACGTCGAGGGATTCCTCAGGGCGATGGCCGCAGCGGCCGAGCCGGTGGAGATCAGCTTCAGGTGGCGTCCGCAGTTGCGCGACCCTGCCGACGAATTGATGCTCAAAGCGGCGGTGAACGGTCATGCAGAGGCAATCGTCACGCACAACGTGACGGATTTCGAGCCAGCGTCATCGAGATTCTGCATCCTGATACGGACGCCCGCGCAATTGCTGAAGGAGTTGTCGAAGCCATGAGCAAGAGCACGTACCCATTGAAGCTGCCGAACTCGATCAAGGCGGCAGCGGCTGAGCTGGCGCGCGAAGACGGTGTTTCGCTCAACCAGATCATCGCTGCGGCCGTAGCGGCAAAGGTCGGTGTACTACGGACCACCGCCGAGTTCTTGCGAGAACGTTCAGGCGATGCCAGGCCGGAGGATCTGCTGCGCTATGTGCGTGCGGCGCCGCAGGTGCCGCCGGTGGCGGGTGACGAACCCAACCAGAACTCACGACTCGTACACCGCGTCGAGAAACACGATCCAACCTTCTGATCGGCTTGCCCGCCGATCTCTTGCGGGTCATCAGAAGCCGGCGCCCGTACCCACGTGAACCAGCAGATATGCTCGGAAGACGCTTTCCCTTGCGGGCCGCGCCTTTCCTGTGCATAGTTTCTCGTTACGGAGGACACTGTGGCCGGTTATATCGACATCGTATGCAACCTCTACGATCCGCAAGCGGTGCGGCAGGGGCAGACCGGACTGGATGAACAGTTCAAGCGCCAGGTGCGCATGGAACGCCGCCTGTGGGGTGGCGTGCCCGTCAGCGACTATCTCCGTCGGATGGACCGCGCCGGCATCGAGCGCTCGCTGCTGATCGCGGTGCGCGCCGGCGATCCGAACGTGGCGGGTTCGTTCGAGCTACCCTACGAGCGCGTGCATCGGGTCTGCGAGCGCTACCCAGATCGCTTCTCGGGTCTCGCGGGCGTCGATCCGACGCGCGGCATCGCACAGTTGAAGGACCTCGACTACGCGATCGACGAACTTGGCTTCGTCGGCGCGCATCTGTATCCACACTGGTTCGGGCTGGCGCCGGACCACGCCCGCTACTACCCGATCTACGCGCGCTGCGCGGAGCTGGGCGTGCCGATCATGATGCAGATCGGCCACAACCTCGTGTACTCTCGCAAGCGTCGCCTGGCCTCGGTGGGCCGACCAATTTGTCTCGATACGGTCGCGATCGATTTTCCAGAGCTCACATTGATCGGCATTCACATCGGCGTGCCGTGGACCGACGAGGCGATTTCGATGGCCTGGAAGCACGACAACATCTATCTGGCGGGCGATGCCTACGCGCCCAAGCACTGGCCAGCGCAGTTCGTGCATTACGCCAACACCTACGGTAGCCACAAGGTGCTGTTCGGCACGGACTGGCCGGTCATCGATCCGCAGCGTGCCGTGGCCGAAGTCGCTGCACTCGGGCTGCGCAAGGAGTCGCACGGCCGGCTGATGCGCGATAACGCACTGCGCCTGTTCACACGCCTGCCGGGTCGCAAGCGCGCCGGAGCGCGGCGTTGAGCCGCGGGCTGACCCCGCGCAAGCTGCTGCTGTCAGGCGGGCTGCATGCCGCAGCCGAACGCACGCCCCGCAAGATCGCGCTGCGCTGCGAGCAACGCGCGCTGAGCTATGAAGACCTGTCGGGTCGCGTCAGCCGGGTTGCGGGCGCACTGCGCGCGGCCGGCATCCAGCGCGGCGACCGCGTCGCGATCCTGGCCCCCAACTGCCTCGAGTACGTGGAGCTGATCGTCGGCATCTCCGACATTGGCGCGATCGCGGCCACCCTCAACCCGCGCTCGACCGCGCACGAGCTGACCGCGACCTGTGACGACTGCGGCGCGCGCGTGCTGTTCGTGCATGAGACGCTCGCCGCAGTTGCGGGCGCCGCCAAGTTGGCCAGCGTCGAGCGTGTCGTTCAGATCGGTGCCGAGCTCGACCGTTGGCGCGACGCGGCAGCGCCCGTCGGGCCGGATGCCGCCATGTCGGAGTTCGACCCATTCACGCTGGTGTACAGCTCGGGTACGACCGGTCGCCCGAAGGGAATCGTGATCTCGCACCGTTCCCGCACACTGACCTTCCACGGCATGGCGATGGAGTACGGTTGCTACGGGCCCGATGATCTGCAGCTGGGCATTGCACCGATGGCACATGGAGCCGGCTTCGCCTTCATCATGGCGAGCCTGTACTTTGGTGGCACGGTCGATGTGCTGCCAAGATTCGATCCGGAACTCGTCATGCGGCGCCTTGCGAACGAGCCGTTCACGGGTGTTTTCATGGTTCCGACGCACTTCCAGAGCATCTTCGCACTCGAGTCCACCGTTCTGGACAGACACCGCGGCGGCGCCCGATCGTTGCGCACGATCATGTCCAATGCCGCGGCCCTGCCGCAGGCCATGAAGGAACGCATTGTCGACTACTGGGGCCCTGGCCTGTTGCACGAGACCTATGGTTCCACCGAAGCCGGCGTGGTCTCCAACTTGCGGCCCGCTTATCAGCTGACCAAGCAGCGCAGCGTCGGATCCGCTTTTGCGTTGAATCGCATTCGCCTGCTCGATGCCGCCGGTCAGGACGTGAAGCGCGGCGATGTCGGCGAACTCTTCTCGACGTCGCCGTATCTCTTCAACGGTTACTGGCAACAACCCGAAGAAGAAGCGCTCGCGCTGCGTAACGACTGGGTGACGGCGGGCGATCTGGCGCGACAGGATGACGACGGCTTCTACTATATCGTCGATCGCAAGAAGGATCTTGTCATCACTGGCGGCATAAACGTCTATCCGCGCGAGATCGAAGAGGTGCTGCATCAGCACCCGGCGATTCGCGAATCCGCGGTCATTGGTGTCGCCGATGAGCGCTGGGGCGAGGCGCTGTGCGCCTACGTCGTCGTCAAGCAGGGCATGCATATCGCGGTACGCGATCTCGATGAGCATTGCCGCACGACGCTGGCACCCTACAAGGTCCCGAAGGAGTTCCGCTTCATAGAGGCGCTGCCGCGCAACGCCGGCGGCAAGGTGCTGAAGCGGGAGCTGCAGTGACTGAGCCGAAATTCCTCGGCACTGTCGTCTGGAGCAGCCGCTGCCACGCTTTGCATGGTTGTCTGAGTGTTCGGGCTTGTGCTAAGTTCATGGTCTCGCAAGCAAGTTCCAGCCATCGAGCCAACAACACATACAACGAGGCCGACCGATGAAATTTGGTGTCTTCCTTCCGAATGGCAGCAACGGCTACATCATCTCGCACAACAGCCCGGTCTAGGTCTACTCCCCGACCTTCGCCCACAATCGTGACATCACGCTGGAAGCGGAGCGCCAAGGTCTCGATTTCGTGCTCTCGATGATGAAGTTCCGCGGCTTCGGCGGAGCGACCAAGTACTGGGATGCCTGCCTGGATTCCTTCACGCTGATGGCGGGCCTCGCCAGCGTTACCGATCGCATCGGCCTCATCCCGAGCGTCGCGCTGCTGGCGCAGCATCCGGCCTACGTCGCGCGCATGGTGGCGACGATCGACGACATCAGCAACGGCCGCTGCGGGCTCAACATCGTCACCGGCTGGAACAAACCGGAGCACACGCGGATGGGCTTGTGGCCCGGCGACGACTACTACAACCGCCGTTACGAATACGCGCGTGAGTATGTCGAGATCATGCAGTCGCTGTGGCGCACGGGTACGGCCACCCGGAAGAGTGATTTCTTCAACGTCGAAGACTGCCGTTGCGAGCCACGGCCCGGGAAGGAGATCCAGATCGTATCGGCGGGTCAATCGCCGCTGGGCCTGAGCTTCGTCGCCGAACGGGCCAACCAGAATTTCGTCATGGCGGAATCCCATGTGCTCGCCGACATCACCAAGCGCCTCCAGGAAACTGCCGCGACCCATGGCCGCAAGGTCAGCACCTATGCACTGTTTGGCCTGATCACGGCGCCGACGGATGACGAGGCGCGGCAGATCGGCAAGGACATCATCGATGGCGCCGACACCGATGCGATCGCGACGATCATCCGCAGCGCGAACCTGGACACCAACACGGGCGGCACCGCCGATCGCCTCAAGGCGGGGCTCAGCAAGAGCCTCGAGGAAGGCAACATGGCCTTCATGGGCTTCCCGGTGATCCACGGCTCCTATGCCACGGTGGCGCGGAAGATCGACGAAATCGCCGCGACGACCGGGCTCGAAGGCATGCTGTTCAGCTGGTCGGATTTCGTCGGCGGCATTCGTGATTTCGGCGAGCGGGTCGCGCCGCTGCTGAAGTGCGGTGATGCCTTGCGCGCTCGGCGCGCAGCGTAAGAGTCGGCGCGGCCGCCGCGGCCTCGGTGCTGCGGCGGCTGCTCGGCGCCCTCAGTGCGTCGAGCGGCGGTTCACGATCACCAGCATGACAAGGCTCGCGCCGAGGAACGCGATCGCGACCCATCCTGCGCCCGCAAGCCCGATGGCTCCCGTCAGTGACGCGCTGAACGCAGGGCTGATCGCGAAGCCCAATGTCTGGGCGAGCATGCCGCTGACCGCGAGTCCGCCCAGCGGATCCAGCTTCGCAAGCAACCCCATGACATTGGGGAAGCACGTGAACCAGGCAAAGATGAATCCCGCCGTCGCAAACATGAAGGTGCTGCCGCCTGTCTGCAACGCCAGCACGACGCCGGCGGTCGCCATGCCGCAGACCATCGCGGCGACCACTCGCTGATTGCCAAAGCGCCGCGCCAGCGTCGGCGCGAGTGCCGCACCGGCGAGGCCCGCGAGCAGGAAGGCGCGGCCGATGATCTGGCTCACCTCGCCTGACTCGAGCCCGGACGCGATGCCGAAGCGACCGACGAGCGTCCAGAGCGACGCGAGTCCTACATACAGTATCAGCACCAGCACCAGCGCATCGACGCGGGTCGCGGGTCGCGTCGCCGACTCGGCGCTGCGCGGCGCATGGAGGCGATCCGGCAGCGCGCCCAGCAGCAACAGGCCGACGGTCGCGTAAGCCGCGATGAGGCCGAGCAGGCCCGCCACGCCAAACCGCTCCAGCAGCGCGGGCGCGAGTTCCAGGTTCACGGCGCCTGCGATCAGGATCACTGCGGTATACACGGCGAAGTCGCGATCCGCGGTCGCGCGTTGCGCCAGCTGCCCGGCGAAGGCGATGCAGCAGCCCTCGCCAAGGCCCGCGATGACGCGGCACACGGCGTGGGCGGCAAAGCCATCTGCGCCGGCGGAGAGCCCATTTCCGATGATGATCAGTCCGAGTGCTCCCGCGGCGATGCGCCGCACGGGCAGGCCGCGCAGGGGGCCCAGCAGCGCCGCGTTGCCGGTGAGCATAGCAGTGAGCTGGATGCTGACCAGGACGCCCGCGGTGGCGAGGCTGAAGCCGCCTTGGTCGGCGAACGCGCCGACCAGCACAGGCAGGATGCCGAGCGAGTTGGCGCCGGAGACGCCGAGCAGCAGCAGCGCGACGAGCTGGAGCGAACCGCCGGGCGAGGCGCTCATCCTGCTGTCCGGCTGTGCGCCGGCAGCGTGTTGACGAAGTCGGCGAGCGCGCGCGCGACGTTGATCGGGTCACGATCAGGCTGGAAGTCGCCGCCCGCCACGATGGCCGTTGCCGCATCGGGGCGCAGCTCGCAGGCGCGCGCGAACATCGGCCACAGCACGTCGTCGCGCGAGCACATCAGCTGCAGCGGCATCGAGACCTTGGCGAGGCCGGCACAGGCGTCCTGGCGCCAGACCGCGCCGAACGCGAGCGGCGTGGAGCGCCACGCGATCAGGTGGTCGACCAGTTCGGCGGTGTGCAGGTCGAGCGTGGCTCCCGCGCCAATGGTACGGAGGTAATCCCAGGCCGTTTGCAGGTACGCGCCGCTCGAATCCGGCACGAACGGCTGCAGGAACACACGGCCGAACTGTTCGCGCTCCTCGGAATTCGGCGTCACCGGTCCGATGATCGACAGCGCGCGCACGCGCTGCGGGATCGCGAGCGCAATCTCGAGACCGACGCAGCCGCCAGTGTGATGACCGCAGACGACGAAGCGATCGATGCCGAGCGCGTCGATCGCCTCGATCAGCCTGTCGCCGAGCCAGGCGACCGATGGCACCTCGGTGGGTTGCCAGGATTGCCCGAAGCCCGGCGTATCGAATGCAAAGCACCTGAACGACGACGACAGCTCCGCCATCATCAGTTCGAACATCCGACTCGATGACGCGGTCTGGTGGAAGAAGGCGATGGTCGGCGCAGCGGCCGCGCCAGCAGTCCGGTAGTGGACCTGGCCGCCGGGAGTCGAGACGTAGCCGCGTGTCACGGTGTTCATGTCAGGCGCTGCTGCTGCGCGCTACAGGCCGTGCTTCTTCAGGAAGCCGCGGTACGCCGCGACGACGCCCTCCGGATCGAGATCCGGCTCGAAGTTCGCGCCTTTCAACACGGCGGAGTCCGCGTCGGGGCGCAGCTCCTTCGAGCGTCCAAAGAAAGGCCACAGGACGTCGTCCGTGGCGCACATCAGCAGCAGCGGCACGCGAATGGCCATGAACGGCGTCGTGAAATCCTGGCGCCAGACATTCGTGTACGCCATGAACCGGCCCATGTACGCGCGCGCCGTGTCGAGCAGTTCGCGGTGGTGCAGGGCGAGATCGCCGTGCGCGCCCAAGCCGCGCAGGTAATCCCAGGTCGTGTTGAGGTACTCCCCAGCGGCCGTAGGCGAGAATGGCGTGGAGTAGTGCTTCTTGTATTCGTTGCGCTCCGCTTCCGTCAGCGGCACCGGCCCGATCATCGCGACTGAGGTGACGCGCTCGGGCTGGCGCGAAGTCATTTCCACCGCGATGCAGGCGCCGGTGTGGTGGCACAGGATGTGGAACTGACCGACGCCCAGCGCATCGATGGCCTCGAGCAACCACTCGGCGTAGGTGCCGATCGAGGGCGGCAACTGCGGCGGATCAAATGAACCGCCGAAGCCGGGCGTATCGAAGGCGATGAACGCCCGCTCGCCGGCCATCTGCTCCATCACCTTGACCCACATCGCGCCGGAGCTGGCGGTCTGGTGCAGGCAGATCACCGGCAGGCCCGGCCCGTGCTGCCGGCGATAGTGGACCTGTCCGGCCGCAATGTTCGCGTAGCCTTTCTGGATCATCGAGGACTCCCGTCAGCGCAGGCCGAGTGAACCGGGGTTGACCAGCCGCTTCGGATCGAGGAGATCCTTGACGCCGTGGATCACCTTGGGGAGCGCGGCATTGTTCATGATCTCGGTGTATGGGTAGTACTTGCCGAGCTGCAGGTGCATTCCGCCGTGGCGGTCGAACAGGTCGCGCAGCTGGTCACGCAGTGTCAGCGCGACCTTGCGGCGCGCTTCGTTGGCCGGGATGTCCTTCCACTTCGCCGCGAACTCCGGCTCGATCAGCGACAGACGGAACTCGCCCAGCTGGTCATGCCAGTAGAAGCTCGGCTCGATGACGAACTCGCTGCCGGCGAAACACGTCAGGTATGACGTCTTGATGCCCCACTGCGTCATCAACGGCTGCTGTTCGGCCAGCCATTTCTCCGTGGCCTGGGCCGCCTGGATCGCCTTCGACAGCGGGAAGAAGCCGTGCACCGGCAGCCAGATCTCGCCGTCGGAGCCGAGCAGCACCGTGCGGACACCGCCGAACGGATTGGCGCGGAACACCTGCGGTATCGAGTTGGCCATTTCGAGGCCACCTTCCTCGGCGCAGATGTCCGCACCGAGATCCATGTGCTCGGCTGCCACCGTCTCGGTGTGGCCGTCGAAGGTCATATGCAGGCTGTAGGGCACGTTCTTCAGGATGCGCTTGCCGCCCATCGCCATCTTCGCGGCGCCGGCGAGCCCCTTCAGGCCACCCTTGCGCGCGACCTTGCCCATGATCGCGAGGCCTTCCTCGAAGGTGATGCCCTGCTTCTCGAAGCCGCTGTTGTAGTAGGGGTCGAATCCGTAGCACTCGGAGCTGATCCCGAGGCGCGCGATGCGCAGCTGCGCCTTGAGCATGGCCTCGAGCGTGTCGAACTTGTACGAGAGATACGCAGTGTGCTTCTGCAGCGTCAGCAAGCGCAGTACCGCCACGCCCTTGAGTCCGAAAGCGCCCGTGTCGGCGGTGAACAGGCCCGTGACATCCGGGCCGAAGTGACGCCAGAAGGAATTGCTGGTCTTGTGCGCGCCGGAGCCCGTCGTGAGGATTGAACCATCAGCCAGCACGACCTTCAGGCCCAGCACGCTCTCCGCCGCCGTGCGCTCGGTGCCCGAGCCGTGGAACAGGCTGTTCTGCGACAGTGCGCCGCCCACGGTCGCATACATGCCGGACAGCGGTCCCCAGTAGGGCGTGCGCAGTCCGAGCGGACTCAGGGCTTCGAACAGCGACTTCCAGGTGCAGCCGCACTCGACCACCACGAACATGTCTTCGCGGTTGATCTCGAGGACGCGGTTCATGCGCCGCATGTCGACGAGCACCGTGTCGGGACGCTCGGGCGTGTAGCCGCCCGTGTACGACATGCCGCCGCCGCGTGCCACGATCGCATGCCCTGCACGTGTCGCCGTGGCGACGACCGACGCCAACTCGTCGAGATTGCCCGGCCGCGCGACGACCGCGGCGACCTCGTACGGACGGAAGCTCAGGTCGCGCGAGTAGAAGTCGCGCGTCTTCTCATCCGCGCTGACGTGCTCCTTGCCAAGCGCCCGCTCGAGTTCGGCAACCACTGAGTCAGAAGCTGAGGTCATCACATTCGCGTTCATGACGTTCTCCGGTATGTCCGTTGGCTGCTCAGATCTCGACCCGGAACTTCACGCCGAAGCGCGCTTCGATGTCGCGCTTCACAAGGTCCGGGCCGACGGCCTCGTTCGAGTAAACCTGATCGCGCTGCAGACCGTTCGTGGCCTCCTTGCGCAGGATCACAAGCAGGTGTGTGCCGTCGAACAGCGAGAACGGGAACTCGTGCCAGCAGTTCTTCTTCATCACGAAGCCGGCTTCGCCGTCGAACAGGAAGGCCTCGGCCTTGTCGATGTCCGGCAACTCGTGATCGTTCGGCGGGGCGAACACCGCGACGAACGGCTTGTTGTTCAGCGAGATGAAGCCCTGCGTGTGCTTCGGGTGACGCTCCATGTGGCTCACCTCTAGCGGCCGGAAGTCCACCGTCACCAGCGGCAGCTCCGTGTCTGCGTCCGACTCGAAGTTCACGACCCGCCGCACCTTTGCCTTGCCGTCGTAAAAGTCGATCGGCAGCGGTGCGATGTCCGGATTGTAGCCGAGGATCTCGCCGTACGGCGCGAGCGCCTCAGCCGTCGCGCGTTTCGTTTTCAACACGCGGACTTCAATTTTCGGGTTCGGTACTGCGTTCATCGTCCACTCCTTGTGGCGCTCGCGCGCTCGCTGTCAGGGTTGTTTCGTCTGTTCCATCGCACGCGCCGCCGCGCGCACGGCGCGCACGATGCTCTGGTAGCCGGTGCATCGGCAGAGATTGCCGGCGATGGCGCTGCGAATCTCGTCATCGGTCGGGTTCGGGTTCTCTTGCAGAAGTTCTGTCGCCGTCAGCAGCATGCCGGGCGCGCAGAAGCCGCACTGGAAACCCGCCTCGTCCCAGAAGGCCTGCTGCACCGGGGACAGCGCCCCGTTCTGCTTCAACCCTTCCAGCGTCGTGATCTGTTTGCGCTGCACGGTTGCCGCGAGCGTGATGCACGACTTCGCGACTCTGCCGTCGACCATCACCGTGCAGGCGCCGCAGTGGCCCGTCATGCAGCCCATGTGGGTGCCGGTGAGCCGCAGGTCGTCGCGCAGCCAGTCAAGCAACGACGTGCACGGCGGGATCATCTCTTCGCGGTCCTTGCCGTTCACGCTGCACTGGAGCAGGACGGTGTCTTCGATCAGCTCATCGAGATTCGTCGACATGGTTGCTCTCCTGGCTCAGCGCGCGGTTGCGCGCGCGACCGCTGCGGTCAGGGCGCGGCGAGCGACCACGCCCGCCATCGCGCGCCGCCACCCGGCATCGCCCTGCTGGTCGTTCATCGGTTGCGTAACGAGCGACGCGCACGCAGTCTCGAAATCCTGCGCCGCGCGCGGGTCGAAGGGGCGACCGAGCAGTCCCTTCAGCGCCGCGCTCGCATCGATCGGTCGTTCCGCGACCGCGCCGATCACGAGGCGCGCCGCGCTGAGTTTGCTGCCATCCATGGCGACCACCGCAGCGGCGTTCACAGAACCGTAGGCGCCTTCCGTGACCTTGAGCTTCTCGTATGCCCAGCCGGTGCCGGGCGAGGTGGCGCGCACGAGCACGCGCACGATCAGCGCCTGGCTGCCGAGACCATGGCTCGTCTCCACGATCACTGCCGCGAGTGGAGCGCGACGCGTTCCGCGTGCGGCGAGTATCTCGACTTCCGCGCCGAGCGCGAGCAGCGGCGGAATGATGTCGTACAGCGGGTGCAGCGCGACGATGTTGCCGCCGACGGTGCCGCGGTTCTGCACCTGCCAGCCGCCCCCGACGACGCCGGCCGCGTACGACAGCAGCGGCAGCGCCTTCTGCACGAGCGCGTCCTTCTGCAGCTCTCGATGCACCGTGAGCGCGCCGATCGACACGACGCCGTCTGCTTCGCGGATTCCCTTGAGCTCCGGCAGCGCGCCGATGTCGACGTACACGGTAGGCATCAGCTTGCCGTAGTTGACGTGCGGCATCAGTTCCTGACCACCGGCAATCACGACTGCGCCGGCACCAAGCCCGCCGAGCAGCTCGACTGCCTGCGCGGCACTGCGGGGCCGCGCGTATTGCGGATGCAGGCTCATGCGACCTCCTGCTTCTTCGCCGGCTGGCTCGCAGACTGGATAGCTTCCCACACGCGAGGCGCGGTGACAGGCAGGTCCGTGATGGCGACGCCGAGCGGCGCCAGCGCATCGTTGACCGCGCAGACGATCGCGGCGGCGGAACCGCCGACGCCAGCTTCACCCGCGCCCTTGAGACCCATGTAGGTGACGGGGTTCGGGCTGTCGTGATGAACCATCGTGATCGGCGGCACGTCGAGTGCGCGCGGCATTACGTAGTCGACGAAGCCGTTCGTCAGCTGCTTGCCGTTCGCATCGAAGCGGATTTCCTCGTTCAGCATGCCGCCGATGCCGAAAGCGATCGCGCCGCAGGCCTGGCCCTCGACGAGCACCGGGTTGATCACCTTGCCGCAGTCATGTGCGGCCGCGAACTTCAGCAGCTTCACGTGCCCCGTGTCCCGGTCGACTTCGCAGACCACCGCGTACGCGGCGTTCGAGTACGAGGGATAGGGATTGATGCGGCCATGCGCATCCGGCGTGTGCCGGATGAGCCCGGGCCGGAACGAGCAGGTCGCCTCCAGCGGCGGTGTGATGGCGAGGCCGATGTCGTAGGCGCGCGTGTACGACGCATACGCCGCCTCACGCACCGTGAGCGACTTGTCGGTCGCCGCGCTCGACCGCAGCACGCCGCGCTCCATCGTCATCGTCGACACCTCCACGCCGAGCAGCGCCGCGCCGATCGTCAGCAGCTTCGCGCGCACCTCCCGCGCGGCGGCTGCGCAGGCGCCGCTCGACACAATCAAGCTGCGACCTGAGTAGTTGCCGAAACCGTAGGGGCACGTCGTGGTGTCGCCCTGGATCACGCGGATTCCATCGACCTCGACGCCGAGCTCGTCCGCGACGATCTGCGCGAGGGCCGTTGGATTCTGCGTGCCCGGATGCGTGACGCCGGTCAGGAGCGTGACCGAACCGTCCGGTCCTACGCGCACGGTGGACGAGTCCCAGCCCGACACCATCGTTCCCGGAATCGCGCCGCCTTCCGGCGTCAGTTCGAACGCGATGCCGATGCCCAGCAGCTTGCCCTGCTTGCGTGCCTCGGCCTGTTTCTGCTTCCAGTCCTCGTAGCCGAGGGCTTCTAGCGTCTTGCGGACGGCACCGGCGTAGTCGCCAGAGTCGTAGACCAGCCCCGTCGGGCTGTCGTACGGGAAGTTCTCCTTCGGCACAAAGTTCCGCATCCGGACGTCCACCGGATCGAGCCCCAGCGTGCGCGCCGCGTTGTCGATCGCGAGTTCGAGAGCGATCGCGGTCGCTTCCTTGCCGTAGCCGCGTGACGCATTCCACGACGGCTTGTTGGTGGACACGATGTTCATGCTGACGTCGATGTCGCGAACCTTGTACGGCCCTGGCATCGTGAGCCCAGTCAGGAACGCCATGCCCCAGCCTGGGCACGCGCTCGGCGCTCCCGTGTTCGCGTACGCGCGATCGCGCAGGCCCAGGATGTTACCGTCCTTCGAGAGCGCGAGTTCCATCTCGTGCGTCTGCTCGCGCGCGCCGATCAGCAGGCATTCCTCGCGATCCTCGACCCACTTCACCGGGCGCAGCGTGCGCAGTGCGAGCAGGCAGGTCAGCGCTTCTTCCGGATGGCCGTGCATCTTGGCGCCGAACGCGCCGCCGATCGCGGGCGCGATGATGCGGATCAGGTTCTCTGGCATGCGCAGCGCGGTTGCGAGCACGTTGCGCAGTGGATGCGGATTCTGCGAGGTGCCATAGAACGTGAGCCCGTGGGACTCCGGATCTGGGACGACGTTGTAGACCCGCGTCTCGATCGGCTGGGTCGAAAAGCGGTGGATCTTCACCGTTGTCTTGACGACGTGCGCCGCCTTGCCGAACGCGCCGTTCGGATCTCCATTAACGAAAGGCAGCGCAATGATGCTGTTCGAATCCCAGCCGGGCACGACGATGGGCGCGTCAGGCTGCAGCGCTGCCTGTGCGTCCAGCACCGCAGGCAGCGGCTCGTACTCGACGAGAATCCTGGACGCCGCGTAGCGAGCGGTACGCTTGTCCTCCGCGACCACGACGGCGACAGGCTGCCCGTAGCACCACACCTTATCCACCGCAAGGCAGCGGATCGCGACGGTGCGTCCGCCAAAGCCGATGGGATCGATGTAATGCGGCACCGGGTCGAGCAGTCGCGCGCACTCTTGGCCTTCCATCGCGAGCACGACGCCGGCGACTTTCGTCGCGCCGGAGAGGTCAACCCGCTTGATCTTCGCGTGCGCGTGGGGGCTGCGCACGATGTGAGCGTGCAGCTGCCCGGGGAACTGGAAATCGCTGGTGTACTTCGCCACGCCTGCGACCGGCGCGTCGCCGCCGAGGACTCGCGTTGCACTGCCGACGTACTTGTCAGTCTGGCCGTCGATGCTCACTGGTACCCCCTGAGGCGTGTGCAACTTCTTCGACGTCACGAGCGGCGCTTGTCATGGCACACGACGCGCATAGGAATAACACGGTCGGCCCGACAAAGCCAATCATATAGGGGATCGGCGCGCGAACATCGCTGCGCGGCCGATGGGATCGCAACGGCCGACGCGCAAATCGTTGGTGTTTGATCGACTATTCGTCGACCAATTTTCGCTTCGGCGGTGTGCTGCGCGATCGCTGCGGCGCCGCAGCGGGCGGCGCCGCAGCGGGCAGCTCCGACGCCGTCTGGATCAGCGACTGGTTGAGAATCTGCTGTGACGCCTGGTCGTAGATCCCGATCAGTCGCTCCATGACGGCTGCAGCTTCGTTGGTGGCTGCCTGCATGCCGTGTACCTCATGGCACAGGCGCACCAGCACCTGCATGCGCATCTGCCCATAGGAATCCGTGACGGTGCGGCCGAGGTTGGTCAGCGCATACGCCACTTCGCGGCGGCGCGAACCGCGCTCCCGCACGATCAGCTTCTGCGCCTCGAGCTTGCGCAGGCTGTAGTTGATCGCGGCGATGTCATGACGGCGCAGGAAGATCATCATCTCCGCCAGGGTCGTCGTGCCGCCGCGCAGCCGCACGCAGTGCAGCAGCGAGACCTCCTGGAAGCTCATCTGTTCGCCCGAGGCGCACTTCTGCAGCTCCAGCGCCCAGCTGCCGAACGCCTCGTACAGCCGCATCAGACCGAGCTCGAAGCGCGTCAGCGAGGCAGCGAGCGCGTCATGGGACATGTAGCGGTCCTGGCGCGCGGCACTGCCCACGGTGGGGTGTTCGATCGCGCCGGATTCGGAATAAGTGCGGCGGTTTTCGGATTGCATGCTGTCCTCCCGGCGTAGCGCGTGGACCGTAACATCTGGCAAGTTACACGGCCTAGTTTGCACTCAACCCGCCCGCAGCAGTACTCGAGGAGCACAGGATGAGAAACGTATTGATTACCGGCGCCGGCATCGGCATCGGCAAGGGGATTGCCACGGCGTTCGCGACGCTGGGCGACCATGTCGTGTTGACCGACGTGCTCGAGGCGGAAGGTGCTGCGGCTGCCGCGGAAATTCGCGCCAGCGGCGGTTCGGCGGAGTTCATGCGCCTGGACGTCACCTCCACGACCGAGGCGAACCGGGTGGTCGCCGCGGTCGAAGCCGCCCGCGGACCGCTCGATGTCATCGTGGCCAACGCCGGCATCGCGCACAAGATCCCGTTGCAGACGATGACCGACGAACTGTGGCACCACACGCTGGACGTCGACCTGACCGGCATGATCCGGGTCGTGCGGGCCGCTGCCAGCCGCATGAAGGCTGCCAAGCGAGGCTCGATCGTCTGCATTTCCTCGGTCGTCGGCACCGCATACGGCTGGGCCGACCATGTGCCGTACTCGGCTGCCAAGGCGGGCGTCGCGGGGCTCGTCAAAGGCCTCGCAATCGATCTTGCGCCGGACGGCATCCGCGTCAACGGCATAGCACCCGGGTTGATCCGGACCGCGCAGACGCTCGATCCCGTGAACTCAGTCGGTGCCGCCGGGCTCGAGGCGATGACGCCGCGTGTTCCGCTCGGCCGCATCGGCGAGCCGCGCGACATCGCCGACGTGGTCGCGTTCCTGGCGTCCGATCAGGCGCGGTACGTGACCGGACAGATCATCACTGTCGATGGCGGCCTGCTCGTCGCGCTCTGACCTGGTGCGGCGCGCAGGCGTGCGGCTCAGCAATACTCGCGATCGACGCACGCCAGTGCCGCGTCGAACGCGGCCATGGCTGTGTCGATCTGCGCTTCGGTGATCGTGAACGGCGGGCCGACCTTGATGGTGTTCGGGACGAAGCCGCCCAGGAACACGCCGCGCACAGCGCATTCACGCGAGACGATGTTGTTCGGATGTTCCGTCAGATCGCCGAGGAAGGCTGTGTAGCGATCCTCGGCCACGATCGGCAGGCCATCGCGACCCACGAGGTCCACGGCGTAGAAGAGCCCGTGACCGGCAACGCGACCGACGCAGGGATGCCGAGCAGCGAGCCGCTCCAGCGCGTCGTGCAGGTAGCGCCCGCGGCTGCGAACCTGGCTCAGCATGTCCTCGGCGAGCATCGTTTCGAGCGTGCCGACGACCGATGCGCAGACGAGTGGATGACCGTCCCAGGTGCTGCCACTCCACCAGCGCGCCTGGTCGAAGTACTCGGCGATCGGCTTCGACAGCACGACTCCGCCGCAGGGCAGCGATGAGCCGTTGATCGACTTGCCGACGGCCATGAGGTCCGGCTCGATCCCAGGGTGCAGCTGATAGCCGAACCATTCGCCGAGTCGGCCGAACCCGCACAGCACTTCGTCGTCGATCCACAGGAAGCCGTAGCGCTTGCACAGTTCGCGCAGGCCCGGCATGTACGCCGCATGCGGCGCGAGTCCCGCCGCACCGAACATTGGCTCGGTGATCACCGCGGCGATGTTGCGCCCGCCGACCGTGCGAATCAGCTGCTCGGTCGCGACCAGCGACGGCAGCGGCAGCGGGCCGGCATAGTCGGCGAATTCCGGCGGCGGAATCGGAATGAAACCCGGTGTCGGAAACCCCGGAACATCCCGCACTTCGTCGAGCCGGTCACCGGGCGTCACGTTGTTGCGATAGCCGCGCAGCATCGTCGCGCCGACCGTCAGGCCGTGGAACGAGTGCGCCTGGGTCAGGATCACGGTGCGGCCCGTGTAGAGGCGGGCGAGGGTGATGCAGTTCTCCACCGCCTCGGTGCCCGAGGCGAGGATGCGCAGACGACCCGCCCAGCCTCGATCGCCGCCCAGGATGTCTTCTATGACGAGCTTGGCGGCGCGGGCGCGATATTCATTGGCCATGCCGAAAAAGACGTGCCCGTAGCGTTCCATCGCGCGCGTGATCTCGCGATAGATGCCGGGATTGCAGTGCCCGAGGCTGTCCGAGATCAGCTGGCTCTGGAAGTCGAGCAGCGTGGAACCGTCAGCGAGGTGCAGGTAGTTGCCGGTCTGGCGTTCCACCGCCAGCCACGGGGACTGGCCCTGCATCTGCACGTTGTGCAGGTAGTAGGCGCGATCCCAGCGCTCAAGCTGCTGCCAGTCAGGCGCCTGTCGTGGCTTGTCCGCTCCAGTCTTTGTCATGACTCGCCTCAGGCGCCGACGATCATGGTCTGCTGCTCGGCACGGTTGAACAGCAACTGCAGGACGTCAGGGCGCGAGTAATGGCCGGTGGTGTCGACCCACATCTTGACGTCCTTCAGATCGTCGAGCCTCGCATCGGCGATGACCAGCTGTTCGGTCTCGCCGCTGACGGGCCCCGCCAGTGTCGCCGCGAACGGATGGATCACCGCGCTCCAGCCACCGCCGACGCCAAGCATCTGCTGCGGCCCGAGCTTCGCTTCCATGTACTCGAGCATCTGCGGCGTCACCGGGCTCGACGCGCAGACAACGAAGCACTGACCGGTCAGCGCGTGGTTGCGCATCATCGCTTCGATCTGCAGGTTGGCGACCTGGTCGAAGCCGGCCAGCGTGGAGAGCCCCGGCCACAGCGCCGCGTGGATCTCCTCGCGCTGCTCGATCAGCGCCTGCCGCGCGAGGTTCATGGTGTGCTCCCAGCACGCCATTGCGCCGACGCGGCCGGCCTGCGACGCGTAGACGCCCAGCGTGGAGCCGTCACCCTGGCCCCAGATGTAGCGCTCGGCATAGGTCGGTTTCAGTTTGCGGTGCACGCCGAGCAGGCTGCCGTCTGCATCGATGACGATGCTGGAGTTGTAGCAAGTCCTGCCGCTGAAGTGCCGCTCGCTCGCGCCCATCACGACGGCCACTCCGCAGCGCCGCGCCGCATCCTGCAGCGCTGTGACGGCGGCGCCTGGCACTTCGACCGACTCGTCCTGGTACACGCGATTCAGGCCCGCCTGTACCAGCGGTGGATAAAGGTTGATCCAATAAGGGAATCCTGGCAGGAAGACTTCTGGGAACACCAGCAGATCCACGCGCTCGTCGGCCGCCCGTTCGATCCAGGTGCATGCCTTGTCGGCAGTCGCCATCGCGTCCATGAACACCGGCGCTACGTGCGCTGCAGCAAGCTTGACTGTTTTTCCCGTCGACATGATGCCTCCTGATGAACCCAATCTAGGCAGTCAGTACTTCAAGAATCCATGCCGCATTAGGATGAGGTGGCTCGTAGTCAGGGCGCTCCGGCATGGTGCGAAGCCCCGTGTGAACATTCCCGCTTGTTTGACATGAAGGGGCCGTGTGGGATAAATATGTCGGTTGGTAGGTATACACGATTGATCAGTCGTGTTGAAGAGACTCGCATGAACCATTCGCTCATTGCAATGTTTCGCGCCGCCAAACGATTAGGAGCGTTGTTCCTCAAGCATGAAGCTCGCCAACAAAGTTGCGATCATCACAGGTAGCTGCTCCGGCATCGGCCGCGGAGTCGCACTTGCGTTTGCGCGCGAAGGTGCGGCTGTCATCGTCAATTACCCGACGGACGAAAAGGCGGCGGATGGCGCGGCCGTTCGCGAGCAGATCGAGGCGGCCGGAGGTCGCGCGATCGCCTGCCGCGCAGACGTCAGCTCTGAATATGAAGTGGATGCACTTGTCGACGCGGGTTTGGCTGCTTTCGGGCACATCGACATTCTCGTCAACAATGCGGGTATCGCGCTTGCCTCGCCAGTGCAAGACATTCTTCCGGCCGATTGGGACCGCGTGCTCGGCGTGCATCTGCGCGGCACGTTTCTGATGACGCGACGGATCCTGCCGCTGATGTATGCGCAGCGCTCCGGTCGCATCATCAGCACGGCGTCACAGCTCGCCTACAAGGGCGCGCCCGGTTTCAGTCACTACACTGCGGCCAAGGGCGCGATCGTCTCGTTCACTCGGTCCGTAGCGCTTGAGGTCGGCGCGAGCGGGATCACGGTGAACTGTGTTGCGCCCGGCGCAACGCACACACCGATGCTTGAAGATGTTCCGAGCGATCTGCTGGAGCAAATCCGTCGCGCTATCCCGCTCGGCCGCCTTGCAGAGGTCGATGATGTGGTTCCCAGCTATGTGTTCCTTGCCGGCGAGGAAGGCCGTCACTATCACGGTCAGTGCATTAGTCCTAACGGCGGAGACCAATTCCTGTAGTGCCCGCGTTCGATCGTCGCCGTAGTCCATGTCCTGGTTGCCAGATCAATTCAAAAGGGGAGTTTCAATCATGCGTCTCTCGAAATCCTTGCCACGATTTACTATCGCAATGGCGGGTGCCCTGTTTTGTGCCGCAGCCGGCGCGGCGGAGCCAGTAGCCAAGTCCGGCTCCGACCTGGAGCTGGTAGAGGTCATCATCACTGGCCAGCGCCGTGAAGAATCGTTGATCAAGGCCGCGGTCGCGGTCGATGTTTTTGATGAAGGGGCCCTGCGTGACGCCAACGTCACGCGGCCGGGTGACTTCCTTGCCATGTCGCCGAACGTCACGTTCGTGCAGTCGAGCAGCCCGGGCGAGTTGTTCGTCACGATCCGCGGCAACACCCAGGTGCGCGAGGGCGATACCTCGACCGCGCTGGTCATCGACGGCGTCCAGCAGCTGGGCCAGAACACGATCAACCAAGAGCTCTATGCCCTGCAAGCCATCGAAGTGCTGAAGGGTCCACAGGGATCCCTTTACGGGCGCAACGCGCTGGGCGGTGCCATCGTCATCCGCACCCGTGACCCGAACCTCGAGGCGCTCGAAGGCGAGATCAAGGCGGGCGTTGGCAACGGCACCGGCATGACCGGGTCAGCGACGGTCTCAGGGCCACTCAGCGAGACGCTCGCGTTCCGCGCGGGTGTGTCGTCGCGGCGCACGGACGGCTTCTATGAAAACGTGTTCACCGGCGAAGATTCGCACCGTTTCAACGAGACGACGGTCTCCGGGCGCTTGCTGTGGAAGCCGACGGACGCGTTGAAGGTTGACTTCAAGGCACGCTGGCAGGAGATGACGGGCGGCGCACTGGGCTGGAACGCGCTGCTGACCGACAGCTTCACGCCGGCTGGCGGCTTCCTTGCGAACGTGTATGGCCTGTTCCCGAACGCGACGGTCGTGGATGGTGACAACACCTCGATTCCCTATGAGGCAAACATCCCGGGCTTCGCGGACAACTTTCGCGTCGGTGTGTCGCTGAAGGTCGACTACGAAGCGTCGGTGGGCACCTTTACGTCGGTAACGAGCCTCGAGAAATCGCGCGATTTCTTCGGCGGCGACTCGTTCCCCTACCGCTTCCGTGGTGGCTTTCCGGTAGGCGCGACCGCGCTGCCGCCGGGCGGTGAAACCCAGTCGACGTATCGTACAGACGAGTTCCTGCAGCAGGAAATCCGCTTCAGCTCGCCGCAGGATCGCAAGTTCCGCTACGTGATCGGCGCCCAGTACATCAAGTACGATCCGCTGATCGAGACCATGTCCGCGCTCGACAACAACGGCGTCAATTTGAACCGCGCGCCCCATCCTCGGGGTTCGCTGAACCAGACGACTGGCTGGACGGCGGGAGAGCAGTCGAACAGCGCGATCGCCGGCTTTGCGAACGTGTTCTATTCGTTTACCGATCGTCTCGAACTGACCGTGGGCGCGCGCCACGACAGGGACGAGAAGGAGCAGCAGAACTTCGTCGGCTGCAACCCGTCCGCGGCGGGCGAGATCATCGTCTCGGGCGCCGTTTTCTGCGACTCCGCGCTGCGTCAGAACATCTCGGTGCCGACGTTCGTTCGCCGTCCGGGCGCGATTCGCGAAGCCACGTTCAGCAAGTGGCAGCCCAAGGTCTCGCTGCGCTATGACTTCTCCGATTCCATGTCGGGGTACGCGTCCTACGCAGTCGGATTCAAGACCGGCGGCTTCAATCCGTTTGGCACGCGTGCATTGCTTCAGGTCTTCAATCCGAACACTACCGTGCAGGACATCTTCGGCGAGGAAGAGGCCACGACTTATGAGGTTGGCCTGAAGTCCGAGTTCTGGGATCGCCGGGCCCGATTCGGCTTGGCGGCGTTCTTCTCTGACACGTCGAATGCACAGCTGCTCGAGTTCCGGCCCGAAGCGACGCTGCTGGCGATCTCCACCGCTGACCAGATCGACATGAAGGGCATCGAGGCTGACATCACTGCCGCCGTTACCAGTGCGCTGACGTTGCAGGTCGCGGTGGGTTACACCGATACCAAGATCAACGAGTTCTCGGGTGCTCCTGCGAACGAGGGCGGCTCGCGCCCGCAGGTGCCCAAGGTCACGGGCTCTGCGGCGGGTACCTACAAGTGGCAGCTCGGCGACAGCCTGGCGGGCGTTGCGCGTCTCGACTACACCTACACCGGCAAGACCTACTGGGATTGGGCCAACACTGAAGGATCAGCCCGTTCTGCATTCGGTCTCGTCAACGCACGGTTTGCACTGGAATCGGACACATGGAGCGTCGCGATCTGGAGCCGCAACCTGACGGACAAGGCCTACAACGCCGAGGTGATTCCGATCCTGCCGGGTCTGGTTGACGCGCTGTGGCGTGCACAGCCCCGCAGCTTCGGCATCGAGTTCGGCTACAACTGGTAAAGACCAAGGTCGCGACCCGTTGACGTCCACGCGCAGCGTGGGCGTCAGCGCGTCGCGGCTTTCACAATCGGAGAGTGTCTGATGAGCGATGGGCCTGTTCCGGACGCCAAGGCGTCGGCTTTGATCGTCGTCGACATGCAGAACGGCTTTCTCGATCCAGCGGGCTCATGCGTGAAAGCCGGATTCCCTGCCGGCATCCTGACGCCCGCCCTCGAACCCTGCCGTCGCGCCGTCAAGGCTGCTCGCGCCGCCGGTGTTCCGATCATTTTCACCCGGTATACCTATCGCTCGGACTTCGGCGACGGCGGGTTCATGCTGCGGGAAAAATTCCCGATGCTGTCCGCGGTGGGAGCGTTGATCGCGGGCAGCTGGGATCAGGCGATCGTCCCAGAGCTCGAGCCGCAGGCCACCGATTACGTGGTCGACAAGAACCGCCCGAGTGCGTTCTTCGGTACGCCGCTGGAATCCTATCTCTCGGGTCTCGGCGTGCGCGAGGTCGTGGTGTGCGGCGTGACCACCAACTGCTGCGTCGAGACCACCGTGCGCGATGCCGCACAGCGTGATCTGCGCACCTTCGTGCTAACGGATGCAGTCGCGGAGTGGGATTCCGACCGCAACATTTACGCGTTACGCGGCATGGAAATGCTGTTTGCACATGGGCTGACGACGGCGCGTCTTGAAGCAGCCTGGGGCTAGCGCACGTGATGCATGCTGAAGCCGGCTGCCTCATTGTCGGGGTGGCGCGGCCTTACTTCGCGATGTGGGTGTGGAAATGACGACGTCCCCCCGGAAATTAGTCACAGGACGGTCTAGAGTCTGACCCTGAAGCAGGAGGTCGGACGTGAAGAAGCGGTTCAGCGAAGAGCAGATCGTAGGGATTCTGGGCGAGGCGGAAGCCGGGGTAGCGATCAAGGAACTCTGTCGTAAACACGGGTTCTCTGAGGCGAGCTATTACGCCTGGCGAAGCAAGTACGGCGGCATGGAAGTGTCGGATGTGAAGCGCCTGA
>Ga0169931_10002332_pt1 | contig 30991 bp, 30 predicted proteins | sample Kivu_15m_20L_FD_129675 | JGI IMG/M metagenome (GOLD analysis project Ga0169931, IMG submission 129675) | Freshwater microbial communities from Lake Kivu, Western Province, Rwanda to study Microbial Dark Matter (Phase II) - Kivu_15m_20L... | ecosystem: Environmental > Aquatic > Freshwater > Lake...
CTGTTCGAGGCGCTTCGCGCGGGCGACAAGGATCGCGACGTCTCGGTGATGATCATCCGGGGCGCCGGGACGTGTTTCTCGGCGGGGTACGACCTCGGCTCGCCGAACACCGACGTGGAGCGGTCGAGTTCCCACGCCGACGGCTGGTGGTCGCGGCACGTCGTCAACAACTGGTTCGAGATGTGGGACATGTCGACGCCGATCATCGGGCAGGTGCACGGGTACTGCTTGGCCGGGGGATCGGAGTTGGCCACCGCGTGCGACCTGGTCTACGTGGCCGACGACGCCCGAATCGGTTACCCGCCGGTTCGTCTGATGTCGCCTCCCGACATGCAGTGGCAGACCTGGCTCATGGGTTTGCGGCGGGGGATGGAGGCTTTGCTCACTGGCGACTCGATGACCGGGATCGAAGCGGTGTCGGCCGGCTTCGCCAACCGGGCGTTCCCCGCCACCGACCTCGATGCCGAGGTGTTGGCGGTCGCCGAACGGGTGGCCAAGATCCCGTCCGACCTGCTGGCACTCAACAAGCGAGCGGCCCACCGGGCCATGGAGGCCATGGGTATCAGGACCGGGATCCGCGCCACCGCCGAGATCCAGGCTCTCGGCTTCCACCAGCGGTCGTCGCGCGACTACATGGCCTCTTTCGCCCGGAAAGGAGTCACCGAGGCGCTGTCCGAACGCGATCGCGCCTTCGGCGACTATCGGGAGCGGGATCCAGGCGACCAGTAGCCGGCGTTGCGGCGGGAGGCCGGGACACCGAGATCGCCGGTTCGGTGCCGATCTCGACGGTAACTGGTGGTAGTAATGACATCCGACACACCGGACCGATCTGGTCCGGTGTCGACACAGGCGACCGCGGGTCGCCCCGAACCACAGGGGGAATGATGGGAAAAAGGCAGAGAGTGCTCGTCGCCGGGCTGGTCGTGTTCGGCCTCGTGGCGGCGGCATGCAGCGAGGACGAGGGCGTCGACGCTCCGGCCACCGAGGCACCGGCAGCCACCGAGGCACCGGCGGCCACCGAGGCACCGGCCGGTAGCGAGGCTCCGACGACCGAGGCCCCGAGCGAACTCCCGATCCAGCAGTCCACGCTCGACACGGGATTGTCCTACGTCGGCGGCACCGCTGGCGTGGCGAGCGGCGATCCGATCTACATCGGCTACGTGAACCAGGAAGGTGCCACGCCCGCATTCCCCGAGGCCACCAACGGAGCCCGTTCGGCCGCGTGGTTCATCAACAACTTCCTCGGCGGAATCGGTGGTCGACCCATCGAATTGGTCGAGTGCTTCGTGACCAAGGAAGAGGACGGTCAGAAGTGCGCCCAGGAGATGCTGGCCAACGAGGACGTCCAGGTGGTCGTCACTGGTGCGCTCTTCAACGGGACCGCACCGCTGCTCGACGGTCTGAAGGACAAGAAGCCGGTCATCCTCGGCAACCCGACCACCACCCCGGAGTTCCTCGCGACCGACGCCTACGCGTTCACGTCGGGATCGCCGGGAGTCGTGCAGGGAATGTCGGTGTTCGCCGCCAACTACCTCGGTGACCTGGAAGGAATCGAGATCAAGAAGGCCGCGGTGGTCTACAACGACAACCCGGCCGGCACCATCGCCTTCACCGCGCTCACCAAGCCGGTGCTCGAGAGCCTCGGCCTCGAGGTGACGGGTGTTCCGGTGGCCGACACCGCCGGACCCACCGAGATGGCCACGGCGATCCAGGCCGCCGGTGCCGATTCGGCGGACGTGTTCCTGCCCCTCGTCGTCATCCAGAGCTGCATCGGTATCTACGACGCCCTGAAGACGCTCGAGATCGACACTCCGGTGGTCACCACGGGTCTCTGCTTCGGTCTGCCGATGCAGGATCACATGGCAGCGGTCGGTGAGTCGGGCAAGTTGCCCGATGGTTGGTACTTCGTGGGTTACGGATACTCCTACGAGATCCCCGGCGATGCGAACACCGATGCCTACATGGACGCGGTACTTGCTTGGGCCGAGGACCAGGGCATCGAGGACGTCGAGTACACCGGCTTCGGTGGTCCGACCTTCGCAACGTTCATGACCGTCGCCCAGTTCATGAACGGTGGCGCCGCCGATTCGGCGGGCATCCGCGACGCCGTGAAGGCCTTCACCGGTCCCCAGTGGGGTGTGGTTGGCGACATGCAGTGCGGCGCCAACACCACCTTCACGAGCCTGTGCGGATTCGCCGTGGGAGTCCAGCAGCAGCAGGGCGACAAGTACGTCTCGATCCTGGACGGTTACAACGGCAAGTTCCTGAATCCGGTCGAGGAACTCGGTCAGTCCTGATCCGGACGCGATCAGCCGAATGATTCGGTGGAAGTGGGAGGGCGCGGGCGACCGCACCCTCCCACTCCGCTGAGTGTCCCGATCGAAGCACGAGAACCGCCGTTCGACACGACGGTCATGGGAGTGATGCGATGAGCTTGGAGAGCAAGTCCGTTCTGCGGAGACATCCACTGGTGACGGGTGTGTCGGTGGTCGTGCTGGTGTTCGCGGTTCTCTACGCATGGGATGCGCGACAACTGGCACCGATGTTCTCGAACGTCGGCACTGGAGCGCTCATGGCGGCCATCGCCCTCGGAGTCGTGCTCACCTACCGTGGTTCGGGGGTCGTCAATTTCGCCAACGGTGTGGTCACCATCTTCGTGGCCTACTGGTACTACGGACTGCGCATGGAGGGGAAGTTCTACGTTCCCCCGTTGCCCAACCCTTTCGTCCTCGTCGAGATTCCCGTCAACTGGTTCCGCGAGGAGGGCCAGTACCTCGACCTACCGAATTGGCCCACGGTCATCGACCTGCCGGGCTCCCGGCTGACGGTCGCATCGGCGCTGATCGTGTCGTTGCTGCTGGCGGTGCTCCTCGGTCTGTTGTTGCACTTCCTCATCTTCCGTCCCTTGCGCAACGCTCCGGTGCTCGCCAAGGTGGTGACGACGGTCGGTCTGTTCGTCGTTCTGCAGGAGTTCATACGTTTGCGTTTCGGCGAGTTGGCCAAGACGGGTGTGCAGTTCCCGCTCCCGAAGGGAAAGGTTTCGCTACCCGGCGAACTCGGTGTCATCCCGAAGAATCAGTTGTTCCTCGTGATCGTGGTGACCCTGATCGCCATTGGACTCTGGGCGCTCTTCAAGTTCACCCGTTTCGGTCTGGCCACCCGCGCGGCGGCCGAGAACGAGAAGGGGGCGATGTTCCTCGGCTTCTCCCCGGACTTCCTCGCGGGAGCGAACTGGGTCCTCTCGACCGTGATCGCGGGACTGCTGGGCATTCTTGCCGCGCCGATCACCAACCTCGACACGATCACGCTTCCGCTGTTGATCGTGCCCGCTCTCGGGGCGGCACTGCTCGCGAACTTCACGTCGTTCGGCCTCACCGTTGCGGCCGGTATCGGCATCGCGATGCTCCAGGGATGGTTGCAGTACCAGGGCGCACAGACCTGGTTCCCGCGCGGAGTCCTTCCCACCGCCGGCCTGACACAGGCGCTCCCGTTCTTCGTGATCGTCATCGCGATGTTCGCGCGCGGCAAGTCGTTGCCGGTACGCGGCGCGCTGACGTCGGGCAAATTGCCCGCCGCGGTGGCTCCCCGCCATGTCGGACTCTTCACGCTGGTGTCGGTGATCGCGACCCTCGCGCTGCTGTTCGGCTGGAACTACGACTGGCGCCAATCGACGATCAACACGCTCGTGGCGATCGTGATCGCTCTGTCGCTGGTGGTGCTGACCGGCTTCGTGGGGCAGATCTCGCTGGCGCAGATGGCCATCGCGGGCACCGCGGGCTTCTTCATGTCGAAGTACCTGTCGGGCCTGCCGTTCCCCATCGCGCCGGTCATCGGAGCCTTCATCGCGGCGATCTTCGGAGCGATCATCTCGGTTCCGGCGTTGCGTCTGCGGGGGGTCAACCTCGCCGTCATCACGCTGGCGGCGGCGGTGGCCATCGAGCAGTTGGTGTTCAAGAACAAGACCTTCGCCGGTGAACTCGGTGCTCTGAGCGTCGATCCGCCGGAGATCGGTGGCAAGGACTTCGGACCCAACAACACCGCCCTCAAGGTTCTTGGACTGAAGGGCCGCGACGACGTGCCGCCCAACGCGTGGTTCGGTGTCATCTGTCTGGTGTTCGTCGTTCTCATGTGCCTCATGGTCGTCAACGTCCGTCGCTCGTCGACGGGGCGCCAATTCCTGGCGGTTCGATCGAACGAACGGGCGGCCGCCGCGGCCGGCATCGACGTGGCGCGGACCAAGGTCCTGGCCTTCGGTCTGGCCGCGTTCATCGCCGGTCTGGGTGGGGCACTGTCCGGCTATCGCTTCGGCTCGGTGACCCCCCAATACTTCGGAGCCTTCGCATCCCTCACGTTCCTGTCGTTCGCGTATCTGGGAGGCATCGCCAGCGTCTCGGGTGCGGTCCTGGCGGGGGTCGTCGCACCGAATGGGCTCAACTTCAACTTCCTCGAGAACATCCTCCACATCGATCAGGGATACGCGACCCTGATCGGAGGTGTCGGGTTGATCGTCACGGCCCTCCGCAACCCGGAGGGCCTCGCCGGTGCGCCACGTCTCATCGCGCAGAGTCGCGTGGAGAGACGGGTGCGCAAGGAGGGCAAGGCCGGGCGAAGTAGGGTCGGCGAGGGGGAGGAGGCCCGATGAGCCTGTTGCGCACGTCCGGCATGTCGGTCACCTTCGGGGGTCTGCGCGCCGTCAACGAAGTCGACATCACCGTGGAGAAGGGCAAGTTGGTTGGCCTCATCGGGCCGAACGGTGCCGGGAAGACCACCTTCATCGACGGCATCACCGGATTCGTGCCCACCACCGGCCGAATCGAGTTCGACGGACGCGAGATCAATCAGTTGCCCGTTCACAAGCGCGCCCGCCTCGGTCTGGGTCGCACGTGGCAGTCGCTCGAACTGTTCGACGATCTCACCGTCCAGGAGAACGTTCAGGTGGCCGCCGAACGGCAGTCCACGAAGGATTTCCTCCTCGATCTGGTCGCGCCCAATCGTTCGCGCGATCGTTCGGGGGTCGACTTCGCCTTCGACGTGCTCGGCATCGGCGATCTGGCCGGGAAGTTCCCCAACGAGATCAGTCAGGGTCAGCGCAAACTCGTGTCGGCCGCGCGGGCACTGGCCGCTCGACCGGCTCTGGTGTGCATGGACGAGCCGGCCGCCGGTCTCGACACCGGCGAATCGCAGGAACTCGGTCGTCGCCTGCGGTCGATCATCGACGCGGGAATCACGATCTTCCTCGTCGATCACGACATGGGACTCGTCCTCGACGTGTGCGACTACATCTACGTGATCGAGTTCGGGGTGAAGATCGCCGAGGGCACTCCCGCCGAGGTGAAGAGGAATCCCAAGGTGGTCGAGGCCTACCTCGGCAGCAGTGCGAAGGAGGACTGACGTGGGGGCGCTTCTCGAGATCGAGCATCTGAACACCGGTTACAACGGCGTCTCGGTGGTTCGCGATCTGAATCTGACGGTTGGTGAAGGCGAAGTGGTGGCGTTGCTCGGCCCCAACGGGGCGGGCAAGACGACGACGCTGCTGACGGTGTCGGGTCTCGTTCCCGTGATCGCCGGCGACATCCGGGTGTTCGGCAAGAGCGTGCAGGGTCGGCGGCCGCATCAGATCGCCCGCGAGGGACTGGCGCACGTTCCCGAAGGGCGGGCGCTCTTCTATCAGTTGACGGTGGCCGAGAATCTGCGACTCGGTGCGGCCAAGGGCTCGGCCAATGTCGAGAAGGCTCTCGGGTACTTTCCGGCCCTCGCCCAGATTCTCGATCGTCGGGCCGGCCTGTTGTCGGGCGGCGAGCAGCAGATGTTGGCGATGGCTCGAGCGCTCACAGTCAGCCCGAAGCTGTTGATGGTCGACGAGATGAGTCTGGGTCTCGCTCCGATCATCGTCGAGCGTCTCCTGCCGATCCTTCGTCAGATCGCCGACGAGACCGGGGCGGGTGTGTTGCTGGTGGAGCAACACATCCACATGGCGCTCAGTGTTGCCGATCGCGCGTACGTCCTGTCGCACGGGGAGTTGGCGATGCAGGGTGCCGCGGCCGACCTCGCCAAGGACCGCAAACTCATCGAGGCCAGTTACCTCGGCGAGTCACACTGACCCAACCCCCGCAATGAGCGGTGTTCTGGTGAGGATTCTTCACCCTATGGGTGAAGAATCCTCACCAGAACCACACCAGGACCTCACAGAATCCTCATGCACCGGGCAATTGTTTGAGGTAGGACGCGGCGTCGAAGTAGTCGCGCCACAGCGCGATCTTGCCGTCGCGAACCTCCCAGACACCGGTCACCGGAAGTTCCACCCAGCCGTGGGGCATCTGGAAGCGATCGAGTCGCTCGTTGAACACGACGGGTCCGGCTTCTCCCTCGCGATGGATCACCCACTCGATCGCCGAACAGGTGGCGAACATCGGACCCAGAATCGACTTGATTCCGTCGGGGCCGTGGACCCGCACCAGCGGAACGTTGTCGTACTCGACATCGTCGGTCACCATGGCGCAGGCCGCATCGAGGTCGTTGCGCTCGAGTGCGGCGATGAACGAATTGACGATCTGCAGAGGGGTCATGCGGGTTCCTCCGGGTCGGGTTCGCGGCTCCAGAGCACGTCGAAGTCACGGGCGATGTCGAGCACCTGGTAGGCGCGTCCCATGCCGACGCAGAATCCGGCAGTCACGGTGAGTTCGAGGATCTCGACATCGGAGTACACGGTGCGCAAGCGATCCCAGAGATCGTCGTCGATCGCCGTGTGATCGATCGCGAAGCGTTCGCCGAATTCAGCCGCCAGGCGCTCGCGGTCGGTGAAGTCGGGGTGATCGTGGTAGTGCTGGACGCTCCCGTACACCTCGTCGGTCATTCCTTGCCGCATCGCCGATGCGGCCCGAGTGTTCATTCAAACCACGCATTGATTGAGTTGAGCGATGCGCATCCGCAGCACTTCGCGCTCGCGAATCGACAGCGAGGACCGCGCGTACACCGCTTCCGACATCGCGTGGATCCCGAGACCGAGGTGCGGCGCCAGTTTCCAGATGCGCGCGGCCTCCATACCGTCGCCGCCGGGGACCTCGATGCGTGCCATGACGTCGTTCTAGTCCACGGCGGACAGGGCGCGCACCTTCACGGGAATCGCGCTCTGCACGACCATCCCGGTGATGCGGTCGAAGCCCTGATCCACCGCGACCAAGCGGTTGGTGGGGGAGCCGATGTCGCGAACCTTCTCGTCGGTGAGCGACGACCCACCCCACGAATGAGCCATGGAGATCACGCCCGGGCGGACGTCGTCCTGCTCGACCACTGCGACGAGGGATGCCCGCGGCGAGGTGATCTCGATCAGGTCACCGTCGTGCAGTCCGAGTTCGGCCATGTCGGTCGGATTCATGAAGGCGGGGTTCGTGCGACCCTTGGCCGCCAACCCGGGCAGTTCGGTTCCGAGCGAGTTCAGGACGTGTTTCAGGCGACGGCTCACCAATCGGAAGCGGTACTCGTCCGGGTCGGCACCGAGCGCCATCGCGGCATCCGATTCGGCTCGGACATCCACCAGCTCGGCGACGACGTCGGCCGGGGCCAGGGTGAAGCGGGCGACGCAATCGGCGTCGGCGGGTGTCACGACCAACGCGCGCTCGGGGTGCACCGAGCGCGGGTTGGCCCGCACCTCGTCGATGGGCATTCGGGAGCCGGCGTAGGCCAAGTCGAGCATCTCGTCGTCGGTGGGTCGCCGGTCCATCGGCGCGTCGCCGCCGGCCAGGGGCAACCGCGAACCGAGGCGACGGGCGATCTCCCAGAAGACCTCCCATTCGTTCAGTACGTCGCCGTCGCGCGCCGTGATCGCCGGGGTGTAGTTGGTGTAGGGGGCGGCGAACCAGCGATCCATGAGGTGGGGCACGTCGGCCCGCTCGAGCGACAACGTGGGTGCGACGACGTAGTGGGCGAATTCAGCGGTGGCCGACAGGCGATGGTCGATGACCACCAACAACTCCAGATCGCGCATCGCGCGGATGGTGAGTTCCTGGTCGGGCCAGGCGACGACCGGATTGCCGCCGCTGACGATGAGCGCTCGGATGCGCCCCTCTCCCGGCGTGAGGATTTCCTCGGCCAAGGTGGTGGTGGGCATCTCCCCCCGAATGCCGCGCAGGCCGCGGAAGCGGGCTTCCGGGCCGGGGGTCGGATTGCGGGCCGCGATCACCTGGGCGCGACGGGGTGTCGGCGGGTAGAGGAAGAACCCACTCTCGAGTCGGTCTCCGACTCGGTTCACGCGACCACAGATCGTGTTGATCACGATCACGAAGTGTTCGACGAGTCCGGAGTGGGGAGCCATGTTCGGACCAGTACCGGCGCCGCACGTGCCGCGGCGTCCCTCCGAGAACATTCTCGCGGCCGCCACGATGTCGTCGGCCGGGACCCCGCAGCGCCGACTCACGTGGTCGAGGTCGTACGGCTCGACCGCGGCCATCAGGTCGCCGAGGTCGCCCACCCACTCGTCGCAGAACTCGTGGTCGTGCCAACCGTTGTCGAGAATGATTCGTGTGATGCCCGCCAGCAAGGTCGGGTCCTCACCGGGCCTCACCTGCAGATGGATGTCGGCCCGGGAAGCCAATTCGGTGCGTCGCGGGTCGACCACGATCAACTTCAGTCCACGGCGTTGGGCGTCACGAAGAGCGACGAACGGGTTGGTGCCCTGCAAGCCGCCGTTCGGACCGAACGACGAAACCATCGGGTTGTACCCCACGGCCATGAGGACGTCGGCGTCGGAGAAGTTGTGGTACCCGGCCTCCCAGATTCCGGTTCGGAACGGCGCCGTGCTCTTGGCGGGTTGATCGATCGTGACCGACGTGTAGAACGACGACGATCCGAGGCCCTGATGGAAGGCGCGCGCGGCGGGAATGGCGAGACTGTTCTGATAGCCACCGGTTCCCGTGTACGACGCCACGGCCCGCGGTCCGTGGCGCTCGACGATCGTCGCCAGTCGGGACGCGATGTCGTCCATGGCCTCGGCGGACGTGACGTTTTCGAACGTTCCGTCCACCCGACGTCGCAGGGTCCGCAGAAGACGTCCCGGATGGGTCATCTGATCGGGCAACTGGCGGCCCTTGATGCACGTGTAGCCGCCGAACAAGGGATCGTCCGGCACGCCTCGGACGGCGATCGCGCGTCCACCCTGCACGTCCACCTCGAGGGGGCACGCCGCGTGGCACACCCGACAGAACGTGTGATGAGTGGTTGTCGCGTCCACGACCACGTCGCCTCCCCGCGGCCGCATCGAATTCCGGCCGGACTGACCGCGAACTTACCCGATGCGGTACCGTCAGCGCATCCGCACGGGCGCTCGGAACGTCGCGCGAAGGAGGAACCCCGTGTCCCACGAATCGCTCACCGACCGCGTCGATGCCCTCATCCGCCGTGAACAGGCGGTCGTCGCTTGTCCGTACCCGTTGTTCGCCGAACTTCGTCGGGACGCCCCGATCTACAGCGAGAGTCTCGGAGCATGGATGATCTCGCGGTACGACGACGTTCGGTCGATTCTTCGGGACACCGAGCGCTTCTCGAGCCTGCTTCCCACCGGTCCGCAATCGAGCGGCGAGTCCTTGATGGGCGCGATCGCCGAATTGTCCCAGGAACCCGACATGGCGGCGGTGCTCTCGTCCAGGGGTCTGCGTCTGGGACGTGCGGCGGTTCTTCTGAACGCCGATCCTCCGGATCATCGGCGTCAGCGTCGTCTCGTCAATCCGGCTTTCCGTCCGGATCGAATCCGGTCGCTCGAACCAGCGATGCGCTCGACCGCTCGCGACCTGCTCGACGACGTCCGGATCGCCCTCGCCACCGACGGGTCCGTCGACATCGTCGCCCGTTACGCGGTCGGACTTCCGATGACGATCATCGCCCTCGCGCTCGGAGTTCCGGTCGATCGCCTCGACACGTTCAAGAGGTGGTCCGACGACATCGTGATGCCGGTGGGCAATCACTCGCCGTCGATCGATCAGGTGCGCGGATTCCTGATTTCTTCGATGGAGTTCAACGAGTACTTCCTCGAGCAGATCGCCGAGCGGCGACGCGTGGCGACCGACGACGTTCTCTCCGACATCGCCAACGCCGTGATCGAGGGCGAGGAACTCAGTGAGGACGAACAACTCGGGATGTTGCAGCAGTTCCTCGTCGCGGGCAACGAGACCACCACCAAACTGATCACGAACATCGTGCGCCATCTCGCCGAGAATCCCGAGGTGCAGGACGAGGTTCGGTCGACTCCGGGATCGATCGAGTCTCTGGTGGAGGAGATGTTGCGCGTCGAGGCTCCCGTCGGCGGGCTCTTTCGACGCGCCAAGGTCGACGTCGACGTCGGAGGGGCCCGGATTCCCGCCGGGGACCACGTGTGGCTCCTCTACGCCTCGGCCAATCGCGACGAGTGTCGGTTCGCCGAGCCCGATCGGGTCGATCTCGGTCGGGCGAACTCGAGGGAGCATCTGGCCTTCGGGAACGGCGAGCACTTCTGCCCCGGGGCCGGGCTGGCCCGGGCCGAGGCGCGGGTCGCCATCGAGACGTTGTTGGAGGGTCTCGGCCACATCGAGCTGGCGCCGGGCAACGATTTCCGGTTCGACGACTCGTTCGTGCTCCGGGGCCTCCGGTCCCTTGTCGTGACGGCCCGTCCGATGGATTAGTTTGCGACCGGTGCCGACCGGTGGCATCGGTTGTGCAGCGATCATGGGAGTTCGATGACCAGACCGTTCCGTTTCGGTGTCCAGGCCTACGCTCCGGCGTCGGCCGTGGAGTGGCGCGAACTGGCGCGTCGAGCCGAGGGCCTCGGCTTCTCGTCGTTCCATCTGGCCGACCATGTCATCGGACCCGGACCGGCTCTCTCGGCCACCGGCCATCCCGTGCAGACGGTGGCGGCGATTCCTGCCATGGCGGTGGCGGCCGAAGCAACGAGCACCATCAAGGTCGGTTGCCGCGTTCTGTGCGTCGACTACCGGAACCCGGTGATGCTCACCAAGGAATTGGCGACGCTCGACTTCTTCTCGGAGGGCCGGCTCGAGATCGGACTCGGAGCGGGTTGGTTGCGCAACGAGTACGACGCGATGGGCGTTCCGTTCGACCGTGCCGGAATCCGACTCGACCGCCTCGAGGAGGTCATCGGACTGGTGAGAGCCTCGTTCGCCGACGGCGAACTGAACATCGAGGGTCGTCACGTGCACGCGGTGGGTTTCGAGGCCGTTCCGAAGCCGGTGCAGAAACCTCGTCCGCCGATCATGATCGGTGGGGGCGCGAAGCGGATTCTCACCATCGCGGGACGCGAGGCCGACATCGTGAGCCTCAACTTCGACAACTCCACGGGTCGACTCGGACCCGAGGGCATCGGTTCGTCCACCGCGGAACTCACCGACCAGAAGATCGAGTGGATCCGCGCGGGGGCCGGGTCGCGGTTCGACGACATCGAACTCGAGATCGCCGCCTACTTCACGGTCGTCACCGACGACGGTGCCGGCGTGCGAGGAAAGATGGGTCCGATGTTCGGGCTCTCGGCCGAGGCGATGGCCGAGCATCCGAACGTGCTCATCGGCTCGATCGACGAGATCTGTGACCGCATCGTCGAACGACGTGGGCGATTCGGGATCTCCTACGTCTCGTTCGGATCCTCCAGCATGGAGGCGGTGGCCCCGGTGGTCGCCCGACTGGCCGGCAGGTGAATCGGACGATGGATCTCTGCACCGACGGCGCACGAGTCGACCCGAGCAACTCTCAGCACGACGAAACAGGAATTGGAGACCCCCGATGAGTGTCGACATCTCGAAGTTCAATCCCTTCGACCCCGAGACGTTGCAGTGCCCGTTCCCGCACTACGCCAAGATGCGCGAGGAGGCCCCGGTGATGGAGATCGCCGGCATGGGCGTGCACATGGTGACCCGACACGATCTCGTGATGCAGATCCTCCGCGACCCGCAGACGTTCTCGTCGCAGTTCGGCGGAGCAGGAATGCCGATGGATCCGGCCACTCGCGAACGATTCGCCGAGGTGTACGCCGAGGGATACCCGAGGGTGAGCACCATGCTGACCGCCGATCAGCCCGACCACACGCGATATCGGCGACTCGTTTCGCGTGCGTTCCATCCGAAGGTGATCGCCGAACTCGAGCCCACCATTCGCGAGATCGCGGTGCGTCTCGTCGACTCGTGGATCGACCGGGGACGCATCGAGTTCGTGAGCGACTTCGCCGTGCCGTTGCCGGTCGAGGTGATCGCGCGGGCTCTCAACGTTCCGGAGAGCCGGATGGCCGATTTCAAGCGATGGTCGGACGATTCGATCGCCGGCATCGGAACCAACATCTCCATCGACGAGAGGATTCGGGCCGAGCGCGGAGTCAACGAGTTCCAGCACTACTTCGCCGAGCAGATCGAGAAGCGACGCACCGAACCTCAGGACGACATCCTCACGAACCTGCTCAACGCCCGCGTCGAGGACGACGATTCGGACCTCGTCGACAAGCGGCCGCTCGACATGCCCGAGATGCTGAGCATCGTGCAGCAGTTGCTGGTGGCCGGCAACGAGACCACCACCAAGATGCTGACCGAGATGATCCGGTTGTTGGCCGAGAACCCGGAGCAATGGACCATGGTGAAGCGCGACCCATCGCGGGTCGAGCGCATCGTCGAGGAGACCCTCCGACTCTCGACTCCCACTCAGGGCATGTGGCGCATCGTCACCGCCGACACCGAGTTGGGCGGTTTCCAGTTGAAGAAGGGGACTCGGATCGTCGTGGTCTTCTGCTCGGCCAATCGGGACGAACGCCTCTACGAGAAGCCCGACGATTTCGACCCCGACCGCGACAATCTTCGCGATCACCTGGCGTTCGGCAAGGGAATCCACTTCTGTCTGGGGGCCAACCTTTCGCGCCTCGAGGGCAAGGTCGCCCTGGAGGAACTGGCGCGGCGAATCGACTCGATTTCGTTGCCCGACAGCAACACGTTCGAGTACTTCCCCAGCTTCATGTTGCGGGGCCTCACCCGCCTCGACCTGGAGTTCGTTCCCGCCGGGGTGTCGTCGTGAGCCGACCGCTCGAGGGTCGCATCGCGGTGGTCACCGGCTCGAGTCGGGGCATCGGTCGTGGCACGGCGATCGCCCTCGGCGAGATGGGAGCGACGGTCTACGTCACCGGACGCACCACTGGCGACGGCGAACTGACCATCGACACCACGGTTCGCATGGTGAACGCCGCCGGTGGCAGGGGGATTCCGGTTCGCGTCGACCACGGAGACGACTCGCAGATCGCCGGCCTCTTCGATCAGGTGCGCGCCGAGGCCGGTCGTCTCGACGTGTTGGTGAACAACGTCTACAAGATTCCCGATCCGCCCGCGTGGGGCGGCGGGTTCTGGGATCATCCGGTGTCGATCTGGGACGACCAGGTGGGGATCGGTCTCCGGGCGCACTACGTGGCGTCGTGGCACGCCGCCCCGTTGCTGTTCGCGGCGGGTGCGGGCGGCGCCATCGTCAACGTCTCGTCGCCGGGCGGGCGCTCGTACCACTTCTCGTCGTCCTACGGCGCGGGCAAGGCGGGCCTCGATCGATTGAGTGCCGACATGGCGATCGAACTGCGGCCGAAGGGGATCGCCTGTTGTTCGGTGTATCCGGGTGCGGTGGCCACCGAGTTCATCCTCGAATGGGCGGGTGAGCGTGGAAGCGATCTGGCGAAGATGCAGACGACGATCGGAGTTGGTCGTGCGATCGCGGCGCTCGTGGTGGCTCCCGACCTGATGGAACGCAGCGGCACGATCCAATGGATCGACGATCTGTCGAGGCAATTCGACACGCGTGACGAGAACGGGAATCTGGCCGCGCCCTACCCCCGATAGCGGTCGGCGGTCAGAACTCGAGCGCGAGACGGTCGACACCCCGGATCGTCAGCCGATCGCGCCAGGTGATCGATCCGACCGATCGCATGGCCGGAAAGCGGCCCACGAGGGTGCCGACGGCGATCTCGGCCTCGAGTCGGGCCAGGCTCGCGCCGAGGCAGTAGTGAATGCCGCCGGCGAAGGCCAGATGTCGGTTGGCGTTCTCGCGTCGCAGATCCAGTCGATGGGGGTCGGGAAACACCGCCGGGTCGTGGTTGGCGGCTCCGAGCACGGTGGTGACGATGGCACCCGGCTCGACGACGACCGGTCCGTCGGGACCGGCGTAGGTGACCGGGGTCATGGGAACACGAACGGTCTGTTGAACCGGGCCGTCGTACCGCAGGCACTCGTCGACGGCGCGCGGGCCGATGGATGGCTCGGCGTGCCAGAGAGCGAGCTGGTCGGGATGCTTCAACAGGGCGTTCACCGAGTTGCCGATCAGGTTGACGGTCGTCTCGTGCCCGGCGATGTAGAGGAGCACGACGAAGGAGATCAACTCTTCCATGGTGAGGGTGTCCCCTTCGTCCTCGACCGCGAGCAGCGCCGAGAGCAGATCGTCGCCGGGATGTCGACGACGATGGTCGATGACACCGATCAGATACGGAATCAGTCCGGCGAAGGCCCGGTCGGCCGCGGCCAGATCGTCCAGCGTCGAGGTGGGTTCGAGTACGAGGGTGATGATCTGGCTCCACTCGCGGAGCTCGTCGGCGCGGTCGACCGGCATGTCGAGAAGATCGGAGATCACCTGGAAGGGGATCGGAAACGCGAGTTCGTCGATCAACTCCATCCCACCCGCCGAGGCCGCCCGGTTCGCGACGTCGTCGACGAGGCTCTGAATTCGGGGACGGAGCCTTTCGATCGCCGTGGGCGTGAAGGCCTTGCTCACCAGTCGGCGCAAGCGGGTGTGATCGGGCGGGTCGAGATTGAGGATCGACTTCGCTCCTTGGCGCGATCGACGACGGTTGCGTTTGGCCTTGGAGAGTTCGTCGATCGGTTCACGACCGTTGGCCTCCACGTCGCGGCTGAAGTCGTTGCTCCGGAGGGTGGTGGCCACGTCCTCGTACCTCGTCAGCACGATGGTGTCGAGCGCGGTGCGGTGCACCGGGTCGTGTTCGCGTAGTGCGTCGTAGAAGGGGTACGGGTCGGCCCGGAACCGGGGGTCGAACGGGTCGAACACCGGTCGAGTCATGCTTCGATCCTGTCCGAAGATGGGCAGCTGGCGCTCATCGGAGCACGTTGGCGAGAGTGTCGACGATCCGATCGATCTGGGTGTCGGTGATCACGAGGGGAGGACAGAAAGTGTTGGTGTCGGTGCCGACCGCTCGCGTGATGACGCCGAGTTCGAGCATGCGGTCGCGAACCGCCACCGGATCCCGGTCGGGATGCTGCGCCACCGCCCACACGGCACCGTCGCCTCGTGCCGACGACACGAGTCCGTCGTCGGCCAGGGCTCGCAGGCCGGCCGACAATCGCGCGCCGACGTGATGGGCCCGTTCGATGAGCGATTCCGACTCCAGGATCCCGATGTTGGTGAGCGCCGCCACGCACGCGGTGGGGTGTCCGGAGTAGGTGAATCCGGTGCGGAGGAAGAAGTTGGGATCGGCCTCCAGCGGAGCGCGCACGGCTGGTCCCACGAAGACTCCGCCCAGCGGCACGTATCCGGAGGTGACGGCCTTGGCGAAACTGACGAGGTCGGGGCGCACGCCGAAGCGGTGGGCGCCGAACCAGTGGCCGAGTCGTCCGAAGCCGCTGATCACTTCGTCGAAGATCAGGAATGCTCCGTGTCGATCGCAGAGGCGGCGCACTTCGTCGAGGTAGCCGTCCGCCGGTGGGTACACGCCACCGGCACCTTGAACCGGCTCGACGAGCACCGCCGCGATGGTCGACCCGTGCTCGCTCATCAGGCTCGCCAAGGCCTCGGCGTCGTCGGCGGGAACCTGCATCACGTCGGGGACGAGCGGTCCGTAGCCCTCGCGGTTGAGGGGGATGCCCTGCGCGCTGGTGCCGCCGTACGTGGTGCCGTGATATCCGCGCTGGCGCGACACGATCAGGGTTCGTTCGGGGTGTCCGGCCTGCACATGGGCGAGACGAGCCAGCTTCATCGCGGTGTCCACGGCCTCCGAGCCGGAACTGGTGTAGAAGACGCGGCTGTCGGGCATGGGTGCGATCGCCACCAAGCGTTCGGCGAGCGCATCGGCGGGCGGGTTGGTGAAGGGGTCGAACGTCGAGTAGCCGGCGAGCGTGGAGGCCTGCTCGGCGATCGCCTGCGCCATCTCGCGTCGACCGTGGCCGATGGCGCAGTACCACAGGGCCGCCATGCCGTCGACGTACTCACGACCTTCGGCGTCGAACACCAGGGCGCCCTCGCCCCGGACGAGACTGCGGAACGACTCGCGAGTCGGTTTGGCGAAGGGGTGCAGGAAAGCGCCGGGCATGTGGTCGACGGTAGTGGGTCGTCTCGGGAACCGGGTTGACGACCAGTTTGAGAATGATTATCGTTTACTCAATGCGTCGCCATCGAGTCGTCTCGTCCCCCGTGTTCGTGTCCGCTGTTGCTTCGTTGGTCGCGGCGACCGCGGCCTGTGGGGGAGAGACGCAAAGTCCCGACCGGTCGGGACCGTCGGTGGTGGTGACCCACGAACTTCTGGGGGCGGTGGTTCGCGACCTGGTGGGCGACGCGGCATCGGTGGCTGTCTTGATGCCGAACGGCACCGATCCCCACGATTGGGAACCATCGGCCAAGGACATCGAGGCACTGAACGCGGCCGATCTGGTGGTGGCCAACGGACTCGACCTCGAAGCCGGACTCGTGGAGGCGTTGGAGGAAGCCGAGGTCGCCGGGATTCCCGTCTTCCACGCCACGGATCACCTCGAGGTTCTCGAGGCCGAGGAGCACGGACACTCGCACGATGGCGACAAGGTCGAGGATGAGTCGCACTCGGCGGAAGCCGACGATCACTCCGGTGAGGGAGATGATCACGCCCACGGCGAGGGCGACCCGCATTTCTGGACCGATCCATTGGCCATGGCCGACATCATCGAACCACTGGCCATCGCGCTCGGCGAGGTGGGAGTCGACGTCGCCAACCGTGCCGACGAGTTGGTCGGCGAACTGCGCGAACTCGACGGCGAGGTGACCACCATCCTCGGCGAGATTCGACCCGATCGTCGCCGTCTGGTGACCGGGCACGAATCCCTCGGATGGTTCGCCGCGCATTACGAGTTCGAGTTGGTGGGCGCGGTGATCCCGAGTCTTTCCACCGCGGCCGACGTGAACGCCGCCGACCTCGCCGAGTTGAGGGAGGCGATCGAGGAGACGGGTGTGGAAGTGATCTTCACCGAATTGGGAACACCGAGCGACGTCGTCGAAGCGCTCGCCGACGAAGTCGGTCTGCCGGTGGTCGAACTCGCGACTCATCTCCTGCCCGACGACGGCTCGTATCGAACCTTCATGATCGAACTCGCCAACGACGTCGCCACGGGCATCACGGCCTAGTCCAGGTGATGACGTAGATTCGGCGATCGTGAACGACCTCGTCGATCCATTCGTCGAGAACGTGTTCATGCTCCGGTCCCTCGGGATCGGCGTGCTGGTGTCGTTGTGCTGCGCGATCGTCGGCACGTACGTCGTGCTACGGGGCCTTGCCTTCATCGGCGACGCACTGGCCCACGGTGTCCTTCCCGGAGTCGCCATCGCCGTGATCCTCGGACTCCCGGCCGTGGCGGGAGCCGCGGTCGGCGCGGCGGTGATGATAGGCGGCGTCGGGTTGGTGACTCGTCGGTCGCGCCTCTCGGGCGACAGCGCCATCGGGTTGTTGTTCGTGGGTCTGCTGGCCCTCGGTGTTCTGATCGTGTCGGCGGCCGACTCGCTCACCGGAGATCTGGAGGCCATCCTCTTCGGGGAGTTCCTCGGCACGTCGATTGGCGACATCTGGTTCCAGGCGGTCACGACGTTCGTCGTCGCCGCGGTGGCCGCATGGTCGGCCCGACCCTTCCTCTTGCTGTGCCTGGATCCCGATCAGGCGGCGGCGATGGGCTACCGCGTGGCCGTGCACCATCGGGTGATGCTGGTGCTCGTGGCCGCCACCATCGTGGCGTCGTTCCAGACGGTCGGAGCCCTCCTGGTGTTCGGCATGCTGTTGGCGCCGGCCGGCACGGGAGCTCTCGTGACGAGGCGCGTGGGATCGATGATGGTGGTGGCCGCCGTCGTCGGAGTGCTCTCCACCTATCTCGGTTTGTTGGCGTCGTATCACTTCAGTTGGGCGGCCAGTGCCGCCGTGGTGATGATGGCCGTGGGAATCTTCTTCGCGGTGTTGATCGCGAACGGAATCGCCGAGAGGGTTCGTCGATGAGCGCGGTGGTCTCGGCGCGTCGATTGACCGTCGGATACGACGGCCGGGCGGTCCTCGGGGGGATCGACGCCCACGTGACTCCGGGTGCGGCGGTGGCTCTCGTCGGTTCGAACGGATCCGGCAAGTCGACTCTTCTGAAGACCGTGGCCGGACTGGTGGAGCCCGTCGACGGGGTCATCGAGGTTCTGGGGGCGTTACCCGGGCGATGCGGACGCGACGTGGCGTACCTGAGCCAACACCGCACGACCGCACTGGCTCTGCCGTTGCGGGTGATCGACGTCGTGCGCACCGCGCGATTCGATCAGCGGGGCCGATTCGCGCGACGCACCGACGAGGACGATCGATTGGTCGCGGGGGCATTGGAGCGACTCGAGATCGCCGACCTGGCCGAGCGCTCGTACGCCTCGCTGTCGGGAGGGCAGAGGCAACGAGTTCACCTGGCGCAGATTGTCGCTCGACGAGCCGCATTGCTGTTGCTCGACGAGCCCACCGCGTCGCTCGACGCGCCGGGTCGGGCGATCTATCTGGAGGTTCTGCGCGACGAACTGAGGCGCGGCGCGGCGGTGATCACCGCCACCCACGATCTGGGTGAGGCCACCGAGTGCGACCGAATCATGTTGTTGGCGCGACGGGTGGTCGCCGACGGTCCGCCGGCCGATGTTCTGACGCCCGACAATCTGCTCGAGACGTTCGGGTTGGGTTTGACGAAAGTGGGCGACCGACTGGTCGTGACCGAGCACTTGCACGATCACCGCGACGGCGACGCGCACCCGCACTGATCCGTCGGAGTTCGCGCATCGGCGCGCGAATCAGTGCTCGTCCCAATGGCCGTCGTGTTCGGCGTGCAAGTGGCCGTCGTGCAGATAATCGAGGTGATCGCCGTGGGGCACGGCCTGATGTCCGCAGTCGGGACCATGGACGTGCGGGTGCTCGGCGTGGGGTAGGCACGCGGGTGCTTCGCACTCGTCCCAGTGGTCGTCGTGACGATGGTGCAGGTGGCCGTCGTGCACGTAATCGACGTGGTCGCCGTGGGCCACGGCCGCATGTCCGCAGTCCGGCCCGTGGACGTGAGGATGAGGGTGAGGGGCGGCCGTGTCGTGTTTCACGGTTCCTCGGTTCTCGCCGGCTTTGGTCGAGTCGCTCACGGTGACATCTTTCCATGTCGGTGCCGATGGTGAGCGGGATCGGTCGGGGTGACGTTCGACCTTCGGTCGCGGGTCGTGGCTCCGGCCCGGCTGGAATGACATGGTGAACCTGATCGACAAATTGCTGGACGCTTCCGTGGTGGGTGGTTTCTCGCGCCTGGGCTACGCGGTGCGGTCGCGTACCGGCGACTGGGAGCCGTTGCGACCGGGCGTGCTGGACGGATCCACCGTGGCCATCACCGGACCGACTTCCGGGCTCGGATTGGCGGCGAGTGTCGCCCTGCGGCGTCTCGGGGCCTCGCTCGTGTTGATCGGACGCGACGCTGGAAGGTTGGACCGCACCGCGGAGAGTTTGCGCGCGCGTCAGGGCGTGGGTGGGACGATCACCGAACTCGTCGCCGACCTCGGAGATCTGGAAGCCGTGGCCGCGGTCGGTCGACGGATGGTGGCCGAGGGAATCGGGTTGCGGGCCCTGGTGCACAATGCCGGCGCACTCGATCGTGAGCGCGCCGAGTCCCCCCAGGGCTTCGAGCGCACGGTGGCCACTCATGTGCTCGGCCCGCATCTCTTGACCCGGATCGTCGCGTCCCGGACCGCGCGAGCGATCACCGTGTCGTCGGGTGGCATGTACGCGGCGCCCTTGCCCGACCTCTCGAGGGGAGGTTCGCTGGAGATGAAGATCGGCCGTTGGGACGGCACAAAGCAGTACGCCATCGCCAAGCGAGCCCAAGTGACCCTGAACGAGTTGTGGCCGAACGTGGAGCCCGGGACGGTCTTCGCGGCGATGCATCCCGGCTGGGCCGACACGCCCGGTGTCCGAACGTCGATTCCACTGTTCGCCAAGGTGACCGGGCCCGTTCTCCGCACCGCCGAGGAGGGCGCCGACACGGTGGTCTGGCTGGCGGCGACCGATCGCGAGACGTCGACGGGACGATTCTGGTGCGATCGCGAGGAGCGCCCCACGCATCGCTTGCCGAACACCCGTCGCGCCGACAGCCAGGCCGCCCGTTCGGCCCTGTGGGATTGGTGCGACTCGGTGACCGCGCCCTACGTCTCGTAGGTCGGGAATCGTCCCGCCGCGACGTCCGGGGCGATCTCGTCGGCGAATCGACCGGCTCGTAGTAGCTCGGCCATCCGGCTGAAGGCCGGGCGCGAGTGTCGAAAGAACGCGAGATAGCCCTCGCAGAGATGATTGAGGCCGGGCTCGCCGTCGGGTGTGGCGGCGAAGCGATCCTTCGGGCATCCCCCGTGGCACGCGAAGCGCACGTCGCACTCGCGACACTGGCGCGGGAGAGAGTCGAGCTTGGCCGATCCGAACGCGCTCTGTCGGGGACTGTCGACGAGTTCGACCATGGGTGTCGCGTGAATGTTGCCGAGCAGATGCGCGGGTTCGACGAAATGGTCGCACGAGTACAGGTCGCCGTTGTGCTCGAGGGCGAGTGCTCGTCCGCAGGTGGGGGAATGGACGCACAGGGTGTGCAGGTCGAGGTGAGAACCGAGTGTCACGTCGAAGAGCTGCACGTACACCTCGCCGACGTCGTGCCGAAGCCACTCGTCGAACACCGCGCAGAGAAAACGTCCGTACTGCGGGCCAGTCACCGAGCGGCTGGTGACGAGATCGCCCTCTTGTCGATACAGGATTCGACGTCGGCCCGGCGTCTCGCTCCAGCCGCGTTCGGCCAATTCGATGGTGGCCGCCGTCGCGCGCTCGACGATCGGAATGAACTGGATGTGGCGAGCCCCGAGAGCGTCGCGCAGCCAGCGGTAGGTGACGAGACCGTGCTCGGCGTTGGCCGACGACACCGAGCAGAGCGCGTTGCACTCCACGCCACGTGCGCGAAGCAGGCGCCACGCGCGCTCGACGTCGGCGTGGCTGCCGCGCCCGTCCTTCCACGTGCGGTGGATGTCGTGCATTTCGGCGGGTCCGTCGATGCTGATGCCGACGAGAAACCGATGCTCGGCGAAGAAAGTCGCCCACTCGTCGTCGAGCAGGGTGCCGTTGGTCTGGATGGTGTGCTCGATCCGCTGACCCGGGCGGCGGTACCGCTCGACCAGTTCGACGAGAAGTCGGAAGAAGTCGAGACCCATGAGTGTCGGCTCGCCGCCCTGCCAGGCGACCGACACCGGTCCGTCCGGGTGGGCGGTGAGCAGTTGCTCGACGTAGGCGACGAGCGTCTCGGTCACCATGCGCGTCGATCGGTTCGGGTAGAGCGCGTCCTTGGACAAGAAGAAGCAGTAGGAGCAGTCGAGGTTGCAGGTGGCTCCGGTGGGCTTGGCGAGAACGTGGAACGGTCGCGTCACGACTGGGGTGAATCCCAGGAGCGGTGCCACAGCAACGGATTGCCGTCGCCGTCGGCGATCTCACCCGGCCGTTTGCCGCCCAGCCACATGCCGAGATCGAATTGGCGCGCGGGATGGTCGATCGCGCCGATTCGGGTGCCGTCGGCGTAGTAGATGACGGTGAGCACCGCCCGCATGGTGGAGGTGTCGTTGGCCGGTGCCGAGTGAACCGTCCAGCCCCGGTGAAAGGTGGCGTCACCGGCGGCGAAGGGTCCGTGCGTCGAGCGACGGAAACCGTGGTCGGTGATCACTCGCTCGAAGTGCGCGTGCGAAGCGTCGCCGATCACTTCCTCGCCGAGGTTGCCGTGCCGCCACGATTCGTCGGCGAACACCATGCCGCCGATCTCGTTGGAAACGTCGACGAGCGGCATCCACATGGTGATGGTGTCGGCGGTGTCGAGCGGCCAGTACACCTGGTCCTGGTGCCAGGGAGTGAACCCTCCACCGGGCTCCTTGTAGAGCGACTGATCGTGGTAGAGGCGGACTCCGTCGCAGCCGAGCAACTCGGCGGCCACTCGAGCGAAGCGAGGCGAGAGGGCGAAGTCGGCGACCGCCGGATGGTGCCGGTGCACGTTGCCCGACTGGATGAAGGCCCGCCCGTAGGTGTCGCGCTCGTCGAGGGGCCGACGGTCCCATCGGAGGGCCTCGGTGGCCTCGTCGATGAAGGGTTTGTGCCGTGCGATCTCGTCGGGGGAGGCGAGACCCCTGACGACCGCGTGGCCGTCGCGCCGGAAATCCTCGACGGTGCCCGGTGGCAGGTGGCGACGGTCGTCGAGCAGGGACGGCATGTGCTCATTGTGCCACCGTGACCGGTGTCGGCTCGTCCATCGGTCCGCCGATCGGAACGGTGGCGGGCCAGACGGGCAGACTGAGCACGTGGAGTTCACGTGGACCGTCGAGCAGGAGGCGTTGCGCGCCGAGGCGCGCGAGGTGGCCGCCGATGCGGTCCGCCGATTCGGCCGGGCCAACGATTCGTGGATCAATGGTTGGTCGCGCGAGTTCGGCGAGGAACTGGGTCGACGCGACTGGATCGGACTCACCTGGCCCACCGAATTCGGTGGTCAGGGCCGTCCGGCCATCGACCGTCTGATCATCGGCGAGGAACTGATCGCGGCCGGCGCGCCGATCGGGTCGATGTGGTTCGCCGATCGTCAGATGGGTCCGACGCTCATCACCTACGGTCGTCCCGATCAGCAGGCCGAGTTCCTGCCCGACATTCTCGCCGGCCGGTCGGTGTGGTGCATCGGCATGAGCGAGCCGAACGCCGGTTCCGATCTGGCTTCGCTGAAAACGTTCGCGGTGCGCGACGGCGACGACTGGGTGATCAACGGCCAGAAGATATGGACCTCGTTCGGCGAGGTGGCCGACTACTGCTACCTGATCTGTCGAACGTCGTCCGACGGCCCGCCCCATCAGGGGATCAGCGAGATCATCGTCCCGATGGACACGCCGGGTATCGAGGTGCGACCGATCGAGGACATGACCACCAACCGGCACTTCTGCGAGGTCTTCTACACCGACGTGCGCGTGCCGGCGGCCAACCTCGTGGGTGTCGAAGGAAACGCCTTCAAGCAGACCATGCGCCAGCTCGAGCACGAGCGCGGCGGAATCGACCGTCTCGTGTCGAACCGGGCGCTCTACGAAATCGCCCGCACCCGAGCCGACGTCTCCGATCCGCGGGTACGTCAACGCATCGCCCGCCTCGAGGAGAAGTATCGCATCGGACGAATTCTCGTGATCCGCGAGGTTCTGCACCAGGCGCCGGCGGGTTTCTCCGCGGCGACAAAGTGCTTCTGCACCGAGCACGAGTGGGACGTCGCTCAGTTCGTCGCCGAGACCCTGGGGCCGGAAGCCATGCTGTGGAGCGACGTCACACGGGGCCTTTCGTACGCCCCCGGCTACACCATCATGGGTGGCACGTCGAACGTGATGCGCAACATTCTCGGCGAACGGGTGCTCGGCCTTCCGAAGTAGTCGTTTCGTTCGTCGACGACGTCGCGAGGGGTACGGTAGGGGAACCGGGTTCGAAGGGGGACGACATGAGTGCCTGGAACTTTGCCGACGTGTACGAGGCCATCGCCACTCGGATTCCGAACCATCCTTGTCAGATCCAGGGTGAGCGGGTGATCACCTGGGGCGAGTTCGATCGACGCACCAACGCGTTGGCCCGCGACTTCGTGGATGCCGGGCTCGGTCGTCAGAGCAAGGTGGCGGCCTACCTGTACAACGGGCCCGAGTATCTCGAGACCTACATCGCGGCGTTCAAAGGGGCTTTTGCCCCGGTGAACACCAACTATCGCTACGGACCCGAGGAGGTCGCGTATCTCTTCGACAACGCCGACGCCGAGGCGGTGGTGTTCCACGCGTCGTTCGCCGCATTGATCGACGGAGTCCGCGACCGACTCGGCAAGGTGAAGCGGTGGTACGCGGTCGCCGAGCCCGGCCACCCGATTCCGTCGTGGGCCGTCGACTACGACGATGTGGCGGGTCGAACCGAGGACGGACCAGTGCTCACACCGTGGGGACGGTCGCCCGACGATCTGCTGCTGCTCTACACCGGCGGAACCACCGGGATGCCCAAGGGTGTCATGTGGCGACAGGACGATCTCTTCAACGTGCTCGGCTCGGGAGGCAACGCGGTGCTCGGCATTCCGCCGGTGGCCTCCATCGACGAATTGGTGACCCGGCTCGATCCGGCCACGCCGGGGTTGGTGCTGCTGTCGGCATGCCCGTTGATGCACGGCACCGGACAGTTCTCGAGCCTCCTCGCGATGAACGTCGGTGGATCAGTGGTGACGTCACCGTCCCGTAGTTTCGATGTGGACGAGTTGTTGTCGACGATCGAGAGACGGCGGGTGCAGACGTTGATCATCGTGGGACAGGCCTTCGCCGGTCCGATTCTCGAAAACCTCGAGTCGAATCGGGGGCGATACGACCTCTCGAGCCTGATCATGATCTCGTCGTCGGGTGTGATGTGGAGTCAGGAGAACAAGCAGGGCCTGCTGAAGCACATACCTCAGGTGATCCTGTTCGACTCCTTCGGATCGTCCGAAGCGGTCGGCATGGGTGGGTCGGTGAGCATGGCCGGCGCGGCCGTGGAGACCGCGAAGTTCCAGTTGGGTCCGACGTGCGCGGTGTTCACCGAGGAGGGCCGCCGAGTGTCGCCCGGTTCCGGTGAGCGGGGATTGGTCGCGGTGGGAGGATTCATCCCGGTCGGCTACTACGGCGACGAGACCAAGACCCAGCAGACGTTCCGAACCTTCGAGGGTCAGCGCTGGAGCGTGCCGGGGGACTGGGCCGAGGTGCTGGCCGACGGAACACTCGTGTTGCTCGGGCGTGGATCGGTGTGCATCAACACCGGCGGCGAGAAGGTGTTCCCCGAGGAGGTCGAGGAGGTGCTGAAGAGGCACGCCTCGGTACGCGACGCGGTGGCCGTCGGAATTCCCGACGATCGGTTCGGCGAGACGATCTGTGCGGTGGTCGAGGCGGCTTCCGGTTCGACTCCGAGTCTCGACGAATTGAACGCCCACGTGAAGAGTGCTCTCGCTCCGTACAAGGCACCGCGACACTTGGTGGTGATCGACACCATCGGACGGGCACCCAATGGCAAGGTCGACTACAAGCGGTTGAAGGGTGTGGCCCTCGATCGTCTGGGTCGCTCGTGAAGGCGCGATGACGGTGCCGCTCGCAACGCGTCTCGCGGCCGGTGAGACGGTGGTGATGCCGGGTGTGTGGGACGCGTGGTCGGCTTTGGTGGCCCGGCGCGCCGGGTTCGACACCGTTTTCGTGTCCGGATACGCCGTGTCGGGAACCCTGCTCGGACGTCCCGACGCCGGACTGCTCGGCCAGACCGAGGTGGCCGACGTGGCGCGTCGGGTGTGCGCCGCGGTTCCCGATGTCGACGTGGTGGTGGACGCCGACACCGGCTACGGCAACGCGATGAACGTGCGCCGCACCGTCGAGTTGTGGGAGGCCGCCGGAGCGGCCGGGATGTTCCTCGAGGATCAGACGTGGCCCAAGCGATGTGGCCACCAACCCAACAAGGACGTCGTGTCCGCGGACGAATGGCTGGCCAAGGTGCGAGCCGCTGTCGACTCGCGGACATCGCTCTTCGTCACCGCGCGCACCGATGCCCGTGGTGCGCGCGGACTCGACGAGGCGATCGATCGGGGACGGCGAGCCCGTGACGTCGGAGCCGACGCGGTGTTCGTGGAGGCACCGGCGACGGTGGCCGAACTGGAGACGATCGCACGGGCACTGCCGGATGTTCCCTTGGTGGCCAACATGGCCGAGAAGTCGGCCACGGCTCACCTGTCGGTCGACGATCTCCGCGACCTCGGATTCCGGTTGCTGGTGTCGCCGGTGACGATGCTCTTGGCGGCAACGGCGGCGGCCGACGAGGCCGCCCGCCACCTGCGCACCACCGGTCGTTCGACGCAGACCCGCGACCGGTTCGACGACTTCGACGGACTGGTGGGGCTGGCCGAGCACCGAGAAGTCGAGGAGCGCTACCGAACCTGATTGGGTAGCCTGACGACGTCTCATCCAGAGCGGTTCGGTTCGCCGAGCCCGGCAACCTGGGCGGAAGCCCCAAGGTGCCTCCCGAGTGATCGGGGATGTGGCCGGCAACGGCAACGAACCTTCCTGGATGCGGCACCGGAACTCGAAAGGGAGATGATGACCGCAGCGACACCACCCCCCGTCACCGGTGCGTGGCGCGTTGGCGACCCGCCCGGGCATCGACGGTTCTTCCGCATCGACCGGAAAGTGGCGCTCGACGTCGGAGCCGTGCTCGACTCCATGGAGATCGCCTACGAGACCTGGGGCACGTTGAACGCCGATGCGTCCAACGCGGTGCTGATGTGCCACGCCTGGACCGGCGACAGCCACGTGGCCGGAGGAGCCGGCGCGGGACATCCGACTCCGGGTTGGTGGGAGACCGCCGTGGGTCCGGGTCGTGCCATCGACACCGATCGCTGGTTCGTGGTGTGCACCAACGTGCTCGGCGGATGTCAGGGTTCCACCGGCCCGGCCTCGCTGCACCCGGAGGATGGTCGTCCGTACGGTTCGCGGTTTCCGGTGGTGACGATCCGCGACATGGTTCGCGCCCAGGCTCGTCTCGCCGACCACCTCGGCATTCGTCGCTGGCACAGCGTCATCGGCGGCTCGATGGGCGGAATGCAGGTGTTGGAGTGGGCGACCACCTTCCCCGACCGTGTCGCGTCGATCGCCCCGATCGCCACCTGTCTGCAGGCGACGGCGCAGCAGATCGCCTGGGGTTCGATCGGTCGACGCGCGATCACCAGCGATCCGCACTGGCGGGGAGGCGACTACTACGACGCCGAACCCGGTGACGGTCCGAGCGAGGGCTTGGCGATCGCCCGAATGGTCGCCCAGGTGACCTTCCGCAGCGACAACGTCTTCTCCGACCGGTTCGGCCGCGATCTGGCCGATGGGGTGTCGGCCGAGCACGTGACTCCGGAGAGTCGCTTCGAGGTCGAGCGCTATCTCGACTACCACGGCGACAAACTGGTGCGCCGCTTCGATGCCAACAGCTACTTGTCGATCGGGCGGGCCATGGATCTGCACGATCTCGCTCGCGGGCGCGGCGATCTGGAGGCCGCGGTGGCGCGCATCGTGGTGCCGGTCCTCACGATGGGCATCTGGAGCGACATGCTGTATCCGAGTTACCAGCAGATCCAGATTCGCGACATGGTTCGGGCCAACGGTGGTCGGGCCGATTACGTGGAGATCGACTCGCCGCACGGTCACGACTCGTTCCTCATCGACCTCGATCAGGTGGGGCCGGCGCTCGAACGCTTTCTGAACGATCCGGACATCTGACGCCCGGATCGTCAGCCGGGGCCGATGGAGTCGAGGGTGTCGACCGCCCGGCTGGATGCGGGCACCCGCAACAGCAGTCGTACGGGACCGTCCACCACGAAGTAGGTGCGTCGGCGTGGCGAGTCGGGGCTCTTGGCCAGAACCCGGTAGTCGCCGCCCGGTAGGCGACCGAGAACCCCCCGGGGTCGCATCACCAAGGTGCGGTCGACGACACCGGCGCGCATCTCGACCCAGCGACCCTCCGGTTGGTCGTGCTGTCCGAGGCGTTGCACGCGGCACGAGAACCGCCGACCGTCTTTGCTGCACCAGTGCGGTTCGATCTGCAAGGCGATCCACAGGAGCCCGCCGCAGGCGGCCAGACCGAGCACGGTGACGACGACGTCCACCCGTCAAGTATCGCCGTTCGCGTGCGATCGCGGGAGCACCGTGGCGAGAGACTGTGCCGTGCCCGAGATTCTGGAAGTCGAGATGTTCCGTCGGGCGTCGGCGGCGGTCGTGGGACGTCGCATCGTCGAGGTGACCCACGCCGATCCCTTGGTGGTGGCCGACGGGGTGGTCGAGTCGCTGGAGGGCGCCAAGGTTGTCGCGCTCACCCGCCGCGGGAAGGTGATGACGATGGAGTTGGCCGCGCATCGAGGGGCCATCGACGTCCATTTCGGCATGGCGGGGCGGGTGGTGGTGGATGGCGCATCGCCGATCGACGAGCTGGTCTACGCCGCATCGGACGACTCGAAGTGGATCCGGTTTGGCCTGCGCTTCGGTCGTGGGTTCCTGCACGTGTCGGATCCTCGTCGCTTCTCTCGGGTGACGTTGTCGCGTCGTTGGGAAGGACTCGGTCCCGACGCCTTCGAGGTCGATCTCGGCGAATGGCGCCGTCGTCTGGCTGGTCGCCGTGGACCGGTGAAGGCGGTCCTGCTGGATCAATCGACCGTGGCGGGCCTCGGCAACATGTTGGTCGACGAGATCCTGTGGCGGGCCGGCGTCTCGCCCCGTCGACCGGTCGTCGACCTTTCGCCGGTCGAGGTGCGTCGACTACACGGGATCACCGTGCGGACGCTCCCGGACCTCCTCGCCAAGGGGGGAAGCCATGCCGGGCGATTGGCGGTCGAGCTCCGGGTGCCCGGCTCGGCCTGCCCGCGCGACGGTGCGGAGTTGACCAGAGCGACGATCGGTGGCCGAACCACCTTCTGGTGTCCGGCCCACCAAACCTGAGCGCTCGCCGGGAGAACCCGGTCGATCGAGCGGGTGGGTTCGCTGGGGGTGGTTCGCTCCGGGGGTGGCAGTGGTGCGGTTCCCCGCGAGAATGGGACCGATGTGGTTCGCCGACCTCGACACCGAGAGCATCTCCGACACCGGTAGCTCGACGACGGTTCTGGTGGTGACCCTCCTGCTGGTGGCCTTCGGCGTCGGTCTGGCGGTGGTGACCGCTTGGTTCTGGCGCGAGACCGCACCGGACCCTGAGGCACTCGGCCCTCTGTCGGTGATGAGTCGCCGTCGCTTCGCGTCGCTCGGACCGATCGAGCAACGCCGCCTGATGGACGAGGCCCGACCCGGATTCGTGCCGACGGCGAACCCGGACGTCGAGCGGGCCGGGACGCAGGTCGACGGTGGGGCCGAGGCCGGCGACGAAGTCGGGCGAGACGACCGGCACGACGACGAGCACGGCGACGAGCACGACGCCGAGTACGACGACGCCGAAGTTGCCCGTGATGTCGCGACGACGGACCCCGGGTTCGACGATGCAGATCAGCCAGACGACAAATCGTTCGACGAGTTCCCCGAGGGGTCGGACGGATTCGATGAGTCGAAGACGTCGCGACCCTTGATCGACCCGTTACTGGGACGCTGAGGGTTGGGACGCTGAGGCATCGGTCGGGCGTCGCGCCGGTTCGTGGTGACCGGGTTCTCGGCCACGACGTGACCGGAGAGTCGGTGCCGGTGAACCGTGGATCCCGGTCCGCTCCGGTCTACCGTTGTCCCATGGCTGAACTCGACCTCGACGCGATGTTGGCGCGCTTCCGCGAACGGGCGGCGGCGGTGAAGAAGCGCCCTCTTCCACCGGTGGCCGGCGAGGAACGCCAGCATTTCATCGCGCAGGCTCAGACCGATTTCCAGGACTTCGCGATCATCGGCGACGCCACCGCCACCATCGAGGACGGCGTGTTGGTGTTGAGGGTCGATCTGCGCCCCAAGCCGGCTTCGTGAGTTCCGGTCGCGCCGAGGCGCGCGCGATACCACTGATCGTTCTCGCCGTCTTCGCGTGGGGGGTCGGACCGTTGTTCGTCCGGGGCATGGACGTCTCGGGAACCACCACCGCCTTCTATCGAATGTGGCTGGGGGTGCCGGTCATGTATCTGGCGGCCCGGCTGTGGGGCGAGCCGTTGCGCTGGTCGTCGTTGCGGACGTCACTCGTTCCCGGCGTGCTCTTCGGATCCTCGATGATGTTGGGCTTCGAGGCAGTTCGGCAAACATCGGTGGCCGCCGCGACGCTCATCGGTCAATTGACGCCGGCCATGCTCTTGCTCGGCCTCGGCCGTTTCGTCGGCGAACGACCCGACCCGCGGCGGCTCCCGTTCGCGGCCCTGGCGTTCGGTGGTCTCGCGGTGGTGGTGCTGACGGGAGCCGACACCGCCGGGTCGTCGCTGAAAGGTGATCTGTTCGCATTGGTGAACGTGTTGTGCTTCACGGTGTACTTCATCTTGTTGAAGCGCCGACGCAACGCGGGCGTCGACAGTTGGACCTTCCTGTCTGGCGTGTTCCTCGTCGGGGCGATCGTGATCTCCCCGTGGTGCATCGCCACGTCCGATGACATCTGGGCGATGGGTACACGCGACTATCTCTTCGTGACGTGCATGGTGTTCGGTCCCGGGGTGGTGGGTCACGGATTGATCACTTGGGCCACCCGCCACGTTCCGGCCACCACCACGTCACTGCTGACTCTGATGAGTCCGGTGGTCTCGGTGGTGGGGGCGTGGCTGATCTACGACCGGACACTCGGCGTGGGAACGGTGGTGGGGGCGATTCTGGTGCTGGGCGGCCTGGCCGGCAGCGTGTGGGACCGTCGCGGCTCGGCCGTGCCCGAACCCGTCTGATCGGGACGAGCAGCGTGGGGGTGTTGGGCGTCCGGAGGGTCCCGGGTAGATTTTCCCACCTACGCGGACGTGGCTCAGTTGGTAGAGCATCACCTTGCCAAGGTGAGGGTCGCGGGTTCGAATCCCGTCGTCCGCTCCAGTCGAGAAGACCCGGGGGATCAACCCCGGGTCTTCTCGATGTGTCGGGTGTCGTGTCCGGATTCGGGACCAGGGTTCCCGTCGTCCCGACCTGTTCGAGGCTCAGGAGGCGAAGCGGGGGCTCAAGGTTCGAAGGAGGTGGTACGTCTCGTCGAGCGACAACTGTCCGGAGGTCGACGTGTGGGAGGCGGCGTGCGCATAGGTGA
>Ga0169931_10002333_pt1 | contig 30991 bp, 24 predicted proteins | sample Kivu_15m_20L_FD_129675 | JGI IMG/M metagenome (GOLD analysis project Ga0169931, IMG submission 129675) | Freshwater microbial communities from Lake Kivu, Western Province, Rwanda to study Microbial Dark Matter (Phase II) - Kivu_15m_20L... | ecosystem: Environmental > Aquatic > Freshwater > Lake...
ACCTCAGCATTGCGAACGCTGCGCTCTACCAATTGAGCTACTGCCCCGCCTTTTTGGAAATCTAACACCCAAACCGTCAATTTTCCAGTCGCTCCCAGGGTTATGGCATGGTCCAAGAGAACCCGCAGAGGAATCATTTCTTAGTCCAGACGGAGCCGGCAAATTCCCAACCCTTGAGTCGCTCGACACATTCCCCCGCCCGGGTGGGGTTTTTGAGTTGGGTTTCGTACAAGCTACTGAGCTGAAACAACGCCTCGGCCAATTCCGCCTTGTTTCCAGGATATTGCGCCTCAACCCTCACCAATTCCCAAAGGGCCTCCTCCGGCTTCTTTTGGACGATCAAGTAATTCCCCAATACCACCTGACAGCCCGCCAAAAAATGGTCATCCACCTGACCGACCCGATCTGGCTGCAGGGTCTCCAGCCTGGCAAGGGCCAATCGTGTTTGCTTCAATTTCCCCGAATCCAGTGGTCCGGCCACCAGGCGGGCCAAATCCAGCAACGCGGATTTGGCTGGATCAGACCCAACGGATGTGGCCAATTCGGCGGCAACCACGCCCCCTTTGCCCTCACGGATTTTGGCAAGCCTCAGCCGGTTCTGGATCCTCGATTGGTTTTCCCCGGATAGACCGGGGATGCGAGACCATTTTTCCAGGGTTCCGCTGGTGGCTTGTCCCAGCAATTGCTGCTGTTCCACCAGCATCCGCATTGCCTGAACCTCCTCCCACCCTCCCCGAGTCGCTGTCGCGGCTCGATCGAGAATGGATACCGCCTCAGCCTGCTTGCCGTTTGCTTTGGCTTCCGCGAAACGCGAAAGCGCGACCTGCCAGACGGCATACCGGGCAACTGAAACCTCATTGCCGGCCTTCTCGGCCAACTTGTCCGCGGCATCACGGGCCTGCTTGATTTTTTCCGCCATCTGGGATCCAGATGCCATCAACGCCTGGCTGATCCTGTCCTGGGCAGCTCGGAAGTCCACGGCGAGAAGATTCGGGTGCTTGTACTGCACCAGAACGATGTCCTCGGCAGGAATCAAAACAACCTTGTCCCGGCTTTTGATTTGGATCCCGGCTGGACCTTCCTTTTCAATGATTCCCGACAGGTCCTGCCAGGCCGTCCCCCTGCCGGGTTGGCTGTATCGCACCACATCCTGGCCCAGCGACCGGGTGGACGCGGACAGCGCCAGCAAGCCCATGGCTGTCAGGCGAACCAGCGAGCGCAGGCAAAAGGGCTTTTTCAACTATTTCCCCTTTCGAAATTTGTCGCAATTGGCCTGGAATTCGGGATTTTCCGCCGCCAATTGGGCCAAACGGCGAACCCAATTCTCGGGGGCATGCGGGTACCAGGGTCGCTTTTCCAAGTCAGCCATCAGGGCAGCCGCCCGCAGAGCGGACTGGCTGTCCTTGTTCACGCGCCCATACCCCTCATAAGCGATGATCTGAAGGGTGGCCGCCTCGGTGTACCGGTCCAAGAGGGAGCGGTCAGTCTGGCCCGGATTGACGCCAAAGGCCTGAATTCTGGTCTCCAATTGATCCACAATCGGCTTGGCCTTCCGTGTCGCCAGGCCGAATTTTTTTTCGGCGATCAGGCACTGGATATCCTCGAGGGCCACATCCATGCTCCGGGCACCCCATGCTCCCGCTTCGGTCGCCCTCGCCAAATGGGCACGCTCCAATTCCAACTGTCCGGCCAAACGCAGCATTCGCAAATAGTTAACCACCAGAACCTGCTTGTCCTTGGTTCCCTGCAGATCGGCCGGTTTCTCCAGCAAAGGCTTGGCCATTGGTTCCAGAATTTTCAGGGCCTTTTCATATTCAGAGGCACCATCCTTGCTGGCGGCCCCCACGGTCTCGTGGGCACTCGCCAAAAGGCGGCGCGTGACGTCGCTGGTTAGGATTCCCGCTGGAACCTTGGCCAAAACAACAGACAAATGGGCAGCCCTTTCCAGGCGTTGCCCTTCCATGGGAGACATGGCTTGGGAAAGAGACCGGCGCGCGGAGGAAAGCACCACGCGGGCCAGATTCTGGCAATCCTCATCCTGGGGCGGCGTGCCGGCCAATTCCACGCCTGTGGCCATCACTCTGGCTGACATCTCGGGCCGGTTGGCCAAAACTGCCGCGGTCAGGGCCTTTTCCAAAAAGCTGGCAACAGTGGGTTTTGCGTTCAAGGTGCTTTTGGCTTTGGCCAGCCGAAGCAATCCTTGATCTAAGATATCCGCCTGGGCTGCAGGGTCCTTCTTCTCATTGGCACGGGTGATTGCCAGCACCACCGAATACAAATCGGCGCGTTGAAACAAGGCCCCGTAGGCGTTGCGGCTCTCGTCATCAAGTTTGGCCCTGACTCCATCCAGTTCGGCAAGCACCCCGGACAAAGCCTGGAAATTTTTGCCGTTGTAATACTCGCTCGCCAAACGCAGGCGCGATTGCAGGAAGTTGTCCGTCAGGGACTTGTCGCCGACCTCAGTCAGGGGAGGGATCTGCTTCAGCAGGTCCACAGCCCGGGCGATTTCAGCCACTTTGGCGGCAGGGTCCCCGGATTTCCCCTCAGCCATCTGATAATGAACCAGCGCGGATTGCATCAGGGCGGGTGGCTTGGACCGCGACTCCCTGGGAATCGCCCCCAAGACAGGCAGGGCTTCGGCATACCTGCCCGAGCGGATATGGGCCAAGCCGATTTGCAGCCGACAGGTGTTCGCCAATTCCTCATCGGGCCACCGGCCGGCCAGATAGTCGGCGAATCGAACCATGGCTGCCGTGGCATCCTGAAGGCCTTTCCGGGCCACCTGGCGTTGGGACGCATCCACTTTTTGCCCGCCCTTTTCCATCCCATCCAGGCTGGCGATTTTCCGACGGGCTTCTTCCATTACGGTCAAATGACTCTGCAACGCCACGGCACCGGCCATGATGGCTTGGGAGGGGCGGGGATCATTTCTCGCGAATTCCTCCCCCTGCCGGATCGCCTCATCGTGCAACCCCAGCGAGTTGGCCAGGAAAACGCGCGTGTATTTGGCCTGGTTCAATTCCTCGGATGTTCCACGTTCCTTGGCTGGAAGAGCTTGCTCCAGTTGAATCCCCCGGCGCAACGCCTCCAGCGCGGTTTCCTGGCGTTTTTGCTCAGCCTCGCGCCTCGCCCCGGGATCCTTGGCCTCGGCAATCTCCTCCGCCATCCGGACCAACTCGTATTGGGCCCGGGCCAGGCAGTCATCAAAAGTTTTGAGATCCACCAGCTTCCGGTTGAAAATCCCCTGGTCCTGCATGATGGCGATTTTCAGGCGGCGGGCCTTTTCGGTGTACTCGTTGTCCCCGCGCTCTATGTCTCGCACCAGCCTCCGGATCTGCGCGTAACGGTCCTCACGCAGCCGCTGGTTCGTCAGGGTTTTAGCAACCTTCCGCAACTGTTCCACAATCGCCTCGGCGATCAGCATCCGCACCTGGCTGGCCTCTGGCGAATCGGAGAAACGCCGGTAATCGGAAAGCCAGGCGAAGCCAAGCTCCTCCACAATCTGTTCCCGGGTCCTCGGATTTTTTTCGGTGGGGTCAAACCCGTCCCGGAGCAGCACCTCCATGTTGAACACCCGGGCAAGGCGGCGGGCCTCGGTCTTCTCGGGCCCAAAAGCGACCAGCAAGGGACGAAGTTCCTGCCGGGCCTTCTGTGGTTCACCGTTTTCCCGAAACAGCAATCCCTGGTAGGCGCTGGCCACTGACGCGAACGGGTTGGAATCCCCAGCGGATTTCACCGCTGACAGCAATTCCTGAGCCTTGCGCACCTCCGCCAACCGACCGTCGGCCTCGCGCTGGGGATTGTGGGTTCGGGCCGCGTCGAAATGGCTCAAGGCCACCTCAAGATCGCCCCGAGCCAACAGGGGAGCCAACCGGTCAGCCAGACCGGTTTCCTGGGAGGAGGACTGAATGGCTGCCTTGGCTTGGGCCAGGGCTTCGGTCAGTTTTTTCCCGCTATCCGCCAAGGCCTTACGGGCCTTGGCCTTTTCCGCCTGCGCCAATGCGTTTTCAGGAGGCAGGGAAACCAGGGGCAAAACCCGCGACAACTGGGCCCTTGCCAGTTGCATTTCCACTCGTGCCAACCAGACCTTGGCCTCCGCGGCCTGGACGGCAGAGGGCTGGCCGGCCAGCATTTTCTCCAGGGTTTGGCGCGCCTGACGGCGTTGGCGTTCCCTGAATATCGGGTCTGATTCAATCGCGGCCTGGTCCACCAAAACACGCGCCCGCTCGAACGCAATCTGGGACAAATGGGGCAAATAATCTCTCGTCAGCTTGTCCAGCAGTGCCAGCGCCGTGTCAAAATCCCGTGCCTCCCGAAGGCTGTGGACCAACCCGAGATCACGATTGAAAAGCAGTTCCTCCGGGCTGGGCGGGGTTTGCGCCCGAAGGGCCCCGGTCATGCCAAACCCCATCCAGGCCAAGGCCATGAAGGCCTGAAGGCCTGGTGTTCTCAACCCGCTGATCCACAGGGTATCGGCCATGGAAGATCCCGCTGAGCGAGGAGAGAATTGATATTCGCAACCGGTGATCGTTACTGGGAGTCCTGCGAAAGCAGTTTACCCAACCGGGAGAAATACCCGGTTGGTGGGGCGGCCTTGCTCCCCTTCGTTCGGGTGTCCGGTTCGGCGTCGCGGCGGGCGGCGGATCTGGCAGTCCATGCCCGGTCTTCCGCCAGCATCGGCGGGGATTCCCCACCCTGCTTCAGGTTCAAACGACGGGTTATCAGCAGAATCTCCCCGCGGATTTCAGCCTCGGCCGATCCTGCCGGGGCCGAGGCGAGAGGCTGCGCCAGAGCCGCGACGCTGCCGGCCGGCCAACCCGCCTCCTCACCCAAACGGGCCAACCGCAAAAGGCTGCCGGCAAGGGGGGGACGGGAGGCCGCGGTCTGCACCGCCAGATCAATGATCTCCTTCGGATCCCTTGCGGGGGGTTCCTGCCCCAGGGTCACAGCCACCCGGGCGCGGAATTTATCGACTTGGTCTCCATCCGACCTCCCTGCAATGGCATTGGCATCTGTGGAGTTACCCAACAGGGCCTTACCCCGAGCCAAGCCCCACAATTCGGCATCATGCTTGGCTTCGTTCCAGGGCCCAGGGTAGGCCTCTCCTGTGGCCACCGCCAGGGCCACGCCCGTCTCGGGCACCACACTCTTCTGGTCGACCTTCTTGACCACCTCCTGCGCCAGTTGCTTGGCCAACCCCAGGGCTTCCTGATCGGATTTCTGCTTCCCTTCGCGCATCATGGCCAGGCCGGCAACGCCCAAACCCTCCAGCGGCATGTTCATGCGCTCCCGATTCCGTCCTTCCTGGCTCGGTGACAGGCCACTGAAAATCTGTTTGGCCAGGGTCGCGGCCCGCTGGGATTGGCCGTCCTTGACAAGCGCCCTGCAGACTTGTTGCCAGGCATCCAATTGGAACTCCGGGTCCCCGATGCGGCTGACCGATTCCCGAATGAGCCGGTGTCCATCATCCGACGCGATCCGCTGGAGGTCATTGCCACCCTTTTGCTTGTTGCCAACGCGCTGGGCGATGGAAACAGCCAATTGCCCCAGCACCAGGTCCTTGGCGGCTGATTGCGAAGCCTCCTGGGCTGCCCTGAGGGCAGCGGAGTAATGTTTCAGGGCCTTTTCCGGCTGAGGATTGGTGGTGGCACCCAAAAGGGCGTCGCCACCGCCGATTTCGAGGGCAGCAACCAAGACTTTGTTTTTGGAAAATTCGGCGTCCTTGCCAGCCTCGGCCAGCAGGTTTTCCACCGCCTGGACCTCCAGTTTGGCGGCGCGCCGGCCCATGAACTGCATCGCGATCAAACCACCCACCAGCAGAATCAGACCCACAAGGCCAAGTGTCTTCAGGCGGGTGGCCAAGGGCACTTTTTTCACCGGACGAACCGGAAGGGCGTTCGCCCCCTCCAGGGCCTCGCGGCTCACACCTTTCGATCCGCTCCCATCCCAGGCACCTTCCGGGCCCTTTTCAATCTCCAATTTGATGGCCGAAGCCATTTTGTTTTTGGCCCGCCAATCAGCCGGATCCGCCACCTTGGGAACCGGCACCTGCACGATGCGCGAACAGGAGGGACATGGCTGACGCTTCCCGGCCAGGTCGGCCGTCACCTCGATGGGTTCGGAGCAGAAATCGCAATCAAACTTGATGAGAGTCTGGCGGGAAGCCTCGCGTTGCTTCCGCTCATCGGCCAGCAGATCCTCGATGGCTTGATCGGCGGATTCCGGTTTGGAGGGAGCCGCCAGCCTCGGGCCAGCCTGGCCCGCCCGCTGGACAGCGGCCTGCAGGGGGTCTGCGGGACTGGCCGGGACCAGCCCGATGGTCTTACAGGAGGGACAGGCTACCCGTTTGCCTGCCAGGCTGTCCGGCGCCTTGAAGGTCTTGGCGCAAGAAGCGCAAGTGAACTGGACCATCCCCGGAACTCCTAGCTAAAGGCCGCCCGCCGGGGCCGCCTGCCCCGGGAACCGGGAATCGGGTCAGCGTGACATGGGAAGGCGAACCCGGTGCTGGCCCCCGGATTCCACTCGTTTTTCGGCACCCAGATTCCCCTTCAGGGCCTCTTCCTCTTCCCACTTGGCGACCTCTTCCATGAGGGCCTCCACCATTTCCTCTTCCTTCACATGACGGACAATTTCGCCGCGCTTGAAGATGACACCCTTGCCCTTGCCGGCGGCAATGCCCAGATCGGCTTCCCGGGCCTCCCCAGGCCCATTCACCACACATCCGAGAATCGAGATTTTCACCGGCGTGCGCTTACCGGCCAGGCGCTTCTCCACCTGGGCGATGATCCCCTCCAGGTCGATTTCCAAACGGCCGCAGGTGGGACAGGCAATCAACTCCGGACGCCGAACCCGGCGACGGGTCGCCTGCAAAATGTCGTAGGCAGCCCCGATCTCGGGAACCGGATCCCCCAGCAGGCTGATCCTCATCGTGTCCCCGATCCCGTCCACCAGGAGCGGCGCCAGTCCGCATGCGGACTTCACGATGGCATAAGGGGGCTTGCCAGCCTCGGTGATGCCGATGTGCGTCGGGTAATCAGCCTGTTTGGCGTACAGTCGGTACGATTCGATGGCCGTCAGGGTGTCGCTGGATTTGAGCGACACAATCATCGAGTGGTACCCTTCCGACTCGGCAATCTCGATGTAGCGCAGGGCGCTTTCCACCATCGCCGGCGGGCAAGGATACCCGTGTTTTTCAACCAAATCCTTTTCCAGGCTGCCGGCGTTCACACCAATGCGCATTGGCAAGCCGCGGTCCCTGGCCTTGCGCACCACTTGCCGAAACTTGTCCATGCCACCGATATTGCCTGGATTGATGCGAATCTTGTCCACAGGATGATCCATGGCTTGCAGGGCCATCTTGTGGTCGAAGTGAATATCGCAAATCAACGGAATGCGAATCTGTTTTTTGATCTCGGTGAGGGCGGCGGCATCCTCCGCCTTTGGAACCGTCACGCGGACCAGTTCACAACCAGCCTCCTCAAGGCGGTGGATCTGCTCCACCACCTCAGCAACCTGATAGGTGTCAGGCGTGGTCATGGACTGGACACGGACGGGGTTTTCCCCACCGATGCCCACTCCTCCCACCTCCACCACACGGGTCTTGTGGCGGCGAAAACCGGATTCAACCGGCTCGATCGGCGCGGATCCTTCCATGAATATCACGACCTTCCCCGCCTGGATGGCGGATGCGTCCACGAAATGGTTTGCCCTGTCCGATTGTAGGGTGTTCCTTTACCCCGGATCAGGATGCCATCGATCTATTTTTATCAGGATTGCGGGCACAGGCAACGGGCTGGAAAGTGAAGCCAGTCAGGTGTTTGCAATCAAAAACCCCATAAAATACGAAAGGCGGCACCCTCAGGCGCCGCCTTTCGTTGATCCTTCATCGGTTACAGGTCCAAAGGCTTGACCGAGGGATCAAAGAACTGGTCAAGCATCCGCTTGCTGGCGTTTCCGGACTGGAACCCTTCCATGAAGTACTTCAACCGCTGGGAGGCTGTCCCATGGTTGAAGCTTTCCGGGTTCACCCAGCCGCGGGAATTCTTTTGCAAACGGTCATCCCCGATCGCCTGGGCGGTGCGGATGGCCTCCTCGATATCACCTTTTTCCAGAATCCCGCGTTTCTTTTCCACATGGTGCCAGCAGGCACCAGCCAGATAATCCGCCTGCAATTCCAGGCGAATCCCCGCGTTCTCCCCCTCTTTCTTGCGGTATTGCTCCAAGAGGCTGTTGTAGCCAAGGAGGTTTTGGGCATGGTGGCCCACCTCATGCGCGATCACATAAGCCTTCGAGAAATCCGCCGACGACCCCTTCAACTTGTCCCGCAATTCGTCGAAAAAGGTGGGGTCCAGAAAGACCTTCTTGCTGGGTGGGCAGTAGAAGGGTCCCACCGCGGAAGGTGCCAATCCGCAACCGCCGCTGTCCACCCGGTCGGAAAACAGCACAAGGGTCGGCTTTTCCCAGCGTTGCCCCATCCGCCCGAAAATCTCCTCCCAGGCCTCGTCGGTGAAGCCCATGACGGCCTCCGCGAATTTGAGGTTGGCATCGTTGGGATTGACCGGGGCACCACCTCCGGCCGGGGCACCTCCCTTGGGCAAAACCATCGGGGCGATGTTGTCCGCCAGGCGCTTGGCCTTGCCAAGATCTCCGGTCAAGTAAAAAAGGATCCCCATGATGATGAGGCCCATCAGGCCTCCGCCGGCAGCCAAAGGCATGGACTTGCCCCGACGATCTTCCACATTCCCTTTTTGACCGCTATCTTCCCAACGCATCGCGCCTTCCTCCGAGCAGACCGAAACCTTGACAAAACCCCGCAAAAAGTCACCCGGCTCAGGCAACCACATCCGCTTACCTTAGACGAACCAGACACGAAAAAAGTGGCTTGCAAAAAATGGCAGGGGATTTGCTTAGGTCGGGTGGTTCGCCTCCACCAATCCCCGGGACTTTTCCATTGAGGCCGAAATCTTTCAAAAATATTTTCAAAAAAGGGAGCAGCGGATCACTTGCCGATGCAAAACCGGGAAAAGACCCGTCCCAGCAAGTCATCCGAATAGACAGTCCCCAGCAGGGTACCCAATTCATCCACCGCCGCCCGTACTTCCAAGGCAACCAGTTCAACCGGGTCTTCTTCCAGGACCAAGCCGTGGGCCGCGCGCAAATGCCCGATCAGTTTTCCCAAATGTTCCTTGGCCCTGGCCAAGTGTGGGGCCACCTGGCGGGCACCACGTTTTTTGGCCTCTTCTTCCACCCGGCCTAGCAAATCCGCAATACCCTGCCCGGTCCGGGCACTCACCAGAGGCGGCCCCTTACCTTTGCGATCAGGAGCCCATTGCCCCAGGTCGGCGCGGGTATGCACCATAATCATGGGCGCTGTGGCGTTGGCCTGGTAATGCGCATATTCCTCGTCCACTTGAGGATCAAGCAAGTCCACCGGTTTGCAAACCAGCACCAGATCCGCCCGTCCACTTTCGACCCGTCCCAATTCCTGAGCCTGCCCACCGATCAGGTCGCGGGCCTCCTGCCACCCGGCCGTGTCGATCCATTCCACCTGGGTTCCGTCGGGCAATAACGCCAATCGCGAAAGCCAGTCCCGCGTGGTCCCAGGCCGGTCTGAAACTATCGCGGCCTCTGTTTCCTGAAGGCCCGCCAATTGGTTGAAGAGCGTGCTCTTGCCAGCATTGGGCACACCGACCAGGGCCACCCGAAAAGCGGAATGAAGCTGGGCGCGCCCTTGCATTTTTTTCGCCAACAAGGCGGCACGGGCCAACAACGCCGAAAGACGCCGCAAAGACTCCTCCTGCGGAAGCTGGGCAATGTCCTCATCCGCAAAATCGAGACCGGCTTCGACATCGGCCAGAAAGTCAAGCAACTCCTCGCGCAAACGGGCCATTGGCTCACTGACGCCACCTGCATGCTGGTCCAGCGCGTCCGCCAATTGCTCGGCGCTCCGGGCATGGGTCAGGCCCACAAGGGCCTCCGCCCGAACCAAATCCACCCGCCCAGCCAGGAACGCGCGCAGGGTGAACTCTCCAGGGCCAGCTCCCCGGGCTCCAAGGTTGTTCAGGGTTCGCAGGATCGCCTCCACCCCCGGCACAGATCCCAGGCAATGGATTTCGGCGGCCTCTTGTCCGGTGTACCCGGTCCCGTGGCGCCACATGCGGGCCATGGCAGGGATGGATTCGGTGGGAAGCCAACCGGCAGGCAAAAAATCCCCCCAAGTCCAACGCGTGGAGAGGGTAGCCGAGACAGAACCAGTGGCAGGACGCCACGCGGAAGAAACAACAGACGCCGCCCCCTTTCCGGACAGTCGGATCACGGCACGTGGCGCGGGCCCCGTGGCACTGGCCAGCGCCACGATGAGGTCCTCAAGATCGGGCAGTCCGGAACCTTGCAGCATGGAAACCAACCCGCCTGGCCTGAGCGGTCAGGCCGCCAAATGAAGGCGTCATCAGCGCCTCTTGCCCTGCTTCTTCGGATTGTTTTGCTCTTCGATCCGCTTCCGGAGTTGGGCGACCCATTGGCCGATCAGTCCCGGCTTGGCGTCCGCCGGCTTGGCTTCCCGGGCGGTGAGAAGGGATGACAGGTCCGCATCCTTGGCCGGCTTGAGCAACTGCCTTTCGGTCAGACCCCAAATGCTGGAGGTGATGAAGTAGATGCACAAACCTGCGGGCACCCGGTAGAACAGGATGCTCATGAAAACGCTCATGTAAAGCATCACATTCTGCTGAGTTTTCATCTCGTCGTTGGTGGGTGGCGGCATGAACAGCTTTTGCTGCAGCACCATCAGGCCCATGGAAAAGATCGGTAGCAGGTTGAAGTAGGGCCCCAGGTACAGGAATCCGCCATAATCCACCGGGCGTGTGAGGAACGGGATGGATTCTCCCCAATGGAACATCATGTCCGGGGAGGCCAGATTCTGAATCCAGGTAAGCCCCATCGGGTGGAGCCGTAACTCGATGCTTTCCTGGAACGCGAAATAAAGGCCCATGAAAATGGGCATCTGCAGGAAAACCGGCAGGCACCCCGAGGCCGAGTTGATGCCATACTTCTTGTACAAGTCCATCTGGGCCCGTGCCATGGCCTGCGCGTCACCCTGGTGCTTTTTTTGCAGTTCCTTCAACTGGGGCGCGAGCGCCTGCATTTTCAGGTTTGAGAGAGCCTGCCGCCGGCTGATGGGAAACATCGACAATCGCACCAGCACGGTCAACAGAATGATGCACAGCCCGTAGCTGGGAATGACCAGGTGCATGTAGCCCAACACCTGGTGCATCAGGTTGGTGAAGAACATCACCACCTTGGAAAATCCGCCGCACAGGAACCAGGATCCGAAAGCAGACGGGTAATCCACCAGGGAATAGAGTTTCAATCCCTCGGAATACTGCTGAATCACCGGGGCCTGCACACTTTTTTCACCACGGAAAAACGACATCAGCGAGGGTTTGGCCGGCCCGTTGTACAAGACGAATTCATGGCGCACCGGGCTGCCGGGCTTCACCACCACCGACTCCGTTCCCAAACGGACGGTGGCATCGGACACCCACAATGCGTTGGTGGTGTTGGGATCCGCCATGTCCAGGGCAACAAACTGGAAGCTGTTGGGGCTGGATTCCGGCTCCCAGGCGTACAGCACGCTCACCTCGCGGGACGGCAAACCCGCGCCGTCCAGAAGGGGCTTGCCATCCGCCCCCAGGCCCTTGAACCGCTCTGCCAGCGACTTGGAAAGCCGGAACTGCTGCCTGGTTTGGCGCTGGTCAACAAGGTCGAAGGTTCCCTTGGCGGGGTCGTATCCGGTCAGGTAACCACGGCCAACAGCCGCTTCGACGGTGGATTGGCAATGGCGGACCGGAACAGACTTGGGATCCCTCAGGGCGATCACCGACGCGAAATACTGGGTTTGGATGCCGGCATAGCGCAATCTCCGCTGCGACGTCGGATCTCCCCCGAGGGGGGCCGGGTCTGAACCAAGGCTGGAGGCCATGGCGCGCATGTCATGGACCAGCCGCTCAAAGGCCCCGTTATCCCGCTCCAACCCGAAGACCGCGTTGCGGAAAACCTGGACATACCAATCCCCCTCCACCGGCAATCCCCGCGGACCGGCGAGCTGGTAACGGAAGGCATGCTCCGCACCATCCGCCGATTCCGCCGAGACCTGGAGGTCGATGTGGTAGTCACCGGGCGCGAGGCGGAAAGTCTTGGTGACCCGAATCCCGTCGATTTCAGTCTGAAAAGCCACCTGGTCGCCGACTTGCCCGTCCGGAGTCTGGAATTGGCTGGTTTTGGCGGTCCATATCTTTTTGAGGAGTTCGTCGGTAGGCTGTTCAGTCGCCCCCTTGGGGTAATGCATCAGGCCGAAGGCACCAGGCTGGTAATCCGGACAGGCCGGCACCGGTTTGCGGGGGATCAGGTCCAGCCTGTAACCAATATCACGCCCATCGGAATCCGACCCGTCAAAATCCCGAAGCCGGACCTGCCGCACCAAAGCCCCGCGCGGATCCAACCAAACTTGTAAATGCCCGTTTTCCCCGGCCCCCAGCAGTACCAACTCCTGGTCCGGGGTGCTGGTCCACCCCAAAGGCCCCGCCTGGGCGGGTGCTGCCTGCAAGGTCGGAGGTTCGACTTTGCCGCCACCTTTGGCATCCGCCTGGGCGGGATCGGACTTGTTATCCTTGCCCTTGTCAGCTTCCCCGGCCTTTTCCTGGACGGGAGGACCCTCGTTTTTCTTTGGTGGCCACCAAACCTGCCCGATCCAGATCCATCCCATGGCAAAGATGGACATGGAGACCAGGAAAACAAAAAAATTCGAATTGGAACGTTGTTCCGTCATGCATGGACCCAAGCATCGGTAACGGCAATCAATGAAAGGTTAGGTTAGGAAAGCCGAAGACTAACGGCCTTCCCGCAGGCGATCGCCCAAAAAATTATCCAGCTGGGGAACAGCGTAGATTTTACCGATAGTGGCCTCGATATCGTACTCGACCCGGCGGTAGTACAGGGTGTTACCATCCTGCAACACGTAGCAGGAGCGCCAATCCGTATCGCGAGGCTGGCCCACGGAGCCTACATTCACCAAGCAGCGCTGATCCCCCAGTTGAATCTCGTACTGGTGCTCTTCGGGTACCTTAAATTCGTAGGGCCCGCCCTTGCCCCCCTCCACAAAAACACCGGGCACATGGGTATGGCCCTGGAAGCAGTACTGCTCCACCCGGGCGAAAATCTGGTCCATCTTCCGGCTGTTGAAGATGTCATCTGGGAAAACATACTCATTCAGCGGGTTGCGCGCGGAACCATGCACAAACAGCAGGTTTCCCTCGCGGAGGGACCTCGGACGCTCGTTGAGAAAATCCCAGCGCCGCTGGCGGTCCTCCGGTTTCTCGAAGGAATTTTCCAGTTGATCCCGGGTCCAGAAAATCGCCTTTTCAGCGGTTGGATTGAACCCTTCCGGATCGTACAGGGCACCCTGGTCATGGTTGCCCAACAACACCATGTTGAAACCCATGACAATGTCCACGCATTCGCGTGGATTGGGCCCGTAACCGACCACATCCCCCAGGCAATAGATCTCCGTTACCCCGTGCCGCCGGATATCTTCCAGAACGGCTTGAAGCGCTTCCAAATTTCCGTGGATGTCTGAAACGATTGCCCGCACTGACAAGGCTCCCGGCGCTGTACCAATCCCATTTTGGCCGCTGGTGCCCGTTGGCAGGCGGAAAACCTTGCGGGAGACTGATCTTGGTTGGCCAGAAGATTTCCCTCATGGCCAATTGGTATTGTCAAATTGCCCCGATTGACTGTCAAGCCCCGGAAATGGGCTGCAATGGCAGTTTAACGTGGGGTGGCGACAGGGGTGGGTTGTCCAAGTTCCTTCTCTAGGGCAGGCTGGGTCACCACCAAACCTGCGGCGGGGAGCCAGCCCATTCGTCGGTGCATCACCCAGTCCAGCAATTCAGGTGAATCACCCCGCCCCATTTTCCTCACCACTTCGTCTCCGGCTTCCGCCATGACCTCCAATACCTGGGTCCCCCCGGTTGCCGGCACCACCAATTCAGGCTTGGGCCTCCGGTCGGGTTCCAGGGTGAGGGCAGGGTTGGCTGGGTTGAAAGGCCGGGTGGCGATTGCCATCACCCTGCGGGCCTGGGCGGGCACCGGCAGCCACCCGGGGGTATCGAAGGAATCCACCCCGCGATAGGCCAGCGAAACTGGGGCCCCTTGCAGCGTTCGGCAAAGGATCCGGATGGGCGTCACCGGCGTGTAAGTGCTGCCCGGGGTAGAACCCAATTGCTCCGGCATGGTGTTCCGGGGTGGATTACCCTCCACCTGAATGGCGTATTCCCCGGGCTCACCCACGGTGATGGTCAATTGCTGTTCCCAAGTGGCGCTATGGGATTCCTGCAGGATTTTCTGGGCAACTCCGTCGGCGGTGCCGATCGGGTTCCACAAGGTATCCCCACCTTCCCCGTTACCTTTGCGCACCACCAGCAACCGCATCGACTGGATCGGCTCTTCAAGGAACTGTGGATAATTTTGGACCAGCTCAGGGCGGACCGACTCCCGCCATTGCAAGGTCAGCCGGATCGTGGCGGGTGCGGCCAGGATGCGGGAAGTTCCTGCCACCTTGGGCCCGGCCTCTTTGCCCCAAACCAAGGGCAAAAATTCCGCTCCATGGGCCTTTTCCGGCCTCACACGGGGATCGAATTCCAGCAGCCGGTTATGGTTGGCGTCCCGCGCGGTGCCGGTCCAAACCGCCGCGCTCAGGTCGGGTGCCGCCTGAAACCAGATCACTTTCTTGGCCAGGGCATCGTCCAGGTAGCGGGACAAAACCGAGCTGCCGTCCAAAGGGTGCCCCTCCGCCCAGGCCAGCCCGCTCAGCACCACGCTTGCCTGGGCCAGTTCCAACAGGTGTCCCCGGTGCAAACGCACTTCGCGATCCACGTGACTGACCGATTGCAAATCTCCCTTGGTTTTTGCCAGGGCATCACGCACCTCGGCCTTGCGCCGTACAACGGCTTCGGTGTCCCCCTCCGCGTTCAGGAACAGCGACTCCTGCTCATCCAGCAGACGCTGCTGAAGGCCGTTCAGGCGTGCGATCTCGGTGGCCACCTCGGTGGTCCGGGTGCCCAGCAACCCGTCCTGCAACGCGCCGCCGCGCATCGCCTGCAAAATCCGCCCCAACATCGCGGGAGAGCGAGGGTCAATGCGCGCCAGAATAATCCGGGTTCCGCCAGAGCGTTTGGCAAGCAACCCGGCCATCCGCGCGCCATCACCCACACCGTCTCCGGCCGCTTGAACCGGGTCCGGTTGGAACAGGGAATTCCGCTCTCGGGTCAGGTCCAACAGATGGGCCCGGGGCACCCGGGTTTCCCAGCCCCGGAAGTCATCGTGAACCACCACGACGAGGGGGGTGCGGTAATCTGGCCGGGCCCCCGAAACATTCGGGCGGGTGTCCAGAGGCAGGCCGACGGGCCTGGGAAAATCGGCCTTGGCGGTCCCGGCCGGCACACGCACCGCCTCCCGGGGCAATCGGACCACCGCCACATCAGGTTGTTGGGCGATTTTCCTGGCCTGGTCGGGAGTTACCCGCACGGAAAGTAGGGGACCAATTCGCCCTTCGACGACCGCCCCCTCTCCCAGGCTGCCCCACCAAGGCAGGTCTCGGGTATCTTCCCCAACAGTCAAGGGAACCACCCGGTTCAGGATCACTTCCAAACGGACCGGTTCTTTGGGGGTCGCCTGCTCCGCGACAGGCTGGGCAGAAGCAGGCTGGCCCACTTCACCCTCGGGTCGGGCACCTTCCCCATTTTTGGCGGCAACCTCCCCAAAAATAGAGCGTGAGTCAGGGGGCACCTTGCGCAAGATACCTTCTGGTGGAACCGGCCTCATTTCTGGGCTGAAACTGGCTTCCTCTCCCGCGATCAGTAGTGCGACGGGAGCGAAATCTGCGCTTTTTCCCGAGGCATCCTTGTTTAGGCCCCGCAGTACTGAGGCGAGTTTTTCAGCGGGAAGCGAACCGATCAACCGCTGGAAATGTTGATGGTCATACCCGTACGCCTCCTGGAACCCCTGGTCCTGGAGCAAGGTTCGCGTGTTGCGGAAGCGTCGCAATAGCTCCTTGTCATTCCCACCGGTGATAAGCCGTGCCTCCACCCGTATCACTTTGCCCTTTGTGGGTGGCTCAGCCCCCTCTTTCCACAACACGGCACCGAGAATAACCGGGGAAAGTGTCAATTCGTTCTCGCGCCCCAGGGGCGCCACACCATGCACAAAACTCAGGCCGCGCTCCGAGGCGAATTGGCGCACCTCTTCCTCAGACCACGAAAGCTTGCAACCCGCCCTTTCCACCTCCAGGCGGGTAGCCTGGTACTGTTCAAGGCGCTGTTCGCGGTTGTCCGGGTTGAAACGGCCAAGCAAGTCAAACTCGTAACCGGCTTTGGAGGGCGGGCGCGTTGGGGATGGATCCTGATGCGGCAGGACCAGGCTTCCCAGCAGGCAGACCAAAGCTGTTCCGTTCATCATGGTCAAACCTCTTCGGACCGGCGCGAGGCGGGAACCGGCCCCTGATGAATCCACAAGCCACGCGCGAACCAGGCGCCCAGGAAGGCGAAACCATGCGCGGCATCCCCGAATCCTCCGGGGACCGGCTGAAGCCTACCCGACGTTTGGATGACCGGTGCCCCGGATTTTGCCCGACCGTGCCTCAACGGCTGTGCCTCTGCACTCCTTTGGGAAATCCCGCCGAATTCTACGCAACCAGCACACCCCACTTGTCCGGAGTGACCCGTCAACGAAGAATGGGTAATGGGTCTTGGCTGGCTTTTTGGCTCAAGTCGCAACCAAGGCCGGTTGGTTTTTCCCGGGTCGGGTTTATGGGCTAGTCTCTATTCGGACGGTTCTTTCCTTGGCAGGCCGTCCTGAACCTTCCCGTTGTACTGGAAACGGCGCGGCCTCATGCACCCCAGCCTGCGAACCCTGATTCAGGGATGCGACCTCGATGCGGAAGGCACCCGAGCCGCTATCGACCACCTGATCCAATCGCCCGAGGACCCCGTTTCCGCTGCCATTTTGACGGCATGGACCTGCAAGGGGGAAACAGGCGAGGAACTGGCTGCCGCCGCCTCCCACCTGCTCCCCAAGGCGATCCCCCTACCCATCCGCGGCGATTTCATCGACACCTGCGGAACCGGTGGCGACGGCATGGAAACCTTCAACATCTCCACCGCCACCGCTCTGGTGGTGGCCGGGTGCGGCGTGAAGGTGGTGAAGCATGGCAATCGGGCGGTCAGCAGCCGGTCCGGCAGCGCGGATGTGCTGACCACACTGGGAATCCGCACCGATTGGCCGGCCGAACTGTTGGCTCGTCAATTGGAGGATGTCGGCGTGGTGTTTTGCCTCGCACCGCAATTTCACCCTGTTTTGGCGGGAATAGGCACCCTCCGCCGCAAACTTGGATTCAAAACCCTCTTCAACGCGCTGGGTCCGCTGATGAATCCGGCCAGGTCCCCCCGCCAGGTGATCGGGGTCGGCCAAGCCAAATGGCTGGACTCCCTGGCCGGGGCCGCCACCCGGCTGGGCAAGGTCAGGGTGGCGGTGGTCCGTGGCCACGACGGCCTGGACGAGGTGACCCTTTCGGGCCCCACGTCCGTCAGGGTGGTGGAAGGTTCCACCGTTCGGGACATGGAGATCACCCCGTCCGATCTGGGTTTACAAGGCGTGGAAACCAGCGCCCTGGCCGCGGGCGGCCCGGTGGAGAGTGCCCAGCGAATCGAGGCTCTCCTGCACTGCAAGGATGAATCTGCCGAGGCCATCGTCGCCGCCAACACAGGCCTGGCCTTGTGGACAGCCGGAAGGGCCGAAACCCTTCGGCAGGGCGTGGAATTGGCGCGTCACACGCTGGAAAGCGGATCGGCTCTCCGGGTACTGGAGCGCTGGCGCGCCTGGAACCCTGATTCCGCTCCGGGGGCAACCTGATGAACGGTCCGCGATCCGTCATCCTGATCAATGATCCTGGGGTGGACGGGGCGTTTACCACCAGTTTGGCCCTGCTCGACCCGCGGATCGAGGTATCCGCCGTTCTGGCCACCCCCGGAAATGTCTCCGCCCAGCAAGCCACCAGAAACCTTCGCACCATCCTGGACCAGTTGGACCCCCCGCGTTTGCCCCGTTTGGGAATCGCCCCCCCGGCCTGTTTTGATGTGGACGGGCGGCACCTTCACGGGGCTAATGGTTTGGCCGGCTTGCAGTTCCCAGCCATCGAACCGATGCACAGCCAGAACAGTGACCGCCTCCTGGTGGAACTGGCCCGGGGGAATCCGGAGGCCCACACCGTTCTGCTGATGGGCCCCGCCACGGTGTTGGCATCCGCACTCGACCGGGAACCGGCCCTGCCCAAGTTGCTTCGTCAGGTCATCATGGTGGGAGGATCCTGGAAATCCGCCGGCAATTGTGGCCCAGGAATCGATTTCCATTTCCGGTGCGATCCGGAGGCCGCCCGCAAAGTCTTGAACGCAGGCTTCAACCTGACCCTCATCCCGTTGGACGCAAACTCCGGACTGATTGTTTCACCGGCCGACATGGAGCTGTTCTCGTGCGGCACCCCAACTGGGCTGTTCCTGAGACAGTTGATCCAGTCCGGCATACGCTTCGCCGCCAGCCAGCACGGTGTGGAAGGATTTCCCATGAAGGACATGGCGGCCCTGTTGGCGCTGGTTCACGGGGAGGAAATCCACCGAACGCCCATGGCGGTGGATGTGGAAACCCGGGGAGAAATCACCCGCGGAATGAGCGTTTTTGACACCAGGTGGGCCACAAACGCGCAACCAAACGCCATGGTTATCCAATCTTTTCCGGATGGCCTGATGGCAAAGTATCTGGAGTACATCACGCCACGGGTGGACCTGGGATAGGCAGAGATCCGCCCATTTCAGTCGGCCAGTTCATGCCATTCCGGATTGGTGAACCACTCCAGCCGGGCCATCCCCTGCTGAATCCCCAAAGGGCACGACAAAAGCATTGCCCCCACTTTGGGGAAATGAACGGCCTCCGGTTCGGTTCCCAGCAACCAGGCCGCCACCTCGGCCATCTCCGGCATGTGCCCCACCAGGATCAACCGGCCGGAATCTCCCCGCTTGCGAAGCCCCTCCAAAACCGCCCAGGCTCCCATCCCGGAAGCGAGAGGAGCGAACGTCTCCTCTCGCCAGGAAACATCCAGCTTATGCGCCCCTTTCGCCATAAATCCCGCGGTTTGGGCCGTACGGACCAGAGGGCTGTGGAGCAGGAGGTGCGGCTTCCAGCCAATGGCTGCAAGCGCCTTGCCTACCAATTTCGCCTGGGTTTCCCCTTTTTCACTCAGGGGGCGCTGGAAATCATTGGGGATTTGACGGCCGTCGGCATCCACCGCATCCGCATGGCGGACCAGGCAAATCTCAAGCTTGGACACCCCAATCCCCCCAAACATTTGGTTCAAACGGCTTAATATTCTGGAAATTCAGGCAAAATTTCTTCCCCCAGCCGGCTGGGGACGGCTTTGGCATGGGCTGAAGGTATGTTGCTATGATAACTTAACAACTCGCATTCGTTGTTCCATAAACCCGCTCAGGCGGGTGATTTTGTTTCTGGTGGTATGTCCGACTCATGATGCCCAAAGACATTCGCAACATCGCCATTATCGCCCACGTCGACCATGGCAAGACCACCCTGGTGGACCAGATGCTCCGCCAATCCGGCCAGTTCCGGGAAAGCGAGCTACGTGGCGAGCGTATCCTGGATTCCAACGACCTCGAGCGCGAGCGCGGCATCACCATCCTTGCCAAGAACATCGCCCTGCAGTTGGGCGACACGAAGATCAACCTGGTCGATACCCCCGGTCACGCTGATTTCGGTGGCGAGGTCGAGCGTACCCTCACCCTTGCCGACGGTTGCCTGCTGTTGGTGGATGCCGCCGAAGGCGTGATGCCCCAAACACGCTTCGTGCTCCGCAAGGCGTTTGCCCGGGGGTTGAAGCCCATCGTCGTCATCAACAAGATCGACCGACCGGACGCCCGCATCTCCAAGGTGCTCAACGCAGTTTTCGACCTGTTCCTGGAGCTGGGAGCCACCGACGAGCAGATGGAATTCCCGGTTATTTACGCCTCCGGCCGCGACGGTATCGCCTCGGCGGATGGCAATGTCCGCGGCACCGACCTGAAGCCATTGTTTGACGCGGTCCTCAAGCATGTGCCCCCGCCCGTGACCCGGCCGGATGATCCCCTCCAGATGCTGGTCACCTCGCTGGATTACAACGAGTTCCTTGGTCGCTTGGCCATCGGCCGCATCACCGCCGGCAGCATCCGGAAAAACCAGCGCATCGCCCACCTCCGCCGCGACGGCAGCCGGAAGGACCTGCCCGTGAAGGCCCTGTTCACCTTCGACCGCCTGAGCCGGGTCGAGGCTGACGAGGCCTACTCGGGTGATGTCTGCGCGGTGGTCGGGATCGACGACATCGACATCGGTGACACCATCGCCGAACTGGACAAGGCGCAGGCACTGCCCCCCATCGCGGTGGACGAGCCCACCCTCAGCATGGTGTTTCGGATCAACGACTCGCCTTTCGCCGGCCGGGAAGGCACCTTTGTCACCAGTCGCCAGCTGCGTGAGCGTTTGACGAAGGAACTCGAACGGAATGTAGCCATGCGGGTCACTTCAGACCCCGAGAAGATGGACGAGTTCCATGTCGCCGGCCGCGGCATTCTGCACCTCTCCGTCCTTATCGAGACCATGCGCCGCGAAGGGTTCGAACTCTCCGTGACCAAGCCCAGGGTTCTCACCAAGGAAATCGACGGCGAGGTCATGGAACCGATTGAGTTCCTGGTTGTGGAAGCCCCCCAGGGAGCGGTCGGCGCGGTGATGGAACTGGTCGGCAACCGCCGGGCCGAATGCCTGAAAATGGACAGCAACGGCATCACCAGCCACATCGAGTTCACCATCCCCGCCCGCGGCCTCATCGGGTTGCGCAATCGCCTGATGACCGCCACCAGCGGCGAGGCGATCGTCCACCACAACTTCCACGAGTACGCTCCCAACCGCGGCGCCATCGCCGGCCGGCAAAACGGTGTCCTCATCAGCATCGAGACCGGACGGGTCACCGCCCACGCCCTCGAGGCCCTTCAGGATCGAGGCATCCTGTTCGTGCAACCCGGTGACGAGGTCTACGAGGGTCAGGTCGTCGGCGAGCACTGCCGCGACAACGACCTGGTGGTCAATGTCTGCCGGGAGAAGAAGCTCACCAACATGCGCGCCGCCGGGTCCGACAAGACCATCGTCATCAAACCGCCCCGCCAGATGAACCTGGAGCTGGCGCTGGAATACATCGACGATGACGAATTGGTTGAGGTCACCCCCGGCGCCATCCGCATGCGCAAGATCTACCTCAAGGAAAACGAGCGCAAACGGTTCGCCCGGTCTGCCTCGGTCTGACCCGATCCGCCACCTCAAACCTGGAGAAAGGCATGGCAACCGGACATCCTTCCCCGGGAGTTTGGTTGCTTGCTTTCGCCACGGTGTTGGCCATGGTGTGGCTGGCCGTCCAGAACCCGGTTGCCGGGATCATTGGCTTCCTGGCCGGTAAGCATGTGCTGATCGCACTTTTGGCCCAGGAACTGGGGATTGGCTCCCCTAAAGCCGGCTGATCCCTTTTGGGCCCTGGTGAAAATTAAGCGGGGTGGCAACCGTCTCGAAAACGGTTGCCACCCCGTGTTTTTTTAGCCCGGTCTCAGCCCGCCGGCTTCAATTTGCCCCGCAGGGTATCCAGCACCCCTGCCAGGGGAACGCGGATCTGCTCCAGGCTGTCACGGTCGCGCAAGGTTACCGTGTTGTCTTCCTTGGTCTGACCGTCCACCGTGATGCAGAACGGCGTGCCGATCTCATCCTGCCGCCGGTAACGACGGCCGATGGCACCGCCGTCATCATATTGCACTGCCAGCTCGCCCTTCAGTTCCGCATAGAGTTTCTGGGCGACCTCGGGCATGCCATCCTTGTTCACCAGGGGCAGGATGGCCGCCTTCACGGGTGCCAACCGCGGGTGCAGCTTCAGCACCACCCGGGTGTCCCCATCCACCACATCCTCGTGGTATGCCTCACACAGGAAGGCCAGCGTGCCACGGTCCGCGCCCGCAGACGGCTCGATGACATGCGGCACAAACCGCTCCCGCGCCTGATCGTCGAAGTAGCGCAGATCCTTGCCCGATCCCTTGTGCCGGGGCTTGCCGTCCTCCCCAAGCTCCACAGCCAACTCGCCATCCTTCCGGGCAAGCTTGCCCTCCATGTGGCTGCGCAGGTCGAAATCGCCGCGGTGGGCGATCCCCTCCAGTTCGCCGAACTCGCCGGGAGGCAGGAACGGGAAGGCGTACTCGATGTCGGCTGTGCCGCAGGAATAGTGGCTCAGCTCGTCGGCGTGGTGGTCGCGCAATTGCAGCCGGCTGGAGGATAGGCCCAGCGACAGGTACCAGGCGTACCGCCGGTCCCGCCAGTACTTGTACCAGTCCGGTGACTCCGAAGGCTTGCAGAAGAACTCGATCTCCATCTGTTCGAACTCGCGGGAACGGAAGGTGAAGTTCCGCGGCGTGATCTCGTTGCGGAAGCTCTTGCCCACCTGGGCGATGCCGAATGGCAGTTTCACCCGAGTCGAGTCGCACACGTTCTTGAAGTTCACGAAAATCCCCTGGGCCGTCTCCGGCCTCAGGAATGCCGCGCCCTCCTCGCCGCTCAACGCGCCGACGAAAGTCTTGAACATCAGGTTGAACTCGCGGGGCGAAGTCAGGGTGCCCGTCTCGTTCGCATCGGGCCCCAGCACCTCCGCAAAGTCGGCGACCGTTGTCAGCGACACCAGGTCCGAAACCCAGATCAGCTCCTCGGCCTGCTTGGCGCGGAGATTGAAGAACTTAAGCGCCCGGGACTCGGTCTCCTTCAAACCCCCCTCGCCGCCGGTCTGGCTGGCGACGAAGATTTTCCGCCCCTTGGCCTCCACCCAGCGTCCGCGCACCTGATCATGCCGGTAACGCTTCTTCGACACCCGGCAGTCCACCATGAAGTCATGGAAAAGGTCGTAGTGGCCCGAGCATTTCCAAACCTGCGGATGCATGATGATCGAGCAATCCAAACCCACCATCTGGTGGGTGGTCGGCGCGCCCGGCGAGGTGATCAGCTCGTTGTGGCCGGTGATCATGTCGCGCCACCATGCCTCCTTCACATTCCGCTTCAGTTCCACGCCCAGGGGACCATAATCCCAAAAGCCGTTCAGGCCGCCGTATATCTCGCTCGACTGGAACAGGTAACCGCGCCGCTTGCACAGGGCCACCACCTTGTCCATCTCCATCGTTCCGCATCCTTTCGCGGCGGGCCTGGCGAAAATTGCCCGGCACCCGCCATCCCGGGCCAAAAAAACAAAATCTCTAAAAACTATCCAATAACCAGACCTATCCGCCGGCTCGAAAGCCGGGTCCCCTGTCCAGGGCCGGGCTCCTGGGCCCCGGTCCCACCAATTCCAGACGCGTCGGGTCGTGACGCAGGCAAGGCACCACCGGCACGCTGTCCAGCGAGGAGGCGAACTCCACATCCCCGGCAAATCCCAGCCCGACCAGCGTTCGACCATGTTCCTCGGCGCGCGAGGCCGCGTGAAGTTGCCCGGGTTCCATGGTACCCGCCATGCCCATCGCCCGTTGAGTGGCGGGATCCCCGGCAACCTCAAACGGTTCGGGTAGTCGGCTCAGGGCACGCGCCAACCAACCGGCGAAAAGGGTGTCTTCCCCGCAGGGTTTCCCATGCTGCCCGGCGCAAACAATCCGGACCGGGTCCCCCGTTTGGTTCAATTCATCCACCAGGGCCGACAGGTTCACGAATCCGCCGGCAAATACCCGGGCCGCCCCGGCAACCGCAAGCAGGGCCCGTGTGCCATTGGTCGTCCCCATCACGATGGACTTGCCGCGCACCCGGGCGGGAGTGAAATCCAGGGGCGAATTCCCCAAATCAAAGCCGGGGGGCTTCACGCCGCCTTTTTCCCCGACAAGCAACACCCGGGCGGGATCCAGCCGCCCGGCCAGGTCCCGGGCTTCCTCGGGGGAGAGACACGGCACCACCGCCATCGCGCCGGATGCCAAAGCCTGGATGATCGTCGTTGTGGCCCGCAGGACATCCACCACAACTGCCTGCTCCTCCGCCAATGCAAACGGCGCACCACTGCCGAGTAACTCGGCGGGTGTCAGATTCACCCGTACGATGCGCTTGCCACCGCCCGACAACTTGTTTCCGTCCGCCATCACCATCCAAAAAAAATACCTGAGCCACTAAAGGCCGAATATCTGACCGGATGGCACCTTTTAACGAACGAAGGGCTGCTGTAAAAGCCGAATTGGTTTGGCGGCAACATAAATTGAAATCAAAAGATTTCAATTAGTCACCAGAAGACAACAAGAATGGTCCCGGAACTTCCCGAATGGCCCGGGTCATGGTGATCCATCCGGCCTCGGCAGGAGGTCGTACACAGCGATAGGCGGTTTCCAGGGCCTTCATGCCCTCTTCCTGCAAGGCATCCTTCCATTCTGGCCATGGCTTCAACAGGATGGATCCCGGCTGAATATGGCTGGCAAGCCGCACCTCACCGGGTGCAGGGATTTGCGGGGTGGATTTGGATTTATCCCGAAAAAGGTTGGGTAAAACCGGCCCCATGGCCCCCACCAAAATACAAGCCGCCACCAGGAGGGTTGTTCGCCCCCGCCACCCGCTGCCGGCTTTCACCCGCCGGGATTCCACCGGGCGAAGCTCCGGCTTGGAAAGGGCCGCCAAGATTTTTTGGCGCAAGCCTTCCGGTGGCTGGCTGACGGGCATTCCTTCCAAAGCATTCGCCAAACGGGCGATTTCCCGACACTGGGCACGGCAGCAGGCGCAATCCGCTAAATGAATTTGAATGAACACGGCTCTGGGCAGGTCCACCCAGTTTTCCTTCAACCAATCCTGACAGGCATGGCAACGCATCACGCCTCCTTCGTCGGATTGAAGCCAAACGGTTTCCCTGTCCCCCGCTCACTGGGCGGTAAGGCAGGTTCCACATGGCCGCCCGCAACCAGCCATTCCCAAAGGGCTTTTCGGCCCCTGGAAAGCCAGGTTTTCACAGTCCCAAGGGGCTTTTGCAGAATCTGCCCCACCTTTTCCACAGGCTGGTTTAGTTGGTGATGCAGAATTAGCACCAACCGGTACTCCTCGCGAAGCGACTGCAACCCCTCCTGAATCGCCCCTTCCAAAGCAAGGGCACCACCCGGCACCGCAGGACGATCCTCCAATTCCAGGGTCAACTCTCCAAATACCTTGGCCCCCGCCCGCAGGTTGCGGCAGACATTCGCGGCAATGGTCAAAATCCAGGGTTTCAGCGGCCGGCCATCCCAGTGGTGCAAAAAACGGAAAACGCGCAGGAACGCATCCTGGGCGGCGTCTTCCGCATCATGGGTGTTTCCCAACATCCCCAAGCAAACCCGGTAGACATCTGGAAGAAACAGATCCACCAATTCGGCTTGGGCGCTTTCCTGTCCGGCCTGGATTCGCTGCACCAGAAGGTGGTCCGGGGTTTCTATCCGGCTCATCGAATGCAGTCCCGCAGAAGGTCACGCACTTCCTCGGGGCTGGCGTCCTGGAGTCGCTTGCCTTTGTCCCTCAGGCGTTCGTCAAACCGCATCGCGGTATCGGTCATTCGCTCATGGGTCTCATCCGAACCGCCCACCAACAGGAAGTTTTCGCTCTGGGTGATGCGTTTTTCCCCGTCTTCCCGTTTTTGGTCCAGACCCAATCCCAAAATGCCCTGAACAGCCGGGGCAGAGTTTGGCTTTTTGCGCGACGCCATGTTCTGTTTCCCCTACGCTGTTGGCCGGAGGTTGCCCCACCGACCCGTGCCTGTCAGACTATCCCAATATAGGTAAAGCGGTCAACCGCCCGCCCCAAGGCCAGCCAGTCGGAACTCCTCCCTCCCCCCTGCCGGAAACCAATGCCATGCATCCGATGAATCGCCGCCAGTTTCATATCGCCTCTTCCTCCCTGGTTTTGAGTGCCGCCGGGTCCACCGGCCTTCGAGCTGCCCCGTCCGACCGTCTGGCCTTGGGTTTCATCGGGGTTGGAACAATGGGGCGGGGCCACCTGGGCAGCTTTCTGGGCATGAAGGATATCGAGGTGGTCGCCGTTTGCGATGTGGTGCGTGAACGGACCGAAAGCGCCGCCAACACGGTGGCCAACCACCCCAACTACAAGCCAACCGGCAAGCAGGCGCAAAAGTTTGAAGATTACCGCAAGCTGCTCGACCTGAAGGGCCTCGACGCCGTGGTGATTGCCACGCCCGATCATTGGCACGCCCTGCAGGCGGTGCACGCCGCCCGAGCGGGAAAGCATATCTATTGTGAGAAACCGCTCACCCGCACCATCGGCGAGGGCCGCAAGGTGGTGGAGGAAGTGGCCAAGGCGGGCATCACCTTCCAGACCGGAAGCCAGCAGCGCAGCGAATTCAGCAACCATTTCCGTAATGCGGTCGAGCGCGTTCGCAACGGCCTCATCGGCAAGCTGCAAGTCATCCGTATCGGCGTCGGAGTTCCCGCTATCGCCTGCAACCTGCCCGCCCAGGAGGTCCCCGAAGGCACCGATTGGGAACGCTGGGTGGGCCCCGCCGCCTTTCGGCCCTATCATTCCGACCTGTGCCCCAAGGGCGTCCACGGCCACTTCCCCGCCTGGCGCTCTTATCGCGAATACGCCGGCGGCGGTTTGGCCGACATGGGAGCCCACCATTTCGACATCGCCCAATGGGCTCTGGACATGGACAAATCCGGCCCGGTGAAAGTGATTCCACCCAAGGATCCCAAAGCCACCTCCGGCCTGCGCTATGTCTACGCCATCGGTCTGGAAATGATTCATGGCGGCGAGGCCGATTGCGTGTTCGTGGGAGACAAGGGAACGATCCGGGTGAGCCGGGCCAAGATCGAGGCGGACAAGCCCGCTATCCTGACCGACCCTCTGCCCGAAGGCGGTTTCCGTGTTTATCCCTCCAACAACCATCGGCGCAACTGGGTGGACTGCGTCCGCCAGAACAAGGAATCCATCTGCCCGGCGGAAACCGGTCACCGGTCCGCCAGCATCTGCCATCTGGGCAACATTGGTTACCGCTTGGGGCGTGAATTGGCTTGGGACCCGGCACGCGAAGTCTTTGTCGGGGATGACGAGGCCCAAACCCTTGTCAACCCGCCCCTGCGCGCCCCATTCACCTGGTAAGGCTTCCATGACCGAGCCTTGGTACGCCGCTGGCCTGTCGTTCTCTTGCACCCAATGCGGCAACTGCTGCACCGGCGCCCCGGGTTATGTCTGGCTGCAGGAAGGCGACGCCGAAAGGATCGCCGCCCACCTCGCGTTACCGGTGGAGGAAGTGAACCTGATGCACGCGCGCAAGGGCCACCGCGGCCTGACCCTGCGCGAGAAAAACAATGGCGATTGCGTTTATTTTGAACAGGGCAAGGGGTGCGTGGTCTACCCGGTGCGCCCAGCGCAGTGCCGCACCTGGCCCTTTTGGGAAAGCAACCTGCGCTCCCGCAAGAATTGGGACAGTATCGCCGAGGTTTGCCCCGGCATCGGCTGCGGCCCGCTGATCGGGGTGGATGAAATCGTTTCCCGCATGCGGGAGTTCCGCATTTGAACGCGAACGAAACTCATTCCGCGGTGATCGCGGAACTAAGGGACTTGTATGCTTGGGCCGATGCGGAAGTGGCGACCCATTCACCGCGCTGCGAGGCCTCGGGCAAGTGCTGCCGGTTCAAGGAATACGGCCACCGGCTCTACTTATGCCAGGTGGAAGCGCGCTATTTGCTGGAAAACGCCCCGGCCTTTCCAGTGCCCGCCGATGAGGCCGGCTGCCCCTTCCAGGTGCAGGGCCTCTGCACCCGGCGGGACAACCGCCCGTTGGGCTGCCGGGTTTATTTCTGTGACCCCTCGTTTTCCGGGGCAATGGAAGTCATCATGGAGGAAGGCGTCCGCCGGCTGAAGGAAATCACCGACAGGCACCACCTGGGGTGGGACTACGCCAACCTCCACGCTTTCCTGAATGATCCGGCCCGGGCTGGTATCCCGAATCCCATCCCTACCTTTGAGACCCCACCATGCGATACGCTGCCCGGTTCGCTGCCCTTGGTTTCCTGATCGGCCTCGCTTGCCCTTGGCCCGCCCGCGCGGCGGATTGGCCCGGGTGGCTTGGGCCGACGCGCGACGGCGTGTCCACCGAGAAAGTCCAACCATGGAAGGGCACACCGCCCGTTTTGTGGCGCATACCTACCGGCGAAGGGCATTCTTCTCCGGTGATCGCCAATGGCAAGGTGCTCGTTTTCTCCAAGGTCAAAGATCAGGAAGCCGACGAACTCACCTGCCTCGATGCCGAGACTGGCCAAAAGCAATGGACCAGCCCGGATCCCCGCCCTCCCTTCACCAACCAGTTCGGCAATGGCCCCCGCGCAACCCCGTTGGTGGCGGATGGCAGGATCTTCACACACGGGGCCTCCGGCATGTTGGTGGCGCGTGAGGCAGCCTCCGGCAAAATCCTCTGGCGTGTGGACACCCTGAAGGAATTCAACGGTAAGAACTTGTTCTTCGGCGGGTCCTCTTCACCATTGTTGGCTGGTGGCAAATTGATCGTGCTGGTGGGCGGACAAAACGCCGGCATCGTCGCGCTCAATCCCGTCACGGGCGAAACCGCATGGACCTCCACGGATGACCGCTCCAGTTACAGCTCGCCCATCCACTGGAAATCTCCTGAAGGCGACCGGGTATTAGCCCTCACCGGCAAGGGTTTGGCCTGCCTCAATCTGGCCGATGGCAAGCGACTGTGGCATTACGATCTGGTCGACCAGTTGAACGAGAGTTCCACCACTCCCATCGTGCTGGGTAGCCGGGCTTTTGTTTCCAGTGTCACCGCCGGCGGCGCGCTGGTGGACCTGTCCATTCAAGGCAAGCAACTTTGGAAAAGCGCGGTGCTGAACTGCTACTTCTCCACCCCCTGCCCCACCGCCGATGGAAAGGCCCTGATGATCGTCACCGGCCGCATCCTTCCCCCGGTCTCCTGCACACTACGCTGCGTCGATCCCGAATCAGGCAAGATTTTCTGGAGCCGCCAAAAAACCGGCCAATACCACGCCGCCCTGCTGCGTCTTGCCGATGGTCGCATGATGCTGCACGAGGACACCGGCGAACTGGCCCTCGTCGAGCCAGACACCAAAGCCTACAAGGAACTCTGCCGATCCAAAATCAGCGGGCCCACCTGGTCCCACCCGGCACTGGCCAACGGCAGGCTGTATTTGCGTGATGAGAAGGAACTGGTCTGCGTGGGAATGAAATGACTTGGGGCGTTGATTGAATACCTCAGGGAGACACCACCCACTCCCCACCCACCACAACACCGCGAACCTGCATCGACCGGTCCAGCAGCACCAGGTCGGCTGCTTTGCCGGCCTCCAGGCTTCCATAACGATCCGCCAGCCCGGCGATCCGCGCTGGGGTCAAGGTCAGCATGCGCACCACTTCCTGAAGGGGTGCCCCGCTGGCCCGTTTCATCGCGCGCAAACCCACATCCAGCCCCTGCACCGCTGAGGCCAGTCCTTTGCCGTCCAGGGTCAAGCCAACGCCATCCGCCTTGCGGATCGCCTCGCCCTTCCCTTCCTTGCCAAACCAATATTCGCCGTCCGGCATGTCCATCGCCCGCATCGAGTCCGTCACCAATGCCAACCGGTCCGGCCCCTTCACCTTGTAGGCCAGATACAGCAGTTCATCCGCAAGATGACGATCATCGGCGATCACCTCGGTGGTCAACGCGTCCAGACCCAGCGTCGCTTCAAACAATCCGCCACGCATCGGGTAGGTCTGGCTTAGCCGCAACCGCGCCCGGTCGGACATCGCGCAAAAAAGGTGGTCCACATGGGCGGCCCCATGCTCCACGGCCTCCCGAACCTGGGTGAAGGTGGCATGCGAATGACCGAGACACCCCACGATGCCTCGCCGCCTGCATTCCCGCAGAAACTCGGCTGAACCGGGCAACTCCGGAGCCACCGTCGCGGTGCGGACGCAACGGTGCTTCAAAAAGCGTTCCGGCTTAAGATTCTCCGGGTCGCCTAACCCCTCGCCGGGGTGGCAACCCTTGGCTGCTGGCGCGAAATAAGGCCCGTAAAAATGGGCCCCCACAACCCTGGCTCCTCCGGTGGGTTCATCCAACAGCGAGTCGCAAAGTTCAAGGAACCGGTCAATCTGTTCGACGGTTCCCACCGTGCTGGTGGCCAGCACCCGCGTGGTGCCATGGCGGGCATGGGCCCTGCACACGGTATGGAAGGCTTCCACCGTTCCATCCATGAAATCAGCCCCGTCACCTCCATGGACATGGATATCCAAAAATCCCGGGGCGATGAATCCATCCCAGCGAAGGCAGGTGCCGTCACCTACCGGTGCGAGGGGGGCCATTTCAGGCGCGCCAAGCAACTCACCCGTCCAACCGATCCGGCCGCGCTCGACCCGGTCGGGGAAAACAAGATCGCCTTCGATAAACGGCATGATGGGCCTTGAAGCAAACGGCTTGGAATCAAAATCAATGGCGGAACAGGAATTCCTTGGTGTTCATCAGGGCCCAATGGATGTCTTCCCAGGCTTTTCGGGAATCCTTCGATTTGGCCAGATGCGCCAAGGCTATCTTCTCATCTTCGGCGGTGGGCTGGCGCGACAAGGTGGACAGGTACAAATCCGCCAGGATCTCCTTGTCAGATTTCTTGGCGGCGATCAACCGGCCCAACCGGTTGGTGGGCGCCTTCAGTTTGTCATTGATGGTCGGCCCGTTGATCAATTGCAGGGCCTGGGCCAGGTTGCTGTCGCTTTCCCGTTCACACTCGCAGGCCAGCTCACGCGCCGGTTGGCCGAAGGTCTTCAGAAACTGGTTGTTCACCTCGCCGTCAGGCAACTGGGTGGCCCGGGTGCC
>Ga0169931_10002334_pt1 | contig 30990 bp, 18 predicted proteins | sample Kivu_15m_20L_FD_129675 | JGI IMG/M metagenome (GOLD analysis project Ga0169931, IMG submission 129675) | Freshwater microbial communities from Lake Kivu, Western Province, Rwanda to study Microbial Dark Matter (Phase II) - Kivu_15m_20L... | ecosystem: Environmental > Aquatic > Freshwater > Lake...
ATCTATGCCTTGGCTTAAATTTATTAATTATAGAGATTTTTCTTTAAGCTGCTAATATTTGATGTAGACTCCCTGAAGCTGATCTAACATATACTCAGAGGTCGCTTTCATATTCCCGATTATGCTGTCAACATAATGATTTTTCACCTTTTCTGACTTATCACAGTCTTATTCTGAAATATTCTTCATTTCAAGTTTGGCATGAGTAGTCAGATGTATAGATTGCTTTTGTTGTTATTTTTGTTGCTAAAGTTGCTGAAGAAAACCCTTGATGACTGAAATTTCTTTTATTTTGTCACTTATGCCCTTCTAGACTAACGACTACTTGTGGGAAATCAGCTGCTAGTTCTGACTGTGATGGTCTTCTATCATTCGATTAATTTTGAAATTAAGTTATCTGATAATTTACTCGTAGTTTAATTAAAGTCTCATACACTTTTACTGCTACAACTACAATTCCTTCTCTAGGTAACCCTTTTATACGATTTGATGACGATAGTGGGTCATTTTTTACTCATACTAGTCAATTATATTGAAAGATTATTATATTTTTTGGCATGCATGTTTGAGTTCTTTATTGAGTTCCTCTATTTTATCGTTTTTTTGTTAAGTTAACATTCTTAGTTCGCTTTAAATCTGTTGATGCTATCGATATTTAGTTGAGAAGTATTATATTTAGTTAGTCAATCTAATACTGAGCTCGAAAATTTCTGCATCTTTTTAATTTATTGACTATTCTTTTAGTCTCAATTCCTCATTTTTCGCGTCAAAAGCCGTGTTTATTTATTTTTCTCTTTAGTCGATCGCCATTTCGATTATATCTATTTCTTACATCAACGTTCTTATCTTTTATTGTAGCTGTCTTTTTTAATTTTAGAGCTTAGAATTAGTCTATTAAATAACTATCATTTCCTTTTTTACACTGGCAACATTTTATTTTTCACTTTCATAGTCATTCTAAAGCTAAGAAAGTCTTGTTTATAATTACTGAATTATTCTTTACATTTTTCTCTCACCTTAGGCCTGATAGTCAGTCCTCGGCGTCTCTATTAGGTAATTATGGTTGTCTATTCGACCATTACTGTAATATTTTTACAATAGCTACTAGTAGTCATGCCAAAGAGTCGCGCACTCTGCTTCCTTCATAGCTAGTTTCTTTTCTAATACTATTATGCGACTTATATGCTGTCCACTGGCTATCCTAGATTCTGAAAATAAAGTTGAGATCTAAGGGTTTTATTACTGTTATCGAAATATTGATTTCATGAGCAGTTGTTTAATGAGCTCATCAAACAGCTCTGTTATATTTTCGTTTGTTTTAGATGAAATTTAGGAAAAGAGCTGAAACTGATTGCTCTTTTTGAAACGAAGTCCCTCGTTAAAGCTGACTTATCGCCTTATTTGAGTATATCTTACTTGTAGGGTTCATCAAGATGTGTTCCTACTAAGCCAAAAAAACAGTCTTTATTGATGCTATTGCGAACTTGTTGAAGCCAAGTTTGCAGTTTAAGCATGCTTTACTCACTGAATTAAGAATATTTTACTTGGTGATGTCGTAAAAAAATAAAATGGCTTAGCAGTTTTTGACAACATCTTGAAAGCTTCTATCGACTCCGCTTCCGACCGTGTCAATCAGCTACAGTTTTACTGAATAGTCCTGAGAAATCTGAACTATTTTGCTGGTTTCGTAGGTTTCTTATTATTGTCAACTTACTTAGGGTCATACGATAGCCAGGGTCGAAGCTACTGCGAGCAAAGCGTCCTATTAAAGCACTTTTGCCAGTGTTTTGTGGGCCAACTAAAACGACTCGCAAATTGTATTTTTGTTGTTTGGATTGATTGAAACATTTTTCCTTTCGATACATTGTAGAGGGAATATTAATATAATCTAACATCGCCAAACATAGAACAGTAAATTTTATACAATAAAGTCATAAGGCATAAAGGTATATTTCAAAGTAATCTTCTAAAATCTAATCTTATACAAAATATCGAAGTATTTGTATTTTCGTAAAGATATCGTCAAAGTGATTTACTAACATCTTATTTTTAATTCATTTTTAATCCATTTTAGATTCAATCAAGATTGACTTAGGATGTTTTCTTCTTGTAGTTGCACCCATTCATCGATGTTGTCAAAGTTGTATACATTTTTGTTCTCTTATAGATGACAGAAGGGCAAATCCTTGTTGTTGGGATCCCAGCTGCATTCTCCCAAAGGCAGACGACCCATCAACTGAGGTGAGCCTACCTTTTTGCAGGTCACTGAAAATTTGTCACTCCAGCCGCACGAATTGCTTCCTGTGAAGAGTCTGCAGGTTGAATAGCTGGCATCGATGATCGGCTTTCCTGATTTTCTTTCGAGCTAGCAGTTGGGCCCGTAGTCGATGACTTCCAGGTTGGCGCTCTTGCCTGATCGCTGACAGTTGATAGTGGATCCGCATTTGAATCTTTGGGAATCGGCCGCGTAGTACCAGTTGCAGTTGCCGCACGATTTACCGCAGGCAGTGGTCTGATCGCAAAAACTAGTAAGGTAGTACACATTGTCTGAAGGGATGTTGCTACAGGCCTGGGCATTAATGTAGCCAACCATAAGACATACGACGAGCAGTAGTGCCGTTTTCATAGGATAAGATTACAAGATACAGTATAATATTTACCATCAATTTATGATAGCTTATAAATGTAGTGATGCATATGAAATTTAAGCAATAAGAATTTAAAATCACTTTTCATTCTTTGTTTATGTGATACAAGTTTGCTATTTATTTTGCTGATTTGTTTTTAGTCTACACCAACAAACAGGCTAAAATAATGAAAAAAACTAAAGATATTCCTCCGAAAAAGAAGAAAACTCCATCTCCGTTGTTGTTATTGGCTGAAATCGCTATGGGAGTTGCTATGACACAGACGGAACAGAATAACCAGTTGAGTAAGGTAATGAACGGAACCACTTTGGCTGGCACGATTTAGGGCACATACAGCCACACTATAGGTCCCAAAGTAAGTCCGTAGAAAACATTGAACAATATTAGCATCACAAAAACTATGATTCCCGAATGCTACCAGTCGCTAAAAATGAACAAAACTCCAACCAATAAATCGATGATAGCAATCGCTAGGTTACCAATAAGAAGGAGAGGTTTTCTTCCTACGCATTTCAGTATGAAAATAGTAATAAAAGTAGCAACTAGCTGTACTACATTTAGAATTAAAGGCACCAAATAGGCAATACTTGGTAGGACCGTCTGTACAATGGTCTGAGCGGACGTGACAATAGCATTGACTCCGTTGAGCTGTTGCATAGAGGGCAGCAAACAAGCTACCAAATATGCCACTCTCGAATATCTAATTGGTTATTAATTTTATTTAGAAACGACTCCCAGCTCTACTTAGACCTATTGTTGCTTTTCTCTCATGGTAATCTACACAAATTTTTCCACAGTAAACATCCCGATAACTGCTCTGGCTTCGTCGAGTCTGTTTTTTGCTATCAGTGAATTAGGGCTTTAAGGAATGTAGTTCCAGAACAAAAGACCCATCTGAAGAATAATGAATACTGCGTTAATCAAAGTCATTATCCTGTAGAATGTGTAGGGTGCGAGGTTGACTGAGCTAAAAATTAGTCCCAGAATATAACTGAAAACTATTCCAATGACAACGAAGAGCTGAGTGAATACTCCAAAAGAACCGACTATTTGTTTGGGGGCCAATTAGTTGATATAGATAGGGACCATTCCCATGTAATTTCCTATAAAGATACCCTGTAGGGCTCGGCATACTAAAAAAGCATATACATTTGTGACTTGTATTACGCCCTCAATGACTAGTGCGCACAAGTTGATTAACAATAAAAAGTGTCTAGCTTAATTTATGCTTACTTCCTGGAGAAACATCTCATAAGAAGCGGGCATATAGCAGCCCCAATAATAGCACCAACCGGTACAATACCTTTTAGTACACTTGTAAATGCTGTTGATGTTGCGATACTTCCGAGTACCTACATAATTTTTTGTGTTACTTCATCGACTATTGCTTGACTAAATGTTGAAAAATTGACCAAAGAGTAGCCAAAGTAAAAGCTCGAAAGACAAAGACTGCAAATAATCGAAGTTAGTTTGGGAGTATTGTAGTACGCATTTTAGATTTCAGGTGCATCAAGCATCAGATTTTGATAGATACCGCTAGGTCTCATGAGAGACCTATCGGAAACCTGAGTCTAATTCATAAATTATAATCTTACAAAAAAATTATGAAAAGTAAATAAAATGAAAAATATTTTTATATTTAATCATAATATTTTAGTTTTGTTAAAAATTTAAAATTTTAGATATTTATAATATGATTGATAATCAAAACTAGCAACTTTTTATTCATCAAACAATCAAGAGTTTTGCCATATCAAAACTTTTTAATGTTTGAAGTCGATTGACTACATTTTAATTCATACACGGAGGTCCACAAAGCCACACTCGCACGAGATCTCCTGAATGAATTTATGATTGAATTCGCGCATCAAATCTATCATTAGTAAATTCAAAATTTTTATAGCTATCTTGGGCTCCTGGAGTACTCCTTGTTTTTATAACGCATCGCAGTTCATTTTTGAAATCAGAAAGATAGCTTAGCTGTTGAAGTGTCAAAGGATGAATGTCAGAAATGTCATTTACTGCTAAAAGTATGGTCATTCGCCACTTATTAAAGTCGTGGTCAGCTAACACAGGGTCGTTGCTCAGTACTTACTCTTTCAACGAAGATTTTTCTTTGATGAGTCTAGCTTTGAACTTTAGATCAATAAAATCCATGAATGGGAAAAGTCCAGTTCCTCCGCAGACAGTTAAAATATGTCCCTAGGAAGTTTTATCAAGTTCGAGACCTTTTCCTCTGGGCACACTCAACTGCAGATGACAGTTAGTGAATTAATTGAGTTTCAGCTGTTTAGTGAGTTTTCCTTTGTCGTAAATCTTCAGTAAAATAGGTAAAAAGTTGTTGACTTTTTCAGGGTTTTAAGCATGACTTCCATCCAACATAGATGTTACAATTGTATTTTCTTTGGTCTATTAGTTTTCTCTTCTTTTTTTAATAGTTATAAATCTGGTGTTTTATTTGAGTTTTAATATTTTTTTAAGAAACGCTATATTTTTTTGGTTTAAGCAATTTACTGAAGTATAAAGTCTGGTACAGGTCTGATTCAGAGTCAGCGAATGATACTGTCCAATCTGTTTTAGTGAACTGAATCCTAAAAAGACGAAAGAATCATCTGAAGATATCGTTTATAGTGCTAACATGTAGATTGTTTCATCTTTATTTATGCGTTCATAAAATTTGATATTGACTTAAAGAACCTCCGAGATTTGAGGCCATACTTTTGAGTAGGGATTTGGATATACGATTTTGGCTATAGGCCGGGGAATTAATTGAAGAAAAGACTTGGAATGAGAGTAAGGTTTTATTTCAGGATTAAACTCTGAAGAATACATTCCATAAACGAATCGATCTAGTTATCTGAATTTATACAAAAGTACCTGCCTTGAAGAGGTTAAAGTATTTTGGCTCCTCCAGGATGAACCTACTGCAAAGGCTCCATATCGAAAATGTAGTCTGAAACTATAAAATATTTTTGAACTTTCTTGCGGAAAGATTTGATTTCTTAAATGTCTTTAATTTCTGCGTAATTTTAGTTCCACAAAGGTTGATAAACTACGACTGACTAGACTTTGGGTTTCCATACTATTTTGAAGAATAAGAAAAGGATGATGAAAAATATTTAAGTTCCAAGCACTGGGTAGAAAAAGGGGTATCCATATGTTTCTATTAGCACGCTTATTTTTATGCCGAATCCGATAATGTAGCCGAGAACTTTATGAATTCCATTTCTGACATGCACTTGTTTAGGGCTTGCTGTCTTGCTTTATCGACCAAATTTGGCCCAGAATCCCAATGCTATTTGGATGACTATGAGACCCAAAAAGATCAGTCCGACAAGAGAATGAACGTACTGTTAAAAACCATCGTCTTAAATGGTAAATTACCACCCAAAAGGAATGAGAAGGTCCAGGATGAATGCTAGCGTTGCTATTCCTATAACGACTCCGATGATGGTATGAACGAGGATTGTGTATTTGAAAGACTTGAACTGTATTAAGATTATCATAATGTTAAAGAGAACGGTCCACGTAGCGAACATGCCGAACTAGTGAAACTCAACGATAAGCTCATCGTCCATTTTTGAACTGTTGTAGGTATTAAATGCTACTTAGATTAATCTGAACAGGAATAAAAATACTACCTTGTTGATGCCAACAGAAAAAAAATCAGATTTTGAAATTTAAAATAAAAAAAAATTTACGATCAATAAAGATGAAAAAGCTCCTTAAATGCTTATATTGATTATATCTGATCATTTATAGTAACGATGAACTGAAGATATCCACTGCCTTCCCAAAGTATCTTTGTTTTCTCTTATCCAGCTAATAAGTGATCTTTTGCAAACTGGAATATCGTTTGAACAGGTTAGTCCTGATGTCATGATTTCTAGGTCATTTTTGTCAATCAAGATATCGTTGAAGTACCAATTTAAGGGCTGAGTCAGTCCTAGACATATTTGTGAAGGTATTCCTGTTATGGGCTTACAAGTTGTATTCATTTACTTGGCCAAAACTTCTATCAGTTATGTGAAGCTTATGTCATCCACTCCTACTGCATCAACTTCTCTATTTTCATTAGAATCAAGACATTATACTATAAGTTAGGCCATATCTTCGACATGAACCATCTGAAACCTGTATTTTCCGTCACCTGGTAAAGCGAAAACAGGAAAAAATCTAACCAAATACGCTATATTGTTAATTACGATGCCTTCTTATGGACTTCTTCCAAAGATTCCACAAGGCTTGACTATTCCATATTGTAGGCCTGATTGTCTGAGATATTGCTAGACTCTGGCTTTTTCTTGTATGTAAGCTAAAGGTGAGTCTAGCGAAGTTTTAGTGTGAGAAGTGTATATAATTTTTTTGACTCCAGCTTCTTTGGCACAATCTATCAGCATCTTCGAGTTGTTAGTTACCTATTCTCTGCTGAATCCAAGCTGATTATCGAAGCGGACCCAGTAAGTCTGTACTAAGGCTGAGCAGCCTCGAAGTGTCTAGATAAGGTGCTCACGAGAAAATGTCAAGGGGACATCTTGAATAAGCTAAGATTTGATTCCCCATTATCTTTTGTGATTTGTAAGATTAACAATCGATGTACCTCTTTTGAGAAGTATTTATGACACATAGCGACCTGTGTATGATTGAGCCCCAGTGATAGCTACTTTCATAATAATTATAATTAAAGCAAAAGGAGCATTTAAATTAAAATCAAAAGCATACTTAAATTTATAGCATAGACTTATGTATTAACCATACTTATTATTGTCATGGCTATGAGCATTTTGATATTATATCAACAATATGGAGCTGACGGCATAAGAAAAACTCGCTATTCTCTAATAGCAAAAACAAAAACAGCAAGAACCATAAGGCGAAGAATCAGAATAGGAAAAGGGAGAGGAAACTGCTGAAGGCGATAAGAAAAAAAAGAAAAAGAAGAAGAATAAAAAGAAGAAAAAAGCAGCAGAAAATGGTTAAGAAGCTCCTCAGGTAGGGCAGTAACAGCCCAAAGTCGAAAAACCTGTTTAGTAGGGGCAAACTGAAACACAAACAAACTAAATTTTCAGATGTCTGGGTGGATGGACCAAACCTATAAAGTTCAAGTTCCCCAACAAACAGTTCGACAGCTACCCTGCAAACTAACTCCACGAGTATAAAGTGCCCAGAGTCAAAACTTAAGAACTTAAAGCCAAGTAGCAAAACTTGGAGAAAAGAGTTCAAAATTTGAGGAAAGCTGCCGAAATTCAAAGACAGGTCAGAAGATTTGCCCAAAATATTATCAGACCTGGTCGTAGACTTATCGATATTTGTTAAGAACTTGAAAACTACAACAGAAAGTTAGCCCCTGAGCACTAGTTGGAGTCAGGAATAGCTTTTCCGACCGGTTGCTCTCTGAACCATGTGGCTGCTCACTATACTCCAAACCCTGGAGACTACACTGTTATCAACTACGATGATGTGTGTAAAATAGATTTCGGAACACACATTAAAGGAAGCATCATTGACACAGCGTTCACTGTAGCATTCAATCCCACTTACGATAAGCTATTGCTAGCCGTCAAAGATGCGACTATGACAGGTGTCAGGGAGGCTGGAATCGACGCTAGATTGTCTTAAATCGGAACTAGAATCCAGTAGGTCATGGAGTCTTACTAGGTATAAATCAAGGGTAGAGTTTATCCAGTCAAAGTTGTTAAAAATCTGAATGGGCACTCAATCGACCCCTATAAAATTCACGCTGGCAAGACTGTTCCTTGCGTGAAGACAAATACAAACTAAAAGATGGAGGAGGGAGAGCAATATGCTATCTAAACTTTCGGTTCCACTGGCAAGGGCTATGTAAGATAGGACGGAGACTGTTCTCACTTTATGAAGGACTTTTATCTGCCTGCTAACGTGAAGATCCCGCCTCGATCAAAAGCTTTTTATAACTTGATAACTTAAAGGGTACTTTTTCAATGATTTAGTACAGTACTCTCTGTTTTGCCAAAAGATGGCTTGATAGGCTTGATTTCCCTAACTACGTATTACCTCTCAAGGATCTAGTTCAGAGCGGAATAGTGAACACATATCCTCCTCTATGTGACATCTAAGGAAGCTATGTGGCACAATGGGAGCACACTTTGATTCTTCGTCCAACTTGCAAAGAAGTACTATCAGTCGGCGAAGACTACTGACCTCGTGATCAAAAAAACAATAAAATAATCAGTTATACATCAGAAGTATCCTAGCTATTAAGAAATGCATAATACTAAAAATTCAACTATAATTAATAACTTTCAGTAGTAATAGTTATGATATAGCTGAAGTTGAGTAAACAAAATAATGATAAAATAATTTAGATTGATGAATAGGTATTATGTTTTAATATGGCTAAGTTAATGTTGAGTGTTGGGCATTGGTTAGAGAGGTCGCGTAGCTCAGTTGGTTAGAGCGTTGTGCTAATAACGCAACGGCCGTGGGTTCGACCCCCACCGTGACCACTTTTTTATATATATAAAAGAAAATATCTAATCATCAACACATAATAAAATGTAAGACTAGAAGGCAACTCTTGAAGCTCTCGCTGCCAAATTCAACCTTGAAAAAGGATTAATCAACAATCTGCTTAAGGCTGAACCAGCTGTCCGCGCCAAATTTTTCGAAGTAGTCAAATGGTCAGGTTTGACTGAGGGATAAAAAAAGATAGGCAACATGTTGAGTTCACTGGCAACTAAAATGACAGTTACAATCGACAACTACCGTCAAACGCTTTCCGAATTCGTAGGAAAAGGTCAGATTTCGAATCCCAACCAACTCGACTACATCATCGAATATCTCAAAAATTGGTAAGCTAAGGGAGGAGTCGACCTGGAAAAGATGAAAACAGACTGCGGTATCGGAATTATCCTTACTAACTAACAGCTTGAAGCTATCATTCTTGAGCAGATCGCCACTGCTAACTAAAAATCAAAAAAATTTGAGTTTTTGGCCAAAATTAAAGAAAAAATACCCTATGTAGAGGGTAAACTGCTCAAAGACTTGTTTGAGAGGATTTGGAAAGAAAAGGGTCTGCCTGAAAATGTAGTGACCGAGAAAGAAAAAAAGGAAAAGAAGCCTAAGGAAGAAGGAGGATAGCAGGTTGAAGCCAAAGTGTAGGCTCAGGAAGAAGTTTTCCATATCAAGGACATTACTTAACTGATAGGTCGAGAGATGAAATCAGCTGTAAATAGTAAATAACTTATCGAAAAGAGAAACGCTGAGTTTGGACCTGGAGTGCTGACTAGATTCCCTCCCGAGCCCAACGGATATCTACATATAGGTCACTGCAAGGCCATGAGATTTAATTTTAAACAAGCTTAAATGAGCAATGGCTCATGTTACTTGCGTTTTGACGACACGAATCCTACTAAGTAAAATACTTAGTATATCATAAACATTAAAGAAAACATTCAATTTATGGGCTACACGCCTTTTAAGATCACTCATGCTTCTGACAACTTTGAAAAACTTTACTAATTTGCAGTGCAACTCATCAAACAGGGAGATGCTTTTGCTTGTTCTGAGACCATGGAAGAAATGAGAAGAAAAAGAGGAGAGGGCATTCCTTCTCCTTTCAGAGACCGTTCCGTTGAGGAAAACTTGAAGATTTTCGAATAAATGAGACTTGGTCTTTATGAGGAAGGCGAAATGTCTCTGAGAGCCAGAATAGACCATAAACATGCTAATACTACTCTTAGAGATCCAGTCATATATAGAATCAAGTTCCATTCTCACCCTCATGTCGGTGATAAATGGTGCATTTACCCTATGTACGATTACGCCCACCCAATCTGTGATAGTCTCTAAGGAATTTCTCACTCTCTCTGCTCTCTTTAATTCGAAATAAGACGATAGCTCTACTACTGGTTCCTTGATCGTCTCAACTTGTTTAAGCCTAGTGTCTGGGAATATTCTCGTCTCAACATCACCTACACTGTTATGTCTAAAAGAAAACTTCACGAGCTGATTTTCACCAACAGGGTCAATGGTTGGGATGACCCAAGAATTTTAACTATCAACGGACTCAGAAGAAGAGGCTATCCTGCTTAGGCTCTTAACAACTTTTGCGATGCTCTGGGTGTGACTCGTCGAGGCAACTAAAATTACATAAATTTCGGCGTTCTTTAGCACTAGGTCAGAAAGTACCTAGACACTAAAGCTCCAAGGACCATGGCAGTACTAGATCCTGTCTAAATGATAATAGAAGGCTTGCAAGAGTAACAAAACTTTTCAGTTGCTTTGTTCCCGAAGGACTAACAAAGAGGAACTCGCAATATTAGATTCAGTCGTAGAATCTGGGTCGAAAGGTCGGATATCAAGCTAGTAGATGAGAAAGGATTCTTTGGCATCGCACCTAACAAGGTGATTGGTCTAAAGTACGCAAATAGTTTTTACGTGAAGGAAGTTAGGGCTGAAAACGGAGTCGTAGTGAGCGTTGTGGCTGAAGTTGACTAAAAGGTAATTCGATGTTGATTCAGAAAAGAAAACCTAATTCTTATCTGAGCTGGCTTTCTGCAGATGAAGCAGCTGACTGCACTATAGTGAACTTTGGTTTGCTGTTTGACAGCTAAAAACCCGCAGACGACGATAACTATCTCAATAGTCTCAACCACAACTCTCGTGAGGAATATAAAAATGCTAAAATTCATCAAAATTTGTTGAAGGAGGTCAAATTTGGCGAACACTATCAGTTCGAGAGAAAAGGTTTTTACTGTCTGGATAAGGACTCTAATTTGTAGGAGAGGCGTTTGGTCTGGAACCAGACTGTGGGTCTTGTGGACAGGCTCAAGAAGTGATGATCATAGACCTAATAGGCCATAAAAAAAATATTTAAAGAAATAAAAGATTTTTATATCAAGTTCTCTGCGTTTGAATGGAAGAATATTTTGATTTATTCGACCGAAAGATAAGAGAATCCATTAGTCGGTCCATTTTTTGCACGCTTACAAAATTATTTTTACCCTGAAGCCACTATGCTTCTAATAGTGAAGGATCATAGAGCGGAACCTAGTCTTCTATCTTTTTTCTCTTCAAATTTTCTAGCTCACTCGAAAGCACTTTGTTTTTATTGAGCTACTACTCATACTTGTTTTTCCAATAGTTCAAAGGTTGCTCTGTAGTCTAGGGAATAGCTGATTTAAGTAAGGCGTTGATACGAATAAGCTATGACTGTCTGAGATTGAGGTCTTGCAACTGCTGGTTCATAAGGTGGGTAATTGGCTTGCATGATCGGCAGGTCATCAATTTAATGATAAGATTAATAAATAGAGTTGTTATTATCAGTTATTCTTTCAAGCATGTTTTTAACCTAACCAATATTTATTTATGCAACAGAAAAATATGCAAATATTCAAAAATACTGAATAGAGAATGAATAATAACACTATAATAGATGTATCGCTTTAGTTCCAAACACAATCAACATCAGTCGACGCTGTTGACTCTTACCTATTAGGACTAATCTACAGCAATAGTCACGGTTAAAATCGATAAGATACAACCTACACCCCTCCTACAGGCCCAGACCAGTATTTTTTATGACAATAAGAACTACTAATCGATGTCAATATACACTAAAATCACGATTAATCCCGCTGGAGCGCCATCTAATACAACCTTCAGTAGCAATTTGAAAACATCATAGCTTGCAATATTCTACCTGCTTGCATACTTAAAATACATGTTTTTGTGCTCAATCATCATCCCAGAGTACCATTTTCTATAATTAGATCGAGGCTCCTATTTCTAACGCCTGCTTTGTGGCTCTATTACTACATGGTGTCCCAATCAAGAGATCTGTTTTTTACAGGCAATGGCTTAATAAAGACGATCGCATATCCAGATGCATTTTGGACCTCAATAACCCTCAAAATGTTATTGAATCATAAAGCATTGAATCGATTCCTCAATACATTTTTTAAGAATGTAGCACCTACAAAGCTCTTTTGGTATAATTTTTAAAAAGTACCTTGGCAAGATGAGTAATCTACTGATCCAATATAACTTTATTATGAAGAAGACCTATGACTGGGATATAAAACTACTAGTGAGAGTGGGGAACAATCAAAAAAATATTTAAGTAGTGGCCTCAGTGCACGCCAACATTCACCAAATAAAAATTATCATAGCTAAGCAAATGGGAATATCATTCATGGAATCATCTATAGATCTGTACTACAGAGGAGACAGGCCTCTCAAGCCTACCTCAACTCTACAGCAGAATGACATCAAGAATGGAGATCGTATCTTTGCAACTATTTCAAGAGTTCAGCTTTCTTCAGTATTAGATGACGCAACTGGAGGTAAAAATAAAGATACAAAAAAGGTATAAATGGCTGGATTAAGCATAGTGGCATGTTGTTCTAACGAAAAGTGTATAAATTACCTTAAAGATATTGAAATTTAACTGGGATTCGGTACGTTCGATATTCTAGGACTGACTGCCTTTTCTAAATGCGAGCTCTGTCCTTATAAAGCTCAAAAATTGAGACCCAACATGATGTGCAAACAAGTCAAAGTGAATAACTGCTATTATCGCTTAACTGGCAGCTAAATTATAGGAGAAGTCCCTGTCAGTCGAGACACTGGTTTTATCCAAGCCAAAAATTAAAAAATACTTGGAGATTTTTTAAATAAACACCCTTGGCACATAGATATGAGGTTGATTATCAAGCATCTCTGAATGATAGATTTTATTTTCTAAATTGAAAATTACGCGTTATTTATATTATTGGTATTATATCAACAACGACATGTCAGCTACACCCTTTTTGTAGGAGGTCTTAGAGCTGGTTTCACAGTTCCTTAACAAGAATGGTCATAAAGACTTAGCCTCAAAACTTCAAAGCAGGTACTAACTACCCGACTGGGCTTTGGGTAACAATCCAATCTTCAAAAAAGGATTGGCTAAAATTGTCAAAGAGTACGTCAAAAGTCACCCGAAAACACTGAATTACTACTAAACTAGACAGCAATCTAATGATACTGCTCAGACTCCCAATCAGTCAGTTCGCTAAAGTGTGCATAGTCCCAGGATGAATCTAAGATCTGATAGTCCAAAAGTTCACAACAATGGTACCAAAAAGTAGGAAACTGTAACAAAAACATGGCAAAGTGCAAAATTTGACGCTCCTAAAAGTTTGTAAGAAATTGAAAGTCGAGTGCAATCAAAAAATAAAGATTAGACTCAGAATACTAAAAAAGCTGTTCAAAAGAATATTAAAAAAGATGCTATCGAATCTTCAGATTACGAGTCAGAAGAAGATTCTTTCTAGCTTTAGCCAAAGAAGAAAGTAAAGAAAGACGTAAAATAAACTAAAAAAATAGAAAAGTAAAGCAAAAAGCAGGCTAAATAAACTAAGGTTAAGGAAAAATTAAAGCAAAAGGAAGAAGAATAAAGCTAATAAGAAGAGTAAAAAGTAACAAAAAAACCAACCACTATCAAACAGGCAGTAGTCGAAGTTAAAAATAATGGATTCCTAAATAAGTAAACTCAGAACAGCTTCAAGCAATAGGAATCTAAAAGAAGTCAGCCTCCCAGATTTTTCTCTCGAATTAATGCCGATTAAGTAGGACCCATCCGAACTGAGCTGAACGATAATTCTTTCCAGGCTAAGGGCAAGTACGGACAGGCCTAAGATCAGTGGGGTCAGTTCGGTTACAACAAGCTTAAGGACACTCGAGGTGAATCGTTTAAAAAGACTAAAGGAAAGCTAAAGAATCATGCTTTTCAAGGTATGATGCTTGACTTTAACAAGATAAACTCTATCCCTTTATGATGATCAGTAAGATTTAATTATTGGTAAATATTACTATATATTAATCATTTTTGCTAAAATATTTATCTTGAATGTATACAACTCGCAATTGGTTAAATTTGAAATTTATTCATATTTATGGTGGCAAGACTTATTCATAATATTCTGATGATGTGCTTATTTATAACAGGATCTTGTTTTGTTGATAAACTTAACTTTATAAGCCCTGAGAGCTCATGGCACCGATTTAAGAACAAAAAGAGTACCACTTTATATATCGGGGAGTCGAGTATGACGCCTCTCATTATGTCGATAAACATCCGGGAGGAATCACTTTTCTCGACAACATGAAAAACTCCATCAAGGACATGACCGAGTACTTCAGGTAAGATTTCAATTAGATATAGAGCCCTGCATTCTGACTCAGCATAGAAGATTCTAAAATCTTTCCCGATCGTTTCTATAAAATAACCGTCTAAGTCCTCCTAAGAGTACATGGCGCTTTTCCGAAAAGTAGAGCCTTACTTTGTTCCTTTTTGGTCGATTGAAATCCTTCTGTTCCTATTGTGTCTGAGTATGTGGATGATCGGTTGTATGACCAAAATAAGTGTTTTAAGTGTGCTCTGTTTCGGCCTCACTCAAATTTTAAATGGATGGATAAGTCACTCGGCTGCACACAATCGCAACAGACTATTGACTAAGTTAGGTGGATATCAATCTGCTTTGCTGGGAGGGCTCTCGTTATGCTGGTGGGCTCCCAAGCACAACATGCATCACATGTTCACAAACGTACAGAAGTACGATGAGGACATACAACACGCATACAAAGTGTATCTCTATCCATTTTTGTATCTCAAGTGGAGATTCGATTCTATAGTGTCTGCTTTCACCAATCAAAATTACGTAATTTTGCATTAAATTAGTTGGATATCGGTTTAATTTTAGTAAATTACCTGTCTTTATGGTTTTTGGGAGGTAATTTCATAAACTGGCTGATTGGTTAATTGATTTCAGGCTTTTATTCAGCTATAGTGCTGATTGGCAACCACTAAAGGGAGACCAGGTATGAATAAAAACCTGACGTGCCTTTTATGGATCATCAGATCCTTACGTGCCGAAACTATCGATAGGATAATCTTTTCTGGTTGCTTCTTATGGGAGGAATGCAGTATCAAACCGAGCATCATCTTTTCCCTCAGATTCCTTTTTATCGACTGCCTGCCGCTAGAAAGATCATAAAGGCCGAGTTGAAAAATATGGGAAAATCTTTGATATACGGTACAGTGATGTGAATATTAAATGACTTATTCTAATCATTAAGTTATTTAATTGAATCATATAACTGAAAAATGTAAAAAGCACAGTAAAAAAGAATCCAAAAAAAATGCGTAATAAAGGTATAATAAAAATAATAAATCTATTTGATATAATCTTGTAAATTTCATATACTTTTGGCTTTAATTTCAAATTTATTTAAAATTAACTGACAAATGTAACTTTTTTTTTTATTAGTTTTGATCAGAAATAATGTAATTAGCTATATACACATAATTCAATTATTTATCTCTCAACATATCTAGATGTCAGCCTCTGACCTCGAAATACTATTCCATGAATTCGGCATGTTTAATGTCTGGAATATTCTTTTTAATGTCATGGTGGCTCAAGCACAGTTCAGATATTACAAAAAAACAGCCCTTATCCATACAATATTTGGCCTCATCATCACAGCAGGGACTTTTGCATTCACTCTCGTGTTACTAATACCCAATAAAGGCTTCGACTACACTATCGAGTACAGCGGATATATACAATACATACACTCTCTTGTCGGTCTGATCTTTTTTGGACTGGTCTTCGTGCAGGTAGCCATCGGCTTCTGGGGAAGATTATGTCAATGGAGCTTAACTGCGTCCCCAAAACTCGTGCAGGTCACAACAAAAACTCACATGGTCATCGGATACGTCATGGGTTACGCTATCAAAGTTAGCATTTTAATCTAATCTTTCGGTTACCCATTTTTCTATCCAGCTTTGGGTGTATAAATAGCATTCTTAATACTGTTTTTAGCTTTGAAACTATATGTGCCTAAGGTTGAGTGGGTAGCGGTTTATCAGCCTATGCTCAAAGAAAACTACGCAGAAATCAAGGATATCTAGGAAATCAAATCATTTCGAAACAAAGTTGAAAAATATTTTATAGTCTCTGACTATGTGTTCGATATGGCACCTCTCCAGTAATTTCATCCTGGAGGTGCCAGAATACTGTAACCTCTTCAAGGCAGGTATCTTTAAATGTACTCAGATAAATGGATCGATTCATATATGGTATGTATTCTTCAGAGTTCCACCCCTAAGTAGGTTCTCATTCTCATTCAAGATCTTTTTTAGACCTAATACCTCGACCGATTGCCAAGTTAGTTTATCCTAATCCATATACTGATGTATGGCCTGAAGTTTCGCAAATTCTTTAGGTTCTCATTAAATTCTACGAATGCCCAAACAAAGATGAAAACATCTTTATGCTTGGAATGTCACCAAAAACAAACGAAATGTTTGTTTTTAGAGGATACAGTTCTTTGAAACAAATCGGACAGTACTATTCATTGACCTTAAATAAAACATATACGAGACTTTATACTTCAGTCAATTGTTTAAATAGGAAAAATATCGCATTCAATAAATAATTTTTTACGATTAGACAAATCATAAGACGTGAGACTTAAAATAGAAGGCCAGAAATGACATAAATGAAATAAGTAAGCATGAATCAAGGGATGCTCAACAAACAACATTTTCTAAATCCTGAAGAAATGAACAATTATTTGCCCATCTTACTTAAAATTTATGATAAAGGAAAACTTACAAAATAATTAAGGGTTAAATAGTTCACTAATTGTCATTTGCAACTCAGCGTACCTCGTGGCAAAGGACTGGAGCTCGACAAGACTCCTCCAGGACATATTTTGATTGTATGTGGAGGAACTGGACTTTTCCCTTTCATGGATTTCATAGATCTTAAATTTAAGGCAGCGCTGATTAAACAAAAACCTGAGTTAACTGAGCAAATATTATTTAATGATTCTGTTCTAGCTAACCATGATTTTTCAAAGTGGGGAGTGACCATTTTGCTGGCAGTAAATGACATGTCTGACATTCACCCTTTGACATTGCAACAGCTAAGTTATCTTTCAAACTTCAAAAAAGAGCTGCGATGCGTAATAAAGAGCAAAACTTCACCCGGTACTTAGTAGAATTTCAAAAACTTTTAGTATACTAAGGATCGATTTGATGCTAGAGTGCAATCATAATTGCAATCAGGAGACATAGTAAAAGTGTGGCTGTGTGGACCTCCAGTAATGAATTAAAGCGTTGTAAAAAGACTTCAAACAGTATTAAATTTTGATATGCACAATCTATTGATTGTTTGAAAGTAAACTTTATTAAGATTTACTTTTTTTTGTCTAAATGCAAGTGTAAAAATAGCTTAAAAACTCAAGATTCAGCTTATTTTTATTCATTTAAATGAAAATTTTTAAAGAAGCATAATTTGATCACTAGTTATGTTAAAATTCAAGGCGATCTTTAGGATTCAACTCACTATACCATGGTTTTTCTTCGATTTCTTCCTGTTTGACTTCAGGAGGCGTATCAAATTCTCTCGGCTCAAGATATTTTAGTCCCACCTTGTTTCTCATTCTGATCTGCTTTACTTTGTGAACTGGTTTAGCCGCTTCTTCTTCTTCCGAAAGCACTTCTTACTAGAACTCTTATCTATGCTGTTTAGGCTGAAAATGAACGTAAAGAGAGTGTATAGGTTTGTTTAGATAGTACTTTGAAAGCATTTATCTCGTTTCCATGTCGAAAACTCTGACATATGAATCTAAACTGGATACCACTAACAAATCTTCAGAAATCTGCATATCGGTAATCGTAGTGGTTATTCCTTTGAATTTATTTACAGGCGCCCATTACTTTCGAGCATCTGTTCGGTAAATCTATCCCACATCGTTGGCGAAGTAATAATAGTTTTAACAAGTGCTTATCTTCATTTTTGTTAGATTGGCTCTTGGACTCGTCTTGAGCAGTATATCGTTGACTGGTCGTCTGTGAGTTCCTCTGATGTCATAGATTCTAAGCTTATTTTTAGCATGAACTATCGCTAGACCGTTTTCATTTTTTATGAAGGCTCCATCGATATCGTTTATGGGCACTTACAGATCAAGTTCATCATGCTTTACGTTTTTTCCCCACCAAAGCGTTCCATTGCTCAAAGTGCTAACTTTTGGCACTATTTTTTGTCCAAAAAAAAGATGTTTCTATAAGGAAAGCGAGGTTACAGCTCCAATAAATTTATTATGGGACTACCCTGTTACAAACTGAACCAGTTCTTGTTCTTTTTCAGTCGTAGTGAAAATGCTTCCGTCGGACAAACAGTATCGGCAAAGCTCTTACTCTGTAGAAATATGAATTATTTTTTGTTCTCCGTTGATCTTGACGATCTCTTATGTGCCTTCACCGCTAACCAGAAAAAGAGTTTTAGGGGTAGCGTAATAATATAGTCCCTGGCTATCAAGAGCAATATGTTTTACTATATGTCGCTACGGCGCACCGTAAACTTGCTTTTTGAGTTGTTTTTTGCCATGTTAAAAAGAAATCAGCTGACCGAAGCCAGTTCCTGCCAAAATAGTTGCCATGTTGAAGAAATAATAATCACAATACTATAAATAGAACTGATTAACATTTATATCATATAAAAAGGTAGTTAGTAATCACGAGTGCTGGGACGAAGGAGAAATCTGTTGTGGCTTTTTTGAAGAAGAAACAGGCAGCTTAAGAGTTGTGTCCACACCATCGATCTTATCAGCTGATCTGTATTAGATTTAAACTGGTCTTTGAGTTACTATCTTTGATAAATTTTCAATTTAAACTTAATTTTTTACACTATCGATTTTAGTGTCTTGATTTCTCCAATTATTTTTTGTTTGCTCGATTCTTGTAGATACTGCACTCGTCAGTTTATTTTATAAACGATCGTATTTAGCTAACTGGCCCTCAAAACTGTAATCATATTTATCAGAAACATACTTATTTCTGACTGCTCTGTCCATTTCTCTTTCTCTTTGTATTTTAGTTCGAATCTATCGAGCCGCAGTAAGATAGGCCTAGCTACTTTCGAGATGAGTCTGTATGCTTGAATTGATATAAAGTTCATTATTTCTGCCAAAATCGCCCACATATGATCTGTTTTTGTATGTCTATGTCGTTCCTGTCCTATCGAATCCCATCTAGTTAGTTAAATTCAATTTTTTTCGATAGTGGCGACTTTCTTCTAGAAGATATGGCTAGTAAAAAGCCCTTTGATGCTCAAGAGGGTAGGCTGGTTGATGTTGCAATCTAATTCGAGCAGCATCTTATTGAAGAGCAAGCCTATTTTAGAGTCTTTTGAGTCTTTAAGCTTACTATTAAAGTTGATTAGTTCGCAATAACATTTCTTAGAGTTAATTATTCATGATCCGTTTTGCTATTTACTCTTATCTTTCTTTTTATCTTCTTACAGCTTCGAGTTATCTTCTCAGTTGAACTTGTCTAAGTTCTTATTCGTAGTCCAGTTGATTTTTAAGATTTGATTCGATTACAACTGAGGTTAACTTTTTATCAAAATGCATTTGTTCATCTTAAGCATCTTTAAATTTTTGAATTATTTTTTGATATTCTTTCTGAGATGGTGTAGGGTCAACTATTTTTTTGTTTTACTTTCGATGTTTAGCAATTTATCTTTAAATATCTATAGATTTTGGCTGAACTTTTTTCTTATTGGCAGCCTTTATCTTTTTCAGATAAGTTTTATCTTTACTTTAGAGCCCTTCGACAGTCCATTGCAGTTGCTAGAGAGTGACCTTACCGTCGAAGGTCAGATTAATTATTTCAGTAAGTTTTTAAACTAGTCTTTGATTCACATCGAATCCATAGTTTTTCATGAACTGGAAGATGTCATTAGAGCATATCCATCCGTGATAATGTACATCTAGAGCATTTAGCACTCCTTAGATCGAGTAATCGCTGTTGTCCATAAGACTTCTTCTTAGCTGGACTGTCTTCATTTACCTGGTACTGATTTCTACCAGAAGTCTTTTAAAAATTTAGAATTGTTACAGAATATAGTCTGGCTGGGACACTGCTAGCTCAGGATGTTCAACTCTCTAAGCGACTAATTAGCGCAGCTCAAGGTTATCCCTGGGTAGCAAGAAAGCGGCGAATTAAAGTCTACTAATCTAACCTATCCTGAGACTGTCAAACCAACTAAAAGCGTAGGTAAGAAGCTTTCGATGCTATACTGAAACTATTTTCTCAAAGTCTTTTTCACATAAGAATCCTTTTTAAGTTTTGTCGATGAAGCGGAAGAGTGCGATGGAATCAAAGTAAGGAACATCAGCCAGTGCCTCTCGATAGGACTATATTGTTTCAGAAATGAGGACTATCTCAGCAAATAGCTCGGCAAGGGTGGTCCTGGACTTGATGGAAAGCATGTTCTGGTTGTAGTACGACATGAAAATATATTTTATCACTAAAGTAGCGTTATTTTATTCGTTTAGACATTCAAAGCCTTTAGGAATTTAAAAAAATATGGAATTAATTTACACTAATAACAGAAAACTTGACTAAAACAATATTTTTTGTTTTTATGGTGTCGATATAGATAATAATTTTTAGCTTTGTGTAAAGTAGAGTCAAAAAAGTTTGTATTATATTTTGGTGGGATTTGACATGTTCAACGAGTGGTGCACAATTGAGTCCGACCCAGGTGTATTCACCTAGCTGGTCAAACAGATAGGCGCTCCTACTGTGCAAGTAGAATAGCTCTATTCCCTCGATGATGACATCCTTATCAGTCAGGCTCTTCCCAACATTTATGGATTCATATTTCTGTTCAAGTGGACCAAGGATATCGAAAAAAGAGACGCTCTGCTGGATTATGACCAAGATTTATTCTTTGCCCGACAAGTAGTAAACAACGCTTGCGCAACTCAGGCCATACTGTCTATCCTACTAAACGCGCCTATCAACATCCAAGGAGACCTGAAATAGTTCCACGAATTCACAAGAGAACTCAGCTGTTAAGACCGCGGACTGGCTCTAAGCAACTCTTAAGCCATAAGGGTCTTACACAACAGCTTCAAAAGACCTTAAATGTTCGTCTTTGAAGAGGATAAGCGCAGAAAAGGCAAAGAAAAAGATGTTTTTCATTTCGTAAGCTATATTCCTCACAAGGGAAACCTCTACGAGTTAGACGGATTGCAGCCAGGACCAATTCTCTTAGGTAAATTTTAGGGATAGACTGGATGGGTAGAGCTCGCTAAGCATCAAATACAGCAACGTATTTAAAAATACAGTGAAAAATAAATCAGATTCAATTTAATGATGGTCTGCGAAGATTTAAAACTTAAATGCTAAAGATAAATTAGCTAATTCAGACTTGAAAGAGCTTCAATCGCAAAGAAACAAGCCGATCTCGGACAACCTCATGACTAATAACTATTAAAGGCTTTTCCGAATGTTGTAGCTGCTCAAGAAAGCGACGTAGACAAGTTAGCGATTAGATCAGGTGAGATCGAAATGCTCCTGCAGGAAAAAGAGCATTTTTGTATGAACTAATAAGTGAAATCACGAGAAAGAAGAGTAAGCTTAGTATTACATAGGTATAGAACATAAGACGCAAACATAACTATGTGCCTCTGATTCTAAAAGTGATGAAAACTTTGGCAACTAAAGGCAGAATCAACGATTTGATTGAAAAGGCCATCAAGAAGCAATAGGCCAATAAAAAATGATTGATTTTATGGTCTAAAATGACTAAAAATAATATTTAAATTTATCAATTTTTACTAAGCCACCTATAACCATGGTCAAAAGACACAGTTTTATCTGTAGCCGCATCTTTCCATTACGTCTATGTTACAGTCGCAGATGTTCGAACATGAAACTATACAGGATTTCTATTCGTTTTTCTAGTAAAATATATGTTCCTCTATTTAAATTCGTGCTATATAGGCTTGGAAGCATAAATTTGTACTATTGGTTCAGGATTTTTATTGATATTGCTATTGATTGTATTAAGAAAATTCAAAGCTTGAGTTTGAATCTAATTTTTACGATTTGATACCAAATATCTATGGAAACCGTTATGAGTAAGTTGTTCTATTTATAGATATGCAACATTTTTGTTCCCATTAACGGCTACATATTTTTGGTATAGGAGTCGAGCCTGCTGAACTGGGATGATTTAATCATTAGTTCCATGCATGATAAGGAGAGGTGAACATATTCTTGAGATGTGATCTATAGAAGCAAAATGGTCCTCTTTGAATCGGACATTTGGCTCGTACTATTCATAAAACATACAAGAAAGAGACCCGATAGGGCACTGCAAAATGACTCCACCCACTGAAAATCTGCTAGCTAACATAACTACTGGATATGTACCTAAGCTGAAGCCCCATAATATTATATTTTTATGTTTTTTTTGCGTCCAGTTTAAAACTATCTAAAGGTCAGAGCAAATAGATTGCTCGGTCACATTGTTTAACTGGGACTGACCATAGCCTGTGTAGTCGAAAAGCACATACTACGCCTTGAATACTTGTGCCATTCTGTCGACAAATTGTAAAGCGTCTCCAACATCTGAAGAGTTTCCATGTGCGTATATTATACATGGGCATTTATCTTGCACATATCCAACATCAAAGATAGGCCTCAGTCTGACGAGAGGTATGTTGTGATTTTAACTTTGAATTATTTATGTTTGAACCTAATAGAGAGATGGAGGTAAGTATCTTTCGCCCTTGAGATAAAGTCCTTGTTTTTTGTGCTCACTTTTGATTTCGTAAGCTGAGTCAATATTTTAGTACTGGGAGTTTTTCTGCGAAAGACGAATTTTTAAAACAAAAATTATTGAAGACCAACGCTTTTGAGCAGTCGAATCTGAAAAGGGGTATCGACCAACTATGTTCCAGCCGAGTTCTAGGGCTTCGAGTATTTGCAAAATCCAAACATACTTTAACTATCTATTACATGCAGTTCATCTAATATACGTCCAATTACATCTTTTACTGAACATCTAAATGATCTAAGAAACAAACACATATAAAAGCATTCATAAGTCATTATTAAGATTTTTAATAAATTTTAATAAAATACAGAACATTTCACGGTTATTCTAGTAAATTATATATTTTTTAAGTCTTCTCTGGTTATTTTAGCTGATTTTATTGATTTTTTGTTTACTAAGTATAGCCAACTTATATGCTTGATTACTTTTCTATCGTTTATTATTGTTTTGTTAAAACTTCTTACGACTTTATGAACTAAGTTGTTTCGACCTAGCTTTTCTGCTATTTTTTCTTATTCTATTTCTTGCGGACTTCTTTGATCGCTTCATCAAACCTTTTGAAAAATATTTATAGTTCTTATTTTTTTGTACCTACTGCGCAAGCGAAAGTAACATAAGGCAAATATTCGTAATTTTCGCAGTGGCTTCCGTAGTTTTTAAAAGAAAAACCAGCAACTTTGGTGATTCTTTATGAGCTAGCGACGATTCGATGTCCCATTACCCTCTTACTGTACAAGACTGCTCCTAGTTGAGTAACTTGTTCGATAACATCAAGCTTTAAATGCATGCCCATAGATATAGTATTGAGAGGACTGTCCAGAACTCGGCATTTGTGTTTTTAAGCAAAAGCTAAAGCCAATTTTCGCATTTATTGAAAGTTAACTTTTCTTTCTTTTTTCATCTAACGAAGAGTCGATTTTCCCATGGAGAGAAGAGTGATGAACATGTCCACGATCGGACTGCCATTAGCTCTTCCTGGATACCTAGAAGATACTAAATAATTTTATTTTTACTTTTTTAAAGAAGCTAGCTATTATTAGTGAAGATAAAGCTTCCACCAACTGGAACCATAAAATTTTTATCTGTGCTTTGTACAACTAAAGTAGATTAACTTTTTCGCAAGGTTTATCCAAGCGAATGAGCTATTTTTGAACACCATATGCCATAGGCATTATTTATTACATGAAAAATTTTATGTTTGCTGGCAATTTGACCCATAGCTTAGACATTATCTGGTACTCTAGGGGCAAAACAGCTTGTTGTAGAAACGACTGCCAAGATATTTTATGCACCTAGCTCTAATATTTTTGCCTAAATAGCCTACACATCTGTTTATAAGTAGTCTCCTTTCCTTTTGAGCTCAATCACAACTGGAGTCAGATTGGCACTTACTATTGATTTCAGACATGTTTTTTGGTCAATCCGAGACCATATGACGTATTTACGATTAGGGCGCTAGCCAGCTAAGGTAAGAAAAGACAAAGTTAGAGACATGCCTGTCGCCAGAGGCAATAGGAGAGCATCTTTGACAAACTAGTAGTTAAGCTCATGTAAAGCACTTGTGGTAAGAAATCTTGTAAGTTGAAGCATAAGACTGCTTCCTGCAGCTTTGGGCTGATCAGCCATAATATCTCCACTACGACCTTAATTATAGGAAATTTACCGATGCCGTGACCCATTTAAAAGTGTCTCTCACTGACCATTCTACTGAAAATTCGTGACTACCTTTCTCCGACTCCCACTTTACCATCAAAATTGTTGCTATCCATGAGGGCAAAAGTATCGAGAATGTATTTTATGGTAAGATCATCCAAGGGATGACTGGGCAATTGTCTTTGTGAAAGAAGCTCACGCATGATCTTATATCGTTGATTAAGAGAATTCTGGCTGAGTCGGATATAGGAGGCATTTACTATTTGTTCAGCTAGTGTGAAATTGCGATCGTCCATAAATCTTTATATTTTCAGGAAAGTCAAATGCTATCAGCAAACACAGAGTCAAAAACAAAAATTAATTTAATTGTGAAACTTAAATAGGCTAAGAATAATAATGATTATTAGAGTTCAAATCACGTAGTGAAGAACTTTCCTTGATGATTTCTGCTGAAGCCTGGATTAGCTTTTTGGATATGATAATCGTTATATACATGCTAAACTTTGATAGTGCCTGGAAGCCGAACGTGGTTAAGTTTTTGATTTCCCAGAAGGTTTAACTACTTGAGTTTTAGCAAACCAAGTAACAGTTAATCACTTTTCTACATGTTCTTGAGCTGTTTCTTCATCATCTGCAACTCTTTTTTGCTCGAGGATGATCGATTTTCTTCAGGCGGCTACTTTTTAAGTCTTCTCTATCTGTTTATAGGCTTTTAATAGTCTTTAGATCCAATAGAAAGTGTTCTGGTGTGACTGTTGACAATATGACTGCCATTTCTAGAGAGCCCACCTGAATAAATGGGGATTTACTTGATTGATTGTCAGAATGGTTGAGTGATAGTCGGGATGGATTTTTTTATGCAAAGATGTTGTCGCGCCATAGATAGCTGTGCCTTAGAGCAATGTGATTACCTGAATTTTCAGGATTCATGCAATAAAAATAATAGTCTGAAATATAAACATATCATATTATTTTAGACCTAGTTTTTACTTTGAACTTGTTATCTCGAGATCACAGATATTTATCTTTAATGGAGTAAACAGTGAGAATATGTTTAAAATTTATGAGAAAGTATCTCATGACTTTTGTCCAAGAACTCCATCTGGATCTCTACTATATTCGAAGCGGATCAATCGGCAGATCTATGATCTTCATTTCTGACAAATTTATTGCAAAGGGCAGTTTAAACTACTCAGAGTACTCTACTCTCTCGACCTCTAAAATATACTAGGTTAAATGATATAACTCATAAAGTAAGACTTAGAGCATTTCTCCAAACATTTTTTAGTTTTAACGAGAATACAGTAGGTAATAGTTTCGATTGCGACCCTTGAGCTTGAGCTCACTTTGTGACCCCAAAAGAGTTACAGAAATAATTCGTTTATATTCGTATGAATATTTGCGAACTAAAAGATTGAGTATGATTAGAAGATGACCCAATCCTGCAGCAACCTATAACCAAGCGATATCTGAATTTTCTGTCTTTTTTCCAATCGGCATACCTTGTACGTAACCTACGTTGTCGTCTACATGTATTTTAGCAAAGAGATGTATAACACTCATTTTAGACAATTAGTCTAAGGTATCTTGTGACTGATTCCTATCGTGCTTAGTATTGAGTGATTTTTATTAAACTTTGTTGGTTCTCCATTCGATTCGATTCAAAGTTTACCAGTACTTTTACTATTAAATCTCAATAGTTAAAATCTTTTCTTTTAGATTTGACTATCTTTCCTTGATTTATTTGATTCTATCATCTAATTGAGCCTACTCAGCGGTCAAAATCGCAATTTGCTCTTAGTCAGCTTCGGAGCCTTGCTCGTTTATACGGCTTTTTAAATATTATCTTTATTAGATGGAAGATTAGTACTATTTAAAGTATATGAATCTTTCTTCGATGACTCTTACTTACTGCATTTACTGCTTTATTATGTGCTCCATACAATTCAAGCAGTAAGCCTAGTTATCTGCCATTTTGATAATATAAGTGTCCGATTGCTAGTCTTGAGATACTTATTCACCCGAAAAGAAGCACTGACAACCACAGTGACTGCATGTCAGCATTAGTTTTTCCGATTACTCCATTCCTTTTATATATAAATCAATTTAGTTTCATATTTAACATCGTAATGTCAGTCTAAATTTAAAGTTAATATCTATCATTCAGGCTTGGATGTAAGTGATTAAAGATGCATAGCTGACCGATGACTGACTGGCAGATTTGACTTGATCAGATTGTGAATAATGAACTTATTTTGTTGTTAGTGACAGTCTGGAGTGCTTGATGGTGCTTAGGAGAAGCCTGATGGGTGTTTCTCCGCAGATGGTGTTTCCAGTTTGTGCGATATATTAGGTGAACTATTTCAATTTATGATTTTTAATAAGGTCTATTCCCTGTTTATCTTGTTTCTTTATTTATTCGTGGATATTGATTCCTGCTGCCTTGAATGGTCTGTAGTCAAAGTGCGAGCCCCAGTGGCAAAAATCACTAGAAATGATAAAAATACTGTTTTCGTCATTAAAATATGGTGCCAGTATCTCACCATAAGCTTATATTTGTTATTAACTCAGTTCACCCACTATCACAGGTATCACTTGTGCGTTTCCGAATACTTTTTTTATAAACGGAAGATGCATCTACAAACTGTGCTATTGCTATTATCTGTTCCTCGGAAAATCAACATTTTAAGTTATTTGACCCTTCAGTCGACTAATAACTACTTCCAATAAAAGTTACGTTACTGGTCTACATTTAGATTCTAAAGAGGTGTTTCTAGCTGAGCGCAATTTGAGAAACTAACACCTTTCAATAGTGTATAATGCGAAGGTCCAAACAAAAATACACGAATATTTTAATTATTTTTGTCTGCATAAGTTTTTTAAAAGTATTTATAGCCATGAGCAGCCGTAGGTCCCCCGTATTTCAAACCAGAATGAGGTCCAATCAAAGCCTTGCATATATATTTTTATGAATTCTAAATAAGCTATGCCTCCGATAAATACTTAGAGAGTTCTTGGTCTAGTTTTTTTGCTAAATAATCAGAGATTTACAATTTTGTGTGTACCACGACCCAGCATGGAGAGCAGCTCTGATAGCCTTGTTCGCTTGCATTACAATAATAATTTAAGTCAAATCTTATAAAAATTACACTATAACAGATCAAAAGAGAAAAGGATCATCTTCTTGATCGATTGGTTCTGTTCTCATATTCCATGGAGTGACCACACTAGGCAAGTTGTGAAAGGGTACACAAGGAGATATGTCTACCTGCTTAATTTGCTCAAAAATTGTTTGTCTGAGGTTATTTACATACTCGGGAGTGTTTTGATCGACCACCGTTTTCACTTGAAAATGTAGCTTGTTATCATGTCCATAACGATTGTAGTACTGATCGTATTTTGGTATAGAGTCTTCAAGCTAAATTCCTAATGTCCTACCAGTTTCATAAGCCCAACAGCGTGCAACATTTTAGATTGTGTATCCTCCTCCGCCTAGCATGATAGTTGGTAGACCAAAGCTTAAAGCGTACTATAAACAGCGAGCATGACCTTTGATACTTAAATTAAAGCCTCCGAGCTTATCCCAACAAAGACTATCAGCTCCTAACTGCATGAGCAAAGCATGAGGTCGATAACGACTCATAGCTGATTGTATGACATCCCTAAAAAGTTAGAAGAATTTTTAGTCAGAAATACCAGGTTTTAAAGGGACATTTAGGGCATAATTTTTACCGTCACCTTAGCCAGTTTATTTAGACCCTCCGGTTCCTGGAAAGAAATCATCGCCATACTGATGAAAGCTAACCGACATGCATCTGTTAGAGAGATAAAAAGCCTATTACACTCCGTCTCCATGATGAACATCGATGTCAAGATACATAACTCTTGGAAACACTTGCAACAGCTACAAAGCTCCCAGAACTATATCATTTACATAGCAAAAGCCACTTGCCTATGATCGCTTGGCATGGTGAAGACCTCCAGTGAAATTTATAGCCACGTCACTCTATCCGTTCAACAACAAACAAGCAGCATCAATCGATGCTCCTGAAGAAATTTGGCACAGATTGTAAAGTCCATTGAAAGCTGGGCAATCAGTCGATTCTCCTACCTTAAATCTCTGTCTTTTTTACAAAAAATCAGTTGCTTATTGAGGATAAGCAAAGCGGTCAATTCCAAGTCCCGATAAACTTTTTGAAATATCTTTGCTAACGTACTGCTCTAAGTAGTTAATATACTCTTCTGTATGAAATTTTGTCATTTATTCTTTAGAGGCCTGTCTTGCATGGTAAACATCAAGATGGCGATAAAGACCAGTATTGACTATAAGAGAGTGAGCCATAGCTATTCTTTAAGGCTTCATAGGGTGGTCCTTTGCATAAACAAACTTGCCGAAGCTGGCGTTGTAAAAGTAAGAAACCTTTCTTCTGCTGGGAAAACTATCCATCTAATACAAATTATTGAGCCATTTGCAGGCAATTCGATATTAACAATATTTGGAGCCAAAAAAGACATAATTACAACAATGAATATAATTAAAATCAGTTTTCAATTTTTAGATTCAGGCCAATACCACTTTTTATTCGTCTAATTCGTCAGCTATTTCAAACATAGCAAATATTTTACGTTTAGGCATTCCTTTTGTTTCTAGCAGCTTGTCCTTGAGGTAGTAAAAGGCTACTGAACTGCTGACTGCATATATTAGAAACAACTGTCCGATTCCAAATTAGTGAATGATGTAATTAGTAGTAAGGGCTACTAACAGAGTAGTTGTGCGAAAACTTACGACTATGGGCAAAAAATTAGTTACCAGCTAAGCAGCATAGACCATGCAGATAGGTCCAAGAGAAACGTTGAAAATGATCACATGAAGATATATCAATGCAATAATCGTAAAGTGAACCACTTTCGGAAGCAAGTAGTCACGCATATTGTCGATCAGAAAAATTGCAAAAAGTATGACTATTAAAGCTCCTTGACCACGAATCAATAAGTATTTTCGACCAAACAAATCAATAAAGCGACCACAGAATATGCAAGTAAAGGCTTGACAGAGGGCTAAACCGAGCATAAGTTGCTGAGCTAGAAGTACATCTCCTCCAGTTATATCCTAGAAAAGTTGTTTAGCAAAATAAAAGATGCCGCTGATGCCAGAGAGTTGGTTAGAAGCGATAACCACACATGCAATTATGTATCTTTAGTATTATTTGGCGTATCTTTGGTGGTTTGATTTACCTTGCACTCGCATTTTTTATTTATAAATGTCTTCATAAGTGGCATTTACGTATACTAAAGATAAGTAGTGCTCGATGATTTTTTTTTATTTATTTTATAGATGACGCTCTAGCCGATCGAAGGGGAAGAAAAAGGTAAAGTTTATTATAGATATTAGGCAAGGCAAGATAGGGAAGCCTACCAATATTCGCCATATGATTTAATCATCTCTATCATCTGTTATGAGAAACCCTAAAAGATAAGCGAAAATAACTCCCATACAGGTCATAACCTGATTTAATGATCCGATTTTTCCAGAAATTGATAGAGGGGAAATAGAGTTTAAGTAGAGTGGAAGAATACTTATGAGGACTCCGATAACTATACCGAGCATCAGACGACCAATTATAAGGTATGTCCATTCGAGCGAAATAAGCTGAAGAGCTACAGCGATGATGATTCCCAGGCTGCATCTGACGAAAGCCTGAGCTTCTCCGAATCGATTAGCCATGTAGTTATAAATGGCTGGTCCTAAATATTGCTATACTTACCAATAATTTACCCCAGATTAGTGGCACTGATTGCCAGGGTCAAGGTAAATGCCAGATCTTTACTTTCGAAGTTGTTTTGATTTTTAATATGTTTTTCAAGCTGCGATAAGAAAACGTGGCAGTAGCCCGTCATAAGAGAAGTCAGAGCTGCCAACGAACTGATAAGATATATGTTGAAGTGCGATTTTATTATTAGTTTGGTTGACATAATGGTATGATTATAAACCTACGCAGTATATTTTATTTTAAAATCTA
>Ga0169931_10002335_pt1 | contig 30989 bp, 27 predicted proteins | sample Kivu_15m_20L_FD_129675 | JGI IMG/M metagenome (GOLD analysis project Ga0169931, IMG submission 129675) | Freshwater microbial communities from Lake Kivu, Western Province, Rwanda to study Microbial Dark Matter (Phase II) - Kivu_15m_20L... | ecosystem: Environmental > Aquatic > Freshwater > Lake...
TGTGCCCCTCGGACCCGAACCAGTCGTTCCCGGCCGCGTGGGCACCCACAAACTACCGCGTGAACCAAGGCAGCAACTTGCTGTTCGGCAACCCCACCACGACCGGTTCGAACGCCGGGTTCCACGGACCGAACGGGCCGTTCTTCCTGAACAGCAAGGTGACGCTCGTGGGCATCACCGACGGCACCAGCAACACAGCGATGATGAGCGAGGCGAACACCGGCAGCTTCAACGCGGGCGTGGTGTCGCCGAACAACACGTTCCGCCTCGGCCAAACCTCGAACATCGGCGCGTACTACCCGAACACCCCGGACGAAGCGTACCAGATGTGCGAGGGGCTGACCGCCAGCCAGATGGCGCAGGTGAACGGTATGTTCGACGTGGGCGCGCCGTGGATCTACGGCTACCACTCGAACACCATCTACTACCACGTCGGCCCGCCGAACTCGCGGTCGTGCATGTACCCCAGCGGCCGCATCGGGACCGCCGCGCGCAGTAGTCACACCGGCGGCGTGAACGTGGCCCTGTGCGACGGCAGCGTGCGGTTCGTGAGCCAGAGCATCCCGCTCGCCACGTGGCGCGCGATCGGTTCGGCCACCGGCGGTGAAACGGTGAACCTGCCGTGACCAAACTCATTCCCCTCGCCCTCGCCGCACTCCTCTGCGGGTGCGGCGGTGCCGACAAGCCGCTGCCGATGGCCGCGACGCCGGAATCGGCGCGCGCCGCGCTGACCGCCGTGCTCGACGGTTGGAAGGCCGGCAAGAGCGTGCAAGACCTCGGCAGCGGCACCCCGCCGCTGCTGTTCGTGGACGACGAGATCAATCGCGGCACGAAACTGACCGACTACCGCGTGGAGGGCGACGGCACCCCGCGCGGCACCGGTTACAGCTTCGTCGTGACGCTCACGCTCCAAACCAAAGACGGCAAGGCGCGCACCAAGCGCGCCGCGTACACCGCCGTCACCGAACCCAAACACGCCGTCACCATTGAGGACCGCCAACCGTGACCGCACTCGTACTCGCGCTTTTGGTCGCGCCGGCCGCAGACCCCGTGCCGGCCGAATCGTCGAAGCCCGTCGGCCTCACCCGCGACGCCGAAAAGGAGCTGCTCGAGAAGCACAAGGTGGCGAAGCCGCGGCTCCCCATGCCGCCGGCCGACCCCGCCAACCCGCAGAGCCGCGTGAACAACGGCGCGTTCCGCGCCCACTACCTGCCGGCCGAACTGCGCGACAGCGGCTTCGCGCGCGAACCGGACCCCGCGATGACCCTCGACAACACTTTCAAAGTGAAGCTGTTCTGGATCACCTCGCGGGCGAACAACTGCTACTACTGCCTCGCGCACCAAGAGTACAAGCTCCTCGGCGCGGGCGTGACCGACGACGACATCGCCGCGCTCGACGGCAACTGGGTGGCCGCGACGGAGAAAGAGCGCGCGGCCTACGCCTTCACCAAGAAGCTCACGCACGCCCCGCACCTCATCACGAAAGACGACGTGGAAGCGCTGAAGAAGCACTACACGCCGGCACAACTGACCGAGATTCTGGTGACGGTCGCGGGGTACAATTCCACGAACCGCTGGACCGACGGGCTGAACATCCCCGGCGAAACGGACGGCGGGCGGTTCAAGAAGGAGGGCGTAAAGGCCGACTTCAGCACCTTCAAGACGCCGACTTCGGAGAAGTACGCGAAGCAGCAAACGCTCGTCGGCCCGGTGAAACTCGAAGCCCGCGGCGCGCTCGAAGCGCGCGACGTGGTGGAGGCCCGCTGGAAGGACAAGCGCGAGGCGCTGCTCCCGCTGGCCGACGCGAAGACTGTCGGCGACGTGTGGACCGGTGACGCCCCGAACTGGGTGGCACTGTTGGCGAACTTCAAGTCGATGAAGGGCCGCATCGGCGGGCTGAAGAACGCCGCCGAGAAGGGCGCGCTGCCCGCGAAGCTGAAGGGGCAAATCGCGTGGGTCGCGGCGCGCCAAGATCGAGCGTGGTACGCGCTGGCGGTCGCGCGCAAGCAACTGCTCGCGGCCGGCGTGAGCGAAGACGACATCTGGAAGCTCGATGGCGACCGCAAGCACCTGACCGAGGGCGAACAAGCGGCGCTGGCGCTGGCGGAAACGCTCGCGGTGGCCCCGTGGAAGGTGACGGACGAAATGGTGGAGCGGTGCCGCAAGAGCTACAAGGACGCGGAAGTCGCGGAGATCGTGTACCGGGCGTGCAACGCGGCGTTCTTCGACCGCGTGACCGAAACCGCCCGGCTCCCGTTGGACAAGTAAGGCGTCGCACTGCGGCGCGCCCCCACGGCCCCTGCGGGGCCGTGGGGCGGAGCGCGCCTTCTCCCACCCACACACGAGTAACCGCACCATGTTCCGGACACGCCACCGCGCGCGCCGCTCGCGCCCGGCATTCACACTGATCGAACTGCTGGTCGTGATCGCGATTATCGCGATTCTGATCGGGCTGCTGCTGCCGGCGGTTCAGAAGGTGCGCGAGGCCGCATCGCGCATGAAGTGCCAGAACAACCTGAAGCAGATCGGGTTGGCGCTTCACAACTTCCACGACTCGAACAACCGGTTCCCGAGCGGCGGGCTGATGCCCACGTCCGGCACCGGGTCGCAGTTCTCCGTGCTCGCGCAGATTCTGCCGCAGATGGAACAAGACAACCTGTACCGGCTGATCGACTTCCGCGTGCAACCGTCGGACGCGGCCAACACCGCGGCGCGGAACACGATCGTAGGCGGGTTCCGGTGCCCGTCGGATCGCGAGAACCCGATCCCGGCGTCCGGGGCCGCGACGAACTACATGGCGAACACCGGCACGCTCCCGTTCTTCGTGATCCCGAACCCGGCGCTCTACAACGGCGCGTTCTACGTGAACACCGCCACCAAGTTCGCCGACATCACCGACGGCACGACGAACACCGCGTTCTACAGCGAGCGCCTGCTGGCCGACGGGAGCAACGGCATCGTCAGCCCGGTCGAAGACGTGTTCTTCAACCCGACGGACCCGGCGAACGCGGACGTCGCGCACAGCACCTGTCTGTCGGTGGACATCAACAACCTGTCGAACCAGTTCCCGCTGTTCATGGGCGCGCCGTGGCTGCACCACCAGCACCGGTACCAGCACATCTCGCCGCCGAACGGGCGCTCGTGCGGGTACTTCACGGTGGGCAAGTCCACGATGCCGCCCAGCAGCCGGCACACCGGCGGCGTGAACGTGCTGCTGGGCGACGGGAGCGTGCGGTTCGTGCGCGACGGCATCGACCTGCCGACGTGGCGCGCGCTGGGCACCCGTAGCAGCGGGGAGGTGCTCGGTGATTTCTAAGTGCGCTCGTGTTGGAGCGCTCGCGGTGCTCGCGGCGGCGCTCGCGCTCGGCTGCTCCGCGCAAGGGCCGCGGGCCGCGCCGGTCGAACCGGACAAGGCCCGCGCCGCGCTGGTCGCCACACTGGACCTGTGGAAGGCCGGCAAGAAGATCGAAGACGCGAGCGCGGCGAACCCGCCGGTGGTGGCCCAAGACTTCGACTGGATGGCCGGGGCCAAGCTCACCGAGTACAAGCTCCTCGGCGACGGCACCCCCGAAGACGCGAACCTGCGCGTGCGCGTCCAACTGACCGTGCGCGACGCGCAGGGCCGCACCACCACGAAGACCGTGAACTACGTGGTCGGCACCGATCCGAAGCTGACCGTGTTCCGCGCGATGGAGTGACGCGCCCCGCGCCCGGCCGGCCGCTCACCGGTCGGGCGCGCTTCTTCCTTCCCCCCGCACCTCGGAGGTTCGACCCGTGCGAACCAAACTCGCATTCGCGGCGCTGCTCTTCGCGCTGCCGGCGTTGGCGGCCGAACCGGTCGTGCTGCCCAAACTCGACGCGGACAAACTCGGCGACCCGAAAGAGGCCGCCACCGCGCTCGAACTGGTCGAAAAGCACTTCGCCGGCAAGAAGCCGCCGGAAGCCGCGCAGATGCTCACGGCGATCCTCAAAGGCTCGCAACTCATGGGCAACGACGGCTGGTTCGGCCCGGCCCAATCGCGGTACTCGTGGCAGTGGCTCGCCGAGCGCCACAAGTTGGACGCGAAGGCCAAAGCGCTGCCGAAAGACAAGTTCGAGGCCGGCGCGAAGTTGTTCGACGCGCTCGACCGCAACGGCGACGGCACCATCACCGCGAGCGACCTCGACTGGTCGCCGAGCAGCCCGTTCGTGATGCAGTCCGGTGTCATCAACGGGATGTTCCGCCGCTTCGATGCGTCGGGCGACGGGCGGCTCACGCGCGAAGAACTGGACGCGGTGTTCAAGCGGCTTTCCGCTGGCAAAGAGCACGTCACCGCCGACGACCTGCGCCGCGCGCTGATCTATCGCGGCCCAGCCGGGTTCGGTCCGGGCGACGGGCCGAGCGTGCCGACACTCGTGAAGGGGCTGTACGCGGGCGAAATCGGCTCGATTCAAGAAGGCCCGGCGCTAAACGACGCTGCGCCCGATTTCGAGCTGAAACTCGCCGACGGAAGCGGCACCGTGAAGCTGTCGAAGGAGTTCGGCAAGCGCCCGGTGGTGCTGGTGTTCGGCAACTTCACGTGCGGCCCGTTCCGCTCGCTGTACCCGGACGTGGAAGCCGTCTTCGAGCGGTACAAGGACCGCGCGACGTTCCTCATGGTGTACGTGCGCGAGGCGCACCCCACCGACGGCTGGAAGATGGACTCGAACGCGCTGTTCGGCGTGGCCGTGAAGCAGCCGACGACGAACGAAGAGCGCACGGAGGTGTGCGCACAGTTTCGCAAGAAACTGAACCCGGCGCTGCCGATTGTGGTGGACGAGATCAGCGACCCGGTCGGGAACGCCTACAGCGGGATGCCCGCGCGCCTGTACGTACTCGACACGAAGGGCAAAGTGGCGTACAAGAGTGGTCGCGGGCCGTTCGGCTTCAAGCCGGGCGAAATGGAACAGGCGCTCGCGTTCGCGCTGCTGGAAGCGAAGTAAGAGGCGAGCGTGCGCCTTGGTTTTGCCCTCTCCCCGCGGAGCGTGGGAGAGGGTGGCCGAGGCTTTGCGAGGCCGGGTGAGGGGCGAGCTACCAACAGATTCAGCTTCACTTGAATGGTGTTTGTAGTTCCCCTCACCCGGCCTCGAAGACTCGGCCACCCTCTCCCACGCTCCGCGGGGAGAGGGCAACAACGAAAGACACTGAGGATTTGCCCACATGCACCCCTCGCGCCGCGACCTGTTCGCCAACGCCGGCACCGCGCTCGCGGGCGTCGGCCTCGCGCACCTGCTCGCGCCGCCAGCGCGAGCCGCGGAGAAGGCGCACCACGCGGCCAAAGCCAATCGCGTGCTACACGTCTTCTGCCCCGGGGCCGCGTCGCACCTCGACCTCTGGGATTACAAGCCGGAGTTGGCGAAGCGCGCCGGGCAACCGCTCCCGGGCGAAGAGAAGTTCGTGTCGTTCCAAGGGCCCAACGGCGGGCTGTTCCCGTCGCCGTGGAAGTTCGCGCCCGCCGGCGCGAGCGGCAAGATGCTGTCGGCGATGATGCCGCACATGGCGCGGCACGCGGACGACATTGCGTTCGTTCACTCCATGACCTCGAAGACGAACACGCACGGCCCCGGGTGCGTGTTCATGAACACCGGGCACGCGGTGGAAGGGTTCCCCAGCGCCGGCGCGTGGGCCGCGCACGCGCTGGGCGCGGAGCGCGACGACCTGCCCGCGTTCGTCGCGCTCCCGGACGTGCGCGGCGAGCCGCCGAACGGCAAAGCGAACTGGTCGAACGGGTTCCTGCCGGCCACGCATCAGGGCATCGTGATGGCCGCGCACGAGCCGGTGCGCAACCTCGCGCCGCCGAAGGGCACCAGCGCCGACGAACAGCGCGCCGCGATCGACCTGCTGAACGCGCTGAACGGCCCGCACGCGGAGACCGATCCGGGCAATAGTGAATTGCGGGCGCGCATCGCGGCCTACGAACTGGCCGGGAAGATGCAGCTCAGCGCCCCGGATGTGATGGACCTGACCCGCGAACCGCAGAAGGTGCACGACCGCTACGGCACCGGCGACGCGAACAAACTGAAAGCCGCCTACGCGAAGAACTGCCTGCTCGCGCGCCGGCTGCTGTCGCGCGGCGTGCGGTACGTGAGCCTGTATTGCGCCTCGCGCGCGTCCGGCGCGGACGGCCTCTTGAACTGGGACGCGCACAAGACGCTGAAGGCCGACTACGAGCGCCACGTCCCCATCTTCGACCAACCGACGGCGGCGCTACTCAGCGACCTGAAGCAAACCGGGTTGCTGAACGACACGCTCGTAATCTGGACGACCGAGTTCGGGCGCATGCCGACGCAGCAAGCCGGCACGCCGGGCCGCGACCACAACCCGGACGGCTTCACCTGTTGGCTGATGGGCGCGGGCGTGAAAGGCGGCACCAGTCACGGCACGACCGACGATTTCGGCCGGCGCGCGGCGACCGATCCCGCGACCGTGTGGGACTTCTACGCGACCGTGCTGCACCTGCTCGGCTTCGACCACACGCGCCTGACGTGGCGGCACAACGGATTGGACCGCCGCCTGACCGACGTTCACGGCCACGTGCTGAAGAAGTTGCTAGCGTAACCGGACTCCGCGCTTGCGACGCGCCGCGAACCGTGGTAACACAAGAGCAACTGTTGCGGCCGGTTTAGCTCGCTGCTATGCAGCAGGGCGATGTTGCGTCGCCCGAGCGCACTCTGTGCCACTCCACGCGAGGAAGGCTGTTCCAGCACCGCTATCGGTGGTTCGGGAACCCGTACACCGACGGTCTGGAGCAACCCCGCCGTTCGTGGTTCCGTCGGTGTACGGGTTCCCGAACCACCGGCGGTGCCGTGAGCCTTCCGCGCCACAGGTTCTGAAGTAGACCGCCGCAACAGTTAGCGAAGGCCCGCGAACACGAGTTCGCGGGCCTTCCACGTTTCGCCACACGACGAACAACCGGGCGCTCGCCCGCGGTCAAGCGGTCACGATGTCGCCCTTCGTGCTCTCCACGATGGCGACCAGCTCCGCGCGCTCGACCGCGGGCACGCCGAATTTGTCGAACGTCTGGCGCAGGTCGTCCATGAAGGCGTCCCACTCGCCCGCGGTGATGGCGAGGTGCTCGTGCGACTCGCGCATCCCGCGCCCGGTGTACTTCTGCGGGCCGCCGGTCGCCCAGCACACCATTTCCGTGACGAGGTACTTGAACCCGGCGCGCGAGACGCGGTGGTGCGCCTCGTCCACCTTCGGGTTCGCGTTCAGCCGCGGGTCGTCCATGATGCGGTCGATGAAGTCGTCCACCACGGCGGCGATGGGGTACACGCCGCCGAGGCGCTCGTACAGCGAGGGTTGCGCGCTCACGCGTTGAGTTCCTTGATGATGTTGGCCTTCTCCACGCCGGTGAGCCGCTGGTCGAGGCCTTGGAACCGGTAGCTGAACCGCTCGTGGTCGATGCCGAGGAGCCGCAGCACGGTCGCGTGCAGGTCGCGCACGTGGACCGGGTTCTTCGTGATGTTGTAACTGAAGTCGTCGGTCTCGCCGTAGACGGTGCCGCCCTTCGAGCCGCCGCCGGCCATCCACATGCTGAAGCACCGCGGGTGGTGGTCGCGGCCGTAGTTCGTCTTGCCCTCTTTATCCTTGCTGATGCCGCCTTGGCTGTAGATGGTGCGGCCGAACTCGCCGCCCCAGATCACGAGCGTTTCGTCGAACAGGCCGAGCCGTTTCAGGTCGTTAATTAGCGCCCAGCACGGCTGATCGACGTCGCGGCACTGGTCCTTCATGCGGCCGGTCAGGTTGCCGTGGTGGTCCCAGTTGTTGTGGTACACCTGCACGAACCGGACGCCGCGCTGCACGAGCCGGCGGGCGGTGAGCGCGGTGTGCGCGAAACTGCCGGGCTTCTTCACGTCCGGGCCGTAGCTCTCCAGCACGTTCGCCGGCTCTTTCGTCAGGTCCGCGAGGTCCGGCACGCTGGCCTGCATCCGGTAGGCCATCTCGTACTGCGCGATGCGGGTCTTCGTTTCCGGGTCGAGCGTCTGGGCGTGGCTCAGTTCGTTCAGCTTGCTCAGGCCGTCGAGGGTGGCCCGGCGCACGTCGCCGCTCACGCCCGGCGGGTTGTTGATGAACAGGATCGGGTCATTCGCCGCGCGGAAGCTCACCGCCGCGTGCTCGCCCGGCAGGTAGCCCGACTGCCACAGGCGCGCGGAAATGGCCTGCACCTGATCTTGGTTCGTTGGTTTCGCCACCATCACCACGAAGGTGGGCAGGTCGCGGTTGAGCGAGCCGAGGCCGTAGCTGGTCCACGCGCCGAGGCACGGCCGCCCGGTGACCATGTTCCCGGTTTGCATGTGGGTGATGGCCGGTTCGTGGTTGATCGCCTCCGTGTGCATGGAGCGGATCATCACCATGTCGTCGGCCATCTTCGCGGTGTACGGCAGCAGTTCGTCGTTCATCCACATGCCGCACTTGCCCTTTTGGGCGAACTTGTAGCGGCTGGGGGCGATCGGGAACCGGGCTTGGCCGCTGGTCATGGTGGTGAGCCGCTGACCCATGCGCACGCTCTCGGGCAGGTCTTTGTCGAAGAACTCCTGCATCTTCGGCTTGGGGTCGTACAGGTCCATCTGGGCCGGGCCGCCGACCATGTGCAGGTAGATCACGCTCTTGCACTTGGTGGGGAAGTGCGTGCGCGGGAGTGCGGCCCCGAACCCGGTCTCGGTGCCGGGACCGGTGCGCGGCGCCGGCGCGCGCTCCGCGGCGCTACCGTTGAGCGCCGCGAGCGCCATCGCGCCGAGCGACAGCCCGCCGGACGCGAAGAAGTGCCGGCGGGTCAGTTCGAGTTGTAGGGGGGTCATGGTTGGCTCCTCAAGTGTAGGTCGCTCGCTCCGCGAGCGACCATTGGCGGTGCGTGCGAGTTATTCGGTTGTAAAGTTGCTTTCAAAACCCGATGGCCGACATTGTTCGTCGACCGAGTACCAAACGTATTCGCCCGCGTGCAATCGGGCGCGCCAAGGGTTCTCGGCGATGTATTGCTTCAGCGCGTCGTACTGTTTCTCTGAACGAACCAGATGGTCGAATCCGTCCGTCTGCCAGAACGGCCCGGTGCTCCCGAGTTTCTTGTTCAGTTGGACCGCGGTGTAGTGCTTCCACGACTCACACTGAGCGAGCATGGCCGCTTCGTCCGGGAACGTCACCAGAACGTGAACGTGATTCGGCATGACGACGAAAGCGGTGAGGCGGTACCGCGTGCCGTCGAAGTGCCGAAGGCTCGTTGCGACCATCCCGGCTAGTTCTCCGGCGCGCAGCGGGCACGATCCGCGGCAGTCGTCGAGCACGCTCTGCCAGCGATCCGAGAACGCACTCGCGAAGTCGTACCGAACGTTCGGCGGAAGCACGGCGAGGCGCTCGCGCCAGTCTGTCGCTTCCACACGGATTCCGTGCTCGGTCAGCCACCGGGCGCGCTCTTTCAGGAACTCGGTCGCAACGCTTTCGGGAATCGAATCCCATGTGCGCCAAGTGAGGAACGCGACGGTCCCGGCTTGCGACCAGTGCGGCAAACGCCGGTCAACGACCGTGTACTCCGCGCCGGGATCGAAGAACGCCAACTCTGTGACCTCTCGTTCCGGCATTGTTTGGCTCCACAAGTGTAGGCCGCTCGCTCCGCGAGCGGCCATCGCGCCCGCAAGCAGTCGGAGGTCGTTCGCACCGCCGGTGGTCGCTCGCGGAGCGAGCGACCTACACTTGAAAACCTACTTGTTCAGCACCTCGTCCAAGTTCAGCAACTGGTTGGCGAGCATGGTCCACGCGGCCAGTTCGCTCGCGTCCAACTTCGCGTCCGGCTTCGATTCGCCGAAGGCGATCAGCTTCTTCACCTCCTCCGGCTTCGACTTGTAGTGCTCGCGGAGCGAACCCAGAGACGCCTTCACCACCTCCAGTTCTTGAGCGCGGAACGGCCGCGCCAGCACGCGCGCGCTGAGGAAGCCGATGCGCGCGTCGTCGGTGGTGCCGCCCGCGATGGTCTTCTCCGCCAGCACGCGGGCCGCTTCCACGAACTGGATGTCGTTCAGCGTCAGCAGCGCCGCGAGCGGCGTGTTCGTGCGGTCGCGGCGCACGCTGCACGTCTCGCGGTTCGGCGCGTTCAGCACCTCCATCGAGGCCGGCGGCGCGCTCCGCTTCCAGAACGTGTACATGCTCCGCCGGTACAGTGCCTCGCCGGAGTCGCGGCGGTAGTCCCGCGTGTTCGAGCCGATCATCGCGACCGCCTCCCACACGCCCTCCGGTTGGTACGGCTTCACGCTCGGTCCGCCGATCTTGCGCACCAACAGTCCGCTCGCGGCGAGTGCGTTGTCGCGGATCATTTCGGCGTCCATGCGGAACCGCGGCCCGCGGCTCAGCAGCCGGTTGTCGAGGTCCTTGTCGAGTTTCTCCGGTGTCGCGACCGCGGCTTGGCGGTAGGTGGCAGAGGTCACGAGCAGTTTGAAGAACTGCTTCACGTCCCACGGCTTCGGGTCGGCGCAGCACAGGCCGGGCGTCGGCTCGCGGAACTCGATGGCGAGCCAGTCGAGCAGCGCCGGGTGGGACGGCAACTCGCCCGCGATGCCGAAGTCGCCACTGGTGCGCACGAGACCGGTGCCGAACAGTTCCTGCCAGAACCGGTTCACGGTCACGCGGGTCGTGAGCGGGTGCTCTTTGGAGACGAGCCACTTGGCGAGGCCGAGCCGGTTGCGCGGCACGTCCTTCGCCATCGGCGGCAGTTCCTTGGGCGTGTCGGCCTTCACCGGGTCGCGGCGCTTGTCGTAGTCGCCGCGGAACAGCACGAACGCGCCCGGTTCGCTGTTCGGGCGCTCGTTCATAATGTGCGCGATGGTGCCGCGGCCCCGCAGCGCGACTTCTTCTTCTTGCAGTTTGCGGTACGCGGCGCTCAGGTCGCGGTACTCCGTGTCCTTCGCCACGAGCCACCACGCGAACAGTTCGTCCGTTTCCGCCTTGGTGCGCTTGTCGGCCGGCTTCGCGAGAATGTCCGCGGTGCGGCGCGACCCGGCGAGTTGCTGCGCGTCGATCGCGGTGAAGGCGCGGTCGTAGACGCGCAGGTCTTCGAGCGCGATCCCCCCCACGCGCGAGGTCGTGTGCCGCTGCCCGATCTTCAGCGGAACCGTCGTGCGCGTCGTGGACTTCAGGGTGTCGTTCTCGATGTCGAACGGTTGCGGTTCGCCGTCGTAGTAAATCTTGATCCCGCTCGCCTTCCCGGTGCCGTCGTAGGCGACCGTGACGTGCGTGCGCTTGTTCGGTTGCAGCGGCGCTTTCGCCACCACCTTCACCGCGTCTTGCGGGTACGCGTTGATGACGTGAATGCCGATCTTGTCTTGCTGAATCCACACGTCCCACCCGCGGTGCGCGTTCGCTTCGTCCATGCGGCCGATGAGCGCGCCCGTGTTCCCGCGCTTGGTGATCGTCACCCACGCGCCCACCGCGAACGGTTGCGCGCGGTCGAAGTCGCCCACGTCCTTCAGTTCGATGGTGCCGCCGGTCGGCTGAATCGTGAACGCTTTGGATTTGTCCTTCGCGGTGCCCCACGTGTAGCCGTCGGTGAAGCTCAGTTTGCGCTCCTTGCCGCTCACGCTCGCGGTGAGTTCTTTACCGGTGCCCTCGGTGAGCGGGGCGTGGAACACCAGCCCCTGCGTCGGCGCTTTGCCGCCGAGGTCTTCGGGCTTCGCGGTCTTCAGCCACGCGGCGAAATTGTCTTTCGCGGCGACCTTGCGCGCGTCCACCTTCGCCTTCGCGGCGGCCGCATCCTTCAGCAACTGTTCGAACTTCGGGCGGTCTTCGCGGCGCACGACCGGAATGGTCGGGGGCGTGTTGTGGACGTTGCCGTCCATCGCGTTCTGCGTCGTGTTGTTGAAGAACGCGGACATCGAGTAGAAATCGCGCTGCGAAACCGGGTCGTACTTGTGGTCGTGGCACACCGCGCACCCGGTGGTGAGGCCCATCCACACTTGCGACATCGTTTCCGTGCGGTCGCGGGCGTAGAGCACCACGTACTCTTCCGCGATCACCCCGCCCTCGTTCGTGGTGATGTTGCACCGGTTGAAGCCGGTCGCGACCTTTTGATCGACGGTCGCGTTCGGCAGCAGGTCGCCGGCGAGTTGGTCGATGGTGAACTGGTCGAACGGCTGGTTCGCGTTGAACGCGTCGATCACCCAATCGCGGTACGCCCAGATTTCGCGGAAGTTGTCGAAGTGGATGCCGTGCGTGTCGGCGTAGCGGGCGTAATCGAGCCAGTACCGGCCGCGGTGTTCGCCCCAGTGCGGCGACGCCATCAGCTTCTCGACGTACTTCTCGTACCACACCTCGCTCTTGTCGTTGACAAACGCTTCGACGTCGGCCGGCTCCGGGGGCAGCCCGGTGAGGTCGAACGCGAGCCGCCGGGCGAGCGTGCGCCGGTCGGCTTCCGGGGCCGGCTTCAGGCCGTTCTTCTCCAGTTCCGCGAGCACGAACGCGTCGATCGGGTTGCGCACCCACTCCTTCTGCTTCACCGCGGGAACGGCGGGCCGCTTCGGGGTGAGGAACGACCAGTGCTGTTGGTACTCCGCGCCGCTCTCGATCCACTTCGCGAGCACGTCCTTCTGCGCCTTCGTGAGCGTCTTGTGGCTCTTCGGCGGCGGCATGACGTCCGCGGGGTCGTTCGACAGCACGCGCTTCATCAGTTCACTCTGCGCCGGCTTCCCGGGGACGATGGCCCCGCGCTCGATGGCCTCGTCGCGCTTGTCGAGCCGCAACTTGGCCTTGCGCGCGGCGCTGTCCGGGCCGTGGCACGAGAAACAGTTCTCGGCGAGGATGGGCCGCACGTCGCGGTTGTACTCGATCGCACCGGACCGCGGCGGGAGCGACCCCGGTTCGCCGCGCGTGGGCACCGGCGCGACCAGCGCGGCACAGAGCGCGACCGGCAGGAGGGAGAGGGTTCTGCGCATATTGGGAACCTCAAGGCGGGGAGTTCATCAGGGGTTCGGGAGAGTGGTCCGCTCGCTCCGCGAGCGGCGCTGTACGCGAAGTCCGGCTTCGGCACATGTACCCAAAGCCGCGCCAGTTGCGAAGCACCGCTCGCGGAGCGAGCGGACCACTCTCCCGAACCCTACTCAACTTCCAAGTTCTTGCTCACTTGCAACCAGTACCGCACGCCGCTGCGGATGTGGGCGACCATCGCGCGGTGGGCGGCCCGCGGGTCGCGCGCCAGCAGCGCCGCGGTGATCTCCAAGTGCTCACTCGCTTCTACCGCGAGCCGGTGGAAGTCTAAACGGGCCTCTTCTAAGTCCCACGTCACGTCGCGGAACGCTTGGTAGAGCGTCCGCAGGCGGTTCAGTTCGCCGCGCAGGAAGTTGTTCCCGCAACTCGCAGCGATGAACTCGTGCAACGCGCTGTCCACCTCGCGGGCGCGGGCCACCGCGCCGGGGCCCGGGGGCAGCGCCGCGAGAGAGCGGATCGCGTCCGCCAGTTCGCGCACCTTGCTCAGGTCGGCGCGCTTCGCGGCCCCGCGAACGGCCTCGCACTCCAGCACCTTCCGCACCTGTAACACTTCGCGCACGTCGCGGGCGGTGAGTTGCCGCACCACCGCGCCGCGGTTGGGCAGCAGATCGACCACGCCGCTGCCGCCCAGTTCGATGAGCGCTTCGCGAATGGGCGTGTGGCTGACGCCGAACCGCAACGCGAGCGCTTCGGTCACGAGCCGCTGCCCCGCCCGAAACTTCCCGTGGAAGATGTCGGTGAGGATGGCGCGCACGATGGCTTGGCGGCGCAAGCCGTGGTCGAACGCGGCGTCGGGTTGCGGTTGCACTTCGGGCATATTCGGCGCGGGCGAAAGGCACTTCGGCGGGTTAGTGTAGTGTAGCCGCGGCCCGCGGCACACGCAACTCATTCTGTAGAATCCGCACCCGCGTTCGACCGGCGACCGGAACGGCCGCGCCCTACGCGACCGGGCGCAGCAGGCGCATCGCGTAGCCCCCGAGGCGCGCCAGCAGAACGCGGTTCATGTAGCCGGTGGTCGCCTTCGCGCCCACCTTGCCGAGCACCTTCCCGACGACCGCGGAACTGACACCGATGCCGAGCGATTGGAGCGCGTGATTGAACAGGTCGCTGTACTGCTCTTCGGCCAGTTTCTCCCACTCGGTGCCCTGCCCCGCGATGTACGCGTTGAACACCGTGCGCCCGAGCAGCACCGCGGTTCCGGCGCGGCCGGCCCGCAGGTTGTACAGTTCGCACAGGTCCGAGAGCATCGAGAACGTGTAGAACAGGGCCGCGCCGGAGTCGATGACCGCGTTCGGCGAAACGGCCGTCACCACGAACACGCGGTTCGACCAGTACCGGATGCGCTCCTCCGCGGCGGCGTCGATGGCGCTCTGGAACTCGGTGCGGAACCGTTCGAGCCAGCGCGCGATGTCCGAATACTGGTCGCTGTCGCGCAGCGCCGCGCTCGCGTCCGCGAGCCGCTGTTGCACTTCGTCCGTCAGGCCCAGCCGCGCGAGCGCCCGCGCGTTCTCTTCCAACTTGTATTCGTTGAGGTAGGTCACGACGCGGTCGCGGGCCTCTTTGGTCTTCGCGGCCGCGATCTCCCGCGACTCGATGCGCTTGTCCAGTTCGCGCACGCCCTTGAGCCGCAACTGCCGGTTCTCGCGCAGCCGCAAGTACAGCACCGCGAACCGGCCGAGGGCGAACAGGATGCAGAACGCGAACAGCCCGAGGCCGCTGAACCCGACGCACTGCGCCCAGAGCGGCACCTGCGCGAGCGCGCCGACCAGTTGTGCGGTCTGGTTGAACACGAACACGCCGAACACGCCGAAGGTGCCGAAGGCGAGTGCGTACACGAGGGGCGACGCGAACCGCCCGAACCACCCGAACCCCGGTACGGCGCTCGCGTAGATCAACTCGTCCGCCATTCGCGCCGCTTCGGCCTGCTTGGCGCGCTCGTCGCTCGCGAGTTCGTCGGGCGTGAGCGCGCGCTGGTCGGCGGCGACCGGCACCGGGCGGCCGAGAACGGGATCGCCGGCGCGCGGTTCGAGCGGCGGTTCGGGTTTGGGCTCGTGGAGCCGCAGTTCCGGTTCCGGCACGGGCACCACCGACAGCGGGGGCCGCCCGGAGCCGGGAAGGAAGTCGCGGCCGTCGTCTTCGGTGTTCATGGACGAATCCTCATTCGCGTGCGTGTCCGCGGCGCGCCACCATTGTACCCGACTTGCGGCCCGCTCGCGCCGGGCCTAACATCTTCAGTACCTTTTGGAGAATCTTCATGGACGCGCCCGCGCCGCGCCCCGACCAGCCGACCTCTCAGCCGATGACGCTCGCGCTCGCCCTCGCGGCTGTTGCGCTCCTGTTGGCCATGACAATCGGGTTCCAGTTCGCGCCCGATACCGCCAAGCCGTGGAACCTGTCCGTGGTCGGCGCGCTCGCGCTGTTCTCGGCCGCGCGCCTCGGTGCCGCGTTGGCGCTGGTGCTCACTGCCGGCGCGATCGCGCTGAAGGACATCGCCCTGTACGCGCTTACCGATTGGTGGGAACCGGCACCGGCGGTGTTCGTCGGCTTCGCGCTCTACGTCGCGCTCGGGTACGCTCTGTTGCGGCGCACCGAATCGCCGCTCCGCATCGGGGGCGTCGCGGTCGGCGGGAGCCTGTTGTTCTTCTTCGTCACGAACTTCGCGGCGTGGCTCGAACAGGCATTGCCCTACGGCTATTCGCTCGACGGGCTGTGGAATTGCATGGTGGCCGGGATTCCGTTCGCGCGGGGCACGTTTTTCGGCGATCTGGTGTTCACAGGGGCGCTGTTCGGCGCGCACGCGGCGCTGAGCCGCGCGTACTTCCCGGCCGAGCGCGTCGCGGTGGCGAACCGAGCGGAGGAGCTGTCATGAAGTTCGCCGCACTGATCGAGTACAGCCAAGACCAAGCCCTCGTGAGCGCGCACCGCCCGGCGCACCGGGCGTACCTCACGAGCCTGATCGAGAAGAACCAACTGTTCGCCTCCGGGCCGACCGAAGACAACTACGGCGCGCTCATCGTGTACGAAGCCGACACGCCCGAGGCCGTGGACGCGCTCATCAAGGCCGACCCGTTCCACGCGGCCGGCGTGTTCCTCAAGTGGACCGTGCGCCCGTGGAAAGTCGTGTTCTTCAACGCGAACCTCGCCCCGAAGGTGTAACCGTGATGCGCCACGCGCTCTCCGTGTTCGCACTCCTCGCGGTGGGGGCGCTGTGCGCCCGCGCCGACGACAAAGACAACCCGGTCGCCGAAGCGAAAAAGGCCATCGAGCACCAACTCAAGCTGGTGAAGGACGGCGACGTCGAGAAACTGAAGGGGTGCTTCACGAAGCGCCTTCAAGAGAAGATCACCAAAGAGTCCGTGACCGAAGCCCAGAAGAACACGGGCAAAGTCACCATCGACGACCTTGTGAAGGACGTGACCGTAGCGGAGCAAGGCGGGACCAAGCGCGCGAAGATTACCATGAAGAACGGGCGCACGCTCACCACACTGGTTCTCACCGACGGCAAATGGCTCGCCGACACCATCTGGTTCAAGTGACGCACGGAGGGCCGTTCCATGTCTGCCTTGCTGACGCCGCCCGCCCCGAACTTCCCGCGGCCCCGCGCGCCGCGGTGGACGGTCGCCGAATTCCACCACATGCGGAGTCACGGTTGGTTCGGGAACTTGCGGCCGTTCCTGCTCGACGGCGTCATCATGGAGCAAGGCCCGATGAACCCGACGCACGCGACCGGACTCGCGCTCGTCGATGCCGCCCTCCGCGCCGCGTTCGGAGCGGGCTGGCTGTTCCGCTGCCAAACACCACTAGTGATAGACGACTCCAACGACCCGTTCCCGGATTTCGCGATCCTGCGCGGCAACATTCGTGACTTCGCCGCAACGCACCCGACGACCGCGGCGCTAGTCGTGGAAGTATCCGACACCACACTGCGCCTCGATATGACGGAGAAGGCTGAGCGGTACGCGACCTCTGGCGTACCGGAATACTGGGTGCTCGACCTCGACGGGCGCGAACTGCACGTCTACCGCGACCCGCAACCGCTTCCAAAGGGACTCGGAGCGACCGCGTACCGCTCGCACACCGCGCACGCCCCCGACGAGAGCGTTTCGCCGCTCGCGGTGCCCGCGTCTTCCGTTCGCGTGGGCGACCTGCTACCGTGAGGCCACCCCCTCACGGTGCCCCCATGCCGCCCAACGTCCTCTGGATTTGTGCCGACGACTACACGCCCGACGCCTGTGGCGCGTACGGCAACCGCGGCGCGCGAACGCCGCACATCGACCGGCTCGCGCGCGAGGGCGTGCGCCTCGACCGCGCGTTCGCCCCGTGCCCGCTCTCCACGCCGTCGCGCCAAGCGTTCTGGACCGGGCGCTACCCGCGGAGCATCGGCGTCACGCTCTCGCCCACGCCACTTCCGGACGACGAAACCACTCTGCCCGCCCGGTTCCGCGCCGCGGGCTACACGGTCGCGGCGTTCGGGAAAACGCACTTCTACTGCCCGCGGCGGCACGAATTCGACCTCGCGCTCGATTTCGCCGAGTACCACGAGTGGCTGGACGCGAAAGGCACGGACCCGCTGCCGCCGGGGGCGAACGCGCTCGGCCCGTGGCGGCCGTTCGCGGACCCGGCGCGCGAGTGGCTGAACGCCGACGTGCGCCCGTACGCGGCCGTTGACGGCGACATGTTCGGGACGGTCCTCGCGCGCGGCGCGGCCGAGTTCCTGTCGCTCGCGCACACGGAACCGTTCTTCTGCTACGTCAGCACGTTCGAGACGCACTCGCCGTTCAACTTCCCGGCCGACTGGCCGCACCGGCACCGCGCCGATGAGTTCGAAGTGCCGCCGATCAGCGAAGCGGACGCGGCGGCACTGCCGTCGGTGTTCCGCGAACTCACGGAAGCCGACCGCCGCGGGATCGTGGCCGCGTATCACACCTGCGCGGCGTTCATGGACCGCAACGTGGGGATCGTCCTCGACGCGCTCGACGCGTCCGGGCGCGCGAACGACACGCTCGTGCTGTTCACGAGCGATCACGGCTACTTCTTGGGGCAGCACGGCCGGTTCGAGAAGCACAGTTGCTACGACCCGGCGATCCGCGCCGCCGCGGTGCTGCGCTGGCCGGGGCACTTCGCCCCGCGCGCCGCGAACGCATTTGTGGAGTTGCACGACCTCGCACCGACGCTGCTCGAAGCGTGCGGGTTGCCGGTGCCGTCGGAAATGCAGGCGCGGTCGCTTCTGCCGCTGTTGCGGGGCGAAACCGACACGCACCGCGACCGGGTGTTCCTCGAATACGCCGACAACGCCGAAGCCGGCGTGCGCACCGACCGCTGGAAGCTCATCTATTGCGCCGGCACGCGCCGCCGGCGCGACGGGTACGCCGCACCGGACGACCCGCAACCGTGGGTGAAACTGTTCGACCTGCACGCGGACCCGCACGAGTTGGTGAATCGGAGCGGCCGGGCGGAGTGCGCCGCGGTGGAAGACGAGTTGCTCGCCGCGCTCGCGGAGCACGTCCGCCGCACCGCGCGGTGGGAGTGTGGCCCGGTGCGCGACCCGCGCGCATTTCTGAACGAGAACTTGAACCCGCGCGACGTGGGGCTGCGCGAGTACCTGTTCCGCAAAGCGGGCGGTTAGCCGTTCAGGTGCGCTTCGAAGAAGTACAGCGCCTGATCCAAGTCGCGCGAGATGCCGGTAAGCAGGTCCGCCGTGCCCTTGTCGCCGAGTCCGTCGGTTTCGTCGATCGCGGCGCGTACGGTCTTCGCCACCGTGCCGAAGCGGTCCGCGAGCACCGCGACCACCTCCAACCCCTTCACGGTCCCGGTCGGGAACTCCGGCAGGCGGCTCGCGCCGGCCGCTTGCCGCACGGTGCCGGTCGCGGTGCCGCCGAGCGCCGTGACGCGCTCGGCCACTTCGTCGATGTGGCCTTCCACCGTTTCGGCGAGTTTGTCGAACAGTTCGTGCAGTGCAATGAAGTGCGGCCCCTTCACGTTCCAGTGCGCGAACTTGGTTTGCGAGTACAGGTCCGAGAGGTCCGCGAGGTGCGCGTTCAGAACGGTTGTCACTTTCTTGCGTTCGGCGATATCGATGCGCGTGGGAAACATGGTTGCGCTCCGTAGGTGAGCACCGCATTGTACCGCGCGGGCGGGGCGCGTTCCGGCGCGCGCCAGCGGGAACCGATAGGTCGGGCCGATGCGCCCCGATTCGCCAATAGCGGCGCGCCCGCGGGCCGGGTACAACACACCTCACACCCAACGGGATTCAACCATGCGATTCCGGTACGCGCTCGCGCTCGCGGCCCTCGGAGTGCTCCCCATGACGGCGGTTTCCGACGAAGGCATGTGGCTGCTCAACGACCCGCCGCGGGCGCAGCTCAAAGAGAAGTACCAGTTCGACCTCACCGACGCGTGGGTCAAGAACGCGATGCTCGCGTCGGTGCGCCTCAACAGCGGCGGCAGCGGCGGGTTCGTCTCGCCGGACGGCTTGCTCGTCACCAACCACCACGTCGCCGCCGATTCCATTCAGAAGCTCAGCAAGGCCGGCACCGACCTGATGCGCGACGGGTTCTACGCCGAGGCGCGCGAGAAGGAACTCAAGTGCCCGGACCTTGAGTTGAACGTGCTGCAAGAAATCGTCGACGTGACGAAGGACGTGAACGCGGCAGTGAAGCCGAACATGACCGGGGCCGAAGCGTTCGCCGCGCGGCGCGCGGTAATGGGCCAAATCGAGAAAGAGTCGCTCGACAAAACCGGGCTGCGGTCGGACGTCGTCACGCTCTACAACGGCGGGCTGTACCACCTGTACCGCTACAAGAAGTACACCGACGTGCGGCTCGTGTTCGCGCCGGAGAAGGCCATCGCCAGCTTCGGCGGCGACGTGGACAACTTCGAGTACCCGCGCATGAATCTCGACGTGTCGTTCTTCCGCGCCTACGAGAACGGTGCGCCGGCCAAAACGCCGCACTTCCTGAAGTGGAGCGAGACCGGGCCGGCCGCGGGCGATCTCGTGTTCGTCACCGGGCACCCCGGCACCACGCAGCGGCTCGAAACGCTCGCGCGCCTCACGCACCGCCGCGACTACACCCTGCCCTACACGCTCGCCCGCCTGCGGGCGCTCGAAGCCGCGATGCTGCAATTCAGCGAGCAGAGCGGCGAGAACCGCCGCCAAGCCGCGACCGACCTGCACAGCGTCGCCAACGCGCGCAAGGCGTTCAGCGGGCAGTATCAGGGCTTGCTCGATCCGAAGATCATGGCGCAGAAGAAGGCCGCAGAGCGCGGGCTGATCGACGCCGCATCGAACCTCGGGCACCGCGCGCGGACGATCCCCGGCATCCCGCCGCCGGGTTGGATCGAAGCCTTCGGCCAAACGCTCGACGCACTCGAAGCGATCGAAAAGGTGCAGCGCAATTATCGCACCTTCGAGAAGGAGCACGCGCTGTTCGAGACCGGGCACGCGTTCAGCTCGGCGCTGTTCGGCACCGCGCGGCACCTCGTGCGCCTCGGGGACGAACTGCCGAAGAAGTCGGCCGAGCGCATGCGCGAGTACCGCGATTCCAACCTCGATTCGCTGAAGTTCCAACTGTTCAGCCCGGCCCCGCTGTACCCGGAACTGGAACGCACGAAACTGCAAACGTCGCTCACGTTCCTCGCGGAGCAACTCGGCGGCGGGCACGACTTCGTGAAGCTCGCGCTCGCGGGCAAGAACCCGGCGGCGCGGGCCGAAGAACTGATCGGCGGCACCAAACTGTTCGACCCGGCCGCGCGAAAGGCGCTCTTCGACGGTGGCGCAAAAGCCGTGAGCGAGAGCAAAGACCCGCTCGTCGTGCTGGCGCGGGCGGTCGATGCCGAGGCGCGCAAGCTGCGCTCGCGGTACGAAACGGAACTCGAAGAGCCGGAGCGCCAAGCGTACGCGGCGCTGGCGAACGTGCGGTTCCTCGTGTACGGCAACAGCGTTGCCCCGGACGCGACGTTCACGCTGCGGCTCGCGTTCGGCACCGTCGGCGGGTACGAGGTGGGCGGCGCGAAGCTGAACTTCCACACCACCTTCGGGGAGGCGTTCGAGAAGTCCGCAAAGCTCGACGGGCGCGAACCGTTCGACCTCCCGAAGCGCTGGCTCGACGGCAAAGACAAACTCGACCTGAAGACGCCGTTCAACTTCGTGAGCACCGCGGACACCATCGGCGGGAACAGCGGCAGCCCGGTTCTGAACCGCGCCGGCGAACTGATCGGCGTGAATTTCGACCGCAACCGGCACGGCCTCGTGCGGAATTTCGTTTACACGGACGTGCAGGCGCGGCACATCGCGGTCCACTCGGCGAGCGTTTTGGAAGCGCTTCGGAAGTTGTATCCGGCCGCGCCGCTCGTCAAAGAACTGACCGGAAAGTGACAGCGCCACCCCGCGGAGGCCCGCCCGTGACCCGTTTCGCTCTCGTCGCGACTCTCGCGGCGCTACCGTTCGCGGTGGTCGCCGCACCGGTTCCCAAGCCCGCACCCAAGCCGTTCGGCACGAACGGCATCGTGTCGCGCGCCGAACTCGAAGCGCTCACGTTCGACTCGCGCCCGGTGCCCCCGGCCGATCGGAAGCGGGACCGCGTCAAGCGCGCGATCGAGGATCAGAAGAAGGTGCAAGCGGCCGAAGACACCGGCCCGCCCAAAGTGCGCCCCGCGAACCGCTACGACGTGGGCGTTCACGTGCCCGCGGTGCGGCTCTTCGTGGGCGAACCGGTCGTCGCGTACTTCGTGGTGCGCAACAACCGCGACGAGGAACTGTACCTCGACGGCCGGCTCAACTTCGCCGACGGCGCGCCGCTGGCGTGCAACGATTGCGACCTGCGCCTCACCGACGCGCGCACGGGCAAGCCGGCTCACTTCCGAACGCGGCAGCAGATCGAAAGCTCCCGGCACGACGAACTGGTGGTCCCCGCGGACGGCTTCTACTGCGCGAAAGGCGACCTCGGCCCGCTGCCGGCCGGCGAGTACGAACTCGATTGGCGGTGCGGAGAGTTCCGCTCGGCCCCGGTGCGGTTCCGCGTCTTCGACCGCGACGGCCCGGCGCGCCCGGCGGCCCGCGCCGAGCGCCCCGGGTACGCGTTCTTCCGACTCGGCGCGGACCACGAGCGCGAGCGCCAAGAGGCGGACGGAACGCACCCGGTGCGCCGATTCGTCGCACTCGATCCGCTCGATCCGCACGAGTTCGCCGCGGCGCTCGCCAGCGGTTCGGCCACCGACAGCGCCACCTTCGTGCCGGACGTGCGCGACGTCCCTTCGCGCGACAAGCACGTTCTGGTGTCCGTGGATTGGCACCCGTATCGGAGTGGCGACCGAATCGCGGTGACGCTCCGGGCGGCCCCGCCGTTCGAGACCGTGCGGTTCGCGGAACTGCCGCACCTGCACCTGCAGGTGGAGCAGTTGGGTGCGTGCGAGCGCGCGAGAGCGCGGTTGAGCGCCATTTCCAAGAAGCTCGAGCCGATCACCTACTTCGTCACCCCGCTCACCGTCGAGGCCCACTTTCCGGAGGGCTGGCGCGAGGCGCTGGGTTCGGGGGAAGCCGCGCGCGTCGCGGTGGTGGTGACGGCGCGCGAGCCGCAACTGCCGAGCGACGGGTTGAAGGCGTTCGGCAAAATCGAGCGCGCCGAGCACCCGGAGTGCCCGACGTGGGCCGGCGCGGTGCGCGGCGAGTTCGCGGAACTGCGCCTGCCGCCGCCGGCCCCGTAGCGGCCTACTGAAGCCCTTCTGTTCGCGCTCGCGCCACCCCTTCAGCCCCGCGAGCGCCGCGGCGGTTTTCGTGCCGTACCGTTCGTGTGCCGTCAAATCTTTCGGCGGCACGTCGCGATCCATCTCAACGCGCCCCGCGTCCACGCGGTTCGCACCGGCCTCACAGAGCGCCCGCGCCAGCGCACCCGTTGGCGCGGATCTGCCGCACTTCCGTTTCCCATCGGCCCCGAGTTCGGGTATTCTATACTTGACCGCCCACGGAGCCGTGTATGAGTGAGCCGTACGACGGCACCCAGTACCAACTTCCCGCCGACGTCGCGCGACTGCTCGGCGGGGGCGGCCGCGCGCGCGTCGCGGCCGGCGACCCGCTGCCGGGTCTCACCAGTTGGATTCTGGAGCGCAAACTCGGCGGCGGCGGGTTCGGCGAAGTGTGGCTCGTGCGGCACGAGTGGAAGAACGAGTGCCGCGCGGTCAAGTTCTGCTTCGACCCGGAGGCCCAGAGCCGCCTCACGACCTACGAGAAGCAGATCGTCGTTCGGGTGATGCGGTACACGAACAACAACCCGAACATCGTGCCGCTGTTGGAGTGCAACCTGAGCGGCAACGTGCCGTGGCTCATGTACGAGTACGTGGAGGGCGGCACCCTCGCGGAGACGATTACCGAATCGCGGGCCCTCGCCCCCCCGCGGCGGTTGGGCCGGGCCGTGCGCATCCTGCACGAACTCGCCGCGGCGCTCGCGACCATGCACCGGTTGAACCCGCCCATCGTCCACCGCGACCTCAAGCCGCAGAACGTGCTGATGGCCGGGCGCGTGCCGCGCATCACGGACTTCGGCATCGGCGGCACCGGCGACCCGGGCACCGGCGAGATGCAAGCGCTTTCGGCGCGCATGCCCACCGTGTTGCAGACCGCGGGCAGTTCCAAGTACGCGCCGCCGGAGCAAATGTTCGGCAGTCCGCCGAACCCGCGCGACGACGTGTTCGCGCTGGGCGTGATCGCGTACCAACTGGTGCTGGGCGACCTGAGCGCGCTGCCGACGGCGAGCACCGCCGACGACCTGCGCGCGCTGCGCGTGCCGTCCGAACTGGCGAACCTGATCGCGCGCAGTGCCGACCTGAACCCGGACCGCCGCCCGCGCGACGCCGGCGAGTGGGAGCGGGACCTCGACGCGCTCGTGAAGAAGAAGACCGCGAGCGGCAGCTCGCCCTCGCTGAACCTGCGCCGCGCCGACGACTCGCGGCTCGACGGTACCGAGCCGATGGAGGCGCTCAGCGAGTCCGAATCCGGAACGGTGGGCGCGGCGCGGTCGGTCGAGTTGCACGCCCGCGGGCGCTGGTACGCCCGCCCGGCCAACGACCCGCGGGCCGGTTGGCACCTCGTGTCCGCGACGCCCGGCACCGTTCACATGGTGCCCGAAGAGGTGTACCGGTTCTCGGTGTATTCGGCCGCGACCGAAGAGGAGGTACTCGCCCTCGGCGACCTCGTGGGCACCCCGAACGTGGTGTACCTGAACTTGTCGTTCTGCTCGGGCGTGACCGACCGCGCGCTCGAACTGCTGCCCGCCCTGCCCTCGGTGCGGCAACTGTTCCTGCGCGGCACGGGCGGGATCACCGACGCGGGCCTCGTTCACCTGTACGCGCTGCACCGCCTGCGACTGCTCGACATCTCCGACTGCCCGCACCTCAGCGCCGCGGCGCTCGACGCGCTGCAAGCGGCCCTGCCGAAGTGTACGATCCGGCGCTAACCCGGCACCACCGGCGGACCGCTGCCGGTGTCGTCGGGCGCGGGCGGCGGCAGACCGGGCACCCGCTTGTTGAGCTTTTGTTGCCGGAACACCGCCAAATCGCGCTGCAACTTCGTGTCGTGGTCGGTCTTCATTTCCTTGTAGCGGGCCATCCAGTACTTGCGCGTCGCGTAGAAATCGACCACCGCCGCGCACATGACCGCGAACACCAGCGCCATCACGCCGATCCAGTAGAACCCGACCGTCTTGGCGAACTCCTTCTCCTCTTCGGTGGGCGGCACCGGTGCGCCGTCCGCGCCCTTGGGCCGCTCCGCGATGGCGTCCATGCGCGCGTCCATGCCGCTGAGGTAGTACGCGGCGATGAGCGCGCCGATGAGCAGGAGCAACCCGGACGTGACCGTGCGGCGACGCGCCGTCTTGCGGCGGAACGCGAGGTCTTCCGGCGGCACGAACGGCTCTTCGGCCAGCGCCCGCAGCGCGCGCCGCTGCCGCAGCGCCGTGAGCACCCCGGCGAGGATCAGTACCGCCGCCAGTATCAGCCCGAACACCACGGTGAGCCTCGTTTCCGATCGCTCCAGAACACGTCTGGGCGAGCGGCACGCGTGAGCGTGCCGGTTGTTGAGAGCGCGAATCACCGGCACGCTCACGCGTGCCGCTCGCCAAATCACTCGTTCACTCGATGCGTGTCACTTCGGCAACTCCACGCAGATCAGCTCTTTCTCGTCGCGCAGGTACAGTTTGCCGTCCGCGAGCGCCGGGTGCGCCCACGTCTTCCCGCACACCTTGCTCGAAGCCAACGGGACGTACTCCTTCGCGTTCGGTTCGAACAGCGTGAGGCTCCCGGCGTCGTCGAGCATCAGGAACCGCTCTTTGTCGCCCGTCCCGCACAACACGAGCGCCGCGTGGTACTCGCCCGCGGTCGGCTGCGACCACGCGATTTTGCCCGTCTTCAGTTCGACGCACCGCAGCGTGATCTTCGCCCCCTTGAGTTTCGCTTCGCCGTTCACCATGTAAATGTGCTCGCCGCGCACGACCGGTGTGGAGAAGTAGCACGGCAGGCCCTTGTTCGCCCACGCCTTTTCGACCGTCACTTTGCCGTCGGCTTCGGTGAGCTTCAGCCCGATGGAGCCGCTGCTCACGGTGCTGCCGATGACCAAATCGCCCGCGCGAATCGGCGTCGCGCTCGATTCGACGATCGGCCCGACCTTGCCCTCGAACGGTACCGCCCACAGCTTTTCGCCTTTGTCGGAAAGCCCCAGCAGGTTCGCCCCGGTGAGGAACACGATCTGCTTGCCGGCAACCGTGGGCGACGAGTAGCTGTTCGGGTCGTCGGTGGCCCGCCACGCGGGCTTGCCGGTCTTCGCGTCGAACGCGACAACGCCCGCGCCCTTCCCGCCCACCATCACCACCACGTTCCCGCCGACAACGATCGGCGAAGTGGAGTTCCCGAAGAACGGCGTGGGCGCTTTGAAGTCTTTGAACGCATCGACCTTCCAGTCGATGTCGCCGGTCTTCGCGTCCCAACAGGTGAGGAACCCGAGACCGCCGTAGGTGTACACTTTGCCGTTGCTGACCGCCGGGGTGCCGCGCGGGCCGTTGCCGAACGGCGGCTTGTACTCGGCGCGCTCGTAGCTCTTCTCCCACAATTGCTTGCCGGAGGCGGCGTCGAACGCGGCGAGCGCGTCGGCGTTCTTGCCCTTCGGTTGGTAGAACGCGTACACCACGCCGCCCGCGACGACCGGCGAGCTGTGCGCGTCGCCGACCGGCACCTTCCACAGCACCTTCAGGTCGCCCTTCCACGGCGCGACCGCGGCGGGCGAAGTGTTGTCGCGGGTGGGGCCGAGGAACTGCGGCCAGTCCGCGGCGCGCGCGGTGAGCGCGAGCGCGAACACGAGCAGCGACGAAGCGAAGAAGCGCGGCATGGTGAACTCCTGCGCGAGAAGGCGTCACGAACCCGGCACCACGGGCAGCGGTACGCGGGTGCCGGTCATGCTATCCGCACTCGGTTCCGGCGTCTTCGCGCGCGGCTCGTTCAGGAAGTGGTGCAGCGGGGCGTACTCCCACCCGGTGCCGTGCGCGTCCGCGATCCGCTTCAACTCCGCGATGGTGGCTTCCGTGATTTCGCTCATGCGGTCCTGAAACGCCGGATCGCAGAAGTAGATACGACAGCCGAGCGGGCGCGTTTCGCGCGCGGTGCATAGGCCGCTGATCTGAAACGGGCAGCCGTCGCGGGCCACCGGTTGTTCGTAACCCGGCGCGCCTTCGAGCAAGAGTTCCGCTTCGAACCGGCTGATGAACAGCGTGTGCCCGTATTCGGTGAAGCGGCAGCAGCGACCGGAGGCGTCGCACCGCGGACTGGCGGCGCGAATCGCTTCGTCCGCGAGCGCGTACACCGCCAGCACTTCGGCCCGTACCGCGTCGGTCATGGTTTCTTCGCCTCGCGCCAGCTCGCGCGGCACTCGAGGGGGTAGTCGGTGAGAATCGCATCGACGCCCGCGGCGCGGCCCTTCGCCCAGTTCGCCGGTTCGTTGCCCATCACCAGCGGACCCACGAGGAACACGCGCTTCCCGGCGGCGCGAACGCGCTTCACTTCGTCCGCGGTCGGGACGAACCGCACGTACACCCAACTCGCGGTCTTGTCGGCTATGGCGGCGCCGAGTTTGTCTGCCGCCGGGCACAGCGCGGCGCACGCGGCGCTCGCGCTCGCTTCGAGCAGTTTCTCGCGCACGTCGCGCTTCTCGATGGTGATGCCGATGAACACCAGTTGTTTCAGCACGCCGTACTTGTCGGCGAGTTTCACCGCGTCGGTTTCGCAATCCGGCTCCTTCAAATCGACCGCGACGAGCACTTCCGACTTACGGTCGCGGAGCAGCGCGAACACGTCTTCGAGCGTGGGGACGCGTTCGCCGGCGAACTCCGGGCCGAACTTCTTCCCCGCGTCGAGTTGGCGCAGCTCGCGCAGCGACAGGTCCGCGACCTTTCCCTTCCCGTCGGTGGTGCGGTCCACGGTCGCGTCGTGAACGCAGACGAGTTGCCCGTCGCGGGTGCGGCGCACATCCAACTCGATGCCGACGCGCAGTTCCGCACACGCGGCGAACGTGGCGCGGGTCTCTTCCGGGGCGTGCGTGGGCAGCCCGCGGTGCCCGATCACCAGCGGATCGGCCGCCGGCACGAAGGGCGCGAACGCGACCAGCACGAACAGGGCGCGCATGACCGGCCTCACATGGGGATGACGCGGAGCCGCTTCGAGATTTCTTCGACCGGAATGAGTTCGCCCTGCCCGGAGCCGGGACAGTCGTCGCAGGTCTTCTGCCACGCTTCGGGCGATTCGAGGTTGCTCTCCCAGAACGGCCACGTGCGACACTGCGGCGGGCGCACCGGGTACACGGTGCAGCCCTTCCCGCGCTCGAAGAACACGCAATCGCCGTTCGCCTTTTCGCGCAGCGTGCGCCGCCCGCGAGCGGTGCGCGTGTACAACTCGCGGAACTCGCGCAGGTTCTCGCCGCGGAACTTGGCGATGGCTTCGACTTCGTCGTCTGTTACCCAGACGAACCCGGGCGCACCGGTGCAGCAGTCGCCGCAGCGGGTGCAGGTGAATTGCAAGCCGTCGGCGTACCACGGCTGTTCGTCGGGTTGGTTCTCTTCGCTCACGGCGCGCCTCAATGTGTGCGTGAGGCCATGATACGCGCCCAGAACCCGCGCAGCGGGTTCGTTGTTGATAGGAACCCGCTTCAGCGGGTTTCCCGAGCACCGAAATGAAAAGCACGCGAGTACATGAAGCAACGGAGTTCGCGTTCCGCGTCGGCCGCACAGGGCTTCCGCCCTGTGCTACGGTAGCCGGCCCCTCCGGGGCGGAAGACCGGTCAGGTTGTCTGAGCACCCTGCGGAGCAGGGTCGCCGTACATAGCACAGGGCGGAAGCCCTGTGCGCCCGACGCGGACAAGGCAACCGCGTTCGCACTTTGAATTGCGTTGCTGTGCGCTGCGGTGTTCGGGAAACCTGCTGAAGCGGGTTACTACCAACAACCCCGCTGCGCGGGCCTCAGCGCCCCGTCACGCGCGCGCTCTGCTCCTCGCGGAGCGGGTTCTTGAGGTGCGTCGCGGTCACTTCCGCCTTGAACCGCGCGTCGCCCGCTTGCACCACGTCCACTTCCACCGTGAACGTGAGCGTCTGATCCGGTGCGACCTCATCGACCGCGGGGAACGACACGCGCCCGTTCCCATCGGGTCGGGCTTCGGTCGCAGCGCCGGTCGCGCGCACCACTTTGAACTCGGCCGGCGCGAGCGCCGCGACCTGCACGTTCCGCGCGGAGACGGTGCCGGCGTTCCGCACGCGAATCTGGTACGTCGCGCGCTTACCCACTTCGAGCGTGCCCGCCGGTGTCGCCACTTCCAGCGCCAGCGCCGGCGTGCCGATGATGGCGAGCGCGGCGTCGGCGCGGCCCTCCACCGGCACGCCGAGCGGTTCGGGATCGCCGAGCGCCACGACCGACATGCCCGCGCTCCCCGCGAGTTTCAGCGCGTCCGCGTTCAGCTTGAACGCCTTCGATTCGCCGGGGCGCAGCGAACTGAGTTTCCACTCCACCGAACCGGGGCCGACGGTGCCGCCGTCCGCGGCCGTCACCTTCAGTTCCGCCGGCACCGCGGCGCGCAGCGACACGTTCTTCATCTCGGTGTCGCCGCGGTTCGTCACCTTCAGCGCGTATTCGACCGGCTGCCCCACGTACGCGATCTTCGGCCCGGTCGCGGTGACGGCGAGTTCGGCGCGGCGCACGTCGAGGTACGCGGGTTCGGCCGAAGCCGACAGGTTGCCGTCGCCGGTCGCCGCGGCGCGCACCCCGAACCGCCCGGTGCGCGTGGCGCTCAGCGGCAGATCGAGCGTTTTCGTTTGGCCCGGCGCGATCGTGCCGGCACTCAGTTCCACCGGCGAGCGCCCGCTCGGCGAAGTCAGCGCGTCGTCGAACCGCGCCCACACCGTCACGTTCTCCGCGGGCGCGGCCCCGGCGTTCGTGACCGCCACGCGCGCCGGGACGCGCTCGTTCGCCAGCGCCGCTTGCGGCAGTTCGAGCACGAGTTGCAGTTTCCCGTTCTCGATCTTCGTTGACGCGCTCGTGTTCGCTTGCAGGCCGTCGCCGGTCACGGCGTCCGCGGTCACGGTCACGTTGCCGACGCGCGCCGGGCGCACGTCGAGCGCCACGGACTGCTTGCCCTTCCCGCTCACCGGCGGCAGGTCGAAGATCAGCGCGCCGCGGTCGTCTACACGGGTCGGCGGCGGGTCGCTCTTGGCGAGCGTCGCGCCGTCGGACAGCGTGACGCGCACGCGCGCGTCTTTGCTGTCCACTCCGGCGACGTTGTCGAGCGCGACCGTGACCGGGAACATGCCGTTCGTGCCCGCCGCCGGCGGCGCGGTGACGTTCAACTTGATGCTCGGCGCGGCCCACTCCACCGTGGTCTCGCGCCGGCCCACCACCACGCCCGGCCCGGTGCCGTTATCGGGCAGCTTCACCACCTCCACCGCGACGCGCGTCTTCCCGGGCTTCGGGTCGCTCTGCACGAGCCGGATCGCGGCCTCGTTGGTATCGACGTTCACTTCCGCCTCGCGCCCGCCGCTCCCACTGAGGCTCACGGCACCGCCGCCGCTCACGAGTGACGCGCTCGGGCCGCCGATCACGCGGTAGCGAACGCGGAAGTTCGAGCCGGATTCGGCACTCGTATCGATGCCGGTCGCGAGCCGCGTTTCGGTGCCCACGCGCACCGTCGTGGACGCCGGGAACGAGAACCGGCTGTCGCCCCACAGCACCTTCGTAACGGCGCGGTTGTTCTCCCAGTTGAACACTTCCGGCGCGTACGCGGTCACGACCGTTTCGCCCGGCACCGCGCTCGATACGACGAGGAACGTTTGCCCCGCTTCGATGGTCACGTCGTCTTTGGGGTCGTCGTTGCCGCGGGTGATCGTCTTCGGCGTGTACACCGTGTACGACACCGCGGTCTTGCTGTCGAGCTTGTAGCCGCGGCCCGCGTAGGCCCCGGACTCGTCCACTTCCACAATGTGCCCCGGGCCTTCGACGGTCCACTCCACGCGCCGCGAGCGCCGCGGGGTGCCGTCTTTGTCGAGCACGCTCGCCACGAGTACGATTTGCGAATTCAGTGGGGCGTTGGCTTGGCCGCCCGGAGTCACCTCAATCTTCGCGGCCTTCGGGTCGAAGTTCTTGAAGTAGCCGAACCGCGGTTTGGCGTGATTCTGCACGACCGGGCCGGGCGGGAGCACCCACGGGAACGTGCCGGGGTTGTACGAGCACCCCGCCGCGAGCGCGACAACAGCAACAGCGGCGAGGCGTGCGAACATGGGTGCGAACCCTCCGCGCGGAACTTCGAGCGCGGGGGGAATACGCGAGGGTTGAAAGAATTGCAAGCCGGGCCGCGCGGCGGCCCGGTCAGGGCCATTCCTTGTTTCACACTGCGTCCGGTGAGTGAGAGCAACCCGGCCGGCTCGCGCTGGCGGTTCGACCGAAAAAGCGCTGGCGTCGTCGAACCGCCGGCGTGAGCCGGCCGGGTGAA
>Ga0169931_10002336_pt1 | contig 30989 bp, 23 predicted proteins | sample Kivu_15m_20L_FD_129675 | JGI IMG/M metagenome (GOLD analysis project Ga0169931, IMG submission 129675) | Freshwater microbial communities from Lake Kivu, Western Province, Rwanda to study Microbial Dark Matter (Phase II) - Kivu_15m_20L... | ecosystem: Environmental > Aquatic > Freshwater > Lake...
AAAAACAATTTTTAGAAAATGATCTTAATGGCGGATTTATAACCAACATTAAGCTCATATTTCAAACTTTAAAAACAGCGATACAATCCTTCCAAACTGTTGATTACAGCAATCAGTTAGCTTACGAGCACCTGTATCACATGATAAATCAGCTAAGAAAAACCGTATTTCCTGGCTTAATGAGTTTGATCGTGGAAGTTGAAATTAAACTCAATTTGAAAAATGATACAATCAGCCAAATAATTCTTCCTCACATCGATCAAATTGATGCAAAACTGATAGAATTAATTTTAAAACTAAATGAGGCTAAGACCAAAACAGGCTCTGCTGTAAACGCAGGTGCAGCCAAAGTCCTAACAAAGATTTTGAATCTGGATCCCATTGCAGTTAATGATTTTAGCTCAAAGCATCCTGAACTTGCCAAATCGTACAAAGAAGACCCTGATTTCTTTAAAAGTACTTTCGATAAATTAATGACTCATCTTAATAAGACAACAGAAAATCTTAAAAAATCTTATGCAAGATATGCTCAAGCAGAGCAATTTTTTACATTAGTTATGGAAAATCAAAATGATGGACTTGCTAAAGCAAGTGTTGAAAATAAAAAAAATATGCTCAAATATTTAGCTGCGATTCAAAAAAGCCTGATTCATGCAAGCAGCCTGGAATTTTTTGAAACTGTAAGGCTGGAGCTTACTGATGAAAGCAATGCTAAACGACCAGGGTTTTTAAAATTCTTTTCTAATCCTGCAAAGGAGCTTATGAAATATGAGAAGGCAGTAAAAACTAGGCTCTATCAAGAATTTACGGATCATGATTATAATAAAGACCGAATCACAGCGGCATTTTTGAGTTTTTATAAAAAAGCCTCTTGCAAAATTGATAGCTCAAGCTATCCGCCTGAGCTTAAGCTTGCAATTTTGGTTGATGAATTATCATATCTAAGGCCTATCGAACCTGAAAATATAGAAAGTCATCCGATAAATGCATTTCCACAATTGGCAGAAGAATCACAAAAACACAGTCAAGATCCTGCTCAATTAAAAAAGATTCTTGATAAGAAAGATCAATTGGAAAATGACATATTTCAACAAATGCATCAATCTTCGTTGCAAGACTTTGCCCTATCTGAAAACCCTGAGCAGCTCATTGAAAAAACATTATTTAAAGAACTTCACGATCTTAATTTATCTCAGAAAATTTCTGATTTTAAAGTTAAACTGCAAGGTACACTAAGGCCTATTTTACGCCTTGACATACAGCCCATATTGGATAAAAAATTTACTACCATCTCTGACATTTTAAAATTACCACCCACTCAGAGTATTTATGCATCATTGTTTTATCATCTTGATCAAGTACAAGTCAGTTTGGCCAGCATTCAATCCCTCAATGCCCAGGAGCCTACTACTTCGCTGGGTAAAGCCAAATTTTGCTACAAATTAGTCGATGCACTCAATCAAATAAGCAAATCTGTGCAATCCATCATCGATCTTAGTCGACATCCTTCAATAAACGCAATGATTCAGGAACTTGAAAAAATCCTAAAACCTTACCAAAAATTATTGAATCTTGAAATTCAATCTTTAAGCACAGATATTACCCAATTACCTGAAAAAAATATTGATGTTGTTTGGCGCGAGCAGCTTCAATTAGTACAACAAGCAAGAGAAAACATGCTTCCACATGCCTTACAGGCTGTAAACCCCCAAGTCCTAGCAGCACCTGTTGATAGACCAGAGAAGCTGACTTATGATGATTTTAAAAAACTGCCTGCTCTTCAAAAAATTCAAGAAGTTGAGAAACTATCAATCGAAGATCAAATCCAGCTATTGACAGAGCTCCCATCAATTATCAATCCAGCCACAGGCCACAAAGGCAAACCCGGTACCATTATCAATGGCATGGAACTTGCGAAGCTAGTTGCAGCCTCACCGATTAAACTATTCACTCACTCAAACAGTATGAATATTTTTAAAGACGCACTTGGGGAGCTAATTCGCTCAGCGCTTCAGATCCCAACGGCAGGGTTTAATCTCTATAAAGAAAATGCTAACCATTTTTTAGGATCATTATCAAATATTGTTGACACTGCAAGTATTGAAATGGGGGTAACACTTCAATCACATCTGCCTTTTCAAACCCTCTTGCAAAAAATTGAGAAATTGGTAATTGATATTGCAATAAGCAGCTCAGATATTAACCTTTGGAATGAAATTGCTTTAAACCAATCAATAAGCCAAAAAAGAGCACGTATTATAAAGCTTCGTGAAGCCGAGGCTTGTTTTAACAATGATTTTTATAAGCAGCAATATCAATTGGCAACGAAAGCCCTGGATGCCTTAGCCAACATTAAGGATAATGATCTAAATGATGAGGTGGGAAAAATATTTTTTTTAACCCAATTTCAATTGATACAGAAATGGCTTTTTAGGATCGACCCTGCCAGCTTTGATATCACTTTTTTTGTAAGGCAGCTTAAGGACAAAGAAAATTTTTTAAAGAAAAAAAAGAAAATATTGCACTTAAGAGATGAAGTTCTTTCCCACATCGATCTTCAAATTAAAGAAAATACAAGAGGCTCCATAAAGCATCGGGAAATTAGTGATGCGATCATGAGATTAGAAAAAGCAGATAATTCGATAGGTATTCAATTAATAGCTAGCCTAGATGCAAGAATCGATGCAGATCTATCTATTTCCCTGCCAAAAAACCTCGAGTTATCAGCTTTACCTCACGTCAATCAATCCATAAAAGCAATAAAAGATGATTTAAAGAAAAAAAGTGCCAGCATAATTTCAGATCAAGATCCAGAAAAAAAATATCAACAGCTACTTAAAAATGCGCTAGATCAAATCAATGCTATACGAGATCAAGTAACACAAATTTTAAAATCACAAGATTTCAAAACAAACTTAGAAGAAACGATACAGTCACTACCAGAGCCAAAGCCACCTTACGCCACTAAGGTTTCAGGGCTATTAGTACCTCTAAGTCAGGCAATTATTCAATTTGATGCGACTTTAGCAACCAATACATACAAAACAATCATTCTTAATGATGATTATATAAAACTACAGGCCCTTTTGAAAATAAAGGATCTGGAAAAAAGTTTAAAAGCCGATGAACTTACAGAAAGACTAAAAAATGCCATAAATAGTTGGAAAGACTGCCTGAGTCACGCCAATAAATCTGCTCAAGAACTATTAACTGAATTACACAATAACATTTCACATGAAATTAGAACAAACCAACAGCTAACAAGCTTATTATCTAGGCTTATCCAGTGGATTGAGTCAATCATTCGTAAACTAGTGAATAAGAAGCCATTAATCAAAGTAGAAGATAAGTTGCAATTCGCGAAGCAGAGGGTTGATGAATTAAAGAGCCACCGCCTTAAATTAATGCCCCCACCTGGGAGGCAGCAGTCCATATGACTTTATCAATCATAAATTCCACGTCCTCTAGCGCCATATTAGTATACTCCGACAAAGAGCAGGTAGGCTGATCACTTTCGATTTTAACCATCACATTCATTCCAAGACCAACAATCACTGCAACATGGTTGTTTATTTTTTCCTGCTCAATTAAGATACCCGCAAGTTTTTTATGATCAACAATAATATCATTGGGAATTTTTACAACTGAGGGTATACCACAGTCATTCAAAAATCTAGAAATGCCAGAAGCCAGATCAACAGAGAATGCTGGATTTAACCAATGATGGCCAAGCCACGCATAACTGGTATAAAATCCACCGACAGGAGATTGCCATGACTTACCTTTGGTACCCTGTCCATTGGACTGTTCAGAGGCCACAAATTTATACAAAACCCCAGCGCGCATGTGTTTTAAATGAACTCTGGCTGTCATTTGCGTAGATGGTGTGCTGTATTGATAGTGAAGCTTAACACTCATTCACAAGGTCATATAAATAAGCCAGCGGTAATAGAACTGGAATATCCACTAAAAATGAACTGCCTTTACCCACTTCAGACTGTAATGAAAGATCACCCCCTAAATCATTCACAAACATTTTCGCCAAGCGTAATCCAAAGCCTAAATTTAAGCCTTTGGTATCACGATAAGAGGGCTTTAACTTAGAGAATTGCTGGAAGACATAATCCAAATCATCTTCATGTATGCCAATACCAGTGTCGTTGATCATAAAACGAAGCAGCGCATCTCTCTCATTATTCTTACGAACCAAATTAACATGAATTTCCACTGATCCAGCTTCAGTAAATTTTATGGCATTACTAATTAAATTCACAAGAACTCGTTCAAGTTTATTTTTATTAACAATACAATGAATGTCTTTTGGATCAAGCTGATAGGTCAATTTAATTCCCTTGGTATCAGCTGCAGGTTTTTCAATTTCATAAATACTTTGAATGAGCTCGCCAATTGAGATTGCCTCGGGCTCAGATTGATTAACTGCTTCTTGGATCTTATGCAAATCAACCATAGACTCACAGTATGTTAAAAGACGCCGGGCAGAATTAACAATATCCTTGACCGCGCTGTGAATTTCAGTAATTTCATTCGCTTTCATTGACAAAACAACGTCACCAAGACCAACTATGCCTGCAAGGGGTGTACGAATATCATGCTGCATATTTAAAATAAAATCAGACATGACTTTTTCTGATAAATTTCTGGCCAAATTAGCCTCTTCAATATTCTTCTTAAGCTTGTAATTTTCAGTATTATCAATATACAAACACACCACGCTTGTTTTATCTTTTGAAAACACAGGTATCTTATTTACCTGCATTACCTTATGGGTTCCATCAAGTGACCTCTGCCACTCATCATAGCCTAACAGCGGCTTATGACCATTAATGACAAGTTGATCATCTTTGATATACTTATCGGCACTCTCTTTCCAAGGCATATGATAATCTGTTAGCCCAATCACTTGATTGACGTTCATGAAGCTGGCAGATTGCGCAAAGTTGCTATTACAACCCTCAAAGACTGAATGTTCATTTTTCCAAAATACATATTGTGGAATCGCATCTACAATTGTTTGCATGATTAAATTCTGATGATTGAACTGGCTTTCTAATTGAGTTATTTTTGTAATATTATCAAAAACCATAAAATAAAAATGATGATCGGGTACGGCAATTAATTGGACCTTATAATATTGGTCAGCAAGTTTAATAGTATAAGCCGGCTCTCCCTGCGCCAATGAGTCGGTCAATCTAGCACAAAACTCAAAATTAAGCATCTGTGTAGACTGATTGATAACAAGAGATGAATGATCCAATAAAATAATTTGCTCAAAGTATAAGTTAGCATACAAAACTTTAAAATGGCTATCGGTAATTACTAGCGGTTTTGGATACTGATGAATAATTGATTTAAATTCTAATGTCGTTTCTTTCATACTATTTTACTGTATTTTATCCTAAAGCTCAGTTCGCAGATAAAGCAGAGTTTGCAAGTTCAAAAACTTCTGCTTTGGCTGAGGAGGGGCATGTCGATAAAGGGGGATTCTTAATAACAGGCAGCAGGCTTGATGAATTAACACATTTAAAACCATCTGGCAAATTAGTAGAAGCAACTGAACCTTTCCTAAGGAGTTCTGCAAAACTTTTGTAGGCTTGAAATGCACCCTGTGAATCAAAAGTTTTCTGGGCCTCACATCCTTTTACTGGAGAGGCCAGTGGTGAACTTGACTCAGAACTTGCTTGACGAGCAGTTATGTTTTGATATGAAATTCCCAACATCGTACAAATTGCTTTCACTGCATTAATTGTACCATGCCAAAATTTCTTTGTAACAGCACCGGTAACCCTTGTGGACTTTGTTGCCCAAGGTTTCTCTTCCCGACATTTAGAAATGCTTGATCTTGGCGAAGAAATAAGCTTAATAACACTGGATGCATCATCAGAATTTTTAACTCTTAATACCTCTCCTGTTAAAACTTGCTTAATATTAAAAGGAGTTCTAGCCAAATTGGCAAATCCTAACCATGAACCATCAGCTCCAAACACATGATTGGCATATTCAGCAAAAAATTTGATGTAGTCTGTAGAGGTAGTACCAAACCTTGTGTCGCTAAGTTTCAAAACAGGCATAAAACAGGAAGCAGCTTCTAATATCCAAATGCCCATTACTGACTCATAAAAATGTTTTAATCTGTCAGAAAGATCTTTGCTCTCCAAATCTATAATTGAGGATGAGTGAGCCAAGCGGTCCTGATGTATTATTAATTGAGAATAACGACTAACGATAAATCGAATATAGTCAGAAGATGGGTACTGAGAATCCTTTAATATCGTTTGCATGACTGATTTTAGCACCTCTACCGCTGCAAATGATGGTGAAGCCGCAGTGAAATCAATAAAAAAACGAAGCATGGAATGAAATGGAGTGCTAGGAATGGAAGCATCTCTCAATTCTTGAATAAAATGTAAAATTTTTCCCCTTGCTGTTGGATTGGAATTAAATTCAGCAGTGCGATATTCATCTGGAATAAAATCAGGACAAAAAAGATCTCGCTTACTCAACAAATAGAAATATTTTAATAATAATGAAAAGTAAATCGCACAGATTTCTTCTGTGATTTTGTTATTCAGTTCAGCATAATTGGTCCTCACTGACTGCAATTGCATGGTGATAGCCGGTGAATGTGAACCTGCTCCTTCTTGTGAGGAAGACATTAATGGTTCCTGTACAGGGGTGCGATTTCTGAGCATCGTTTCTTGCAGAATAATTAACCAGGTGTCAAAGAACTTAAATTTACTTTGATGAATATTATCCTTATAAATTGCTGTTAAAGCATGATGAACCACCAGGCCCCATTCATCCTGACTGGTTGGCAAGTTTGTTACCAACTCAGCTGTCACATAATCTCGAAGCATTGAAGCAAATGGCCCCTGAATAAAGGTAATTGGCAATTCACAAACAACACTATTTAACTGTACTGCCATTTTTCGACGAGATCGATAACGCGATGTCTCATCCTCTTTCGCGCATCTTCTCAGATACGAAATTTCCCCATCAGGGCATGCACTGCGCTGTTGACTCACTTCGGGACAATCTTCTGAAGGTTTAACCTCTAATAATTCTAATTGTTCAGCATCATCATCAAACAAAGCCTCCTCTACAAGGCCAGAACGATTTATCAACCGACTATTGCCGTCATAAGCTGCAAGATGTAAGTGTTTAAAAGCATTAAGAAAAGCGATGGTATTTCCATCAGCATCATTTTTAAAACCAACAGTAATAACTGCCTCAATATACGCAGGAACAGTATCTTCATGAGCTAGATGCATATCTACAGTATCCGCACGTGATCGTGGTGTACTGCTGTCATTGTCAATGCCCTCAATTTCGACAAGTTCAAAGCTCCTTTTATTTAAAGCCATAGCATATCTATCTATCCACTCCTTATCGGATTGCAGCTGCACTTTAAATTGCTCAATCTGTGCTTCAGTGTAGTGAGGATTGCGCTCTTGAGTAATTTTTTGGATAAAATCTTCAATGACATTTTGAATATTACGCCCAAAACTAGAGGCTTCGCATTGTATTTCTTTGAAGCTGTGAACCCATGTTTTATTTAATACCGAAATATTGGTTCTTTCTTTAAAGAATTTTTTATAACAATCCACAACATAATCAAGCTTCAAAACACCATCATGTTCACCTTCAAACATACAATACTTGCCATCATCTGTTTGTTGTATTCTTTCAGGATCAACTTGTTTATACTCGAGAATTTCTGGATCTTCACACCACACAGCACCATGATGATCTTGAAGATGAGAATGACTCACCGCGGTTTCTTTAGCAACAACATAGATTGAATTAACAACCCTAGCCCAAGAAGAAACATGTTGTTCTTGTTGTTTAAGTTTCCTGTAAGTTAAATCAAGCTCACCGCGGTTATCGCACTTGAAAACCTCTCTATCAGCAACAAATGAGTCCATAGTTAACTCAAATGAGAATGCATAAAAACTGACAGAATCTTCATCAAAATAATGCCCTCCACGACCCATTCTTCTTGCCATGGCAGCGCTTGTACCCTCAAATAAATCTGATCTTTCATCAATAATAGCAATTTCCAGAGCAGTACCATTAGTCTTGTTGATCCTAGATGCTAAGCGAGCCACTTCACAGCCACCCACGCCTCCACCAACGATACCCACGTCCCAAATCAATTTTCTAGAATCACTTCGCATTTGAATAATGCTCCAAAACCACAGATTCATAAGAACACATTTTTGAAAACTGTGCTATACCGTCCTTATTAGATACAAGCATTTTCTTAATTAATTTTGCTCGAATTATGTAAAATTTAACCGAATTAGCCATGGTGAGTGTTTTTATCAGGGTAGCACAAAAAGATGCTTAACAAATGCAGCTGAATTTATTTCTAAATTCTCAGAGCTTTCTTTCGGACTCATTTCTTTAGAATCCAGAGAACTAGAAGACAATTTTTCAATAAAAATGTCAATTGGCTCACTATATACATTCGTTTCAACCCAAACACCGGACAAAGCGAACATCCCAAGTAACAAGTTACCCAAGGGTAATAGAAGCTGCATTTCAGATGCAGCCGCAAAACCAGCAATTGCACATACAGCCCCTGTCAAAATTGTGCGCACACTCAGCAGTGATTTCAAGAACTGCCAGCAATGATTAAAGAATTTAAAATCCTGTTTAAAACCAGAGTCTGTCAATATCCACACTGCAATATACCTTAATGTAACAGAAATCGGTATCACAATATGCCAGCTATAAAAATTGCAAGCCACAGCTGTAAAAACCAGCAGCAATGAAATCATAAATTGGGTTAAATTTGCTTCACTGATATAGTCCGCTGTTTTGACGTTAAAAATAGCCTGATAATCCTGCATCACTTCTGCCATAGTCAGCACCATAATCAAACCCAGTGCCTGTATTTTAGGGGTAACACCCAAGATAATTCGATTATCCCGAATTACCCCTGCGGCAGGTAGAAAACTCTCAGCAACAAAATGAAAGGAACTAAAAAGCAGCCTTGTTAAACGGTCAATAAATCGTGAAATAATCAGCATAAACGCCAAAACTGGATTATGGATAACATTAAAGAACTCTTTTAGAACGCTTTTAACAAAGTCATGTTGGGTAAAATATAGCAAGCAAGCCATGCTTATAGGCAAAACATAAACCACAGCAACAGGCGGCAAATTTATCATAAATACTTGAGCAAAAGGATGTAATGCTGTAAGGGCAACACATCCATAAAAGGCAATGATCATGACAAGCTTTGAAAAAGGCATCTCTGAACCCATAAGCTCAAGCCCATTTGTCACCATCAGCACAGCACTACCCAATGAGGCGATGGCACTAATAGCGATTGCCACAAATGAATATAGAGCCCCTGCTGGTAAACCCAGAGTAACGACAGCTAAGAATTCAAAATACATGGACCAAACAACAAAACAGCTTAAAATTAAGAAAAAAAGTAAAGTGATAATGCCAGAAATGCTAATACCTTGCCATTTTTGATCAGTTAATTTATAAAAAGTCCCTCGATAAACGGCAAACATTGTCACAAAACATATAATACTCACAATCGATTGTAAAATTAGATATGCAGGCACTGATGATGCATAGATAAAGGTATATCCAAGTGCCGTAAAAGCTGAAATAAAATTAAGTATCGTGTTTTTCATTGCTGCAAATGATAATGGTTTCCATTTGGATTGTAAGTAAAACCAATGCTCTTAGCAAGCATGTTCTTTCACAATTTAAAATTTACACGATCTTTCATGTCTTTATAAACATAAACCATTAAAGCCGCCATGTTCAAAAGCAGCATGAATCCATTAAATAAATCAGCCACTTCCCAAACAATCACCAGGTCCACAACTGCACCCACAATAATTGCCAATAACCATAAAATACAATACACCTCTTTTACAACAGGCCTCCAAAAACAAAGCAGTGCTACTTGCGTGTAATACCCCCAACTTAAAATCGTGGAAACTGCAAACAGTATCAAGCAGAGTGTTACCAACGGGTAGCCAACTGCCCCAATGAATTTAACAATGGCAGCGGTCGTTAAAACTGAACCTGTTTCACCTGAGGCCCACATGTCTGAACAAATCACAACAAGACCTGTTAAAGTACACACCACAAAGGTATCTATACATGTACCTAAAATCGAAATATATGACTGACTCTCTGGCTGAGCTTCATGCACAGAAGCATGAGCAATTGCACTACTTCCCATACCAGCCTCATTGGCAAAAATACCGCGTGAAAAACCATAATGCATCGCAGCCCAAACTGAGGCACCTGCAAAACCATCTACCGCCGCATGCCCTTCAAAAGCACTTGAGAAAATAGTAGAAAAAACCCTGGGTATCGACTCATAGTTCATGCATAAAATGCTAATTGTTAATAAAAAATAGACCATCACCATAAAAGGAACCAATGAGGCGCAAATATTAGCAACGCGTTTTACTCCACCATAAACCACAATAGCTGTTAACAAACAAAGAATAACACCTGTCAATAAATGCGGAATGCCTATTGCGCTGTATAATACCATCGAAACTGAGTTTGCTTGGACCATCGAACCAATCCCAAAACCAGATCCACACAAAAATAAAGCATAAAGCCGACCCATACGTGAACCTAGCCAGTGTGGAAATAAGTTTGACATATAATAAAAAGGCCCACCCACATACTCCTGTTTGTGCCTTCTACGATACTGAACACCCAAATATGTTTCCAAAAATTTAATAGCAAGAGCAAAAAAGCCCATCACCCAAATATAAAATAGTGCACCAGGCCCACCTAAAGTAATTGCTGTTGCCACACCAGCAATATTACCAGTACCGACAGTACCTGCCATTGCAATCATTAAACCCTTAAAGGGTGAAACCCCAGTGGTGTTCTGCGCAGAAAACAAAAACTTCAAACCGCGATAAAACTGTATTTGCGGCCTCATCCTTAAATAAACTGTGATCACTGCCCCACCTACGACCATCATGAAAGGAATTGGAAAGGACCATAAAAAATTATTAATCGCAATGACCACAAAAAATCTCTGAAAATACACAAAGATAATACTATAATAAATTTAAGAAAATGAAAAGTAGAACAATGATTCGTCATATCCTCATCACCTTAATAATTCCAATCTTTTCAATGGGACAAATGTATGAGATTTCACCAGAATCAGATTTGATTGGTGAAATTTATACGATTAAAGTCAGCAGCAATATCAGTGCAGAACAACTTGCAAAAAGCCAAAATATCGGGTATCAGGAGCTTAAACTGGCTAACCCATCGATTGGTAAAATTGTTAAAAAAGGTGAGACAGTAATAATTCCTGCAATGTATATTCTACCTCCTAAAAAATTCAGACATGGGCTTGTTATCAACATTGCCGAACCCCGATTATATTATTTCACATCCGATGGGCAATTTGTCTTCACAACACCGATTGCAGTAGGCAGATCTGGCTGGAGAACGCCTTTATTTTCAGGTTCTATCATTGATAAAAAACCAAGACCAACCTGGAGACCACCTGAATCAATTAGAAAATATTACCTTAAAACCCATCAGGAGGAGTTACCTGAAATCATTCCACCAGGACCAAAAAATCCACTTGGCAATTATGCGATTTATACCAGCGAGGCAAGAATTTTAATTCATGGCACAAACGATGAGGACAGTATCGGTAAATATGCCAGCAGCGGTTGTATTCGACTTTACAATCAAGATATACAGACTCTTTTTCGCATTATCAATGTTAATGATTCTGTAACCATCATCCATATGCCAATCAAAACAGGTCTTCACTTTGGCGATGAATACATTGAAGTCCATCCTAGCATATTTGATGCAAATTACGAGCATGAGCTAAATATTCTAAAAACAAGCTCAAGCAAAACATCTCGAGGAATTCCAATAATCCGTTAAGTTTATTTTAATATTTTAATGTTAAAAAACACGAATGATTCATTTATTAAGTACACTAATTACATTTAATTTAATATTTGCCGCCCCCGGCAATGATCATGTCATCAAGCACCTTGGCCAATCACTGATATCTAATATCCTAAAAACTAAGCCATCTATTACTCCAAAGCATATTGTTATTAATGACCTAAGACTTCCATCAAGCCAAAAAAGGATGTGGATACTTGATGTTGGAACCTACAACATTTTAGTTCATGATTACGTGACACACGGCCAAGGCAGTGGCCTGTTATTAGCCACCTCATTTTCTAATCATGAAGGCTCTCATCAAACATCATCAGGTGTTTATACCATCCAGGGCAGTTATCAGGGCATTCATGGCTACTCATTGATTCTGGATGGCCTTGAAAAAGGAATTAATGATAATGCCAAAAGAAGACAGATTGTTCTTCATGGTGCTCATTATGCCTCACAATCATTTATCCAAAAACATGGGAGACTCGGAAGAAGCTGGGGGTGTCCTGCCGTCTCATATCAAACTCTGGAGAAAATCAAAAACATCATTGAGCCAGGAGATTTATTAATTAATATCACCAATGATCCGACATGGATCCAAAAAACCAGTCTTCTTGACACCTCACTATTCACTTAAAACATCAAGCAAACAATCAACAATCTTAAGCTCTGGGTGCTTTTTTAACTTACTTTGAATATTAAGCTTTACTGCGTCAGCTTCTTTGAGTGTTAAGCCAGATCGTAAGATCACCTTTGCATCCAGATAAATTTGACCGGATACACGTCTGGTTCTGACACGATCACAACCTCTCACCTGATCATGGCCAATAATAATAGCCTGAATGCTCTCAAGCTCCTTTGCAGTAACTGCTGTATCCAGAAGTTCATGAACAGCTCTAAGCAGTATGGAAAAGGCCATTTTATAGATAAAAAATGCAATACAACCAGCTGCAACCTGATCAGCCCACTGAAAACCATAATGACGCGCCATCAGCGATAGCAAAACAATAAATGAACTTAAAGCATCCGAGCGCTGATGCCAGGCAGTTGCGAAAAGTAGATCCGAATTTATTTTTTTAGCCTGATACGTCGCATAACGATAAAGCAGCTCATTTTGAATGACGCTATACAAAGCGACCAAATATAACCAGGGCCCAGGCGGAATATTGACCTCATACTCTGAAAAAACAACCTCCCATAATAACAATGATGCAATCACCATCAGGAATGCGGCCATCAGAACAGTAGCCATGGTTTCAAACTTTTGATGCCCATAAGGATGTTCAATATCAGGAGGTGCCGATGAGAATTTTGCCCCCAAAAAAACCAACCCATCACACCAAAGATCAGAGAGTGTATGTAGCCCATCTGCAATCAAAGACCAGGAAAAAAATATCCAACCCACACTTAATTGCAAAGAGCCTAAAAAGAAATTGGCCAAAGCACATCCAATTGACACTCTTACAATGACTGAGTAACGATTAATCACGAAATCGAGCCAAAATTGAAGGGACCATCAAACAAAATAGCCAAGGCAGCATTACAAGACACAAGTATTCAAAATAAGTCTGCTGAGCAAATACGTTTGGCTTTGAGAGCAAGGTGAAAACAAAGACACTCAACGCGCTTGATATACCCATAACAGCCAGAGTCCATCTCAAGCACGCACAATCAAATCGCCCAAAAACAAGCGACGGACCAGAGTCATCATACACCATGGCCAAAAAAACAATCACATACATTGGCATATAAAGCAATACCAATAGCATATTAAAAACATAATATACCTGCTCTGCTTTAATTTGAAAATACAGCAAACAAAATAATAAAACCAAAGCCGCCTGCGACCATAAAAGTTTTTTCAGACTGCCCTCAGGATCTGAAAATTTAATCCACCTTTGCGCAACACCAGCATCTAAAAATGCAGATTGCAAGGCCCGAACAGGTGAAATAATCCAGTTATTTAGTGCTCCAATTTGCCCTGCCAAAGCCATTAACATAACTAACACAGCGGCAGAGGGACCCAGCACCTTTTGAAAATAAATAACAAGACCTGTGATCCCGTTCAGATCAGACTGCCCAACAACCAGCAATAAGGATAAAGATCCAAGCATCATCAATAGGAAGATCATCAAACTCGAAAGCAATAATGCTCTAGGATAGGTGTTCTTAGCATCCTCCACCTCCCCTGCGTGAACTGTGGCAATTTCAATACCACAAAACATCACAATTGAAGTGATCAATGCCTGAGAAAGATCCGTTTTTGAAAAATCAAAAAAGTTAAGATGCTCAATGGATGCATGCCCCATGCCTAGCCAGTACCCGGATGTAAGAATCATAAGTGCCCCAGGAATCAATAAACCCAAATATGCACATATTCGAGACAACCTGGCTGATACAAAGACTCCCTTGGTGTTAATATAGGTCATGAGTCCAAAAATAAAGGGAATGACCCCACTGATCCAATACTCATGATTGACCATATCAGGTAAAATTACGATAAAAAAGTTCTTTGCAATAAAAATCAGCAGAACTGGATAATAAAACACATTCTCAATCCATTGCAACCATGCAGCCAAAAATGCCCATTTTTTTGAAAAGACAGCTTTTACCCAAACATAAACTCCACCAGACTGATCGTGTTTTGATGACAAATGTGCTGTAGCCAATACAACCGGCACCAGGAAAAACAACGCTGAAAGAAACAATACCCAAATAAACACAGGGCCATCATGCGCCAAATTCGGGAGATTACGAATGTTCGCCACTGAAATCAATGTCATTGCAACGATAGAGCCCATTTTTAATTTTTGACTCACACTAACCCCTCTATCACGGCCAGTACATCCCGCACATGTTCATTGACACTCACATCTCGCCACTCATGAAGAACTTTCAGCTCTGAATTAAGCAAAAAAGTGGAGCGGACAATCCCCATATATTTCTTCCCATACATGCTTTTTTCTTGCATTACACCAAAAGCCTCGCACAATCTTAGATCCTCATCAGCAATCAACTCAAACGGCAATGAGCACTTCTGTTGAAACTCAAGATGCGACTTAACACTGTCTTTTGAAACACCAACAACCTGAACACTCTTGGCAGTAAACCTTTTATAGTTTTCAGAAAAATCAATGCTTTCAAGAGTGCAACCACTGGTCATATCTTTGGGATAAAAATACAAAACCAGGTACTGATTACCCCCAAACAAAGACTTAATATCAGTTTGTTGTTGTATAGTTTGACACAAAAAATTCTCAATCTGCATGCTTGATCCTTAGTTTAAACCAAATTGAAGCTGAAATCGCTGACAAAAGAGAGCCGTATATAATTCCTAATTTCATATATTCATCAAAATACGTAGTCTGATCAAATGATAAGGATCCAATAAATAAACTAACGGTAAAGCCAATTCCTGCTAAACAGCCAATAATAACCAAATTATCAAAAGAGAGATTTTCAGGCAACTGAATCACCTTCAAACGCTCAAACGCGCAGGTGGTCAGAATAATTCCAGCTGGTTTTCCAATCCAAAGACCGAGAAAAACCCCCATAAAAACAGGGTGTAATGAATATAAATTCAGCCCTGTCAGCTCGATTCCTGCATTAAAAAATGCAAATAAAGGAACAATCATATATATGATGATTGGCCCTAAACTCTTCTCAACAGCACTGAGCTCCTCCTGGCATGAAAATGGCATAAAAATAGCCAAAATTACCCCTGCCATCGTTGCATGTACCCCGGACTGAAGAATGGTGATCCACAGTAAAAAGCCCAAAGATACATAAAGGGATCGCTGCAAGAACTTAAATTGCTTTAATATTGCAATGAATGAAATAACCACAGCCGTCATTAATAAGTAGTAACTTGAGAGCTCTTTTGTATAAAAAAAAGCAATAACAGCAACCCCCACAATGTCATCGACCACAGCAATTGAAAGCAGAAATATTCTGAGTATTGCTTTGGTCTTTGCATCAACCTTAACCAGTAAATCAAAAGCAAATAGCGCGAAAATAATATCGGTTGCTATCGGAATAGCCCAGCCTTTCAAAAGGAGAACATCTTGCTGACAAATTAGATAATAAATAACTGCTGGAAATACCACTCCCCCCATAGCTGCCAATACAGGTGCTGCGGCTGCCTTGGCGGTATTTAATGACCCAAATACAATTTCCTTTCTAATTTCCAAAGTCATTGCAAAGAAAAAAATGGCCATCAGGCCCTCATTCACCAAATGATCGATTTTCTTTTTAAAAACCCAATCCCCAAATCCAACACTAACAGTAAACTCATGAATTGAATGATAAGTGGTGTGCAAAGTCGAATTAGACATTACCAATGCTAAAAATACTGCCAGGAGTGTTATAAAAACTGATAAATGTTTTCTAACCAGCGCCCTCATGTATTACCTCCTCAAAAACAGTTGTTAATGTAACACAAAGACTTGCTGATTCATACACATCAGTTATAATCTTAATTTTTGGAAACAACATGTTATATCTTCACGAAATACTATCAGTTTTGTGTGCCCTAAGTGTTGGTCTTGGCATCTTGTTTGAAAAAAAGCTTAAGATCCAACCCACGATTGCGCTTTTAATCACAAGCACAATCATTACCCAGGCCAGCTATTTCGTCAATAACGATACCCTAAAGGTGATTTCATCGGAAATTTTCAACCTGCCTTTTGATGAAATCTTTTTATCCTACATGCTTGGCCTGCTCCTTTTTGCAGGTGCTGTCCATGTCAAACTTGACAATATCAAGAAATTATTTCTTGAAATCAGTGTATTGGCATTTATATCTACCATCATGAGCATTGGCATTGTTGGGGTCTTGATTCATTTACTTGCGCAGTATCTTGGGATCTCATTACCATGGATTGACTGCTTGATATTTGGCGCCATTATTTCACCCACCGATCCGATCGCTATTTTCGGATTATTAAAAGAATTAAAAGCACCTGATCAACTAACAACGATTATTGCCGGTGAGTCACTCTTTAATGATGGTGTAGGAATTGTGATATTTAATGCTCTTTGCGCCATGAAAATCGGACTTAGCTCTCCAACGCTGCTAAGTATCTCATCAGATTTTATCATTGTGGGCGCAGGTGGGATCTGTTTTGGGCTAATGGCGTACTGGTTATTAAAGAAAATTTTTCAAAACCCGCTGACCTTTGCGCAAAAAATCATGTTGATGATCTCATTTATCATCTGTGGGTATGAAATCACTGAGATTATTCATATTTCTGGTGCGTTATTTGTTGTAACACTGGGACTGGCAACGAATAATCTCATCATTAACAGCACAGACAAACGCATCATATTTGCCTTTTGGGAAGTGATTGATGAATTTTTAAACCTCATTCTTTTTTTACTAATGGGATTTGTTGCTATCAAAATTAGCAATGATCTTCATGATTTAGAAATATATTTTGGACTATGCAGCATACCCTTGGTGATATTAACAAGATTGATTTGCGTCAAAGGAGCGCTTTACACAACAAGTTTTTTCAAAAAACAACCGAAAAATTTAGATATTATCATTTGCTGGACTGGATTAAGAGGTGCGCTGGCCATTGCTCTGGCTCTATCAGCACCAAGAACTGATTTGAATCTTTATCACACACTGTTGGTTGCTACCTATATCAATGTTCTTTTTTCAGTGATTATTCAGGGTCTAACGTCCAAATCACTTTTAAAATGGTACCTCAATGAAAAGACTTCCTGAACAGCTTAAACGCTTGATGCAATACCACAAAATGAATGAAAGCACATTGGCCAGGAAAATCAATATTCCTCAACCTGTGATTAACCGCTTATTATCCGGCTCTACATCTAATCCCAGAGTATCAACCTTACTGGCTCTTGCTCAATATTTCAATGTATCAATCGAAGCATTAATTGGAGAAGAGCATATTCCAAGTGAGGAGCTGGCAAAATTTGCACATTACATTTATATTCAAAACGATAGATCCTTACTTGAGGGCACAACCCCTCAGCAAATGATGATGAGTACAACAAAATATAAAAATTCTTTTGCCTATCAGGTTAATCACACCCTCTTAGAACCGAGGTTTAGCCAAGGCACACTATTAATTATTAGCCCAGAAAAACATCACAAGCACGGTGATTATATGATGATTAAAAAAACAGGGGGGATTTTTATAAGACAAGCTTTAATCCTTGAAAACTCAAAAACCTTTCTAACAGTCCCAGCCATTCAAGCAATGTTTGAACCACTTTGTGAGAACACCATTATTTTGGGAACTGTTATTGAATCATACCAGCAACATTTATAATCAATTAAAATAGATATAAACTTTTTAACTTTAATTTCCATTGACATTGCTCGAGCTGTTTTTGATACTGCACAGAGCGCAAAGAAACTTTTTGGGCCACAGCCATAAGCCAAGGCTTAAATCTAAATGATTTCTTTTTAAAACCAGCAGGGCCTTCATGGTATGCCAGATACAAATGATAAGCATCTGTTTTTTTAAGATGCAGCTGTTTTGATATTCGATTCAGATACCAGCCTACAAAATCAGAGGCATCTTTAAACCGAGATCTTTCAGTTAAAAAGCCACCCCTTTCAGCCAAATATTCATGCCAAACCTCATCTTTGGCTTGCGCAAAGCCATAGGCTGAAGATACACGGCCCCAGGGAATAAATCCCATGAAATATTTATGTTCATGAGCTGCCTTGGCTTTAAAACTTGACTCTTGATAGATAACCGACAATATCAGGCCAGAAGACACTCCCCAGGTTAATTCAGCATCCCTTGCGTATCGATACCAATCTGAGTTTTGATAAAGAAATTGACATGCATCCTCAAAGTGACGGGGTTCATGTGTTTGACAGCCTGTAAGAATAATAAGAATTAAAAGCCAAGGCCTAGTCATCATTAACTGGAAATGTTTCCTTCATCCGATAAGCCACAAAAGCGGATAATAACAAAGCCATCGGTAACAATCCAAAAACAATTTGATAATCCAGCAATGACAATGACTGATTGTCACTCATCGAAGTCAAAGAGTGGACATAGTCAAGCAACATACCCAGCACAACTTGTAAGTTCCCAGATAACATACAAATCATATTAATAAAACACATCGCAGTGGCTTGAAGATGAGTTTTGCTCAGTTCCTTTGCAACAGGAAACGCCAGAACTTGAACACTATTGGCAATGCCAAAAATAACCATTAAAACACACAGCCCGGTATAAGGGATGCCTGTTTGATAAAGAATTAATAAGGAAAGTCCAAATGAAACCAAGGCGCCTGTAATGATCGGAACGCGTCTTGATTGAATCCGATCAGATAAACTGGTTACTGTCAATCCCCCAATCGCCCAGCCAATAAATATGAGGTCATTTAGGTCAGTTGCATGCTCAAACTTGATGTTTAAAGCGAGTGTTAAATAAGACTTGCCCAGGTACTCGGCAAACCAAGTTAATGGGGTATACATCAAACAAGCAATCAAAGCGGCTCGAATAAGCTCTTTATTTTTAATTAACAACCAAGTTTCTTTAAAAACTGTCTTCATGGACCGTCTGTTTTGGACATGATCAGATACTCTTTCATTCAAATTGGGAGCAGATGCAAAAATCATCAAACCAATGACCGCCATAAAACAGGCAATATTAGTCATAAACTGTTGCCAAGCACCTGATATTAAAAAATGCTTCAAAACTTGATCTCCGATTAGCCCACCAATCATGCCCAAGGCCATTGTGGAGCCTGAGACCAAAGCAAATCGCTTGGCTGGGAGAGTCAAGGTTGCTAGTTTCATGATGCCAACAAAGGCAAAGGATGACCCAAATCCGATAAGCAGCCTTGCAATAAAAGCCACTAAGTATACATGCGTTGCTGTAAATAAAGCCGCACCCAAGGCACAGCAAAGCGCTGAGGCAAATAATAAATGCCTGGGCCCATAACGATCCATCAAAATCCCAACCGGCATCTGCATGGGAGCATAAACATAAAAATAGGCAGCTGAGAGATTACTAAAAGCGGTTTGATTGATTTGATAATGGGAAATTAACTGATCAGCCAATACCCCAGGAGACACTCGAAGCAAAACATCTGAACAGTAGACCAAAGCTGCAATCAGAACACTTAAACGAGGGATTAAAGCAAACATTGATTGATTTGAAAACCTAGAAGTGATCATTCAGTCCTCCATTTGACCATGGTATTCACCAGTAACATACCCATGATATTTTAAAGAATAAGCCTTGTCAATTTTAGTGCTGAAAAAAATAAATTACCCATTACAATATACTGATTGGCATTTTATTTTATGCAAATTTGCATAAATGCAACTGCTGCACATTATTAAATATGCTGCTATAATGGATGCTGGACAGGAGGCATTTATGTTATATGGATATTTAAGAGTGACTGCTATTGCAATGTTAGTTTCAGCACCAATTTGGGCCGAAGAAAAAACACCCCCCATTTATACACAGCAGGACACCATGCGACTTGCCGCTGTAATTGAGCACATCAATCAATTCTACCTTGACCCCGTCACCTACCCAAAACTGGTTGACAGCGCTATTAAGGGCATGCTTAGAGACCTGGACCCCCACTCAGATTACTTAGATGCTGACTCCTATAAGTTATTACAAAGCAATACATCCAATGAGTTCTCAGGCATTGGTATTGAGGTTAATTATGAGGATGGCTTACTTCGAGTGGTAACACCCCTTGACGAATCACCCGCAAAGAAGGCCGGCTTAAAGCCCAACGATCTAATCAGCCACATCAATGGACAGCGCATCGACAAATTGTCCTACATGCAAGCCATTCAAATGATTCGAGGTAAACAAGGTACTGATGTTGAACTTGTGGTCATTCGTGACAAATCACAAGAGCCACTGATTATGAATTTAAAAAGAGAGCAAATCAAATACGCCAGTGTTAAACACCAAATGTATAATGATATTGGCTATATCCGAATCTCATCCTTCGGAGAAACCACCGCTCAAGAAGTTATAAAAGCCATCAAATCTATGCAAAAAGATCGTATCAGTGGACTGATTATCGATCTTCGAAATAATCCTGGCGGTCTTTTGGATGCAGCCATCTCTACCACAGACATTTTTCTTGATGCAAACACGCTTGGTAAAAACAAAAAAATTGTTTTCACAAAAGGCCGACACCCTTACAGCCAAGTTGAGGCAAATGCCACGCCAGGTGATCAAACCAACAACTTACCATTGGTTGTTCTTATTAACTCAGGCTCAGCATCCGCATCAGAGATTTTTGCACAAGCACTTATGGACCACGAAAGAGCAATTATTGTGGGGGCACGATCCTTTGGTAAAGGCTCAGTTCAAACCATTCTTCCCATCGATGAGCAATCAGCCATTAAGATCACAACCGCGCTTTACTATTCACCAAAAGGCATCTCCATTCAATCCAACGGTGTAATTCCAGATATCGAAATCCCCGAGCTGACTGTTTCCGTCAAAGACAAGGATGGCTTTAGTCTGGATAAATATTTAAGGGAACAAAACCTGTCCCACCATATCTCTGCACAACAAGCAAGCCAACCTGAAAACAAATTACAACTTAAAGAACTGGCCAAGCAAGATTTCACACTGTACCAGGGGCTACTGATCATCAAAGGCCTCAATGCGATTGATGAGAGTCAACGAAATCTAAATTAAGTTGCCAAGCAACAAAAACCAGGGCATCATCTTAAAACACCACTGGAGATCATGATGCCCTTTATTTTTTTGCTCACCCTCACCCTTTCCTCCATAACATTTGCCAATAACAGCGCTTTTGTCCATGAGGCCCTGAAAAATATCTTAAGTTATCATGAGGAGAATCCAGGAGAATACTTTAAAAAAATCAAACCGTATTTTACTGAAACTGCCTTCAATCAATACCAAACAAATTTTGAAAAAACCAACCTACCCCTGATCCAGCAACTAAAACTGGCCATGTCAGGACAAATTATCGACTTAACTCAAAATGAAGAAACTCACTTTTCAGGCAACATATCCCTGTCATTCCAAGGCGTAAATGTAAACTTGTCTCAAAAACTAACCACCTCGATCACACTCAGCGACAAAGACTCACAGCAGGCAAGAATCACAGACATTACATTTCAAAAAAGCAATGAACCTGAAATTAAAATCAAAAACTATGAAGAAAAGGTGATGTGCCTAAAAAGAAAGGGCCTTACGGCTGATAAATAATCGGGTAATACTTTGGCTCCCAGTAAACTCGGTCAACCCGATCAACCACACTTTCGTTTGTTGCCTGAGCCAGCCCCTGCTCGATAGCAACCTCAGCCACCGCATAGGCAACTCTCTTTGCGACCAAAACCGCCATTTCAGGAATTGGCGTAATTAACCACTTTGAATAGATATTTTCCTCCACACATTGACTAATCGCACGACTTGCGGCCAATAGCATCTGATCACTGATTCTTCTAGCATTAACCGCAACCACACCCAAACCAATGCCTGGAAACGCATAGGCATTATTACATTGACCAGTTATGACAAGCTCATCACCAAAATTAAAGCTGGGAAAAGGTGAACCTGTTGCAACAAAGGCACTGCCGTCCGTAGCTTCCATAATCAGCTGCGGGGTAGCCTCCGCTCTTGAAATGGGATTAGACAATGGCAGGATCAATGGCCGATCCACCAGGCCAGCAAGCTCTTTTAATATCTGTTCAGTGAACGCACCTTTTACCGCTGAACTGCCTATTAAGACCGTTGGCTTTACTTTTCGAATAACTGTCTCTAAATCATACCGATCATAACCCGGACGCTCATGGGATGGTCTTGCAAACCGTCTTTGAGCCTCATGCAGTATCGGATCATCTTCAAACAGCAGTCCTTGACGATCAATCAACCAAAAACACTCCCTCACCTCCTTTGGGTTATAGCCAAGCTGCAACATCGAAAAATATAAATGATCCGCAATGCCACAACCTGCGGCGCCTGCTCCGAATATCAAAAAGCGCTGCTCACCCAGGGTCTGAGATTTCTTTTTCAAAGCAGACCAAATAGCGGCTAACGTCACCACTCCCGTCCCTTGAATATCATCGTTAAATGTACAGATTTTATTTTGATAATGTTTCAAAATCGTTGAAGCATGCCTGGAAGAAAAATCCTCCCAATGCACAAAAACATCAGGATAAATACGCATCACACAGTCAATGATTTTTTCAATAAACTCACGATATTTTACATCATCAATTCTAGGATGCCTCCATCCTAAATATAAAGGATCTTTTAATAAGTCAGGATTATCCGTGCCCACATCAATCATAACCGGCAAAGTATTATATGGACTGACACCACCAATCGCGGTGTAAAGCACAAGCTTTGCAATCGGAATCCCCATTCCACCAACACCCTGATCCCCTATCCCAAGCACACCACTGCCATCTGTAACCACAATTAATTTCACATCTGTATTGGTTGCATTCCTGAAAATCTCATCCAAACAATCCCTGTCCTCATAACAAACATAAAGACCTCGGGTTTGACGGAATGCTTTGTTAAAATCAATCACACTATCCCCCACCACAGGAGTATACACAATGGGCATCATTTCTTTAAAATGCTGCTTAACTAAGCCATAGAATAAAATCTCATTGGTGTTATGCAAAACATTCAGAAAGATATTCTTATGCATTGGCTGGGAGTAATCACAGTATTGTACATAAGCCCGCTTCTTCTGCGCCTCAAGTGTCTCTACACATGGAGGTAGTTTCCCTAGCAATCCCAGCTGTTTGCGCTCTTCGATCGTAAAAGCGGTGCCTTTGTTTAACTGAGGAATGGTTAAAATGGGTTTACCCTTAAGTGGTGAATGAATAACAGGACCGGTTTCTGATTGTATGATCTGATAATATTGCATTACTTCTCCGCGCTAGGAATTAACTGCTTAAATTTTGCTGACTGATGCCGATGCTGACGACTGACATTAATATACCTGTCAGTTACGGTAATATTCTCATGCCCAGCATCATCACGAACATGCTCTGCAGGCCGGTTTTGCACATCCTGTGAAATTGCCGTATGCCTTAACCAATGTACTGTCGCAACCGACAAATCATCCGCGCTATCATTATCACCTCTCTCTCTTAATTTAGCAACAGCATCTTGAAAGGCCTGCATGACAATTGAACGAATTTGCCGACTGCCCAAACCACCTCTGCCCTTGACTTTTGGCAAAAGCAAAGTTTGCTCAAGACGCATGGGCAAAGCCCTCATTCCCATAAACTGACGATAACGTGAAAGAGCAGATAACATTTCATCACACACAGCAATCTCACGGTATTTATTACCCTTACCCACAACAGAAAACCAATAACAGCCTTGATCATCTTTCAGAAAATCACCCATCATCGGCATTCTACGCTCAGTCACAGAGATTTCAGAAATACGAAGGCCCAAAAGATAAAATGCACTTAAAATAAACAGCGCCCTCTCACCCTCAAAGTCATCATTGGCGTTCATCATGGCCGTATCAATCACACATCGCCACATGGTATTGGTCAACTTGCGTGTTACAACTGATTCCTGCATTCGAGTTACAAATCGATTTTTCTGACGCACCAACAGCATCACATTTTGAAGCAAATACTGTTCTTGCACCAAGAATGTTAAGAATGTACTCACACTGGCCATTAACGCCTTTACAGAAGCATTGGATAATCTATAATCAGCCAGCGCCTCACCTCTGGCAGCAAATGGACGCCAGTTCTGATTTGGCTGACTTATCTGTCCATTTAAGAAACGATGATACACATGCTCAGAAATCCATTGTTTGGGTGGGGTGGTTGCAAATAAAATAAATTGACTGACATCCTCACGTGTCATTTTCTTCAACGTGGATCGTCGAACAAACCAAAGCCATAATAATAAACGCTCAATATCACGACGATACGCCACAAATGTATCTTTGGAGCCACTATAGGCAACTAGAAAAATTCTTGCATGCTTTAAATCATCAACACACAGGCCTTCTAACATTTGTGGGGTATATATTTGATCAATTGACATTGCAACTGTATCAATGCCATCTAGAATTGGACGAATTTTCATACTAATCGATTTTATTAAAGCTAATCACACCTGTAATTGATAGCAGATCTTCTTTAATTTTGGAATAGGCATGGTTGTCATCAAGGTTCAATACACAGCGCAATTTTGCAACATTTGAATTATCTTGATCAGTAAACCAATCAGCTGCAACGATCATATTCTTTAAACGATGAATCACCTCTTTACGAGTCACATGCCCACAATCCATCAAGCATTCAGCTCGGTAACGATTGATCTGGCCGCCGAGAGAATCCCATGTTAAGCATTGCAGTCTATGGCGACTTTGTTTGTCCAGCCCCTTGATTTGCTTACAGCTTGAACGATGAACAGTCATCCCTCTTGATCTGGTAATATATCCTAAAATCTCATCACCATGACCGGGCATGCAGCATTTTCCCAAATGGTGATCTATCATCACTTTATGTGCAGGCCTGGTCTGCGATTTGGATTTAACCTTAGACAGCTCACCAGCTTTAACTGCTGGCCCCTTAGATACCGGGGTTGAAATAAAGTCCTCTTCTTGATGCTTTCTTAACCAACTTCGAATATGACGCTTTGCACTGACACTGACGGTGTGATCATCCTGCAGCCAATCGGCTGTGGGATGCTGGTTTCTTCGTGTTAAAATCTGTACTGTAGCTCCAGACTGTAAGGGTTGATTCAACGCACTCATTCGACCATTGACCAAAGCACCAACACAGCGATTGCCAATCTCTGTATGAATGGCATATGCAAAATCAAGCGGCAATGCCCCCTTAACCAAAGAAATAACATCACCCTCAGGCGTTAAAACAAAAACCTGATCTTTTAAAACCTCCTGGAAACTCTTTTGGCCAAACACATGCTTTAATTTATCCCCAAAAGCTTGATGATCTTTGTACATCCAATGCGCTGCAGGACCGTATTCATTAAATTGATGCATCTGATCGGTTTTAATTTGAATTTCAACAGGGGTAAAATCGTAGTATATGGCCATGTGCAATGATTGATAACCATTCTCCTTAGGCATAGAGATATAATCATTATATTCCTCAGGAATTTGCCTGTAGTATTGATTAATTAAATCAAAAATACGGTAGCAAGTATCAACGTCATGACATAATATCCTCAATGCAACCTGATCATATACTTCCTCAAGACCCACAGATTTTCGCAGCATCTTTTTATAAACACCATAAAAATGCTTAGCACGCCCTCGGACATCGATGACACTGATGCTATGCGATTCAAGCAATTTTTTAAGCACAATACAAACATGGCGAACCAATCGATCCGCATCTGATTGCTTGACCTGCATTTCATTTAATAACCCTTGATAAATATCTGGATCCAAGATCATAAAGGCCATATCTTCAAGACGCCATTTAATAAAACCCAGGTTCAAGCTACCACATAACGGCGCAATTAAATGCCTGATCTTTTTTGCAAAATCAATCTGAAATACCTCGGGGTCTTTTAAAACCAATCGACGAAATAATGTCGTGCAATAAATAAGGACTGCTGCAGGATTCTCAACAGTTTGAGCCAATAAAGAACGTCCGTTAATTTTAGTAGTCAATGAGTCATAATTCAAATCAATTTCATTAACTTTGGCTGCAAAATTCTGCACATTCAAATATAGTTCAAGTGCCATACTGTCTAGGTGGTCTTCAACTTCTTGCGAAGTAATCCATTTTTCAAAAACAGCAATCAGAAAAAAACCGACCCAAATATCCCTTAATCGAAAATGATTGTCTTTACAAAAATTAAAATAAATATCCCACTGCTCATGTAAATTAGCCTTCTCGATTAATCTTTGAACATTATTTGGCAATAACTTCACAATAAGTCCCTTTCAACAGGTTTAATTTTAGCAAAAACTAACACAATATTCAGCTATAACATACACTAATGCTTTTCTTTAAGATTCTTGTTTGATATGATACGAACAACGAAAAAGGTCAATGGTATGCAAACTAATATACACCCAGACGTCAAAGCAATTACTTTGAATTGCTCAGGATGTGGCAATAATTTCTCCATTCATGCCCCAAATATTGAAGGAAATAAAGTCCTTACTGAATCATGCTCAAAATGCCACAGCGCATGGACAGGCAAACGTGTCATTTCTAATCAAGGCGCTGCTGCGACATTTAAAGAAAAATATAGCCAGTTCGGCGATGAATTATTCTAACCAATTGACAACTGCAGTATTTCAAAAACTCTGGATAGCTGCCTTGAGGCAGCTTCCTCATTCTTACTCCCCCTACTCAAATTTTCCCGTAACCGCATCCTTGCTAATGGAAGATGGCTCTTTGTTCACCGGCATCAATATTGAAAATGCCAGTTACAGCATGACTCTGTGTGCAGAAGCATCAGCCATTGCCAATGCAATTTCCCAAAAACACCAGAAAATTACACATGTGCTTGTACATGCGCCTAAGCTGGACTTCTGCCCACCCTGTGGTGCATGCCGCCAAAGAATCAACGAATTTTCCACACCCAACACATTGATCATTCTAACCAATCAGCAAGGCAACTACAAAACGCTGACAATGCCTGAATTACTGCCCTGCAGCTTTAACTTGGAAGCTCATCCTTCAAGCGATCAATCCATTGGCTAACCCCGCCTTGTTGCCGCATGAGCTCAGCCATTTGCGATCGTAAAGATTTTGCTCCGTTAAAGCCATGAAGTAACGCCATTAGGGGCTTTAATGATGACTGATTTTTATAAGCATGCCCGGCCAAATACTGCTGATACCTGGTCAATGAATCACGTACTGTTCCTTGCATAAAGCCAAGCTGCCTTGCGATGGCCACCAAATCACGTTGACGCTCTATTGCCAACCGACCAATCATCACTCCATCCACATGATTCAATGCCTCTTTCACCTCCAGAAAATCATTAAATCCACCATTAATGAGCATAAAGACATCTGGATAACGCCGTTTCATGTCATAAACCCTTTGATAATTCAACAAAGGGATATTGCGGTTATCCTTGGGGCTCATGCCACTTAACCATGCCTTCCTCGCATGAATTGTAACATGCTTACATCCTGTGGCCAGCACCTCATCTAAAAATCTGACCAGAAAACTCTCATCATCCTGATGATCAACACCGATTCTTGACTTGACACTCACGGTTAAATCCCTGTGCACAGACATCATCGCCTCAACACAATCAGCCACAACACTGGGGTACTTCATTAAAACAGCACCAATCATGCCTTTTTGCACGCGACTGGATGGGCACCCCACATTTAAATCAATATGGCGAAAACCCTGGTCAAATGCAATATGCGCTGCCTGTTTGCACAGCTTAGGATCAGATCCACCGACTTGAAGCACCACATGCCGATGATCATCCTCTTGCAGCAATCGACCAGCATCACCATAACAAATCGCATTAACAGCGACCATTTCTGTATAAACATCCACATTATTAAACAAACATCGCATCCAGCAGCGAAAAAACAAATCACTCCAGCCCATCATTGGCGCAATGGCAAAAGACGATCTAAGCACACTCACCTACCATTACATCACGCACCAATAATTGCAAGGACTCCTGGCCTCGAAAGCGATTCACATGAATGCTATAATAACACTCAAGCACATCCCCTTCTGTGATTAACTCTTCCAGACCAAAAGCCACCGCAGCCAAACTAAGTCTGTTAAATTGAAGATTCATTTTCAAAAAACCAGATTCATAACGACTGACTGAAGCAACCTTAAAAACCCCTTTAAAAACTGGCTCCTTCATTTCCATCCCCCATGGCGTAAGCTCAGAGAGCTGTTTGGCAAAATCAAGAGTCAAACTATTTTCTGTCAATTCAAAATCATAATAAAGATCACCCTGAAGACCCTGATTCTCAATCGATAAAGCCGTGTGATGAGCAAACATCCTTTTAAATTCATGCAAGCAATCAGGATTTAGGCTTAGCCCAGCAGCCATCGCATGCCCGCCAAATTTCAAGATCATGCCAGGGAGCTGTTGATCCATGGTGGCTAAAATATCCCGAATATGCACACCACAAATTGATCGAGCAGACCCCTTCAAAAACCCCTGATCATCCTGAGTTAATGCAATTACCGGCAGCTGCATCCGCTCCTTCACCCTTGATGCAATAAGACCAATCACACCCTCATGCCAAGTTGGATCATAAACCACAATGCCCTTGGCTGAGGCATCCAATTCCTCAATCGAATTCAAGGCTTGTCTTTCAATGTCCCTGCGAGATCGATTGAGTTCATCCAAATTCTGCGCCAAAGTAAAGGCCTTTTGCTCATCCTGCTCCAATAACAAAAAAATTCCAGCACGCATATCGGTTAATCGCCCTGCTGCATTCAAGCGAGGACCCAGTGCAAAACCAAGATCCTGTGCATTGACATAACCCACTTCTTTTTTGGCAACATTTAATAATGCCTGAATACCAACTCTAGGCTTAGTGTTCATACGCCGCAGGCCTTGTACCACAAAAGCACGATTGAGCTGACTTAAAGCCACACAGTCAGCCACAGTGCCCAGCGCAACCAAATCCAAGTATTCAGCCATATTGGGCTTAGCTTTTTGCAAAAAATAATTACGCTGCTCAAGTTCAGAACGCAGCGCAGCCATAACATACCAGGCCACAGCAACACCAGCAATCGATCGATCTGGAAAAACCTCATCAGGATACGAGGGGTTCACAATCACATCAGCATCCGGTAGTTTCACTCCAGGCAGATGATGGTCAGTAATGACAATCTGCACCCCCCTCTGTTTTGCATATGCGCAGGCTTCAACAGCATTAATGCCATTATCCACGGTGATAATCAAATCCACTTCACCCATTTCATCAATTAACATTGAGCTAATGCCATACCCATGTATTCGTCGATTGGGGACGATAAAAGTCACATTAGCCCCAATTTTGCGCAAAAAATCCACCATAATGACACAGCTGGTTGCACCATCAACATCATAGTCTCCAGAAATACAAATTCGCTTTTGCTGCATAACAGCATTAGCAATCAGCTCTGCTGCTGGTCGGATATATTTGAAATGATGCAGCGGCAGTATGTCCCTAAGCTCAGCTGAAAGCTCAGAGCACAAAGACAGGCCTCGATTTGCCAAAATTCGAGCAATCACCTCACCCCACTGCTGAAAATTTGGCTCAACCAAAGGCTTTAGCTGATAATATTGACGCATATGTTTTCTCATGTCTTCAATGTACCTCAGGGACCATAAAAAATCTATTGCCAATCATCAAAACAAAAGATAACCTAACGCTGAGCCATATTTTGCAAATCATGATTGAAGCACGACAAGAAATTAAGCATCACTTTAAAAACTGGTGTAACAAAAATCTTCCTTTATTAGAAGAAATTGAATCTCAGCACACAATCAGTCCTAACCACTGGCTTAAAATGGGTGAAGATGGCCTGCTTGGCTGTATGATTCATGAGCGCTATGGCGGAAGCGGCCTTAGCCTGGCTAACTTTACTGATATGCTCAGTGAAATTAGCTATCACAGTCCAAGTCTAGCATTAAGCATACTGGCTCATAGTCAACTGTGTGCTGATCTTATTCAAACCTGGGGTAGTGAAGATCAAAAACAAAACTACCTCCCCAAACTTGCACTTGGGCAACTGATTGGCTCTACCGGTATTAGTGAAGACAATGCTGGCTCTGATGCTCTTAGCATGCAAACTCACTTAACTGACGACTACCTGCTTTGCGGCCATAAAATGTGGATCACCAATGGCCCTATTGCTAATATCAGCATCATTTACGCCAAACACCGTGATGAAATTAGTGCGCTCATTGTTGATCTAACACCTCAGATGAAAGGGCCAGCATTTGAGAAATTTGGCATGAAAAGCTCACCCACTGGCCGTCTAACTTTTAATAGGCACGCTGTTGATCCAAGCTCAATATTACCCATGGCTGGTCACAGAATTCTAAAAACTGCGCTGGATAAAGAGCGTATTGCATTG
>Ga0169931_10002337_pt1 | contig 30989 bp, 30 predicted proteins | sample Kivu_15m_20L_FD_129675 | JGI IMG/M metagenome (GOLD analysis project Ga0169931, IMG submission 129675) | Freshwater microbial communities from Lake Kivu, Western Province, Rwanda to study Microbial Dark Matter (Phase II) - Kivu_15m_20L... | ecosystem: Environmental > Aquatic > Freshwater > Lake...
CGGCCCCGACACCACCTGCGCCACCGCCACCCGACGCTGCGCACCACCCACCGCCGACACCACCGCCAACCCCGTGGCCACCAACGCCACCACACCCAACACCCGATGCCACACACGAGGACGAGCCTCGGACGTGTTGCCCTTCCTAATGCCGTGCGTCATGGCGTCTCCCGTACGACTGCGGCGCTCCCGCCGAGCGAGCAGCTCAGTTATACGGGACGAAGTTCAAGCATCCGGCAAGATCGGTGCGGCCGGGTGTTCAGCAATCCGCTCAGCGACCGGGGTCTCGGCCAGAGCAGCCACCGGCTCGCCGACCGACTCGGTCCCCGCCCGTCGAGCCTCGGCGAGCACGCTGCGGGAGATATCCCGGAAGGTGACGACGAGATAGAACGCGAAGCTCAACGCCGCCAGGAACCGGCCCGAGGCGCCGGACCAACCGGGCCAGAGCATCCCGATGCCGTGGGCCGCCGCGGCAAGGCCGAGGAGTGCGAACCGGGTGCGGCGCACTTCGTGCCACCACCACAGACCCCAGGACAGCAGCACGCCGGTCATCGCAAAGCTCGCGATGGCGACCTCGGGGCGGTCCGGCAGCAGCGCGACCGCGCCGTTGGCGAGCGACACCGGGATCGCAGCGGCGCAGAACCGGGCGGCCGACGGGCGGCCACCGGTGCGGGCGACGAACGAGCAGCGAGCGGCGGCAACGACGCCGCACAGGCCGGCGACCGCCGTGAGGATCCGCACCACGGGCGCCGACCAGGCGCCGTCGAACTGGGCACCCTGACCACCGGCGCCCACGAGGACGACGCCCACGATCCACACGACGATGACGGCAGCGACAGCAGCGCCCTGGGCGAGGATCGAGAACGGTCGACGCCGCTCACGCAGGACGGTTCGGGGAGGCAGTTGCGTTTCGATGTCCTCCTGAACGGCTTCATCGGTCGGGAATCAAGCACTCCTGCTTCAAGACGTTGGCCTTTTGCTTCACGACACCCCTCGAGGGGCCGGGTTCTGTCAAGAGATCCGAGTTTCTCGTTCGCTCCCCTGGCCCGAGGGGACCGGGTCTTCGATCCTGGGAGCGATGACGGCTCATCCGCCCGACGTGGTGCCCCATGCCCCGGTCGTCGACCGCGCCCGGCGCTGGGCTCGCACCGGTTGCCGCGGCGCAACCGTGTGGTTCACCGGGATTCCGGCCTCGGGCAAGTCGACGCTCGCGTACACCGTCGAAGCGATGCTCGTGGCCGGCGGGCGGCTTGCCTACGTGCTCGACGGGGACAACCTGCGTTGCGGGTTGAACGCCGACCTCGGCTTCAGCCCGCAGGACCGTGCCGAGAACGTCCGGCGGCTCGGCCATGTGGCGGCGGTGCTCGCCGATGCCGGCGCCGTGGCGCTCGTCGCTGCGGTCTCCCCCGACCGGGCCGCACGCGATGCGGTCCGGCGGATCCACGGCGAGGCGGGCCTGCACTTCGTCGAGGTCCACGTCGCCACCCCGCTCGCCGTCTGCGAGCAGCGCGACCCCAAGGGGCTCTATGCCCGGGCCCGGCAGGGCGCCGTCGTCGGCCTCACCGGCTACGACGCCCCGTACGACGAGCCGGCCCGGCCGGAGTTGGTGCTCGGCGTCGGCGAGGTCTCCCTCGAGCGACAGGCGGCCGCCGTGGTGGAACACCTCGAGCGCCGCTGATCACCGCCGAGGCGGTCAGCGGGCCGGCGTGCACGCCCCGCGCCCTTCGTCGATCACACCCTTGGAGAGCGAGACGAACCGGTAGGCGTATTCCGACGCGCCGAGCTCGAGCTCGAGGTGGCCGAACTGGTCCGCCCGGAACTGGCTGCCGGGTCGAGCCGTCGCTGCGAACGGATAGAGGCTGTGCCCGCCGGTCCCTGCGACGAACTGCACCGGTCCGGCCGGGGCCGGCTTGCCCTTCGCGTCGAGCGGCCCGAACCGCTCGTAGTTGTGGGCATGCCCGTTGAGCACCAGCGTCACCCCGGCCTCGCGCAGCAGCGACCACCACGCCGAGAAGCGATCGTCGTAGCCCGGGTCGGCCGACGGTTGCGCCGCTCCGTCCCGTTTGGTCTGGTCGGTCGAGGTGACCATCGGGTGGTGCCACATCGCAGCGACACACCGGCCCTTCACGTCCTCGAGTTGGGTGCGCAGCCAGGCGGTCTGGGCCGCAGTGGCCGTGCAGCCGCCGACCTTTGCGCAGTTCGAGTCCAGGGCGAGCACCACCCACGAACCCACTTCGAAGCGGTACCAACTCGCCCCGGGCGCACCGAACCCTTTGGGGAAGGTTCGGAAGAAGCCGACGGCGTTGTCGGCGTTGTACTCGTGGTTCCCCGGCACCGGGTAGAAGGCGAGCCCGAGCTTGGCCCAGGTCTTGTTCCAGACGGCGTCGAACTCGGCAGGGGTGCCGTCGCGGTACTGCAGGTCGCCGACGAGCAGCACCGCTGCAGGCTTCGCCGCCACCACCTGGGCGCCGACTGCGACGTGCTGGCAGTGGCGAGCCGTGCCCTTGCCCTCGTTGTAGCTCGGGTCGTCGGTCGGGCAGGCGATGTCACCGACGGCGACCACCTTGGTCGCCGGCGCCGGGGGCTTCACGGTCGTCGCAGGCCCGGTCGTCGCAGGCCCGGTCGTCGCAGGCCCGGTCGTCGCAGGAGCCGTCGTCGCCGGAGCGGTCGAGGATGGCCCCGTCGTCGGCGATGGGGACGGCAGCGGGGCCGAGTCCACGGGTGCACCCGCGCACGCAGCGGCGAGGAGTCCGACCGCGACCAGCAGCCACCGGCGCGTCACGACACCCTCGTGGAGGATCGACGGAATCCCTGTACGACTGAGGCCAGTTCGAGCACCGGCTGCCGCCGTGCGACGACTACGAGCGTCGGTGCCCCAAGCGCGAGGGCCACGACGAGCCCGGCGAGCGAACGGCCCGCGAGGGCGACCCCGGCCACGGCTGCGCCACCCACCGCCACCAAGCCGACCGCCGCCGCCGTCGCGGCAGGGCGGCCGGTCGGGACGATCCCCATGCCGCGCACCAGGATCGCCGGCACGATCGCGCCGACGCCGATGCTGGCAGCCCACGCCACCGCTGCGCCGACCATGCCCATCGTCGGAACCAGCGCCAGGTTCCCGACGATGTTCACCGCCGCAGCCAGCGCCGTGACCCCGAGGTTGGCCCGGCTGCGCCCGGCCATCAGCAGCACCGAGTCCGACGGTCCGGCCGGCGCAGCCGCGAGGAGCCCGAGCGCGAGCACCCCGAGCACGGCGGCGGCTTCGGTGTACGACGCTCCGAACACGGCGAGCACCCCGGGTGCGAACACGGCCAGCAGCACGAACGACGGCCACACGAGCAGGACCTGCCAGCCCGCCGCGGCACCGAGCACGCGAGCGGCACCGGTGCGATCGTCGAGCGCGAGCTGGGCCGCGACTCGCGGACCGACCACCTGTTGGAGTGCTTCGGCGGCGAAGGTGCCGACGAGGACGAAGCGGGTCGCCACGGCGTAGACCCCGGCCGTGGCGGGCCCGGCCACGGCGCTGAGGAGCAGGGTGTCGAACCACAGGATCGTCACCTGCAACACCTGCGCCCCGGCACGCGGCACGGTGAAGCGCCAGAACTCCCGTCCGGTCCGCGCCCAGGACCCGACCTCGACCGGGCGCGAGCCGAGACGGCGGGCGAGCAGCAGTGCCATCGGCACGCCGACCAGCGCCGCAGGCACCACCCAGGCGCCTGCGGCCACTGCGACCGACGCCGTCAGCCCGGTGGCGATCCAGACCGCAACCAGTTGGGCCACCGGTCGGGCCATGCGATCGACGACCAACTGCGGCACCATCGTCGAGAACCCACGGCTCGCCGCAACGAGCACCGAGCCCACGGCGACGACGGGCAGCGCGACGGCGAGCGGGCGCAACGCCGTCGCCACCCTGTCGGCCTGGTCCGCTCCGCCGAGCAGGTTCCCGAGCCGGTCCGCCTGCGTCCAGAGCAGGGCGCCGAGCGCCGAGCCCACCGCCGCGACCGGCAGGGTGGCCACGATGAGGATGCGCCCGATCGCCTCGGGGCGACCCAAGGCCCGGGCCCGGCTGACGGCACGCACCACTCCCGTGCTCGCCCCCATCTCGGCGCAGCGGGCCAGCACCGTGAACAGTGCGATCGAAACGAGTACGGCGCCGGCGTCGGCGACGGGAAGGCGACGCGCGAGAACGGCGACCACGAGGAAGCCGCCCAGGCCGTAGGTGACCGCGCCGACGAGGTTCAACACGCCACCGCGCGCCACGTCGGCGAGCTCACGGCGCGACGCCGACACATCGGTCGCCGCAACTGCCGCACCTTCTCGCACCTGCCGGACGCTATGGGCCGGTCGTCGGGCCGGGTGCGGCGCCGTCACGGTGCGCTCACCCATACGGTCGCCCGGTGGCCGGCCCGCCGCCCGTACCTCCCGATCTCCTCGCACTCTTGGCCGCCATCGCCGGACGGCCCGTGGTGCCCGCGGAGTCGCCGTCCAGCGCGCTCGTGCGCGGCGTCGCCCTTCCGGACGTGTCCCGGGCGCGCCTCGTCGCCGGCGTGGCCGGGCCCGAGGCGCCCGAGGCGCCACCCCGCCGCGGGCTCGCCGCGGCTATCGCCGCCTACGGCGCCCTGCGCGATCCTCGGGTGCGGGCCGGACGGCTCGCCGTCGCCGGCCTCGTGCTCGCCGGCCAGGCCGGCGAACCCATCGCCGTCGCGGCGTCGAGCGACGACGAGACCACAAGTCGCCGCCTCGGCGACGACGAGACCACAAGTCGCCGCCTCGGCGACGACCTTGCGGCGCTGCTCGGGCGAGCGGCAGTGCTGTGGCTCGCCGGCGTTCGGGCCGACCAGGTGACGACCAAACCCACCCTGCAGGTGTTCGACCTCGACGGCCGCCCCCTCGCCTATGCCAAGGTCGGGCGCAACGCCGTCACCGACGGCCTCGTCCGGACCGAGGTGGCTGCGCTCCGCCGGCTCGGGGCGAACCTCGGGGACGGCGCGCTGCGCCTGCCCGCCCTGCTCCATGGTGGCCCGCTCGGCGAGCGAACCGTCTGTGTCACCGCCCCGCTCCCCGTCGGTGTCCGTCGCCCGCCCACCCGTTGCCTGCCCGGCGCGCTCGCACTCGGCGCGCTCGCCGCCGCAGACGCCCGGGCCGAGCCGTGGGGCTCGAGTCCGCTGGCCGAGCGCATGCGCGCCGCGCCGGCCGCCGGCGCCGGCACCCGGCGCTTGCAGGACCTGCTCTCGTCGTTCGATCGGCGCACCGTGCGCACCGGCTGGTGGCACGGCGACTGGGTGCCGTGGAACCTCGCCGTCGACGGCCCGGCGCTGTGGGCCTTCGACTGGGAGTACGCCGAGCCGGGTGCACCGGTCGGGCTGGACCTCGTCCACCACGCCTTCCAACGTGCCCTCGTCGAGCGCCGGCAACCGCTCGCCCAGGCGCTCGACGCCGCCGCCGACATCGCCGGTGGCCTGGCCCGCACTCGCGACGATCGCCGCCTGCTCACGGCCACGCACCGGCTTGCGCTGGCCCTGCGGGCAGAAACGGCCCGCGCCCGAGGACTCGAACCCGACCCCGACCACGCTGCGATCGCCGACGGTGCCGCCCAGGGCGAACGCGGCGCGGCATGAACGGGCCGGCCGCCCGCCGGCGAACGACGGCAGGGGTCAGATGCCCCGGCCGCGCTCGTGGAGGCGGCGCAGGACCCAGTCGGGGGACAGACCCGCCGCCACGGCCACGGTGAGCGGCACCCGGGGCTCACGCCAGTGGAGCCGGCCGGCGTCGAACGCAAGGCGCACCCCGGCCCGGCGCCGGCCTCCGGCCGCTCGGGCGAAGGCTCGTTGGCCGACGATACGGGCCTTGCCCCGGGGGCAGGAGGCGAACTCGGGGTGCGCGGCGAGCAGGTGGCCGAGCGCATCGTCGATCGTGCGCCACTTGGCCGCGAAGAACGACTGCGCATGCCAGCGCACCTCGACCAGCGGCTCGGCGAGACCGGCGACGTCGGCCCGGCGGGCGGCTCGCAGCAGCAGGTCGTAGTCCTCGGCGTAGCTCGACGGCAGCGACTCGTCGACGAGACCGAGTCCGCCGAGCAGCGCGTCGCGACAAACCAGGAACGACGACGGATGAGCCTCCGCGACCCGGGACCGCAGCAGGTCGTCGTGGGTGATGGCGGGCGCCGGCAGTCGAACCGTCCGGCGGCGACCGTCATCGACCACGACGCCGGTCACGAACAGCTCCGCACCCGGACGGGACACCGCGTGCGCGAGCTGCCGGGCGGCTTTGCCCGCCAGCCAGGTGTCGTCGTCGTCGCAGAAGGCCACCCAGGGGGCTCGGGCCGCGAGGATGCCGGTGTTGCGGGCCCCCGCCAGTCCCGGGGTGCGCTCGTTGGCCAGGACCCGCACCGGTCGGCGCTCGTCGTGCGAAGCCAGGGTCGGATCGGGGTCGCACTGGTCGAACACGACGACGGTCTCCACCACGGCGTCGAGGTATTGCGCGGCGATCGCGGCCAGCGCCTGGCGCACCAGCACCGGTCGGTCACGCGTGGCCACGACGACACTGAGCGCCGGCGGGCGAGGGGACTCGTGCGGTTCCGGGAATCGACCAGCGGCAGCCATCGGACACATCCTGTGGACGCGCCGGCACGGCGAGCGCTGGCCGACCACAAGACTTGGGCAAGAACCGTCCGCAGCCTGGCATCGCTGCGTGGTTCAGCGATTCTCGTAGCGTGAACCTCCCGCCCTCCGTCGCGCTTGCAGGCGGCTGGGTCGTGCTCGCCCGGCGGCACGCCTGGCTGCTCGCCGTTGCGGCGGTCGTCGGCTTGGTCGGCGGGGCGTTCGTCGGGGTCAACCAGCGCAGCGCGGTCCGAGCCTCGACGCTCGTGGTCGTCACACCCCTTCCTCCCGACCCGCTGAGCCCCGGCTCGAGCGGGTCGAGCGTGAACATCGAGACCGAGCGCCAGGTCGCCCGCTCGCTCGCCGTCGCCCGGCGCGCGGCGAAGGCCCTCGGCGAGACCCGCCCGCCGGAGGACCTGCTCGCCTTCCTCACGGTGTCGGCGACGGACCGTTCGACCGTGTTGCGCTTCGACTACGACGCCGCCGATGCGACGGTGGCACAAGCGCGCGTCGACACCCTCGCTACGGCCTACCTCGACGAGCGTCGCGCGACCGTCGAGCAGCGACGTGACAAGGCGATCGCCACGATCGAGGAGGAAGCCAAACGGGCCGGCGAAGCATCGGCGGCGGCCGTGGCGCAGGTTGCGGCGGCAACCGGGTCCGAGCGGATCGTGGCCGAGCAGGAACGCGACAACCTCAAACGGCAGCTCGACGACTTGTCGAGCCGCCGGCTCGAACTCAAGCTCACCGACCCGAACCCGGGAGCCTTGGTGGCCACCGGTGCACCCGTCGCCACCGGGCGGGTCCCGCTCCCGCTGACCGCGCTCGCCGGTGCGGTGATCGGCGTGATCGCTGCGATCGGCGTCCTCGTCGCGCTCGATCGCGCCCGCGGCCGGATCCGATCGACGACCGCGCTGGCGAATCTCCTGGGGCCGGGGAGCTACCTCGTCAACCTCCCCGAGGCCCGCCTGCGCGATCCCGCCGGCGCCGACGGCGTGCGCCGGCTCGCCGCCCATCTCCTCGGGCCCGACGGCCAGCGCACGGTGCTCGTGACCGCCCCTGCCGGGTCTCGCCTCGCGCCCCACGTCGCCGTCGACCTCGTCACCGCCCTCGGCGCCGGCGGCCGGCGGGTGATCCTCGTCTGGGCCGACTGCCGGACCACCGCCGCCAGCGAGGTCCTCGGCGTCGTCGACACCGCTGCGGCGATCGGGGTGATCCGCCGCGTCGTGCCCGTGCAGGTCGCGCTGATCGCGTTGCGCGACCGGCGCAACGTCGCCGTCCTGCCCGGGCCGCCCGTCGGCGACCCGCGCGTCGCCCACCTCGTGCGGTGGTCGGGCCTGGGCCCGCTGCTTCCCGAGTTGCACGCTCTCGCCGACCTCGTCGTGGTGCTCGCGCCGTCGTTCGAATTCCCCGACGTCGCCGAACTCGTCCCTCTCGTCGACCGGGTCGTGCTCGCGGTCGACGCCGGCGACACCACCGAAGCGGCCGTGCGCAGCGCCATCGACGAACTCCACGCCCTCGGTGCCGACCGCCTCGCTGCCGTCACCGTCGGGCTGCGGGAGGCGGCATGACCGTCACCCGCCCCCGCGTGATGCTGGTGAGTTCCGCCGGCGGCCACCTTGCGCAACTCGCACGCCTGCAGGGCTATTGGCGCAGTTTCGACACGACCTGGGTGTCGTTCGATACCGCCGACGTCCGCAGCCGCCTCGCCGACGACCGGGTCGTGTTCGGGTACTGGCCCACCACCCGCAACCTCCCGAACGCCGCTCGGAACCTCGGCCTGGCCTGGCGGATGCTGCGTCACGAACGACCCGACCTCGTGGTCACCGCCGGAGCCGGCATCGGGGTGCCCTTTGTGTTCCTGGCTCGGCTGCTCGGGATCCGCACGGTGTTCCTGGAGGTCTACGACCGCATCGACTCGCCCACGCTCAGCGGCCGCCTGTGCCACCGTGTCGTCGACCTGTTCCTCGTGCAGTGGGAGGAGCAGCGCCAGTTCTACCCGCGCGCCGTCGTCGCCGGACCGGTCTACTGAGCGCCCCGATGCCTCTGCCTCCCCTTTCGCCCGGCCTCGTGTTCGTCACCGTCGGGACCGACCACCACCGCTTCGATCGCCTCATCGACTGGGTCGACGCATGGGCGGCCCACAACCCGGAGCGACCGCTGCTCGTCCAGCACGGGCACTCCCGACCGTCGTCGTACGGTCTGAACCGCCCGATGCTCACCATCGACGAGATGCAGGTCGCCTTCGCCCGAGCGGCGCTGGTCGTCTGCGGCGGAGGTCCCGGAACCGTCATGGACGCCCGGGCCGCCGGGCGGCTCCCGGTCGTGGTGGCTCGCCGGGCCGACCGCCGGGAGGTGATCGACGACCACCAGCGAGCGTTCTGCCAGCGGCTCGCCGCACTCGGCAAAGCCCTCGTCGCCGATGACGCCGCCACGCTCGCGTCCTGGCTCGACGCCGCCGTCACCGATCCCGGGCGATACCGCGTCCGGGTGGCCGACGAGGAGACCCCGCCGGGGCTGCGAGCCATCCCGCAGTTGATCGACGGTCTCCTGGGCCTCGACACGAGCGTTCGAAGCGGCCGGTCTCCCGGCACCCTTCCCACCACCCACCCGGAGCGCTGAGCCGTGTCGTCGTTCGTCGTCGGACGATCACCGTCCCCCACTGCGCTGCGTGCCCGCCCAGGGTGGACGACGGGGTTCCCGGCCCGTTCCACGGCGATGGCGGCACTGTGCACGTTGCTGCCGATCTGGTACCTGCTCGGCGTGCTGGCGATGCTGTGGTGCCTGCCGGTGCTGGTGCTCGGCTCCTGGCTGCTGGCCAACCGGCCCGTCGTGCTGCCCCGCGGGATCGGGTTGCTCGTCGCTCTGCTGGCGCTCGTCGCCGTGTCGGGCCTGCAACTGCGATCGATCGGGTCGCTCGCCCTGTTCGGCTACCGCCTCGCGCTGTTCGCCTCCCTCGCCACCGTGTACGTGTGGATGGTGACGGTGCCCGACACGGTGCTGCCCTCGCGCCGGATCGCCGGGTGGTGGGCGACGGCGTGGGTATGGCTCGTCGCGTTCGGCTACGGCGCACTGGTCTTCCAGGGAGCGTCGACGCCGAGCCCGTTCCAGCTCGTGTTGCCGAACGCGCTCGCCGCCGAGGAGTACCTGCGCGACCTCACCGTGGTGCGGCTCGCCGAGGTCCAGAGCTGGCTCGGGTTCCCGCTGCCCCGGCCGGCCGCCCCCTTCGCCTACGCGAACGGCTGGGGATCGGCGCTCGGGTTGCTCACGCCCTGGTTCGTCCACTGCTGGATCGTCGATGCGACGCGGCAGCGGCGGCGGCTCGGCGTGGCGCTTGCGCTCGCGGCGCTCGTACCGATCGTGGTGTCGATGAACCGCGGTCTGTGGCTGTCGCTCGGCGTGGTCGCCGTGGTCTACGCCGTACGCTCCGCCCTCGACGGTGACCGGCGGGCCCTGGCCGGGATCGGCTTGCTGGCCGCCGCCGTCGGCGTCGTGGTCGTCGCGACCCCGCTGGGTTCGCTGATCACGGCGAAGTTCGACAACGCCGCCGACTCGAACGCCGCCCGCACGAGCGTCTACCAAAGCGCGCTCGGTTCTGCCCTCGACTCCCCGCTCGTCGGGTTCGGATCGCCGCGCCGCGCCAGCGAAGACCTGCCGCTCGTGGGCACCCAGGGGATGCTCTGGTACCTCCTGCAGTCGCACGGGGTGGTCGCCGCCGGTCTGTTCGTGGGCTGGCTGGTCGGCGTCGTACGGCGCGCCGCCCGGCTCGCCACCCCGATCGGGGTCGCTGCATTCGCCTCGGTCCTCGTCGCGCTCGTCCAGGTGCCGTTCTACGGCCTGCTGCCCCAGTTGCCCGTCGTGGGGGTCGCCGCCGGCATCTGCTGGCGCGAGCGCCTCCGCACCGCAGGAGCTGGCCGATGACCGCGGTCGAGCGGTACGAGCGGCACGTGAAGCGGTCGCGGCCGGGCGTCGCCGCGCGCACCGCCGCCAAGTCCACGCTGCGCACCGTCGGCCGGCTGAGCGCACCGTGGCGCCCCGGACCCGACGTCATCGGCATCGGGGCCAAACGCGGCGGATCGACGTCGCTCCACGGGTACCTGCTCGACCACCCGAGCGTGCTGCCGACGTTTCCGCGCCCCGAGCGGGTGAAAGGGACGTACTACTTCACCGACCACTTCGACCGCGGTGAAGCCTGGTACCGGTCGCACTTCCCGACCATCGCCACGCGTGCGGCCACCCGGCGCCACACCGGGGCGGCGGCGGCGCTCGAGTCGACGCCGTACTACCTCTTCCACCCGCTCGCGCCCGAGCGGGCCCGGGCCACGGTCCCCGAGGCGCAGATCGTGGTGGCGCTGCGCAACCCGGTCGAGCGGGCCTGGTCCCACTGGAAGGAGCGGCGGGCCAACCACGACGAGCCGTTGGATTTCGCCGCCGCCCTCGCCGCCGAGGCGGCGCGCACAGCGGGTGAGCACGAGCGCATCGGCGGCGACCCTACGGCGGTGTCACACGCGCACCGGCATCACACCTATGTCGCACAGGGCTGCTACACGGACGCCCTGGGGCGATGGTTTGCGGCCTACGGCCGCGATGCGGTGCACGTGATCGTGTGTGACGAGCTGTTCGCGGATCCCACCTCGGTGATGGGCCGCCTCTACCGGGACCTCGGGTTGCCCGACCACACCCTCGGGGATCCCCGGGTGCACAACGACGCCGGCGGCGACGCGATGGACCCCGCGACGCGCGCCCGGCTCGTCGAGCGGTACCGGGACGAGGTCCGACGCCTCGAGGAACTCCTCGGCCGCGACCTTCCCTGGTGACGGTACGGGCGACGCTCAGCGCACCAGGGCGCCGGCGACGGTTGCGTTCGTCTGCGGGTCGATCAGCACGAGCGACCCGGTCTCGCGATTGCGATGGTACGGGTCGACCATCACCGGCTGGGCGGTGCGCAGGGTCACCCGGCCGATGTCGTTGCTCCGCAACGACTCCGGGGACTCGACACGGTGCAGGGTGTCGATATCGACGCGGTAGTCGACGCTGCGCACGACGGCCCGCACCGTGCGGGTGGTGTGCTTCACCAGCAGGGCGCGGCCCGCAGCGAGCTCGCTACGGTCGTCCATCCAGCACGTCAGCACCGACAGGTCTTGGGTGACGGTGGGCCGGTTGCGGGGCCGGCACAGCAGATCGCCTCGGCCGAGGTCGATGTCGTCGGCCAGACGGACCGTCGCAGGAAGCGGCGGGGCGATCTCGGCCACGGCTCGTCCGGCCACCTCGAGCCCGACGACCCGGGTCGTCAGCCCGGCGGGCAGCGCCACCACCTCGTCACCGACGCGCAGCACCCCCGAGGACATCCGGCCGGCATAGCCCCGGTAGTCGGGATGCTCGGCCGTGCGCGGCCGCAGCACCAGCTGCACCGGGAAGCGGACGTCGACGAAGTTGCGGTCCGCCGCCACGTGCACCGACTCGAGGTGGTGCAGCAGGGTCGCGCCTTCGTACCAGGGCATCGACGGCGACCGGGCCGCGACGTTGTCGCCGTACAGCGCGCTGATCGGGACGAACGCGACGTCCTGCACCTCGAGCTTGGCCGAGTACGCCTCGAACTCGGCTCGGATGCGCTCGAACACCTCGGCAGCGAAGCCGACGAGGTCCATCTTGTTCACGGCGATCACGAGGTGGCGCACCCCGAGCAGCGCGGCGAGGAAGGCGTGCCGGCGTGACTGTTCCATCAGCCCGTGCCGAGCGTCGACGAGCACGACGGCGATGTCGGCGTCGGACGCCCCGGTCACCATGTTGCGCGTATACTGCACGTGTCCGGGGCAATCGGCGAGCAGGAAGCGGCGCCGTCTGGTCTGGAAGCTCCGGTGCGCGACGTCGATGGTGATCCCCTGCTCGCGTTCGGCCCGGAGTCCGTCGGTGACGAGAGCGAGCTCGAGGTGGTCGAGGCCCCGCTCGATGCTCAACCGTTCGAGCGAGGCGAGCGTGTCGGCCGGCAGGCTCTTGGTGTCGTGCAACAGCCGTCCGATCAAGGTGGACTTGCCGTCGTCGACGGAACCGGCGGTCGCCAGGCGCACGAGGTCCATCAGAAGTAGCCCTCTCGTTTCCGGTCTTCCATCCCGGCGTCGGAGATCCGGTCGTCGACGCGGGTCGCGCCGCGCTCGGACACTGCGGCTACCGCCGTCTCGACGATCACCTGCTCGACGGTCGCCGCGCTCGACACCACCGCCGCCGTGCAGGTCGCGTCGCCGACGGTGCGGAACCGCACCATCGCTTCGAACGGCTCCTCGTCCGGCCGGGCGGCCACGTGCGGGCCGATCGGCACCACCATCCCGTCGCGCTCCACCACCGTGCGCCGGTGCGCGTAGTAGAGCGAGGGCAGTTCGATCTCCTCCCGCTGCACGTAGGCCCACACGTCGAGTTCGTTCCAGTTCGACAGCGGGAACACCCGCAGGTGCTCACCGGGGCCGACCCGGCAGTTGTGCAGGGACCACAGCTCGGGCCGCTGCCGGCGCGGTTCCCACTGGGAGAACTCGTCGCGCACCGACACCATCCGCTCCTTGGCCCGGGCCTTGTCCTCGTCGCGCCGGGCCCCGCCGAACACGGCGTCGAAGCGGTGCCGGGCGATCGCGTCGACGAGCACCGGGATCTGCAGCCGGTTCCGGCTGCCGCCGGGCTCCTCGACCACTCGGCCCGCAGCGATCGCCTCCGGGACCGACGCCACCAGCAAGCGCAGCCCGAAGCGGGCCACGACCCGGTCGCGGAACTCGAGCACCTCGCCGAAGTTGTGCCCGGTGTCGACGTGCAACAACGGGAACGGCACCGGCGCCGGGGCGAAGGCCCGGCGAGCCAGTTCCGCGAGCACGGTCGAGTCCTTGCCGCCGGAGAACAGCAGGCAGGGCCGCTCACACTCGGCGACCACCTCGCGCAGCAGATGGATGGCCTCGGCCTCCAACAGGTCGAGGTGGGTCAGCGTGGCCGCCGGCGTCGTCACGGGCTCCTCCCGGGTCGCCTCCAAGGATCGACCCTCCACGTCGGGGCTCCCGGTGCAGCCCGGCAAGAACCCGACAAGCTTGGAAGGGCTCCATCGGGGGCCGCTGCTGCCGATGGGATCGTCGTGCGGCCACACCGCTCCCGACCCTTCCCCGTTCGGCTCGGCCACGCCGGCGCGATCGCCCTTGCGCTCGTGAGCGTCGCCTGCGCGTCCGCATCCGACACCGCCCCGGCACCCGAGCCCGCCTCGAGCTCGACCGGATCCGTCGTCACCTCGCCGAAGGCCTCGACCACGACCGGCGGGAGCCCGAGCACCGTCACGACGACCGTTGCCACGACCGGTCCCACCACCCCGGCGACCTCGGCCCCGGCGACGCCGGCGACCACCACAGCGACCCCCACCACGGCAGCGACCCCCACCACCAAGCCGCCGGCAACCACCCCGGCCCCGGTGACCACCAGCGAGCGTCCGCCGACCACGACGGTCCCGCTGCCGCCACCGAGCTCGACGATCCCCCCAGTGCTCCCCGACACCAACGCGTATGGCTATCTCGTCGCCCTGCAGCCCGGACCGATGGCACTGATCGACGTCGTCGAGCGGTACACGGGCGCCGCGGCTCGCACCGAGGCCGCTCGCGACGGGGTCACCCTGCCGACCGGGCAGGACTGGTACATCCGCAACATCGACGCCGAGCCGTCGCCGTTCCGGATCCTTCCCGGTGCACGCATCGTCGTGACCGAGTGTGCCGGGGCCTCCTGCCTCGAACAGGTCGTCGACCTCGACCGTGTTCCCGTCGGCGGGCTGCGGCTCAGCCGGTTCGTCCCCTCCGGGGGCGACGGAGTGCGTGAGCTCGTCGTCCCCGCCGACGGCTGACCCGGGCCGAGCCCGATCCCTACGATGCGTTGATGGCCGGTCCCGACGCCGTGGTGTTCGACCTCGACGACACACTGCTCGACTGGACCGGGTCGATCCGGCGGACCGTCGGCGACGTTGCCGGCGACGACGTGGCCGACGCCCTACTCGCCTACGCCGACGCCGTGCTGCACGAGCGCTGCGACGGCGTGGCGGTGATCCGGCGCACCTGGGCCCTCCACGACGCCGCCGACCACCACTGGCCCGTCGCGCTGCCAGAGCTCGACGCCGCCGACCTTGCGCTCGTGCTGCGACGGTTCCGCGAGGAGCTGTGGGTCGGCTACTTCCCGGACGTGGTGCCCACGCTCGACACCCTCGTCGACCGGCACCGCCTCGCCGTGCTGTCCAACAACCGTCACCTCCCGGCCGAGGTCGAACGGCTGCGGCTGCGCGACTGGTTCGAGCACGCCGTGGTCGCCGAACGGCGAAAGCCGGACGCCGCAGCCTTCGAGCTGATCTGCGAGGTGCTCGGCACCCGACCCGGGCGCACCGTGTACGTCGGCGATTCGATCGCGTGCGACGCCGAGGGTGCGCACGCCGCCGGGCTGGTCAGCGTGTGGCTCGACCGGTACGGCGACGACTGGACACCGCCGCAGGGCGTCCACCGGATCGAGACGCTCGACGAACTGCCCTCGTTGCTCGCCGGGCTCTGACCGGCGCTCAGCGCTGCCGGTTGCCCCACCGTTGCCAGTGGGTGACGGCGGCCGCCGGCTTGCGCCGGGCCTGGCCGAACCGGCCGACGGGGCGGCCCATCGGGACGAGCGCTGCGATCTCGTAGCCGTCGGGGATGCCGAGCGCGGCGCGCACCTCCTCGGTACGGATGCGGATCACGGTCGTGAGCGCCGTACCGATCCCGAGCGCCCGAGCCGCGACGCAGAAGTTCTGCACCGCCGGATAGACCGAGGCGTACAGCGGCCCGATGTCGAGGAACCCCTCGTCGTCGCGCGCCCCCCACGGAATGATCGGCAGGAGGAACAGCACCAGGGCCGGCGCCTCGTGGAGGTGGTCGGCGAGGTGCTGGGACGCCGCCCGGGTCCGCCGCCACGACGCTTCGTCCTCGGGAGACCGGAACGACGCCGGATCGCCCAGGGCCCGCTCGTAGCGCTCGTAGGACAATCGGTACAGCTCCCCGACGACCGCTTTGGGTTCGGGGTCGGTGAGCACGAGGTACTGCTGCGGTTGCACGTTGCCGCCCGTCGGGGCCTGCTGGGCGGCGGCGAGGCACTGACGGATCTCGTCGTCGGTCACCGGCTCGTCGGTGAACCGACGCATCGCCCGGGTGGTCAACAGCGCATCGATCACCCCGAGGGGCGCGTCGGGTGCGGGGTCGGTCATCGTCATCGTCCTTCGAACGTGGGTGGGCGTTTGGCGGCGATCGCGTCGATCGCTTCACGGTGATCCGCAGACAGGAACGTCATCAGCTCGAACGCCGTCGAGAGATCGAAGCTCTCGAGCAACGCCCGCTTCACCTGCTGGTTCACCGCCGCCTTCGTGTACTGCACGGCGAGCGGAGCGCCCGCCGCCAGCCGGCGGGCCCATGCCAGCGCCCGGGCCGGCAGGTCGGCTGCGGGCACCACCTCGTTCACCAACCCGAGCCGGTAGGCCTCGGCGGCGGGCACCGGATCGCCGGTGAGCAGGTACTGCTTGGCGATCGCCGGGCCGGCGAGCAACGGCCAGATCGCGGCGCCGCCGTCGCCGGCGACGATCCCGACGCGCACGTGGGGATCGAGCACGGTCGCGGTGTCGGCCATGACGATCACGTCGCACAACAGCGCCACCGACGCGCCGAGGCCGACGGCGGGCCCGTTGAGCCCACACACCACGGGGATCGGGACGTCGAGCAGGTCCCACACGAGCTGTTTGGCCTCACGGTGCAGCGCGGCGAGCCGTTCGACCGAGCGCAGCGTCGGGAACCAGTCGAAATCGCCACCCGCCGAAAACGCCCGCCCCGCGCCGGTCAGCAGCACCGCCCGAGCCTCGGTCTCCTGGCGAAGGGTGCGCATCAGCTCGGCGAGATCGTGATGCAACGTCCCGTCGATCGCGTTCATCGGGCTGCGCGGGTGGTCGATCGTGGCGACGAGGACGTCGCCGTCGCGCTCGAGTCGGATGGTCTCCACGGCGGCCGACCGTAGCCCCGCAGGCCCGGGGCCGGGCCCGGCGGGTCAGCCCGGGGTGCCCACGCCGACCAGCGCAGCGACCGCGGCGAGCGTTCGGGCGCCATCGGGGTCCTCGGCGGTGGTGACCGCGAGCGCCAACTCGTCGACCCCGGCGGCGCGGTACGCAGCGACCCGCGACGCGATCTCGGCGTGGGATCCGTGCAGGCCGACCGCGTCGGGCAACTCGTCGGGCAGGGCGGCGACGAGCTCGGGGAACGCCGCACCGGCGCGGGCCCGGGCGACGAGCTCACCGAAGCCGGCCTCCGCGAACATCTCGCCGTAGCCCGGCGCCGCCAGGTACATCGCGTACGCGTTGGCGAGTTGCGCCCGGGTGGCCGGACCCGGATCGACGCACACCGACAACCAGGCCGCGAGCGTCGGGGTTGGCCGGTCGGCCCGGTGCGCAGCGTCGTCCAGGCGCTCGCGGATCACGGCGGCCGAGGCCGGGGTGACGGTGTTGACCACGACCCGGTCGGCCACCCGGCCGCCGAGCTCGACGGCCCGGGGGCCGTGGGCGGCGACCGTGAGCGACGTGGTCGGGGCCGGTAGGCGCAAGCGGTAGCCGCCCGGCCCGCGTGCGCCGGCGAGCAACGGGCGCAGGGCGTCGGCAGACTCGGCGAGCTGGACGGCAGGTCGGGCCCGGCTGCGCCGGTGCCAGTGCTCGACGACGACCGTCGAGGAGGTTCCGATCGCCAGGTGGGTGGGCCGACCCGTCAGTTCGGCGACCGAGGCCGTGCCCATCGCCATCGTCATCGCGCTGCGCACCGGGACCGCCAGCGGCCCGATCGTCAGCTCGATCCGTTCCGTCGCCAGGCCGATCGCGGTCGCCAGCGCGAACGCATCCCAGGTGGCCATCTCCCCGACCCACAGCTCGGGGTAGCCGAGGGCGTCGGCCGCCGCGGCGATCGCGAGGACTTCGCGCGGCGGGCGATCCTGCCAGAGGCCGAGCACGACCGACGCCGGGTTGCCGGGCGCGCTCACAGCGTGGTCACGTCGACCTTGCGGTCCCACAGGACCTTGCCGACCGTTTCGAACATCCGGGGCGACACCATCAGGTGCTGCGACGCGGTGTGGACGTCACGCAAGCAGCGTTGCAGCGGGCTGGTGGCGTACACGGAGGTACCGCCGCCGAGTTCGTAGGCGGCGTCGACCGCCGCCACGGCGGCGCGCGCCGCATGGGCACAGGCCAGGCGGACCCGCGCCCGCTGCTCGGTCGACACCCGGTCGCCGGCCTGCGCGACCGCCCACGCCGTACCCACCTCGTGGGCCAGGAACGCACGGGCGGCGCCGAGGCCCGCCTCGGCCCGGGCGAAGCCGTCCTGGGCGACCGCGGAGTCGGCGACGGTCTTGGCGGAGAACAGCGGCCGCTTGCCGCCGGCGAGCGCGGTGATCTCGTCGAGGGCCCGGCGGGCGATGCCCAGCGCCGCCGAGGCGACCCCGGTGGCGAGCAGGTTGAAGTTCGGGAACCGGGCGAGCGCGCCGTCGATCGTCGGGCGCCCCACCCCGGGCTGCACCGTGTGATCGAACGGGACCACCACCGCGTCGACGGAGAAGTCGAGCGACCCGGTGCCCCGCAGGCCCGACGAGTACCAGGTGTCGTGGAACTCGACGGCGCGGGCGGGAAGGAAGCACAGATGGAACCCGCCGTCGTCGGTGAGGGCACCGCCGGTGACCCAATCGCAGTGCTGGGTGCCGCTCCCCCACTGCCACCGCCCGGTCACCGACCACCCCGCCTCGGTGCGCACGCCACGGCCGTTGGGGGCGTATGCCCCACCGGTGATCACCGCCGGGTCGGCGTAGATCGCCCGGGCGGTGTCGGGCGGCAGGAACATCGACATCGACGACGTGGTCGACGCGATCATCAGGCACCACCCGGCGGCACCGTCGGCGGCGGCGACGGTCTGGATGATCTCCGACACCGTCAGCGGGTCGACCTCCGGGCCGCCGTACGCCGCAGGCACGCACAACCGGAACAGCCCGGCCGAGCGCAACGCCTCGACGACCGGCGGCGCCAGCCGCCGCCCCTGCTCGCTCGCATCGGCGTGCGCCTCGACGAGGGGCACGAGCTCGCGCGCCGCCGCCAGCAGCGCGCCCGGGTCGGTGAGGGTGGTCGCCATGTCCCAACCCTACGGGCCGGCGGCCCGTTCGTAGGCGGCCACCTGGGCGGCGACGATCGAGCGGGCGTCGTGCGCGGCGAGTCGGGCCCGCCCCCGCTCAACCAGGGCAGCGGCCCGGGCCGGATCGGCCAGGACGGCGCCGAGCGCCTCGGTCCACGCGGTCACGTCGCCGGGCGGCACCAGCAGCCCGGCGTCGCCGACCACCTCCGGCAGGCACGTCGCCGCCGCGGCGACGACCGGCACCCCGGCCCGGAAGGCCTCGACGACGGGGATCCCGAACCCCTCGTACCGGCTGGGGACCGCCACGACCGCCGCCGAGGCGTACAGGCCGGCGAGCACACCGGCGGGGACACGCCCGGGTCGGTGCACCCGATGGCGGACGCCGAGCCGGTCGGCCTCGGCCCACAGCGTCGCCTCGGCCGACCCCTCGCCGCCGGTGAGCACCAGGCCGACGTCGCCGGGCAGGCCGGCCAGCGCGCGCACCAGCGTGACGTGGTCCTTGTGCGGGTAGGTGATCGCCGGGTAAAGCACGAAGCGGGCAGGCAGGCCGGGCCCGGGCGGCACCGGAACCGGCGGCCGCGCCGGTCCGATCCAGCCGACGGGCACGACCACGACCCGGTCCGGGTCGGCACCGAGCCGTTCGATCACCCGCGCACGCACCTGCTCCGAGGGCGTGCACACGACGGCGGCACGCCGCACGGCGGCCGGTAGCGCTCGGCGCAGGAAGGCCCGCTTGAGCGCCGAGAAGTGCTCGGGATGATCGAGCGGCTGCAGGTCGTGGATCGTGACGACGGCCGGCACGGGGCCACCGGGCACCGTGCCCCCGAGGTGGTGGACGACGTCGGGCCGGTCACGACGCAGGCGGGCCGCCAGCCAGGTGGTCTCGGCGACCACCCGGACGGGCCGCAGGCGACCCGACACCGGCGCCGTGTGCACCACCCGACCGGTGACGAGCTCCGGGCGCGCGGACCCCAGCGCCGCAAGGGCGTAGAGCGACACCTCGACCGCCGGGGCGTGCGTCGCCAGGCCGTCGGCGAGCGCCGCCGCGTAGGACTCCGTGCCGCCCACCACCCCGGGGCGCAGGAACAGCACGTTCCACGCGACCCGCATCAGCGGGCCCCGCCGAGCATCCGATAGATCCCTTCGGTCGCCCGGGCCGTTGCGTCCCAGGTCATCGCTGCGGCCCGCGCCCGCCCTGCGACCGCCAACCGCTCTCCCTCGCCGAGCGCCTGGCGGATGCCCTCGGCGATCGAGTCCGGGCGGGCCGGATCGACGAGCACGGCGGCACCACCCGCAGCCTCCTCGGTCGCGGTGCCGGCCGAGGTGACCACCGGTGTGCCCTGCGCCATCGCCTCGAGCACCGGCAGGCCGAAGCCTTCCCACCGGCTCGGCTGCACGCACACCGCTGCGCCGGCGACGAGCGCGTCCTTCTCGACGCCGGCGACGAACCCGACGCGCCGGACCCGCGGCCCGACCGGACCGAGGTCGGGCCCCCAGCCGGCGGGGCCGACGACCACGAGGTCGAGGTCGAGATCGCCGAGGGTGGCGAACGCCGCCAGCAGACCGTCGAGGTTCTTGCGCGGCTCGACGGTGCCGACGAACACGGCATACGGCCGGTCGAGTCGGTGCCGGCGGCGCGCCGTGGCGACCGCCTCGGCGGTCGCCGGCTCGGCCCCCACCCCGAGCGGCACGTGGTGCAACCGTGCAGCGGCAAGACCGGCGGCCCGGGCGTCGTCGAGGGTGGCGAGCGACGAACACAGCACGGCGTCGGCGTGCCGGGCGATCAACGCGAGCCCCCGCTCGAAGGTCTGCACCCCGCGCCGGTGGAACTGCTCGGGGGCCCGCCGCCAGGCCACGTCGTGGAGCGTGACCACGAGCGGGGCCCGCCGCCGGGGCGGAACGAGCACCGTCGTCGCGTGCACCACGTCGACGCGTCCGACCGCAGCCTCGACGGCGGGCACCCCGGCCCACAACCATCCGGCGTACAGCGCCCGGCGGGGCACGGGCAGATGGGCGACGGGGACCGGGGGGCGCCACGGTTCGGGGGCGGGCGCCCGGTGCCAGGCGGCGACCCCGAGTTGCTCGACGGCGCCGCGCGCAGCGACGGCCCGGGCCACTTCGAGTGCCGCGACGGCGGTGCCCCCGGGCACCCGGTGCCAGCACTGCTCCAGCGTCACGGCGACGCGCATCAGCCGAGCAGCCGTCGCACGACCCGTTCGAGGGGTTCGTGGAAGTCGGCGAGCAGGGGCACGCCGCCGGCGCGCAGCACGGCGTTGTCGAGCACCGAGTTCGCCGGCCGGGGTGCCGGCCGGGCCTGCACCAGGTCGGCCGTGGCGATCGGGCGGACCATCGCCGGGTCCTTGCCCATCGCGGCGACGATCGCCTGCACGAACCCGAACCAGGACACCGCCCCCTGGTTGGTGACGTGATGGACCCCGCTGCGCCGGTCGAGCGCGAGGCGACGCAGCATCGGGGCGAGGTCCGCGGTGAAGGTGGGATGGCCCACCTGGTCGTCGACGAAGGCGAGTTCCGGCCGGTCCGCCGCTAGGCGCAGCACGGTCTTCACCATGTTCGATCCGTGCTCCGAGCACACCCACGAGGTGCGCACGACCGTGGCCCCGATCCCGGCCTCGAGCGCTTCGCGTTCACCGGCGAGCTTCGATGCGCCGTACACCGAGCGCGGGGCCGGATCGTCCCACTCGTGATACGGCCCCACCTTGGTGCCGTCGAAGACGTAATCGGTGGACACCGTGACGAGGTGAGCCCCGGCCCGCCGGCAGGCGTCCGCCACCCACCGGACTGCGAGCGCGTTGTGCGCGAACGCCCGACCGGGATCGGACTCGCAGGCGTCGACGGCGGTCCATGCGGCGCAGTGCAACACGACGTCGGGGCGCAGGGTGGTCACGGCGCCGAGGACGGCGTCGCGGTCGGCGACGTCGAGCCGGTCACGGCCGACGCCGACCACCTCGTCGCCGGCCCGCTCGCAGGCCAGGACGCAGTCGGTGCCGAGTTGACCGGCAGCGCCGGTGACGAGCACCCGCACGGCTCAGGCCGGCAGGCGGTCGAACGCGGCCTTGGCCTTCAACGGTTCCCACCACCACCGGTTGTCGCGGTACCAGGCCACGGTCTCGGCGAGCGCCTCGTCGAGGTCGCGCTCGGGTCGCCAACCGAGGCCGGCGATCTTGTCGGTGGCGATCGAGTAGCGCCGGTCGTGGCCGGGCCGGTCGGTCACCCATTCGATGGCGTCGTGGCCCTGGCCGGTGAGCGCGAGGAGCTTGTCGACGAGCTCACGGTTGGTGATCTCGTTGTGGGCACCGATGTTGTAGATCTCGCCGACCGTGCCCGAGCGCAGCACGAGCTCCACGGCGCGGCAGTTGTCGGCGACGAAGAGCCAATCGCGCACGTTGAGCCCGTCGCCGTAGAGCGGGATCGTGCGTCCGTCGAGCAGGTTCGTGGTGAACAGCGGGATGGCCTTCTCGGGGAACTGGAACGGCCCGAACTGGTTCGACGACCGGGTGACGAGCACCGGCAGGCCATAGGTCGTGTGGTAGCTGAGCGCGATCAGGTCGCTACCGGCCTTGGCCGCCGAGTAGGGCGAGCGCGGTCCGAGCGGATCGGTCTCGGTGAAGCTGCCCACCTCGATCGAGCCGTAGACCTCGTCGGTCGAGATGTGGACGAACCGGTCGACGCCGACCCGGCGGGCGACGTCGCACAACACGTTGGTGCCGTCGCAGTTGGTGCGCACGAACGCGTCCGGGTTGACGATCGAGCGGTCGACGTGGCTCTCGGCGGCGAAATGCACGACCGCGTCGTGCCCGTCCATGGCCCGGGAGACGGCGTCGCGGTCACAGATGTCGGCGTGCACGAACGAGAACCGTGCGTCATCGCGCAGGTCGCGGATGTTGTCCAGGTTGCCGGCGTAGGTGAGCGCGTCGAACACGGTCACCGAGTCGTCGCTCGTGGCGAGGACCCGGCGGGCGAAGTTGGAGCCGATGAAGCCGGCGGCGCCGGTGACGAACAGCCGCACGTCAGCGACCTCCGGTCCGCATCGGCCAGAACGGGCGGACCCGCTCGGCGATCTCGACCCGCCGCCGGTTGGCCTTGTCCCGCTCGGACAGCACCGGGTCGGTGATCCCCCAGTCCGCCGCGACGTCGGGGTCGTCCCAGGCCACCCCAAGCTCGTCGGTGAGGTTGTAGTAGCCGTCCACCAGGTAGGTGATCACCAGGTCGGTCAGCGCGGCGAACCCGTGGGCGACACCGGGTGGGATGAACACCCCCTTGTGGTTCTCGCCGGACAGGTCGAGACACAGCGTGGCGCCGTTGGTCGGGCCGCCCTCGCGCAGGTCGTGCAGCACCACTCGCGCCGTGCCCACCGGCACGTACCAGTAGTCGGCCTGGTGGAGGTGGTAGTGCAGGCCGACCAGCGCCCCGCGCTGGCGGTTCGCCCGGTTGCCCTGCAACATCTCGCGGCCGTTCGGGAACCATTCCCGGCGGTACGTCTCGATGAACAGCCCGCGCTGGTCGCCGTGGATCTGTGGCTCGACGAGCCACACCCCGGAGATCACCTCGGACTCGGTCACGTTGGCCATGGCTCTACCTATTCCGCATCGATCTGGCAGTGGTCCCCGACCATCAGCCGCAGGGCGCGAGGCCGACGCTGGGTTCGGCTGACGACGGCTTCCCGGCCGATCAAGGAGTCCTCGAGCCGCGGGATGTCGAGGATGCGGCTGCGTTCCATGACGACCGAGTGTTCGACCTCGCTGTTGACCACCTCACAGCCTGCCGCGATCGCCGAGAAGGGCCCGATGAAGCTGTCGACGATCCGGGCGCCGGCCCCGATGACGACCGGACCACGGACGGTCGAGTTGACGAGCTGGGCCCCCGCTTCGATCACGACCCGACCGTCGAGCACGGACGCATCGTCGACGTCGCCGTCCACGCGGGTCTCGACCTTCTCGAGCAGCAGCCGGTTGGCCTCGAGCAACGGGGTGAGCTTGCCGGTGTCGATCCACCACCCGGTCAGCAGCTCCATGCGCACCCGGTGGCCCTGCTCGATCAGCCACTGGATCGCGTCGGTGATCTCGAGCTCACCCCGCGGCGACGGGGCGATTGCGCGAACCGCTTCGTGGATGGTGGGATCGAACAGGTAGACGCCGACCAGCGCAAGGTCCGACGGCGGATCGGCGGGCTTCTCGACGAGCCGCACCACGTTGCCGTCGGCGTCGAGCTCCGCGATGCCGAAGCGGTGCGGGTCGGGCACCTGCTTCAACAGGATCTGTGCGATCGCCGGCTGCAGGGCGTGACGCTCCTGCTCGAAGCGCTGCACGAACGCCCCGAGGTCCTGCTCGAGCAGGTTGTCGCCCAGGTACATCACGAAGTCGTCGTCGCCGAGGAACTCCCGCGCGATGAGCACGCAGTGCGCCAGGCCCAGCGGCGCGTCCTGCGGGAGATAGGTGACCGCCACACCGAAGCGGGAGCCATCGCCGACGGCATCCATCACCTCGGCTCGGGTGTCACCGACGATGATCCCGATCTCGGCGATCCCGGCCGAGGCCATCGCCTCGATCCCGTAGAACAGGATGGGCTTGTTGGCCACCGGCACCAACTGCTTGGCGCTGGTATGCGTGATCGGCCGCAGCCGGGTACCTGCACCGCCCGCGAGGATGAGACCTTTCACTAGCGGCGTTTTCTAGCAGGCGCCGTCATGGCGTCACGGGTCGCACGCGCTGGCTGCGACGGGTAGGTAACCGCCCGACGGCCCCGTCACGGCAGGGCCGACGGCTGCGCCGGCGGTCGTCACCGGGATCGTCGTGACCGGTGCCTTGCCGCCCGTCGTCGCCGGAGCCGGCGCAGCGCTGGGGGCTGGCGCTGCCTCGGGGGCGACGGCGATGGCGGCGACGCCGTCGCTGGGCGGGGCGGCCGTGGTACGCCCGGCGAAGAAGTCGAGGATCGGCCGGGAGTTCGCATTGTCGAGCACGAGCACGGCGAGCCCGTTGACCGTGCGGTCGAAGCCGGGAAGCGTGTACGTCGTGAGCGCACCCGCCGAGATCCGGCGGAACTGCCCGGCGAGCGCGATGAGATCGACCCCCTTGTCGACCTGCACCGACGACGACGCCGCATCGAGCATCCGGGCGATCGAGAGCGGGTCCGAGGACGCCACCCGGATCGCCTTGGCCAGCAGCCGGGCGATGAAGGCCTGCTGGCGGTCGATCCGGCCGAGGTCGCCAGTGCCGTCGACGTCGCGGTAGCGGCCGCGGTTGTCGACGGTCTGCAGGTGCCGGCTGCGCACGTACTGCAGGGCCCGAAGCCCGTCGAGGCGGACACAGCCCGGCTTGGTCACCTCGAAGCCGGTCTGCTTGTCGTAGAGGTAGCGGTCGAACGGCACGGCAATCCCGCCGAGCGCGTCGACCATCCGCTTGAACCCGGAGAAGTCGACCTGGACGTAGTGGTTGATCGGGATGCCGAGGGCGTCTCGGACCGTCTTGATGAGCGCCTGCGGACCACCGTTGAACGCCCCGTTGATCCTGTCCTTCCGACCCGTGTCCGACCGGGTGACCCACAGGTCTCGGGGAATCGACAGCAGGGCTCCACTGCGCGACTTCGGGTCGTACCGCAGCACCATCATCGTGTCGGATCGCTGGCCGTCGGCCTCCGCCCCGGTCGGACCGATCCCACCGAAATCGACCGAGGACGGGTCGGCCCCGACCCGCGTATCGGATCCGACGATCAGGAAGTTCTCGACGTCGACCGGCCCCCGGGCGGCGGCCGCATCGAGGTCGGGCAGCGTGACGGCGGGCGCACCGGAGGGCGCCGGCGCCCCGGGCCCCGCGGTGGCGGGGGCCGCCGGTCCGCCGGCATCGAGCGCGTCGCCGGTGTCCACGCGCACCACCTCGTCGGCGCGCTGCTCCACGTACACCCCACCGGCGACGGCCACCGACGCCGCCGACACGATCACGAGGGCCCCGGCGGTGCCCAGCCGCATCAGGAGCCGGGAGCGCCGCCGCCGGAAGGGAAGCTCTACCAGCACGGCGTCTCACCCTACCGAGGCAATCCGCCGATGTCCGGGAGGGTGGCGCCTCAGGCGGGCCGGAGATGGGTCACGTCGCCGGCGAGCACCTCGTGGTCCCCGGCGTCGTCTCGCACCACGAGCGCCCCGGACGGGCGGACGTCGACTGCGGTCCCCACCAGGTCACCGGCGGGGCGCTGGACCCGCACCCGGGTGCCGAGCGTCGCAAGACGCGACCGGTACTCGCCGGGAAGGGTGCCCAGCTCGATGCCGGCGAGCTCGGCGAGGAACCGCTCGAGCAGGGCATCGAGCCCGACGGGTCGTCCGGCATGGTGTTCGAGGCTGGTCGCTGCGGTCTCGGGCGGCGGCGCGTCACGGGTGACGTTCAGGCCGATGCCCACCACGACGGCCTCCACCCCCGTTGGGCCGAGCACGGACTCGGCGAGCACCCCCGCCAGCTTGTCGGCGCCGACGAGCAGGTCGTTGGGCCACTTGAGGTCCGGGCGCACCCCGGCCACCGCCTCGCAGGCCCGGGCGGCCGCGACGGCGACGGCCTGGGTGCAGCGGTGGAGCTCCTCGGGGACGAGCGACGGTCGCAGCAGGACCGAGCACAGCAACGCCGATCCCGGCGGCGCGGACCAGGTCCGACCGAGCCGGCCGCGACCCGCCGACTGGTGCCCGGCGACGAGCACGAGCCCGGCCGGCGCCCCGTCACGGGCGCCAGCCACGAGGTCGGCGTTGGTGGAACCGGTCTCGCGCACCCGGCGGACCTCGAACGTAGGCGGGCACAAACGGCCGGTGGGAGTGGCGGCGGCGCCGGTCACGCCACCATCATTCCTGCCCGTGCTGCGCAAGATCCTCATCGCCAATCGAGGCGAGATCGCCGTCCGTGTGATCCGAGCCTGCCGGGAGCTCGGTATCGCCACCGTAGCGGTGTACTCCGAACTCGACCGCAACGCACTCCACGTGCGCCTGGCCGACGAGGCGTACGCACTCGGCGGTTCGACCGCGGCAGAGAGCTACCTGAACACCGCCGCGATCCTCGATGCCGTCGAGCGCTCCGGTGCCGACGGCGTCCACCCGGGCTACGGGTTCTTCTCCGAGAACGCCGATTTCGCCCGGGCGATCACCGAGCGGGGCGTCACCTTCATCGGCCCGCCGCCCGCCGCGATCGACGAGATGGGCGACAAGGTGTCGTCCCGGAAGGCGGCGCTGCGCGGTGGCGCGCCGATCGTGCCCGGCACCGTCGAGTTCGTGCACTCCGCCGAAGAGATCACGGCATTCGGCGACGAGCACGGCTGGCCGATCGCGATCAAGGCCGCCTTCGGCGGCGGCGGCCGCGGCATGAAGGTCGTTCGCTCGGCCGCCGACGTCACCGATGCCATGGACTCCGCCAAGCGCGAGGCCAAGGCCTTCTTCGGCCGCGACGAGATCTACGTCGAGCGATACCTCACCTGGCCCCGCCACGTCGAGGTGCAGATCGTCGGCGACCAGCACGGCAACATGGTCTGGGTGTCGCTGCGCGACTGCTCGGCGCAGCGCCGCCACCAGAAGCTGATCGAAGAGGCACCGGCGCCGGCGCTGGCCCCCGGGATCGAAGCGGCGATGGGCGAGGCGGCCGTCAAGGCCGGCCGCGCCGTCGGGTACTTCAACGCCGGCACCGTCGAGTTCATCTACCAGGACGGCGAGTTCTTCTTCCTCGAGATGAACACCCGACTCCAAGTCGAGCACCCCGTCACCGAGGCGATCACCGGGATCGACCTCGTCGAGTGGCAGATCCGGGTTGCGTCCGGCGAGCCGCTGCCGATGACCCAGGAGCAGGTGAACGCCGCCCGTACCGGTCACGCCATCGAGGTGCGGATCAACGCCGAGAACCCCGCTGGCGGCAAGTTCCTGCCGTCGCCGGGCAAGATCACCGCCCTGCGGGCGGCCTTCGGGTTCGGCGTGCGCTGGGATGGCGGCTACGAGGCCGGCGACGAGATCAGCCAGTACTACGACAACCTCGTCGGCAAGCTGATCGTGTGGGGCAAGGACCGCCCGACGGCGATCGCACGAACGATCCGAGCGCTCGAGGAGATGGAGGTCGGCGGCATTGCCACCACCATCCCGGCCGACCTGGCGATCCTGCGCCACCCGGATTTCGCAGCGGTCACGCACTCGACGAAGTGGGTCGAGGAGGTGCTCGACCTGTCGGGCATCGAGAAGCCCGCCGCACCGGCCCCGGCTGGCGACGATGCCGCACCCCTCGTCGAGCGCCGCACGACGGTCGAGGTCAACGGCAAGCGCTTCGACGTGAAGCTCTGGGTCCCCGACACCCCGACCGTCGCCGTGGCCGCCGGTGCGGCGCCGGCCGCCCGCAAGCCGGCCGCCCGCAAGGCCGGCGGCAGCGGTGCCGGCGGCGGGTCGGGCAGCGGCAACGTCGAGGTCCCGATGCAGGGCACGATCGTGAAGGTCCTCGTCGAGGTCGGCCAGGCCGTCGAGGTCGGCCAGGCGGTCGTCGTGCTCGAAGCGATGAAGATGGAGAACCAGATCACCGCCGAGAAGGCCGGCACCGTCGCCGAGATCAAGGTCTCGGCCGGCGACACGGTCGGCAGCGGCGACGTCGTCGTCGTCATCGCCTGACCGGTGCCGGCTGCCGGGCGCCGCTCGATCGTCGGATTGGTGCTCGGCCGGCTGCGCTGGGTGCTCGTCGAAGTGGTGGTGGTCGTCACCGTCGCCGTCGTCGGCTACCGGGTCCTCGAGGGATACGGGTGGTTCGACGCGCTCTACATGACGGCGATCACCCTCGGCACCGTCGGCTACGGCGAGACGCACCCGCTCGACACCGCCGGGCGGGTGTTGACGATCGGCCTGATCGCGACCGGGTTCACCCTCGCCGTGCACGGATTCGTGACGCTCAGCGCGCTGATCGTGTCGGGCGATCTGACGAGGGCCGTGCGAGCGAACAGGATGGTGCGCGTGCTCGACCGCCTGCGCGACCACGTGATCGTCGTCGGCTACGGCCGAGTCGGCCGTGCGGGACGTGGTGGTCGCACTCGGACCGCCGGGCTCGATCGAGCGGCTGCGCACGGTCTGAGCCGCCGACCCGGCTGCGTTTCGCTCCCCGGTGCGCCGCTCAGCGGTCGGGATCCATCACCACGAGCGTGCCCGCAGCGCGATCGTGGAGGCCCTGACGCAGCGGTGACCACACCGCCCAGCTCATCGCCCCGAGCGCCAGGGCGGGACCGAGCACGGGTACGGCCGCAAGGGCGGCCGGGACGAGTGCGCGCAATGCGGCCTGGTGGCGGTCCGGCCGGCCGCCGCTGTCGGCCCGGACCACGACCAGGTCGAACAGGAGCTTGCCGAGGGTGGCCCCCCGCCAGGCGACCAGCACCGTCTCGTAGACGACCCCGAGTGTCACCACACCGAAGACGACACCGAGGGGTTGATCGACGGCGATCCCCTCGTCGTCGATCCGGACGTCGCCGAGGAGGACCACGCCGAGCACCTGCAGGGCCAGGAACGGCACCTCGTCGACGAGCCGAGCCAGCAGGCGACGCCACAACGGCGCGAGCACGACACCCGCGGGCACCTCGCGCTCGGTTGCGTCGTCGGGGGCGAGCACTACTCGGCTGCTTCGGCCAACGACTCGGCGAGCGACGGGTGCACCATCAGACTCTCGAGGACGTCGGTGACCCGGAGGTGGGCGGTGACGGCGAGCGCGATCACCGAGATCAGTTCGGCGGCGTGGCGGCCGACGATGGAGCCGCCGAGGACGATGCCGGTGGCCGGGTCGGAAAGGATCTTCACGAACCCCCGGGTGTCGTTGTTGATCAGCGCCTTTGGTGCCGAGGTGAACGGGACTTTGGTCGTGCGGATCTTGCGCCCCATGGCGAACGCCTCGGCTTCCGCGAGCCCGACGTCCGCGATCTCGGGCTCAGTGAAGATCGCAGAGGCGGCCTTGTCGTAGTCGAGGTGCCGGTGCTCGACGGTGTGCAGACCCATGACGTGCTCGGCCACCTTGCGGCCCTGCATCGCCGCCACCGACGACAGCGGCAGCTTGCCACTCACGTCGCCCGCCGCGTAGACGTGCTTCACGTTCGACTGGCAGTGATGGTTGATCGGGATGTACCCGGATGCGTCCGTCTCCACCCCGACGGCGTCGAGGCCGAGGCCCTCGGAGTTCGGGACCGAACCGATCGCGAGCACCGCGTGGGAGCCGGCCACCTGTCGACCGTCGTCGCAACGCACCAGGACCCCGGCGTCGGTGCGCTCGATCGCGTCCGCCTTGGCGCCTTTCAACAACGCGACCCCCCGGTGCAGGAACTCCCCCTCGAGCGCGGCAGCGACCTCCGGGTCCTTACTGGGCAACACCTGTTGCCGAGACACGATCAGCGTCACCTTCGAGCCGAGCGAGCTGAACATGTGAACGAACTCCACGCCGGTGACCCCGGAACCGACGACCACGAGATGTTCGGGTAGGCGGGTCGGCGGGTAGCAGTCGCGGGTGGTCAGGATGCGGTCGCCGTCGGGCTGGCAGAACGCCGGGATCCGAGGCCGCGAGCCCGTCGACAGCAGGATGGCGTCGGCCTGCACCCGCTCGACGCCGGTGGCGGTGGCCACCTCGACCTCGTGGCTGCCGACCAGTTGGGCGACACCGCTGACCAGCCGGACGCGCTGGCTCTCGAGGAGTTGCGTCATCGAGCGGTTGAGCTTCTCGGTGATCCCGCGCACCCGTCCCCGAAGTAGGTCGAGATCGACCTCCGGCTTGTCCTCGTCGTGGAGCCCCATGCCCGACAGCCGCCGGGCGAAGCTGAGCGCACCGCCGGTGGCGATCATGGTCTTGGACGGGATGCAGTCCCAGAGGTTGGCGGCTCCACCGATCACGTCCCGCTCGATGACGGTGACCTGGGCACCGAGCCGAGCTGCGTGGGTGGCCGCCATATGGCCGGCGGGCCCGCCGCCGATGATCACGAAGCGCAGCGGCACAGGCGCAGGTTAGGAGATCACGGCGGCGGGCTGCTCGGCGGGCTCGGCGGCTTGGTCGTGGTCGGCGCCGTCGTCGGGGCCGTCGTGGTCGGCACGGTGGTCGGCGCCGTCGTCGCCGGTGCGGTGGACGTGGTCGACGTGGACGTGGTCGACGTGGACGGCGCGGACGTGGACGGCGCGGACGTGGACGGCGCGGACGTGGACGGCGCGGACGTGGACGGCGCGGACGTGGACGGCGCGGACGTGGAC
>Ga0169931_10002338_pt1 | contig 30985 bp, 19 predicted proteins | sample Kivu_15m_20L_FD_129675 | JGI IMG/M metagenome (GOLD analysis project Ga0169931, IMG submission 129675) | Freshwater microbial communities from Lake Kivu, Western Province, Rwanda to study Microbial Dark Matter (Phase II) - Kivu_15m_20L... | ecosystem: Environmental > Aquatic > Freshwater > Lake...
AGCCCAGAGAAGGCCTTAATTGAGAGTAAAAATATAAATTCAATCAAACAGTTCAACAGGGCAAGCTAGAATAAAAAACCAGTGCCTTTGACCCTAGCTCAGTAGTCAGTATAGAGCCAGCCTTGGTAATATAAATTACAAGCTCCACTTGAAACTCCCAAAAACCCTCCAACAGACAAAGAAAACATATACACTGATCCGAAGTTATTGGAGATGATAAGAAAAGATCTTGAAGATATAAATAAGCTTAAACAGAGCGGATTTTATGAGTCAGCTAGACACTCATACATGTATCCCAATACTCAACATATTCTTAACTCGATTCGCAACTTAGATTCAGCACCTGTTGCTAGTCCGCCACCTGAGTTTAAGTAGCTTCAGACTCGAACATAAGTTCAGCCTCAGGAGGTCCCTCAGCCCAAGATTCACATGAAGAAGAATAAAGATAACTTAGTCTATACGATATAAACTTATGAAGATGGTAGAAGATATGAAGGAATGACTCTTCAAGGCAAAAAGCATGGTCAGGGCAAACTGACTTTCTAGGATGGTGCTTTTTATTAAGGTGAGTTCCGGGAAGACAAAATGAACGGAAGAGGAGTGCTTTACTATTGTCCAAATCAACCCGCATACGATGGTGACTGGTGTAACGATCAATTCCATGGAAAAGGTGTTCTGTATAACTAGCACCCCGATCAACTTGAAGGCATGTACGATTGCTAAGATTTCAATTAAGTCGAGGACTTTTGGCTGCAATATGAAGGTATGTATGGTCATATTCAGGCGATTTTGTTTATGATAATAAATCGGGTAGTGGCAGACTGGTTCTGACAAACGGTGAGATGCTTGAAGGACAGTTTCAAGATGATTTTGTGACTGGCTAAGGAAGATTCCACAGGATGAATGGCGAGGTGGTTTCCGGAGTATGGGAAAACAGTGTGCTTGTTGAATTGCTACCCGTCTGATAATTCAAATGTAGCTTAATAATTACAAATAATGTTTATTTTTACGTAATAAAATAAAAAGTAGAGTCTTCTGATATATTTATTGATGATTATTATTGCATAGATACAATTTTATTTGTTTTAAATATTAAAAATAATATACTATAATGCGCCGACAGCTGCCCCAGCCTGCCCATAAAGACAACAGCTGTTCAACCCTCGAGTAGTCGCCACCTCATTGTTCTCATCGCCACAATAAATAGAAATCGCAGCTTTGCAAAAAATTCATGTAATTTGGTTACTGCCCCTATCACAAAAAGTGCAAGTTTGCTCACGGATGTCACTAACTACGCAAAAACTAGGGCTTCAACTCGAAGTACAAGACGAAATAGTGTGGAGTTTTTATGAAGGAGGGTGTTTGCATGTATGGAGAAAGATGCAATTTTATACATAAACAGCTGAGATGTATACACGAAAAGAGGGAAAATTTTGATGAAGGGTTTATGGAAGTCAGGGCCGGAGGTAGACTTCAGTCCAGACTCATGGATCTACTCCAACAGTGATAAGTTTTATCTATATAGGCACTTTTGCCAGATCGATTCATCATCATTAAAATCTAAAAATATATTTCAGTTCAATAGATAAGCTGAGAATCATTTTTTTGCATTTTTAAAAGCAAATCATTAGTAATCATTCATCCATGTTGCGCACCTTACATAAAATATTTCTGTGCAGTCGCCATTAGCAATTTTTTTCGATAGAACTCTATTTTGTTAGAAAGATCGCCTCCTTGATTGCCGCCAAAGCCATCAAAAAGCAACGAAAGAGTATCAAAGGCTCTAATTTTTATGTAAAATACCTGTTGGCTAGTCGGTAGTCTATGCTTTACGAAGCCCAATGCGCCCATGCATTGCGAATAGATTTGAGCTAGTAAAGCCACGATCTCATAAATTGTTTTTTAGTGTTGATTTCCTACTTCTTCAAGAATGCTTATTGACTAATATGTTACTCTAAGTCAGTTTATCGAAACGGCTCGAGTCAAGGATATACGATGCCATGGCTGCAAAATCATTTTTCTGGGTGAGGACTTATTACTTGTTTGCTGAATGGCCATTCAGTTTTGGTTATGTTGCAGTAGACTTCGATGATTTCCTTTAGCATCGCGGTGCTCAGTTCCAGACACTACCCGATGAGTTGTTTGGGCGACATCATTTCTAGACTTATAGAGGTACTATTGCCATTGCCCCAACCTGCGTGCATTAGTATTATTATTCTCAAAAAAATCAAGCCTAACTGTATAACTCTCTTTATATCGATAAATAAGCATCTTGAATCATCATTTTTGCAACTATTTCTCCTTTGCTTTCTACAGTTTGTCTATCTAAGCGTTCTTTTGATCGAATAGATCTTTGGCTTATTTTTAGATTATTCTAAATCTGTCCTCAGGAATGAGCTTTTTATATTTTTTGAGCTAGTCGCTGGTCTTTGTTCGACTTCGGCTGAGTTCATCTCTTCGGTCGCTTGCTAATTTTTTGAGTCGTAGGATCATTTTAGTCTGCACATCTTTGCCTAGAGCCAGTTGGGTCACAAGCAACATGTTTTCTTGACGTTTGAGTTCAAGAGTGTCGTTCCACAATTTGATGCTTTTTTCGATTGGTTAAATGTGCGACGAATCAAATGGACTGACGACGCAACTGCTTACATTTTTTGTAGCGACCTGTGCGAAGACCTGGAGCATGTTAGTCTGGTTGCCTATCTTTACTTCGAGATTAGCGAGGGCTGAAGCTTACAATTTTCCCATTTTTATCTGAGTCAGTTGTTCTTTGAAATCAAATACTATCCGGTTGTAGGCTTATTCAAACTTATTCAGATCGATTTCATCGATATTACCCCCTAGAGACTCCCTTGCTTGCTGCTTGTCCTTTTTTTAAGATTATTTCTGCTTCTATTTTTTCGACACTTTAGCCATTCCGAAGACTATAGGACGTGCCAATAGCATTTGATGCGGCTGTATCAATGGTATAGCAGTTCTTGTGACTGTTCTGAACAAAGATCTCAGCATTCCGATAAGCTAGTGTTCTTAATATTACAGAAAAAATATCAAATAATAAACTTAATTTATGGTAGAAGCAATCTTAAAAGAAATATTGATAAACCCATAGTAAATTGAATCATTTTCAACTTTGTCTTCTAGTAAATTGAATGTTTTTGATAGCGGCGAGTTCTCTGCAGCAATCTTGCAAAACATGACCGATTTCTCTTTCTTGAGCAAACATTTGTGTCATATCCTGAATAAATAAATGTATACTTGAGATATGGCGATAAAAAAGTAATGATTTTTACCAAACTAAAAATTAAGGCAGAAATAGCTGACCCAGTTGTACAGCCATTGAGTCATATGCTAAGAACTAAGGGCTCGATAGCTAGTCATATTATGAAACAATTAGTTATAATACTCGTCTAGTTGTGCTAGAGACATGCCTTGTCGATGCAGAATCAAACCTATGATAGGTATATCACGTTTAGATGCCCAAGTCTACAAATTAGTTTGATTGCGATTTTTTTCTAGATCTTGTTTCAAAGATTCCAAAAAATTTAAACCTATTTTGTTTTTGAAATTGTTAATGACGGCTATGGTAAGTTGTCTGACAAAAACGGTTGGATTAAGCAAAGCTCCCACTCTTCCTATGATAAAAGCTAGATCTTTGTTAAGAGGGTTCCATTTTTATTATTTTTTATTGCCCTAAAAAAGTCGTATAGTTTGCTGCAAAAATTCACTAAGGCCACTTTTTGTCAACTAATCGGAACTTTTCTTGAGGATGATATCAAAGTTTTCCAGAATAACTTAAGCAGACAGTTTAGTAAGCAATTAATAAGTGATTAGTATTTTAGGTTATTAAATGGTCGCTATGTATGATCGATGCCTTTCTAGTTCTAGCAACTTGCAGTCTAAGTTTTTCAAGTATGTTTAATCAGCCATTCTACTTGATCTCATTTGATGTTTGTTTTCCTTAGAATAATCCAGAAGCAACTGTTGAATGACAATTTTAGTCTTGACTTTTTATATAGTCTTTTTTGCTTCGATTAAAAAATAATCTTATTTTTTCTTAGTTTTGATCGAATATTCTTACATCTAAGATTTCAAATTCGAAAGGACAATCTTACGTGCTGGCAAACTCGAATCTTCAGCTGTGAGTTGATACAAAAGAGACTCGATACTCTTCTTATCTCCATTTCTGAATTTATGAGTTTCAAATGCACTTGATTAGATCTGATTCGATTCATACAGCTCAGAATCTTTGATTTTTAGCTATTTTTTAAGATAAGCTTGAAAGTAATGTGGAAGGTTTTGATGACGACGCAAAATCGTTTCAATTTATTCATTAGTTTTGTGTTTTATTTATATCAAAATTCGAACACTTTTCTCTAAATCTTTACCGAGTAACATAGGCACATTTTCCATATATTTTTACATCTGAAAAATTGGCTGCTATGCCATCGTAATCTATTCGAAAACATGCGACTAAAAGTAACTTTTGTTCAAACCTAAAAGATTATCGAATCGACTATTTATCTCGAAAGGATATTTTGTGACGAAAATCAGAATTTGCTATACTTTCTGAATAAAATGCAACAGTTTTTCAAATGGAGTTTGCTCTATCTATTTTTTCTATTATTATTTTTTAGGGGCCACGTTTCTAGCTTGTGGCAAAGAAAATCTACTAACGTAGGGTTTGCTTATCTAAGTTGGTTTCTTACTCAATTTTGAAGCACTAACTTTTTTTATGAAATCCACGATCTGATGTAAAATAGAGGTGATTTGAAAAGTTTTCTGATTGATAAGTTTCGCTTCTTTTTTCCATAAAAGTCGTAGCAATCTTGCCAGGTAAATCAAAACTGCATCACTAGGCTATACTCTTGAGTTTTTTGAGTCAGATTGGATTCTATTTTTTGAAACTTATTATTTAGGAGGCAATTAAGATATTTTTATGAAAATTTCTATAAGTTTTTGTTACATTTGCTAGCTGATTGACGACTTATTCTGAAGCAAAGGCTGCCTCTAAGGGGCTAACTGTTATTTTTATTTTCTGTTTATACTTTACTAATATTTTTGAAATTAAGCCACAAAATCTTCATATAAAGTGCCTGGTGCTTTCTCTAAGACTTTTTTGTTGTAATTATTCATAATGAGAATAGTATTGGGATCTCTAACGTAAAATCCTTAGCCATCACACAGTAACTGAACGATTAGAGCTTGAATTTCAACTTTTGGATAGTCTTGGAGCACCCGCAAAAGTAATGGAGGCTACTCGATGCCAGCATGAATGGCGTTGAAAAGAAGATCAATAGGTCGAAGAAAGTAAGATTGCTAGATGTACAATTCGGTGGCGTGAAGATATATCTTGGGTTCTTGAAAAACTCCTCGAGCGAGCTAGTGAAGACTTTAGTTTTTATGATTCGCAGAAAGGCATCTAAGAAAAGTTTGTTTTTGACTATGTGGACAGCCGATTGAAGGCTAAAAGAAAAATTGATCTTTATATAGTTCTCCATCTCGCTAGGAAAGATTTTTGCCCCATGTGGTCTATACACACATCTAAAGATCTCTCTTTTCGTTGGTTTTCCAAAACCAAAAAGAACGATAGTTTTCTTCTACTTTCAGAGTCATAAAAGAGTTGCTGCCTTGCGTGTTAAAGCCTATCAGTTAGACCATTTTGCTTGGGTTAACAGCTTCTCTAAGAGTTTGTTTTTGTTATAGATTAGGTGGAAATTGATGGTAGAACAGATTGAAGGCCTTGTCAACAGCCATATATAGACGAACTCCGCTTTGAAGGATGATGAGGAGATTGCTTTATGGGAAAAATGAACGATCGACGATCTATATTTGAGCAATTTTGTTATTTTTGCCTATGTTAGTGCTAGTAAGAGATTAGATTTCTTTCCAGTATAGCTGTACTTCGCTTATACGGCATCGTAGCTACAGTTTTTCCTAGCTAATGTCCCAACAACTCAGAATTTTTGTATGACTTAGAGCACCTTCTTCTATTAAAGATCCAGGATTTGTATCTACTAGAGAGAAAAGAAGCCCTCTTTATTTGTCTACCACCAAATCACATATTTATACTGGATTCGAAAACATGCTTTTGAAAGTAGTGCCCATAACTTTACAATAGTGCTTCATTTTTTGTGTAAAAGTGGCTTTTCGATATGTAGCGTAGGCCTATGAACCCATTTTTTGAGGTTTAGTCCTGTCTGTAAGGTTGTACTTATTTCCTGTGAGCCATCTGCTGAACCAACCTGTCATCTAGGTATAAATTCTGTGAATATTTCCGCTACTGTCCAGGTAAAAAATAGATTTTCCACAGTCAACTATCTTGAGGGCTCTTTGAGTAGGTAATGAAAAATTACAGTTAGTATGGGTGAACTTGACCCATCTCTTACGAAACTCAGCTAATCCTACAGAATTGTCTTCTACTTACAAGACTCCAAAGGAAATTTACCAAGGTTTTGATATCAAAATGATGTTTTTATTGTGAGCTGCTTGAAGATTTTTGTTCTACCATTATACCTAGCGCATCTCGAATACCCTTTAAGAAAAATCAAGGACCTGCATAAGGACTTCGGAAATGTCTTTTCCGAAACGCACAGAAAGACCTATATCATAAAGAAAAACTCTGCGTTCGACTGCAAAATAGTAGACTGAAGCTTTATTAAGACATCCCTGAGCAATGTTTATCCCTGTTTTTTGATCCGTTAGTTCCTCAACATATTTTTTGACGACAACAGGCATGGGCCAAGGTCCAGCTGTGACCACTCTTGCTAGCGAAGGTTTGCAGTTGTATGAGTGCATTCCTTGCATTTTGTCTCGATTGCGCTCAGAATTTCTTTCATCTTTTTTGATGATTTAGGTCATCTTGACCTCAAATTCCTCGGTATTGATGAGTTATGAAGTGGGAGACTATCTAATATTCGGTATTGGGACTGACTATCTGGATTGCACATTGACGTTTTTGACTTTTATAGATGGGAAAGTTGTCAAAGCCTGCTGTTAAAATTTACTTTGCAGCTGAATGGTTCTGGGTAGTGTTGAGAACTGTGATGGGGTATCACGTTTGAGTTTGAGCGGAGTGAACATGCTTCTGAGTAGCTTCAATTAAAGTATAATAATTGACTTATTGTGCGCCTTGAGGCATTAACAGTCGATTCACTACCATAATTTTAGCCTTATCAAGTCAAATATGATTATCTACTCGAAACATTTTTTATTGAATTTTAAGAACTATTCTTCTTGTTGTATCTATCTTATTTGTATATCTTAACCTTTCTCATAGATTTGCGCATAATATTTTCTTGTTATGACCTCGCTTCATTTGTAGTAAATCTTGAAGCTTGTCCGTACATATCAGCTACCTAACTGGCGCTACTCCTAGCTACCTGAACTCAACCCATACTTCCTAGCATCTCTGGGCTACTAATGTTCTGGTCCCCGCACTATCAAATGCCATATTTGCCAACACTAAATAATAATCACAGATTAGCTCGAATAGTAACCAGCTTTGTTGCTACAAATGCTCAAACAACATGACTAAAACTGCATCTACAATGGCGTCTAGCCTTCATAAATATCTGCTAAATAAGTTTACGTAGCTCTTGGGTCAATCATCGAATAAAAAGAAGCAGTTGCGTTTGAAGAAGGCTATCCTTTGATAAACTCAAAATCTTTACAGTAGTTTTTATCGACTAACAAGTTTATGGTCAATAAGATTCTTAAACTGTATGGCATCGATTAAAAATAATTTGTGATTACTTTTTTCTTGAAAATGCTAGGTTGGAGGCTGACTAAGTCAGAGGGAGAATACAAGCTGGTTTGCTAGTTCTGTGGCCAGGAAATACTATTAAGTTAGCTTAAGACTGTACCTCTTGACAAGCACGATGTATAGTTGTAGAAAAATACTGCTTAAGAGCGACTTTTTGACCCTGTTGATTCTCACCGTTACTTTTGCAGTTGGGTGGGTGGTCCTCGTTTCTGGTAAGTTTATCTACAGCATCAATAAGACAAATTTTCATAGCTGACTTCTTTCAGATTCAAAACTACTCCTCTCTAGACACATCGTATGCGCAACCACATAGATAAGTATCTTTTGAATGCTCGCGAGAAGATAGAAGGAGGGCTGGAAAAGCTCAGAACGATCACTGAGGACTGGGGTGGAATATTTTAAAAACTGGCCCAAGATAAGCATATTGACTAAGAAGAAAAGCAAGGTGAGTTGAAAAGAATGAGGCAGTTTGAAGAGTAGGTAAACGAAGCAGGAGAAGTCATAGGACAGGCTTTAGATCATCCTTTAAAAAAGATTAAACTTGATTGATGTAAGTCTTGTTGTTTGATATAATAAGGTTATAGAAATGATTTTATAATGACGTCTGAGCCATCACCATAAAAAATAACTCAGTTGCAGTGTGCGTAGACAAATAACTATCTAAAAAGTCAGTTTTTGCAGTGGCTAACATAATCTTTCAAATATCAACCTTAAATACTGGCTCGGTTTCATAATTAGCTTGAACTTTTGTTAGGAATAGCATAGTATAAGGTCACTGTAGGGATCGACAAGCCTCAGCCTGGTGACTTTTTGCAAAATATTCGGTACACGTAATGATATTTCAATAAAGAACTCTGAGTAAAACACAAAAAATCATGTACTTAGTCTTTACAGCCATACTGCCGTATATCGTAAACAAGCTGAGTGCATATGCCGCTGAAAAAGATGGATAATTATGGAGAAAAATATAAAGATTTATAGCAGTAGTACAGAAGATTATAGTTGTCCTTTAGTTTTTAAACTATGGAGTTTTTATTTTTAAAGGAGAGTATAGATCTTTAGCTCAACGAATACTCAGAATGAACATGGCATTTGTGGATTCAAAAAATAAAAGAGTACTAAATTTTGCTTTGATGAACCGCACTATGGTCTGGCGAGTCTACGAACTTTTTCTCAAAACTGTTCTACCTTATGTTTTTTCATTTTGTGCTGGACCTCTGAAAAATCTATTCTACATGAGCTCTTACCTTCAACCCGATACCTCTTCAGATCGTAGTTGTGTCTTTTGTGCAGCTGCGAATCCAGTTATGCCGCGCGTGGCTGCTTGTGGTCACATAGCTTGCTACTACTGCAGTCAATCTAATGCCACTCAGCAGTGTCCACTGTGTTCCTCGTCGATTTAGACATGGAAGCCATCAGTAAAATGATAATAGTAATGTTCTTTTGTAAATATATTTGAATCATTCTGAAGGTAAGACCACCTCTTGCTTGCATAGCGGGCATTGCTTTTACTTAGAAAGCCAGCCCATTACACACTATCTGTGGAAACTATGCTTGCAAGGCGGCAAGGAGGTTATGATCTCGCCTGCTTACATCTGGCAGCAGCAAACCATACATTGCTACTACATCGTCTCTGTAAGTTGGATAGTCGGTAATTTTTGAAGTAGTTAAGCTGGTAGTCCTCTGCTAACCGTTCCTATCTTTTCTCCGAGCTACAGTAATTCTTCATAGGTCATTTGATCGGGGTCTATGTCGTGCTCATACTATGCTTGAAACCTCATTGAGATCAATAGATTAGAAAGATACTCAGCTTCATTGTTCATTCTACTTTGCAAATAGTCTCTAGCCTGATGGTTGCGTCTGCGAACCTCCATAATCCTTTCCTTAAGATCATTGAGAAGTTACTGAAACTTTGTCCTTTCTGCTTCAAGTCGTTGAGATTATTAAGCTGCTTAAGCTTTTTATTTGCGTAAAGCCTAGACTTCCTGGTTATAAGTAAAAATACCTATAGTAACTGCTATTTTCTTTAAGCATTTTTGCGTTTTGTTTACAGATAGGTTGTTTTTAGATCAGTGTAAGGTTTCGATGCGAGAATAGCTTAGTTGACAGATTGGTCGATGATGATCTATTTTTCCTTTTTCGGGTCTATTGGGGGCATAAATACTAGTGAAGGTGTGAGTTTCCGGATATTTTTCATATTCATATTAGGGAGTAAATAGGCCAAGTTCCTATGGATTTTTGAGGGCTCGCTTGTTGACCTTGCGAATATTGAAACTGGGGTAGTCTGAGTGGAAAGAGATGTACCTTTACGTCCTTGCATGGGGTGGCGCAATGATATTATGAGTTTATTGCCTTATCGAATCAGCTCAAAAGACATTAAGCGTATATCCAATGTAATCTTAAAACAGATTTTCTTTAAATTAGCATAATATTTAAGAAAACTGAAAAATAAAAGTTTCTTTAAAATTAATTCAAAGCTTTATGCTTTTTTATTATTTGTAGCTTTTTTAAGGCTATTAATAAAAATAATGTAGGTCGAAGGCAATAATTCTTTAGTCGAGCTATCCATAGATCACGATGATTTATTCAACACAACAAATACTTGTTAACCTTAGACAACTATAAAAATTTCTCACTGCAAGGTTAATTCTACTTTCCAAAGACTCAAAAATACTGAATCTATATAGTAAGATTTCGACATGTCGGGTGAGATCAACTTAATTGAACCATTTAAAAACCAATCGCCGACAGACATCTATAAATGTTTCAAATGTTACGGTCGGGAATAAAGTAGCAAGAATTGTTATTAATGCAACGGAACAGGCTTCATAAATTCAAGTCATCCTTTAGCCAATCTGTTTTAACAAATCTTGATTGCCAAGGTTATGGATGTGGGAAGGAAAACTTAAAAATCTAACCTTTCGCCGAAAAACACTTCTTTTTTTTGTAATTAAGTCAGTATTACTGAGTAAGAATCATGTGTGATGCAATAGTGCAGTCATTGTGGCAGATAGGAAGACAACGCTATCATGCGATATTGTGACTAATGTACAACCTTCTGTTTGTGTCCTAAATGCTTTAGTGAAAGGAAATATATTCATCCCAATCACAATTTTTATGCAGCCAATCCTAGATTATCGATTTTGGAAGGACTTAGACCCACTATGAAGAAAATTTCTGAAGAAAATGAGCAATAGTTTTCATGTACTAACAACTAAGAAAGCAACTAATTTAAATTTATAAGCGATCATAGCGATTTGAAGTGTAACGCTTGCCAAAGTGTAGTCTAGGAATGCTACTAAATATGTCTGGACTGCGAAAAGGTAGGTTAACTCTTTGTTCTTTGTGCTTAGTGCTCCAATAGTCAGTGGTACGATCATCCTGAGTCTCACGAGCTAGCTCTAAGAACGCTTAACCAGGCTAGTAATCTCAGACGTATATAAAGCAGTCCTGAAAAAGAAAGTTTAAGAAATTCGTCTAATGCTTTACCAGATATTGCTCACGTAAATTCTTTGGACAGTCGTTTCATAGAAAAACACTTTCAAGGAGGCAAAGGGTTCTTATCGGGATTAAAACAAAATCAAAAGTAATCAGAAGTCAGTTAAAAAAATAATAGCAGTTTTTTTGCAGACTGGGATCCATAGCAAAACAAAAGTTTTTTCAATACTGAGCTGTCTTGTAGTAAATTTTTCAGCGGCAATTAATTGTCTCATTCTAGCTTTATGAGTCCACAATAATCACCTGTAAATTTTTATAGAAGCACCCCTTTTGCAGCGCCCTTCAACCCTTAGAATGGCAAGTTAGATTAATAAAAATTCGATAAATTTCATCGTTTGTAAAAATTGAACGGATAAGTAGCCTTAAAAGAGGTTGAATCAGTTGAAGAAAAATCACCTACTATAAAAAAAACCTAATTAAATCGCTAGTTAGATTTACAAAGTTCGATTATAAATATCTAGTTTTCTACCTAGATGGATTCCTCACCAACTCGTCTATTCAACAACCGCCTTTCTAATCATCAAACAAAGCCTAAAATAGGTTTTCTATAGACGATTCCTCTTAGTTAATAAACTATTCCCCCAAAATACAAAAGCATGATAGTCTTGAACAACAAATAAGAAGATTATTTGTTTACAAATTATGTCTGCGATATATGTTCAGCTACACCTATACGAAACAAAAGGTATCATTGCCGGCAGTGTGAAGACTATGATATCTGTTAAGATTGTTATATTAAGAGATCAAGACAGCATGACCATAAAAATTTTTAATTAATCGATGGGCATGAGCTTTTAAAACAAAAAAAACAAGAAATGATCGAATTTTAGAAAAATAACATGCGCAAGATTCTAGATGGATTTATAGTCAAATAGTTCTTCGGCAAGAAATCTATCGGTTGATTCTTAAAATGTTTTTCAATAAGTCTAGATGCTAAAAAGTATAAAAAAAAAATTAGTTTTTTGTAGCTACATTCTAAAAAAGAGGTCATTCAAGACGTATCTAACTGTTTTGAATATATTCATTAATTTTTATCCACAAATAAAATGACTTTCTTAGGCTCCAGGAAGAGATATGATTTCTTTTATAAGTATAGATGGTCATAATTAATGTTTTCAGGAATTAATTTTCATAAATTATTTTGCACCTTATTCGATCAAGCCATGAAGAACACCACTCGTCGTGACAAACTCATCTCTATGTAGCATCGTGCAAGAAGCGTTTGGGAACGTTATCAATACTGGGCCGTATAACCTAACTCTCAACCCAAGTGGTTCCAGACTTTCCCTTATCCCTACATGAACGGCTTCCTCCACCTCGGACACGCCTTCTCTATGACCAAGTGCGACTTCAACGCTTGGTACAAAAGACTTCAGGGCTTCAATGTTCTCTTCCCTTTCGGCTTCCACTGCACTGGTATCTTCAACAACACTTAGGTATGCCTATCTCAGCAGCCGCCAAGCGACTCACTTACGAGCTCAAAGACTACGGCAATCCTCCTAAGCTTCCCCCTAACCTAAAAGACAAAGAAGGAAAGGATATCAAATGGCAGTACGAGATTATGACTCAACTTGGAATCCCCTAAGGTTAAATTGCCAAGTTTACATAGCCCACGTATTGGGTCAAATTTTTCCCGCCACTGGGAAGATAACATATAAAGAAATTTGGAGTTCATGTTGATCATAGTCGTTCTTTCATCACTACTGACCTCAATCCTTACTATGACTCTTTCATTCGTTGGCAGTTCACTGTTCTCAAAGAAAAAGGATTCATTAAATTCGGAAAAAGGTATTGAATTAATTTATTTAGACCATCGATTTTTTCTCCTCTAGACAATCAAATGTGTGCCGATCATGACCGATCTGAAGGATAAGGAGTGGCTCCTGATGAATACACGCTTATAAAAATCAAACTTTTGGCTCTTAACGAAAGATTGGAAAAAAGTCTCAAGGGCAAGAACGTATTCGTAGTGGCTGCTACTTTGAGACCTGAGACCATGTACGGACAGACCAGTTGCTTCTTGTTGCCTACAGGTGACTATGTAGCAGTCGAGATGAAAAACGACTAAGTTTTTATCTGCAGTGAAAGATCCGCTTAGAACATGGCTTATCAGGAACTTACTAAATAGAATTAAAAAGTCAGCATTTTGGACACATTCAAGGGAGAAGAACTTTTGGGACTCCCCATCAAGGCACCAAACGCAGTAAATGAAAAAATATATTTGCTTCCTATGATGACTATCAGCATGTTCAAGGGAACTGGAGTAGTAACTTGCGTACCTAGTGACTCACCTGACGATTGGATGGCGACTTGTGATCTTAGAAACAAAAAAGCTCTTCGAGAAAAGTATGGTATTACTTAAGAAATGGTGGCAATCGAGCCTGTTCCACTGATCAATACCCCGACTTATGGAGATTTGACTGCAGTCGCACTTTGCTAGAAGCTTAAAATTAAGAGTCAAAATGATAGAGTTCTTCTTGATCAAGCTAAAGACGAGGCCTACAAGAAAGGTTTCCACTAGGGAACTATGCTTATCGGAACATTCAAAGGAAAAAAGGTTGCTTAAGCTAAAAATTTGGTCAGACAAGAAATGATCTAGAGAGGTGAAGCAGCTTTGTATTACGAACCTAGTGGAAGAGTTGTATCTCGTTCTGGAGATGAATGCGTTGTGGCCATGTGCGACCAGTGGTATCTGAACTATGCTGATGAAGACTGGAAAAAGAGAGTGCTTCATCATGTAGAAACTAACTTCAAAACTAACAGCGAAACCCTTCACAATGACTTGGTCTACACTATCAACTGGCTCAGAGAATGGGGCTGCAGTAGATCGTTTGGTCTCGGAACCAAACTTCCATTCGACTAAGCTTATCTTATCGAATCTCTTTCAGATAGCACAATCTACTATGCTTTCTATACAGTTGCTCATCTTCTTCAAGGTGACATCAACGGAACAATTCCAGGAATTCTAGGAATCAGACCTGAAGATTTGTCTACCGATTTCTGGGGAAATATATTCCTTGGACAGCCTTACACATCAGGCAAGATTCCTCAATCAAAGCTCACCCAATTTAGAGAGTCCTTCCTTTATTGGTATCCTCTCGATCTGAGATGTTCGGCCAAGGATCTCATTAAGAACCATCTTACTATGTCTCTTTTCAACCATGCTGCTATCTGGGAAGACGAAAAATTCTGGCCTAAGGGATACTATTGTAACGGTTATATTCTCGTTTAGGGTGAAAAAATGGCAAAATCAAAAGGAAATTTCATTACTCTAGAACAAGCTATCGAGTAATACGGTGCTGATGCTGCAAGAATGGCTTGTGCTCAGGCTGGCGATTCTATCAACGACGCCAACTTTACAAAAGAAAATGCTAATGCAGCCATCATGCAGCTTTCTACACTTTAAATGTTCTTTGCAAAGTCTTTGGAAAACAGAGAAACTTACAGAGTTGCCGGAGGACAACCTGAAGTGGCTCTTTTTGATTCGATTTTCGAAAACTAAATGGAAGCTCAGATCAGCAAGGTACGTGAAGCTTACGAAAAAATGATTTACAGAGACGTGATCAAGTATGGCCTCCATGAATTTTTTGGACTCAAGGATCTCTATCTTCTCAACTGCGATGCTCACAAACCCAGAATCGACCTCATCGAAAGGTACATTCAACTTCAGCTGTTGTTCATCTATCCCATCTGCCCGCATTTCTGCGAGGTCTCATACATCGACTACTTCCTGGCCTTCGCCCGCAACCCTAAATAGCATCCATCTCTAGTCGGAAAATGTTCTTTCCCATCTGCAAGCTTCGAAGTGAATGCCTCTTTGGTCAAAAGTCACCAATATTTCCTTAAGTTCATGATAAGAGCCAGAGAAACTCATGCTAAAGTCAGCAAGCCAAGAAAAGGAGAAGCTCCTAAGCTTACAACAGCCATTGTTATCTACAGAAAAAGCTATCAAGACTATCAAATTGAAGTTCTTTAGCTTTTGAGAAAGCTTATTGTTAACAACGAGATTCCAGCTGACTGGAGAAACGGAATTCAGACCTAAAATAAATAAGAAAAATCTAAGCGTCTCAAATTCGGAGGATTTATCGAAAAAGAATACAAGACCCTTGGTGCTTAGGTGCTTGAAATTTCTATGCCATTCGACTAAAATGAAGTTCTTAGAGGTTTTGGGGCAAACATCAAGAAATAATTCCCTTACGATATTCAGGTAAGCTTATTTTTATGTAGTTTGTCGAGGTGAGTCAGGCTCCCGCTAGGTAGAACAAGACTTGGAATGAGACACTGGCCGGAGTGACTCCTGGTAACCCTATTATTGCGTTCGAGTGATTATTCATCAAATGATTCGCAAACATTCATAAGTTAGTTTAAAATACGCTTAAACTATGCATTTACTAGTATATATAATCTAGTAAAAGTTGTTTGTACGAAAATAGTTAAGATATAGCAATAGACACATTATGACTGAATCTATGTATTCTACATTGTATTTTTGCTTATGATGTATTATGAGGTTATGGTATGATGTGATCAGCATCCCTGGTTGATAAGACTCTTGCCAAGTTCTTCAACGCGCTTGTTGAGCTCTCCTGGGTTCTGGTTGACACCGTTGGCCATCTTCAATTCAGCGTTGAATGTTCCGATCAGGTAGAAGTTCTTGGTCTTGACAATGCAGGCGCCTCCTTTGCTCTTCATAAATCTTTATTTACTTTTTTAAGATAGAGTTTATCGGGTTCAGCATTTACAGTGTAGTACTTCTGGTTGTATAGTCTGATACCGGCACTGCTCTTGGTGACTCCACCATTGCCCAGGGCTTCAAGGAGACTGGCACGTTCATCAAACACGATTTTATGAGTAACTGCGGGGTTTTTTTAATCCTCGAGGTCGAGGTTGTATGAAGGGAACTGTTGGATAGGCAAGTTGGTTGCGCAGATGGCACCCTGGTGAGAAATAATATAAGCTGTTTCTGCAACGTTTCCGTTAAGGATGTAGTCAACGTAGGGTTTGTATGCCTCCATCAAAGATATATTGTAATAGTCTAAGATATTTTAAACTTAATTTAGCATCATCACTAATAGAGCTTAGATTGAGGTACCGAGATATTTTTTTAAAAACTTAAATATTTTTGGTAAGAAAAATATATTTAAAGAAAGAGAACTAAGTACACTATCATTAAGTCATTAAAAGATTACTCTTGTTTACTTGACTTTTTCCATTACTTTCTGTTTGCTTTGCTTTGTCATGCGCATATTTAGAGGACCGTTTCTAAGCTCTCCCATAAAGCTTATAAAGTACTCATATATTTAGTCAAAGCGGTTAACATGACACACTTTTTTTAAATCCTATCTGGTCAGATCTGAACCCTTGTCTGCAACTATTTATCGGAGTGTCTACTGTCCGCTTAAAATTTATGAAGGGCTGTAATGCATGAAAAGTGGTCTAAACTCCTGAAACTCCATAGACATTTTGACCATTTTTTCAATCTCAAGATCATCTTCAGCTAGACCAAACACCATATGGAGCACTTTCTTTTTGAAAGAGCGGGTTTTCAGAAAAGCAGACCAAAGTTTGATCGCCACCAATGATTCTTGTTTGAAACTTTGACAGCTTTCAAGCTTAGTGGTTCTCCTGATGATCGTGATAAGATGTTTCTGGAAATTATGAAAAGGTGATTTGCTCTTAGGGCTAGATCTGAACTCAGAGATTTAGGAAAGGCCCTCTTGACTTTAAGCATGCTGATGCTTGTGGTTTACTGTCTATTCGGGAGATTTATCTTCTTTAGGATACCCTACGAGAAATTTTCGGTCTAAGTATTAGTCTAAAGGGTCTGATTTGAGCTCATCCTAACTTGGAATCCAGGCTTAAAAAGATTATTCTTTTGATTCGAAAAAAATATCGTCCATTTTAGAGAGTTGTTGTTTTTATATTATGTTTATATATCGGGAAAAAACCAAACTCAATTTAAAGCCTCCATCTGATTTGGTTTCAACAGTCACAATCCTATAAATTAGCTTTTTTCTGAGTCCTGATCAAGTAACTTCGATACGATCCCTTGTTTATTTGATATTTAGGTTTACAGTTACAGTTTTTTTGTAGATTAGGCGACTGTTAGTTTATAAATCATTCAAGAGATCACTTTTTTTTGTTGGGCTACATTCTATATGACTTTAAGAACTATTGGCTGATTGATCGAGGCATAAAAATCGATTTTCAATAAAACGAAATAATAGATCCTTCAAAAATAATGTAAAATAAATGCTCAAAATTTAAAGTAGAGCAGGCTAAAAAATCGCAAAAATGTTAATCAAAACATCATCTGAGAAAAAAATAGATCAATCGACATAAAGCGGTAACCATAAGAGAACGAATATTTAACATGCAAGTTCAAAAAATGTGTTTTAAAAAGCTTAACTTTCAAACTTTTCAAATAAACAACATTTTTTTTTGTTTTGCTAAAAAAAATTTGAATAAGAGTCTATCAATATATAGTCTATTGTCGTTTTCTTAGCTCAAGTAGGCTAATTTATAAAAAATAGAAAGAAAGAGAACTTTAAATAATATCATTTTAGTCATTCCTAGACCTCCTTTGTCTTCTTGACCTTCTCCATAACCTTTTGTTTTCTTTGTTTGGTCATGCGCATATTTAGAGGACCATTTCTAAGCTCTTCCATGAAGCTTATAAAATACTCGTAAAATTATTCAAAGCGGTTCACTTGACACACCTTTTTAAACTATTATCGAGTAACACGGAAAGCTTACTTGGCAACGATTTGCCGAAGTCCTTCCTGTCCTTTTAGTATTTCCTAGGGGCTAAAGTGCTTCATAACTTGTGCGAACTCTTGAAACTCCTTGGAAAGCAAAGTTAATTTTTCTATGCTCCCATCATCTTCCTCAAGTCCAAACACCATATGCAACACTTTCTTCTTGAAAGAGCGAGTTTTGAGAAAAGCTGACCACAGTTTCAGGGCAGCCGGGCACTCTTGGTTCAACTTTTGTTGATTTATAAACATGTTGATCCTCTTGATATTAGTGATAAGGTGCTTCTGGAAGTTGTGGAAGGGCGATTTCGTTTTATGGCTTCGCTTCTATTCTTCTAGTGATTCTAGATGCTAATGTGTCTCAGAATGGATGGTTTTGTAGCTCAAAGCCTGTTCTGGATGCCTCTATTCCTTGAGAGAACCCATCGGGAAATTTTACTCGAGAGCTAAATATTCGTTCAATGGATCTGGATTGAGCTGATCCCATGATGGGAACCATTCAGAGAGAGGTTATTCTCTTTAATCATAGAAAATATCGTCCATTCTACTCATTTTCTTATTATGTTTATAATTAAGTTTCGATTTTCACATTAAATGGCCAAGGAATTTTTAAGTTTCATAGTTAAGATGCATCTAAATAGATGTGATTCTTCTTGCTAACCATGTAACTTCAAAAAAAAGCTGATATTTATATATTTTTTGGTAGTATATGTCCAAATACAGTTCGTTGATTGGTAGCGATGATACATTAAACATATCGTATTTGGATTTTGTGGATTTAAATACTTGAAATCATACCTTTTAGGTTATTGAGAGATTAAGATGATGTTTTTCTTGAAAGATTTTTTGAAAAAAAATTAAAAGTTCAACAATTTCTCAAGCAAAGCTATCACTAAATTTAGATTTAGCATATTTTATCATACGATTTTGAATGAATTTATTAGCAAAGACTTTTTTATTGCGGAGAGACTGTGAGAAACATAAGTTTTTATCTAAAGCTAAATAATCGCAAAAAAAATACTTTGAAAACATTTTTGTAGTATTTTCACAGATGAGGAACAAGATTTTTAAGTGTATCGATCAAAAAATAAGCTAATTTTATCTATTTCTTTTTACTTTTTAGATTCTTATCTAAGATAAGTAGCTACTGAATGACTAAAATTCTCTTGAACTAGAATGCAAGGCAAAAAAATTTACGATTTTTTAAGATTTTTTTACAAATATAACTAATCAATAAAATTTTACAATCTTATCCTACCTTTAATCGCTTTACGAAAGATTTTTTCAATATGTAGATAATTTCTACTCTAAAAGCTACTAAAACGGTTCAAAAGATTTTTGAATTGATCACTGTTGTTTGCACTCTGGTTTTTCATTGTTTTTGGGCTCAGTTTTTGCCTTTTTCTTAGGCTTTTATACAGCCTCGACCTCGCTATCTTACTCTTGATCACCTTACTCGCCCTATTCGCCATCTCCTTATTCATCATCGTCTTCTCTGAAAAAACATAATAGAGAACTGCAGTAGCTCTCATAGACGTCACTTGCGATGTTATAGGCGACTCCAATTTCAGTCTAAGAATCGAAAAGTATGGTGAAAAGGGAATGCTGAGCTTTAGCGGACTTGTACTTGATTGCCTACTTGATGACTCTGTTAGGTTCCTGCTTTTCTCCGTCAAAATAAAACTCTCCTTCCAGTCTCTGGTTAGAGAAATAGTCGTTTCCATTAAAACTGAAAACAATTCTTATACGATTGGTCTAAGGATCCACCAGCTCACAGACAAACTCAGCTAGAGAGTTAAAAACACCGACATCGACTTCTTCACTGAGCAATCCTTATTTTTCAAGGACTTGCCCCCAGAAGTCTTGTATAGGTCTTGGGGTGACTTTAGCGGGGTCTCCTCCTTTGGGTAATCCTTCAGGGTTGTATAGTTGTTTATCGACTTTGACTCCCAGGGCTACATCTGAGATTCTGTTGAAGATTGGCTGTTTCAACAATTTGTATTTGTCCTTAAGAGCTTCGATCTACTGATTCATTTTCTCGTTCAGTTATATCTACTGCGCTTTGAGTGCATACAGAGCATTCCAGGTCAGTACTTATCCTCCCTAGCTCTCTTCCGCCTTCTTTTTAATCATCTAGAGAAGTTCTTTATTGTGGGCGTCTTATGCCATGGCTTAGCCTGCGAATTGTGACATAAGTTCATCTTCGTCTTCGTCGTATTATTCCTCGTCGTATTGTTATTACTCTTAATGTTATGATTCAGAAGGTTCTTTTTATTTTTTTGGTCTGCCCATAATTAAATAATAATTTTTTCACAAAAAAGCGCAAAGATATAAGCAAGTAATCAAAAATTAATAAATAAAGAATGTTTTTATAAGCGATGATATTAAGCTGTTTAACAATAGCTTTGATTCTTATATTTTTAGTCAAAACTCATAGCAATAATGAATCAGAGCATGCTAAGTTCTCGAACAACACTTAAGCGTAGCATCACAGCTCAGGACATTGACAAACTGATCGAAAAAGCTTTTAGTAAATTCGATCAGGATAAAAGCTACCGTATCAGTCGAAGTGAGTTTCCTCAAGTGCTCAAGGTGCTCGTAGATATGATCGGAGCGATGGAGCCAACTGTCGACGATTCTGACGATCTTTTCAATTTGATCGATGTAAATGGAGATGAGACCCTCGACAAAGGATAGCTTACTGCTCTTTTTACGACATTTTTTGACGTATTGAAAGAAAATGATATTGAAATACGTATCTCGAAGGAAAGTGATTTGCTAAAATTAGACGAATCCTGATAACTTTGACTTATTATCTATGTTATTAAATAGAATCATTTTGTTTTCATAGTAAGTCTTTATACTCAAAAATTTGATGGTATTTATCTTATGAGTGCTTATGAGTTGATTAGTTGATAATAATAGCGACTCTTCACGATTGAAGTCCGCCACGAGGGGCTGCAATTATAGTTGTCGCTGCACAAAAATTGGTGTTTGATGGCGGAGGGCACAGTAAGATCTTTGTGTCCTCACGTTCAGACTCCCACAACCTTCATATTCTGACATAAAATAAACATCATGATTCGATCATTTTTTGTGTAATTGAGCTATTGCTGTCCGCTTTTGTTGCGTAGTAGTGAGCCTTCTAGTAGAGCAGAATTGCAGCTAGACTGACGAAAACTACTGCTATTTGTTCGAGTCCCAAAAAACCATCTTAAGTCATATAGAACTATTAAGAAGGGTTTTAGCGTGTTCTTACTATCATAATTATGCTTATGAATCGCGTCACCATGGTCGAAACGCTCAGCCATTTGTATATATGCGGCCAGTTGAAGTAAATTTTTAGTGGAATGGAGGCAGCGGCTTGAGCGAGACTTAATAGAGCTGCGAACATCAAAGTAAGTGAAAGAAGTGTTGCTGTAGAGCCCTAGTGAATACCGATAAGATAGCTGTAAAAAATGAACTAACAAAATGCCATTAAAACGATTGTTAGTCTTCCGAGTTTAGGGAAATCGAACTTCTCAGTCAATTTTTTGATCATACTTGCAAAATATTATGAAATTAACTGATCTTCAGAGACGATGATCTTATTTTTAGTTTTTGAATGTTATTTAGATGATATTAGTTTTGACTTTAATGATGTAAAATATTCTATAAATTTTAGTCAGTATAGAAGATGACAGAACAATCATCAAAACAAGACTATTTGCGTTATTTCGGCAACAAAAAACCAAATCACAAGAGCAAGCATAAGTTGCTACCCCATATAGCTGAAGAGTACAACTATCGTATAACCAACCATCTTTTGCTCAAAAAAATAATCAGCCCCAAACGAGACAAAACAATAATGCACTCTATATAATCGGTGCCTAAAAAGGGGACACCACTAAGGCATCGTTCTACACATTCTAGGACACCTTCGAGGCAGAACACTTCTATCAAGAGGAACAGAAGCAGACAAATTACAAGATAAGCTAAAGAAAATTAACTGCAAGACACACCTACACCTGTGAAGCACAACACAACAGTTTCATTTAACACTGCGCCCTCATTAGATAAATAAAATTCAGTTTAGATTAGTAAGAGCTATCAGCAACGATCGTGGACTCAAAAAAGAGGTTCCAGATCGCAGCATATCTTGGGTTGCAAAACACAATCTAAATAACATACACAACAGTCTTTTTACTGCAGATTTTTGAACCAAACAAGCTCGAGTTTCGGCAAAGGACCAACTATTCTTTACATAACATCACTCTAAATTAATAGCAATCCACTAATTAAGTTAGATACTCTAGTTGAGATAGAGCTTATCGAAAGACCTGCCTTTGTGACTAAAATAAAAAACATATAGTTTTCCAGGTAGTAGCTGGTGGTAAAATCTTGTCCGATACCTTACGGAAATCTTATCACATAGAACAAATAATCTACTCTTAAATTCTGTTTAAAAGTTTCAAAAATAGGTGATTTTGTGCCTCTGAGAATATGGAAATACTCTGGAGTTGAAAGTCATGAGTTAGGAGTAATAGATTTGCCATTGAGTCCATAGAGAGACAGTGCGGATGGTCACGCTTTGTGGCAAAAAGGAATAGCCGGAGGGTTTAGAAGAGTACTTTTTGGGACTACTAAAGGAAAACTAAGAAAAGGAAAGGGATAAAGCTAGACTTAAGTTATAGTTAAGTATCGAATATATCCTAAAAAATACCCGAAACAACTGTAAGAGTCTCAAAAGGCGATAGAGAGTTGAAATTAGACTGATATTACTTTTCTAATTTACTTAGCTAAACAAAAAAATTTTTTTATTCATAGGTGATATCTGCCATATGCTTAATTATAAATAAAATTGTAATGACTGAACATATAAGTGCCATGGTAAACAAAGGAGACGTCGAAACTATTCAAAATTATGTAAAGCATCATCTTCCTAATGACGAAGTGGGCCTGCAGCGCATCTACAAATAGCTTTTACAGTACAATCCTAATTCTAATGGTAAATCTCAGAAAATAAGAAAAGATTCATTAAAGACAGACGAATCTAAACAGAAGCAATTAAAGCGTAAAAAATAGTAATCGCCTAAGAGAAGCGATGATGAAAACAGTGCTGATAAGTAGACTCGTCGCACTTAAAAGATAATAAAAAATCTTAAATAGCGAGGCCTTAAACGAGGCAAATAAGACAGCTAATAAAAAGGAATGATAGTCTTCTAAAAAAACATGTCAAAACTTACAAATCCTTTGAAAACAAACAGTAAAGTTCTTCGTTCAGGTCAAGCTTAGATAGATAATCTTATTTAGCGATGGAATGTCAATAACAAGTTTTATAGTAACACATTATAAGAAACCTAATTGGATCTCTAGAGTATTGTGGATGACAAAATGAAGGAGTTTTTGACGAGGAGAGAAAAGGTTTTGAGCAATCTTATTAATGGAAAACTATAAATAGAGGCACCTGTCAGAAATAGCAGATATAACTTTGTAGAGAATCGAGTTTTTTAGCCAGCAAAGCAAAAAGTTTAGTATCAAGAATAGCCTAAGCTGAGACGATCTGAGTGGAGTTTGCAAAGACTTTAGAAGACCAAGGAATTACTTAATAATTGTGGTAGCACTCTCAGACGAAGAGATAGTTAAAAAGTCATTAATAAAAATTATTTTCAATAACTTCAAGCTAGGATAAGTTCAGATGGTTAATTTCTGAGAGACGACAAAGGTTAGACTTTTGATACGTTTGGGAGGATGAAAGAAAAGCTCGCGAGGTAGCAATTCGAAAGGTATACGCATACTTATATGAATATGGTGAGCAGAAAGAGACAAGATGGTCAGTGGCAATCCAAGTTGAATGTCTATGCCAAATAGTTGCTGAGAGATGCAAGAAAGATGCGGAACATAATCGATTTTGAGAAAAAAAATTGATATATTGCAATTTTAAGGAAAATATTTGTAATTTTAGTATATCAAAAATTAATGAATTCTTTAAAGATCGTTATTTAAGCTGGTAATACTTTTAGTAATAAAATGAGCTCAAAACAACCCAGAAGATCACTGCTTGCAGTTCAACCAACTTTCACTCCACCGCCTTATATCATCCCAACTAGAGTATCTAAACATAATTCACCTTTGCTTCCAACTCAAGATCATATTTTAAAGGTTTTACATGAAATATGGTAAAAAGGTCATAAATGCGCTCAGTTAAAAAAGCACCTAACTCCATAGCAAAATACTCAATTTTGCTAGGCTCTCAAAACCAGTTCGTTTGTGGTAGGATTTTATAGATACAGCATATACCAATCAAGCTTCGATTGGTCGAGATGATGTAGCAAAAAAGAATAGGGGAAGCCCTGCGAGGACTATCAAGATTGCACATAGGCGAACTTTAGGACAGTTGTATTGACTTAATCAATGCCTAACTTTAGCTGATTCAAGTGTAAAATACTCGGCTGAATCAGCAGAGTGTGGTGTAAAATATGATAGGGTTAAAAATAGTGTATGAGTGAAGTAGACTTAACATATCAGATATCACTAAAATTGTTAAAGCAGCCACTGCTTGACTTCAGGGTTGTACTTTTCAATATAGTCAAGAATGATCACTCTTATCTACTAGTAAAGTTCTTTATCTCCGTCAAAAATTTAAAAGCAATCTCTTTTGAGACTGGCTCTACTACACTCAAAAGTTTATCTGCATAACGGGCACTGATGCTGATCTTTTTAGATTATGTAAGTGCAAATACAAATATCGCAGTAGCAATGCTGGGTAAAGAGGAAAGTACTGAACAAGGTAGCATGGTGCTTGCGCGTTTGTCCAAACATATGCAGCATTGTCTGTCTTAATCTATTATACTAGTCGGAGTCCTACCTTATATGATCTCTCCTGAGTAAACGATTATGTACCTGTGCCGAAATGAAACAGTAATTTTTAAATACGGTATATTTGCTATAGATCCAATTTTATTTATTTTGTCGGTCCATCTATATTTTGCTTAGTTTTTGCCACACTTCCCTTTACTTTTGACATTTGCCAATGCTTGCTTGCTTGTATACTCTCCGAATTCTTTTATAGTCACATGTATTCCTATATTTCTTTTATGAAAACTTGATTAAATATCTTGTACTCTAGTAAATGTTTGGTCTTTTTTACGAGCTAAAGACACTATTATTTTGACTTATCCTTTGGTAGACTCTAACCTTTTTTTTTTGCTAGCAATGTTCCCATCAATATTAATACATTACATTGTGAACACTAACCACCATATACATGATAGAAAATTTCATTATTAAATAAAATTCTTTAATAATTCTGTCTTCTGATCGAATATCATATATTCTATAATGCCGCGTTGGTCACTTACAAAAACACGTCCCCACAGGCTGAGCAAGCCTCGTATTGAGCCTTCTTCTATAAACTTCGATGCGTTCACATTTGTAGACAACATTACCAATACTAAGATCACTATGAGCGAAGCCCGCAATAAATATTCGCATCAAAATAGGAGGGCGTCCGAACAGAAGCCTTCTGAACATGCTCAGAGGGAGATAAATAATATAAACGAGTGTATCTCGACACTGAAATCGACTAAATTGTTCCAAATGGATTCACTGAGGCATAAAATTTTCAAGACTCTTCATCAGCCTAAAAAGGCCACTAACTAGGAGTAGCATCTCAAACAAACTAAGCGTGAATTAAGAGACTTGATCGAGATGTCAATCGATCAGGCTAGCGTGCAATAGCTCAGATAGTGTCTGGCTAACAGGGACAAGAAGGTAGACCCGCACGTCATGAGCATGCAATCTTTGACAGGGCACCAATTTTCTAAAGCATAGCTATTGAAATTGATGACGGGAATAAAGAAAAAACCGAAGCAGACGGCGACCGCACAACAAAAAAGAAGAAAACCTTGTCTTGACGATTCATTCTAATTATAGCAATAGTGCTAGCTTAGGTAACGCATGTAAAACTACCTTAACAACACGATCAGATGTAATTCTTCTTATCTTGTCAAGCCATCCAAACATAAGGAGCTCTTTGAAAAGCTTTACAAAGCTTGTACGTCAAAAAATAATAAAAATCAGTCTCCTTTTACTTAGGTTGCTGCTTTGTAAGGTCAGGGAGTTTTCAGACCAATCGACAGGGGTTAGAAGGCAGCTGGAGAGGAATTAAAGTTGAAAAAACGGGCTTGGGCTAAAAAGAGTCCGTAGTAAGAAGAAATCATTCATGCTGTGTAAAACGATTTGTTTTTCGATATAGACATGTCACTTATGCTGAGACCGCAGCTAGCTCACACCAGGGATAGAATGGGCAACGGTCTACTACATCTTGCAGCCAAGACCAGAAATGAAGAACTTTTTAGTTACTTAATGAAAAAAATAGGGCCAGGATCCCTAGTTTTACGCAATAATGTAATTTTAAAACTATATAGATGGGCAGAACTCCACTTTAACTGGCAAAAATGTACGGTGCATAAGGAATAGTCAACATTTGTCAAAATCCAACTTTATGAGTTCTAGCTTAAACTATTAATGTTCGTGTATTTGTTGTTCTTTTTGAATAGTTTGTTATTACTATTATCCGCAATTAATATTGCCTAATCAAAGAATATCATGGCTTCAAGCGTCAAAAGCATTCCTACGACCAAACGACTAGAAAACGATTCAGTCATATAGCGACAAAAGATCACTGATACAGTTTCAAGTTTCTATCAAAAAGTGGCATCAAAGGTTGAAAAGACTATAGCTAAGTAGATGAAGAAGACCGATTTGCTTTGTCGATAGATATTTGCGTTGCTTTAGACGCGTCCTCAGCACTAGGCATTCGAATTGACTCGACTAAGTGATTGGGTTTTCACATAAACTGAAAAATTAGGTCAACGAGTGGTGCAATTAATACGCGAGGTGTAGAGTTTAAGGACATAACTTGGGCAGCAGCTAGCTCAGGTTATGGCTCAAAATATGAAAAAACAAGAGAAAATGTAAAAAGGACCTGCTGACATAACAGTTCTGAGAAAGATGAGTATAAATAGATAAAAATCTGCTTTGAGTACTAGACTGAGCAGCATCGATACAATTAACAAAAAATTATTAAAAATTTAGTGCTCGAATTAAGAAAATTTAAGTATTTTGCATGTATAAGGTAGTAGATTGGCCTTTCCTGTCCTTAGATACGGAAAATTATGGTTTGAAAGCAAGAAAAGATAATATTTATTGTGCGTAACGGGTGATACTTAGCCATGTCTAACGCTAGTAAATGACAAAATGCAGACAATCACAAATTTTGTGCATGTAAAAGTGCCTATTTAACGAATGATCACAATACTGCAGATAGACGAACTTGTATTTCTGGTGTATCCACATCGCATCATCAGAATGAACTTGCTTAATACTTGTTAGATGCTGGGATAGATTTTCCGATAATAAATAATGGCAGCAGAATCTAATAAAAATGGACTAGTTATATGGGTAAAAGATCAATCGGCGAATGTAGGGGTGCTTTACTTGACTCCTCATTTGTAGATTTATCAGCAAAACTATATGAAACTAATCGTAAGATCTGTCTTAAGTACTTTCAAAATAGATTAATTAATATTTTGTTTGATATGCAAAATGAACGGAGAGTGTGATTTGTTGAGAACTTAAGCAGACTTTCAAATTACAGTGTTAAAAAATTTGCCACAAATTTAATAGATCATTCAAGTTGGTCGTCCTCCACAAGTTGAATATGTAGTCTTTCGTCATAATGGAATTTTCCTAAAACTGGATCATGTGGCTGGGCATTTGAGCAAGCTTTAGGTGTAGCTGGAGGGTGAAACAATTAAAAAATGTGTAGTTCTAGGCGAAAATTTGTATGCTCTTCTGCAGAGCGGCAAACATTTGCTGTAATGTCATTTCGAGATCAAAAAAATATGATTACTTTGCGTCTTGCTCCAAAAAATTATCAAAAAATAAATAATAAAACGATACAGATTTGATTTATTTGACAAAACTTTGTTTTTTATCAATATAAATCTTTTTTTTACTATTTTTGTGCATTTTGACGAGAGTTTACTTTGACTCTGTCAAAAGGTATAATACATAAAATTCTGATGTTTAATTCCTTATTCAACAAAAAAGAAGAAAAAAAGCCATAGGTTCCCAAGGGCAAAGTCACATTTTACTAGTCCTAGAAGCCTTAGCTTCCGCCCAACTTCGCACAGAGCGTCATGGAGCTAGAGATGCAGTTGTAATTCATCGAGTCCTACAACATGTAAGTAGTCCAGCAGCTCAATTAACTCTACAGAGTACACTTTTATTGATTTAGGTTGCAATATAGTACTACATAAACGAAGACCAGCGCAAAGCTAATCACTTTCAGAAAAAATTAACCTCCTTGCTGACCCATCCTTACACTTTGTAACTAATCTAGAAAAAACCAGTTCCCGCCAAAGCTCCCGAAGTAGATTCCGCGCACTACTCGAGTCATTTGAGGATGTAGTTAAACAAATTCAATACGCAGTCTGATGTGGTGATTCGCAGTATGATCGAGGGGTCGAATCGTAAGGTTGAGAAGAGTAATCGGCTGATGAGTGACAATTTGGTCTCGCAGGAAGAACTTTTAAGCAGGAGAATGCAGCAGAGAAGTAGAAGCAAGAAGAGACTGGAGACGATGGAACAGGCTCAGAAGTGATTGATTACTAGTTGCCATGTTTGCTTATATTTGACAAAAATATCAAATATTTAAACTAATTAAATAAAGAAATATCAATTAAAGAACATCAATGGCATTAAAGGCAGACTACCTATCAAAACTCTGCATGTTTAAAGCTGATTTTCGCTATATGCTAATTAAGGATAAATGTTTGTATGTTAATAGTGGATATTGTGTATATATTATTTTGAATGGGTAACAGCTCTACGCCTGCCCCTGGCGACAAAATCTAACACTAACGTCTCGGCGTGGGTAAGCTCTAGTTGCCACCTCTCAACGTCATTGAATAACGCGAGTAAGAATACTATTTACTTCACATCGATCGTACTGTATAATCTCAACGCAACTATCTCGACTGGCAGACTTCCATGTAAAAGATATAAGACACTTAAACCAGATAGGTTTTATTGCTTCCTTTACAGCATCGCTTCTAGAGCGTAGGCATGTGCGGTTCTGGGGGTGTAGCTCGAGTACATTTTGAGTTATTTAGTTGACTTATGAGTACTACGAATTCGTGCTGTAGACCTAGGTTGCGAATCGAAACAGACTTAAAAAAGATTTTGTGGAGACTTAAGTATGGTATTTGCTGTACAATATGGTAAGAGCAGGACAGAAGTTTTAGCATTTGGGCAGCAAGGTAGGAAATATTCATCCCAGAAATGTACTGATTAGCGAAAGTGGTCAGATCAAGATTATTAGTACAGTTTCCATACCTGGAGAAACTGATAGCTATTAGACCTTTTTGCTTACTCGTGATGATACTAACCTCCAAGCCTTCCTCGCACCCTAATAAATAAGCGCAGAAATGCTTTAAAAAGGCATCTATCCTGGCCATATCGACCCTTGCCGAGCTTAGGTATTCTCAATAGGTCTTACTATACTGTCCAGCGGCACTCTTTAGGACTGCAAGAGCGTGTACAGCATGGTTCCCTTCTAGCTAAAACGCGACAGACTTAAGCAATTGCTATCGATTTTCAGGGAAAAGTACAGTGATTATCTCTATCAGACAGTAGCAAGCATGCTTGAAATCAATCCAAATCAGAGGAGAAAGTGCAGTCAGATTGCCTCAGCATTGGTTCATTTTGAAACTCAAATCATGGATTTAGAGCCATTCTAAGTCAACGTTCCTCATCGAGGCAGTTTAGGACCACAACCTGTCTATTACCAGCCTGTGCCGGGTCAACCACAGCCTCATTATGGGGGCTATCATGGACAACCTCAACAGCATGCCTATTTGCAACAAAACTACAATCAACAAGCTTATCATCAGCCCTATCATAGTCCTCTGCCAGGACCGGCTGGCTACCGTAATCACTGATCAGCCACCTTATATATTCTAAATCTTATCATTATTTTTGTTAATTTATCTTTTTATTTTTGCCTTCTTGAGCTAAGGCAGTCGTTAATGTATATTTTACCAAGATACCTGTTATAATACTAAAGCAGTTATGAATCCAAAGGTCGTTATGGGTATCGCTAAGCAGGTACAGGAGTGCTCTAAGAAATCACCGGACGGTACGTATGGGTAGATGAAGGTAGGCGTCAGAATGATCGTTGATTCTGCAGACATAACTGACATAGTTGCTGAAATCGATGGTCCTCTAGGTACTCCCTATTAGGGTGGCATCTTCAGATGCAAACTTGCGATTGAACAGGACTTTCCAAACAATCCTCCTAAAGGTACTTTTATACTTATAAAGGCTACTTTATTACTAAAATTTTCCATCCCAACGTATCTGAGAAAGGTGAGATCTGTGTGAATACTCTCAAAAAAGATTGGAATCCTGCTTCTTGGTCGCTTTATAACATCCTCGAAGTAGTCAAATGCTTGCTTATCGTTCCTTTTCCCTAGAGTGCACTTAATGAGCAAGCCGGAAAGATGTTCATGGATGACTATGGGGAGTATTGCAAGCACGCTAGACTCATAACTAACTTGTACGCAACTAATAAGGAGTTCAAGCCATTAGAGAACGTATTTAATGACTTATTAAGCAGATGGTGAAGACTATCAGCTAAGAAAAGGTTTAAGAAGGCAGCGCACCAGCTAAAAAAGAGAATTAAAATAAGAAGAAATGGATGAAAAGAATATGATCTATTAGATCTAGATTATCTATCAAAATCACTGTATATGTAAAATAAGAAACCTTTATCGTAGATGTCAAAAGTTTATAAGTTATAAATAAACATATTGTATAGGCTAAGAAAAAGCCTTTTAAAGAATAGATTTTTTTATAAATCAAACATTTTGTTAGATAAACTTTGAAATAAATTTTAAGTATTTAATCGATTATATTTCAAATCAAG